>Ga0302196_10004716_pt1 | contig 12292 bp, 10 predicted proteins | sample II_Bog_N1_3_FD_198794 | JGI IMG/M metagenome (GOLD analysis project Ga0302196, IMG submission 198794) | Peat permafrost microbial communities from Stordalen Mire near Abisko, Sweden - II_Bog_N1_3 | ecosystem: Environmental > Terrestrial > Soil > Wetlands > Peat | place: Sweden: Abisko...
CACCGTGGTCACCGTGTCCCACACCGCCGTCGCCACCGTGGCCGCCATCGAAATGGTCGGCGCGACGCCCCTGTTGATCGACATCGACCCGGTCCATTTCACCATGGACCCGGCGGAACTCGCCGCGGTGCTGGCCGCCCCGCCCCCCGGCCTGCCGCCGATCAAAGCGGTGGTGCCCGTGCACCTGTATGGCCAGGCCGCGGACCTGGACGCGATCGCCGCCACCTGCCGCCGCCATACCGTCGCCCTGATCGAGGACTGTGCCCAGGCCCACGGTGCTCGTCTGCACGGAAAGCGGTTGGGCACCTTCGGCGAGGCCGCGACCTTCAGCTTCTACCCCACCAAGAACCTGGGCGCTCAGGGCGACGGCGGCGCGGTGGTCACGCGCGATCCCGCACTCGCCACCCGCATCGCGGCGCTGCGGCAATATGGCTGGCACCAGCACTACATCAGCGACGAGGTCGGCGTGAACAGCCGCCTGGACGAGATGCAGGCGGCGATCCTGCGCGCCAAACTGCCGCATCTCGACGCGCAGAACACGCGCCGCCGCGCGATCGCCGGCGCCTATGACGCGGCGCTGGCCGGCTCCCATCTGCGCCCGCCGCAGCGCCGGCCCGATACCGAACCGGTGTTTCATCTGTATGTCCTGCGCGTGCCCGATCGTCCCGCGTTGCAGGCGCGCCTGCGCGCCGACGGCGTGGGCACCGGCATCCACTACCCCATGCCCGTCCACCTGCAACCGGCGTACAAGGGCCGGGTCGCGCTCGGCCCCTCGGGTTGCCGCGAAACGACGCTGGCGGCAAACGAGGTGCTGAGCCTGCCGCTCTACCCCGAACTCACCGACGCCCAAGTCGAGCAGGTCTGCACCGCGCTCACCCGCCTGCGGGACGGGTGATGCCGCATCCCGAGACCTGGCTGAAAGTCCTGCCGCAGGGCCTGTTCTGCGAACCCGGCGGCTTCTTCATCGATCCGCTGCGGGCGGTGGACCGCGCGGTGATCACGCATGCGCATTCCGACCACGCCCGCCCCGGCCATCGCGCGGTACTCGCCAGCCCCGATACATTGGCGCTAATGCGCGCCCGTCTCGGCGCCGACAGGGCGGGCGAGACGCAACAATCACTGGCCTGGCACGAAAGCGTCACCTTGGGCGAGGTCCGCGTCTGGCTGTCGCCCGCCGGCCACGTGCTGGGCAGCGCGCAGGTGGCGATGGAATACCGCGGCTCGCGCGCCGTCGTCAGCGGCGACTACAAACGCGTGCCCGATCCCACCTGCGCCGGGTTCGAGCCGGTGCCCTGCGACGTCTTCGTCACCGAGGCGACCTTCGCCCTGCCCGTCTTCGTCCATCCGCCGCCCTTGATGGAGATCGGGCGGCTGCTCGACAACGTCGCGCTGTTTCCGGAACGGACGCACGTCGTCGGATGTTACGCTCTGGGGAAGTGCCAGCGGGTGATCGCGCTGCTGCGGCAGGCCGGGTGGGACAAGCCGGTGTGGCTGCACGGCGCGCTGGCGGCGATGTGTGAGGTCTATCGCGCGCAGGGCGTCGAACTGGGCGATCTGCGGCCGGTCGCCGCGGCCGGGAAGGGCGAGCTGGCGGGGGCCATCGTGCTGGCGCCGCCGGGTGCGACGGCGGACCGCTGGTCGCGGCGTCTGGAGGACCCGGTGGTCGCGATGGCCTCGGGATGGATGCGGGTGCGGCAGCGGGCGAAGACGCGGGGGGTGGAGTTGCCGCTGGTGATCTCCGACCACGCCGACTGGAACGAACTGAACGCGACGTTGGACGATGTGGGCGCGCCGGAAGTCTGGGTGACGCATGGGCGCGAGGAGGCTCTAATCCACGCGGCCGGGCTGCGCGGGATTCGCGGGCGGGCGCTGCGGCTGGTCGGGTACGGGGAGGAAGATGAAGCCGAGAGCGCGTGACCGATGGCCGGTCAGGCGCAGGTTGCCCCGGCCAGTGCGACCTCACCGGCGCGTCCGCCGCACACCCGGTTTCGGCCCGCGGCCTTCGCCTGATACAGCGCCCTGTCAGCCATCGCGATCAGAGCCTGCGGGTCTTTGTCCCCACCGGCGGGGATCAACGAGCACGCGCCGGCGCTGATCGTGACGATGCCATGCTCGCTGCCGCCGTGCTCGATGCCGAGCGCCGCGACGGCTGCGCGGAGTTGCTCTGCCACCGCAAGGACGCCGATTTCGTCGGTGGCTGGCAGCAGTGCCACGATCTCCTCGCCGCCATAACGAGCAGCCAGGTCGCCCGGCCGCCGCAGGGCGCCGGCGATGGTTTGGCTGAGGCGGTGCAGACAGTCGTCGCCACTCACATGGCCATACCGGTCGTTGTAGGCCTTGAACTGGTCCGCATCGATCAGGACCAGCCCCAGCGGCAGGGTGTCACGCCGGGATCTGGCGAATTCCGCTGCCAGGCACTCATCGAAGCGGCGGCGGTTGGCGATTCCGGTCAGACCGTCCTGATGGGCCATCGCCTGCAGCGCCCGGTTCGCCGCTTCAAGCTGTGCGTTGGTTTCCGCCAGGCGTTCCTCGGCTTGCTTGCGGGCCGAGATGTCGCGCAGAACCGACAGCACGCCGCCGTCTTCCGCCAGGTAGTTGTAGCGGCCCTCGACCCAGACGTAGTGGCCATCCTTGTGGCGGATCCGGAATTTGATCGCGACGCGCGGTTGGGCCGGGCCGACCGCCATGAAGGCCGCATTGGTTGTGGGATGGTCATCGGGATGGATCAGCACTTTGGGATCGCCGTTCACGGTCTCAGCCGGCCGGCCCATCAGTTCGGCCACGTCATAGCCAAGAATGTCCCGCACGGAGGGCGACACATAGATACGCTTGCGTGTGGCATCGAAGCGGAGGATGAGATCGGCGGCGTTCTCGATCATGAAGCGGTACGTCGCCGTCCGCGCTGTGAGCTCCGCCTCCGTGACAAGCGGGGCCGCCCCGCTCGGCGACGGATGGCGATCATGGCAGGCGGAGGTCATGGCGGGCGGTCAACTCCAGGCGCGCGGCCGGCTGTCTCACCGGGCAGTGCAGCACAACCGGGTTAAGAAAGGATGAACCCGGCAGACGATCGTCCCTGCTCGGCGGGAATCTGGCACGGATGCTGGCGCTACGCCCGCCGCAGCATGAAATCCCGGCCCAGCAGCTTCATCCCCACACCGACCAATGTGGCCGTGATCACCAGCAGGATGCCGCCCAGCGCGGCCAGGACCTCGAAATTCCCGGCCTCGCTCAGGTCGTACAGCAGCACAGCCATCGTCCGCGTCTTCGGTCCGACCAGGAAGATCGCCGCCGACAGTTCCCGTGTCGCCACGATGAACACGATCAGCCACCCGCCCAGCAGGCTCTTGCGCAGCAGCGGCACGGTAATGCGGACGATGGTGCCGAGACGGCCGCAGCCCAGAATCCGAGCCGCCTCCTCCATTTCCGGATGCAAAGTCCCCATCGCCGAGGATGCGTTCGCATAGGCGATCGGCAAGAACCGGGCGGTGAAGGCCAGGATAATGATCGTTGCTGTCCCGTACAACGCGAAAGGCGGCGCGGCGAAGCTGGCATAGAAGCCGATCGCCATGACGATGCCGGGAATGACGAAGGGCGCCATCGCCAGGAAGGCCAGTGCGCCGCCGAACTTCACCAGCTTGCGGCTCACGATATAGGCCGCCAGCAGCGCCAGCAGCGCCGCCAGGGTCGCCGAGGCCGCCGAGAACCACAGCGTGTTCCAGACGCTGGACATGGCAGACTCGTGCTCGAAGATCAGGAACCGGTAATTCTCCAATGTCAGGTTCGCCACCGACGCGCCGCGCCCCCAGGCGCGCGCGAAGGAGGCCTCGGCCAGGACCAGGACGGGCATCACCACCGAGACCAGGCCGACCGAAAGGCACCAGGCCAGCAGGCCGTACCGCGCGAAGCCAAGCTCGATTGGCCGGCGCTCGCCGCCCTTGCCGGTCTGCGCGATGAAGCCCTTGCGGCGCAGCATCAGCCGTTGCGCGCCGATCAGCACCAGGGTGATCAGCAGCAGCGGCATGGCGTAGGCGCTGGCGACCTCGACGCGCACGGGCGCCTCGAAGAACTGCCACAACTGCGTGGTGGCGGTGTTGATGCGGGCGGGGATGCCGATGATCGCCGGGGTGCCGAACAGCGCCACGGTTTCCAGAAACACGATGATGGCGCCACCGAGGATCGAGGGCCAGACCAGCGGCAACGTCACCTTTCGCATCGCCGTCCAGGTGCCGGCGCCCAGGATGTTCGCCGCGTCCTCCATTTCCGACGACACCAGGTCGAGCGCGGATTTGACGAAGATGAACACCAGCGGAAACGACTGGAACGCCATGACGAACGCCAGGCCGTGGAAGGTATAGACATTGACCAACGGCCCCGGCAGGCCGGTTGCCCATCGCCAGGCCAGGTTGACGAAACCGGCATTCGGCCCGGCGAGCAGGATCCAGCCGATCGCGCCCAGGTATGGCGGCAGAATGAAACTGCCGAGCACCAGCGCCCAGATCAGGCCTTTGCCGGGCATGTTGGTGCGTGACAGCGCCCAGGCCATCGGTACCGCGAAGACCACCGAGACGGCGGCGGTTTCGCTCGCCAGCAGCAGCGAGTTGACCAGGGATTCAACGTAACGGGCGCGTCCGTAAGCGGCGAGATAGTTGGCGAAGGTGAAGGCGCCCGATCGTGTATGCAGGCTGACCAGCAGCAGCTTGCCCAGCGGGAAAGCGACCAGCAGCAGCATCACGGCGATGAGGACGATCCAAAGGACCATCGCCGGTTCGGGGAGGCGAAGTTTCAGGCTCTTATCGCGTTCAAAGTTGGCTATGCCGGTCAAACCGTCACCGGAACATTGCTTGCATCGCCGGTGACGTCGGCCAGTTCGCAGTTTTCAGCATGGAGGAAGAATGAAGACCACGGAGCGTCACGGAGGCGGCCGCACTGTGAGTTGGTCGGAGATTCGGCCTGAACGCGCCGGGGGATCGGTTGAGCGTCCTTCCCCTGAGGTTCGGTTGCCGCCCCGAGGGTAGGACCTTCGCGGCTCTTTGTGGCCTTCATTCTTCCTCCGTGCTAAAAACTGTGGACTTGCCGATGTCACCGACGATGCCAGACGGCATCACCAACAACGAACGCGATAGGAGCCAGGTTTTATCCCCAGTGCCAGGCCCAGGCCTCCGGCACCGGTCCGCCTTTGCAATCGACCGGCGCCGTCGTCAGGTTGGCCAACCGCAGCGCCTGGCGCACGATTTCCGGGATCATCACCGCGGCGATCGCCCGTCCCAGGCACTCGTGCAGGCCGTAGCCGAAATGGAACTGGTTGCCCGCACCACGGCCGGGATCGAAATCATCCGGATGCGGCAGCGCCATCGGATCGAACATCGCCGACTGCGTCAATGCGAGCACCGTGGTGCCCGTCGTCACCGGCGCTTCATGCGGGGTGCCGCGGCCCAGCACCGTGTCCTGCTCCGCCGTTCGGAAGAAGTACGGAAAAGCCGGGCGGAACCGCAACGCCTCCAGCACGTAACCATCGATCGCGCTGGCATCGTCGCTTTGCGCCGCGGCAAGGGCCTGCGGCAGGATGTCGGGACGGCTGAGCAGGAGCTGCAATGCGTTCACGACCGCGTGAGAAGTTGTTTCAACCGCGCCGATCAGCAGCCCGCCGACATTCAGGATCACGCGCTTGATGTCGAACGTCACGCCACCCGATTGCGAGAGCCTGACCAGCCGCGACACGGAATCGTGACCGGCGGCGCCCAGTTTCACCTCGCCCTCGCGGATCGCGACCAGGGTCGCGAGATAGACGACCATCGCAAGGTTGGCCGTTTCGCGTTCCTGCACGATTTTCGCCGGGTCCGGCCAGGCGAGCGCGTCGAATGGCTGGTTCCAGAAGGCGTCGATCTGGTTCCAGTAGGACCAGCGGGACATCGCGGCGGCGTCGCTGTGGGTGAAGCCGAACCGTTCCTGCACCAGGGCCAGCGGCACCGCGCGCGTCAGGCCAGTGACCGCGTCGATCGATCCGTTGGCCGCTGCCAGCAAGGACGCGGCCCTGGTCCCGACAAAGGTGCGGATATCGGGCAGTTCCTCGAAATCGAGGATCGCCCGCATGATCGATTTTTCCCGCCAATGGATCGCGGTGTCGTCCTGCGCCATCCAGTAGTCGCCCTGCTTGGGCTTGTACAAAGCGACGCTGAACAGATCGTGACGCCGCAGGATGTCGATGCAATCATTGAACCCGGCGGCCAGCGTCACCTCGGGCATCGCCAGCACCGGACGGTCGGCGCGCAGTTCGGCGAAGAAGGGCAGCGCTTCGTTAAAGATCCAGCCGCGGACCAGCGGCCAGCGCTGCGTGTCGGGGGTTGCGTCGAACCGTTGCAGATATGTTGTCATTCCGTTCCTCCCGACCGTTGGCCAGTGCCATCCGGCCGTCGTATCATACGCCGAACGTGTCGCGCCACTGTTCCTTGATCGCCGGCACGCCGTCCTCGATTTCCGCGGGCGAGGCGCCGATCAGCTTCACCTTGTCGAAGGGCAGCGCGCCGTCGGGCGGCGGCACCTCGGGGCGCAGCGGCATGATGTAGAACTGGCGCATGATTTCGGCGTAGTCCGGGCCGGCGGCAAACTCCATGAACAGCTTGGCCATGGCGGGATGCGGCGCGTTCTTCGGGATCGCAGTGGGGGAATAGACCGCCAGGGTGCCGTCGCTGGGATAAACGATCGTCAGGGGGTTGCCACGCGCCTTGCTCAGCAGCGGTGCCGCGACCGAAACGCCCAGGCCGACGGTGCGTTCGCCCGCGTTCAGCAGGGTGACCGGATCGTCAGCGGAACGGCCGATCTGCGGCAGGTTCTTTTCCAGCGCGGTGAAATAATCCCAGCCGTACATCCGGCTGAGTGTCACGCCGAGGACGCCGATCGCCCCGCTGTAGCCGGGATGTCCGACCGCGAGCTGGCCCTTCCATTTCGGGTCCAGCAGCTCCTGCCAGGATTTCGGCGCGTCCGCGGCAGCAACCTTCTGGTTATTATAGGCAATCAAATACAGGCCGATATAATAGATCTGGAACATGTTGTCGGGGTCGGCGTGCTGCGCGGAGGGGATCATGCCGTCCATGTTGACGGGTTTGTAGGCCAGCAGTTTGCCCTCGCGCTTGAGAAGATTGTAATGGCCGTAATCGGTGGAGCTGAAAATGTCGCACTGCGCCACGCCGGCCTGCATATCCTGCGACAGGCGCTGGAACGCCACTTGCGACGTGCTGCGCACGACGTTCGCCTTCAACCCCGGGTAGCGCCGCGCAAAGGCGCGTCCGACCGCTTCGCCGGTTTCCGCCTGGACCTGGCCGGAATACCAGGTGAGTTCGCCTTCCCGTTTCGCCGCGTCATACAAGGCCTGCTCGTGAGGCGGCAACGTGTCAGCGCGCGCGGTCCGGACCGCGGCGAGACTGGCGGCGGTGGCGAGCAATTGGCGTTTGGTCAATCCGATCATGCGTGTTCCCCCTGGTTCGGCGCAGCATAGCGGCATGCCTCGCCCCTGTCGCCAGCCGCGCCGCGGTCTGGCACATTGGTGCGGGAGGGACACGGCATGACAGACACGCTGCGCGACCGTATCGGCATCGACATCGGGCGGAAACTTCGGCTGGAGGACGCGCTGGATTGGGCGGTCCGGCACGATGTGCGCCACATCGACGTGCAACTCGACACCGGCGACAACGCGTTTACGCGTTTCGATGCGACGCGGGCGGCGGTGATTCGGGCAACCTGCGCACGTCATGGCCTGCATTTGGGACTGCATACGCTATCAGCGGTGAATGTCGCGGAATACGCGCCGCTGGTGGCCGAGGCCGTCGATGCCTACCTGCTCGGCTACATCGACACCGCGGCGCTGCTGGGCTCGGAGTGGGTCGTGGTGCATGCCGGATTCCACTTCACCGACGATGTCGCGCTGCGCATGCGCACCGGCCTCGAACGGCTGCAACGTGCGGCGGCCTATGCCGAAACCAAGGGCGTGCGGATTTTGCTGGAGAACCTCAACAAGGAACCGCCGGACGCCGAGGTGCACTATCTGGCCCATACCGCGGAAGAATGGGCCTGGTACTACGATAAAATCGACTCGCCCGGCTTCGCGCTGTCCTTCACCGCGAACCACGCGCATCTGGTGCCGGAAGGCGTGGCGGGCTTTCTGTCCGCGCTGCCTCTGGACCGCGTGGCGGAGGTGCGGCTGGCGGACTGCTTTCGTAATGGCAGGGAGGAACATCTTTGCCCCGGTCAGGGCGATTTTGACTTTCCCGGATTGTTCCGGACTCTGGAATCGCGGGGTTACACCGGACGTTACACGAACGCGTTCGGAACGCTGGACGCTATGCTGGCGGCCCGCGATGCCTTCGTGGCGATGGCGGAAATGTAGCAACAGGACGGATGGTGCGGCCATGGCAGTTTTTTCCCCCGCCCCTTGTGGAAGGGGGTCAGGGGGAGGGGGCTCGGCACGCGGAAGCTCCAACCATGCAGGCCACCTCCGACCGACCCCTCCCCCCAACCCCCTCCCGCAAGGGGCGGGGGAAGAATTTTTCCTCCGGCGTCGGCCGCGGATCACCGCCGTCCCGCGTGCGCGGCACGCAGCAGCAAATCCTCCAGCGCCGCCGACTGCACCCGCGCATTCAAGCTTCGCCCGACCTCGGCAAAGGCGAACTGGCGCAGGCGGGTCCGCAACGCGGGATCATCGGACAGACGACGCATCGCCGCCGCCAGAGCCACCGAATCGCCGGGCGGCACCAGCAGGCCGGAGACATTGTCGGAAATTGTCTCGGCTATGCCGCCCTCGGCTGACCCGATCACTGGGCAACCCTGTGCCATCGCTTCCGGCACCACGCTGGGCAGGCCCTCGGCGTCGCCATCGGCAGCCACCACGCTGGGGACCAGCAGGCTCCAGGCGCCGGCCATCAGCCGCCGCACCTCGGCCCCCGTCTGCCAGCCGGTCAGTTCGACGCCAGGAACCGCCTGCGCCAGGTCGTGCAGAACCGGCCGCAGCACCCCGTCGCCGACGCACACGACCCGTGTCATATCGCCGGCGGCCCGCAACCGGCGGACCGCATCGGCCAGCACCGTGATGCCTTTCTTGGCCACGAAGCGCCCCACGAACAGATGATAGGCCGGCCCGATCGGGGGTGGCGGCATCGCGTCCGGCACCTCCACGCCGATCGGCAGCACCACCAGCTTCCCCGGCGGCACACCGCGGCTGGCCGCGACGTCGGCCACGGTTCGGGAGACACAGACGAAAGCGTCCGCCTCGGCGACAAGCGCCGGCCAGCGGCGCGCCAGCACGGTACCGCGCCAATTCTTCGCCTTGCCCACGTCGCCACCGTGCAGGGTGACCACGAGGTGCAGCCCCAGGAAACGCGCGAGCGGCAGGGCCAGCGCACCACCGCGGGCGAACTGCGCGTGCAGCACCGGGGCAAGCGGCGGCAGCGCCATGGGCGGCGTCAGGTGGCAATGGCGGAACAGCAGGCGCCGCAGCCCGCCCCACGGCGCAGTACCGCCGAGGCGGACGATCCGGTCGCCGACCTCGCCGGCTCCGGGCAGCACTGTGCGGCCGATCCAGATCGGGTGCAGCCGGGTGAAGCCGATATATTGGCGGCGCAGGAAGGCGATTTCCGACGGCACCCCGATCTGGTCGCGATAGACCAGAAAGGGGGCGCGAGGCATCACTACCCCCGCGGTTCGCATATCGCTTCGCAAGCCCTAAGATGGCCCGCGCGACGGCAGCCCCTGCCAGAGCGGCAACAGAGGCAGGCGGACTTGGAAGAACCGAAGCGCATCCTGATCATCAAACTCAGCGCCCTGGGCAATGTCGTTCTATCGTTTGGGCCTTTCGCCGCCATCCGGCAACACCATCCGGCGGCCGAGATCACCCTGCTGACCACCGCCCCCTACGCCGCGTGGCTGGCCGGTTCTCCGTGGTTCGATCGCATCCTGATCGATCAGCGGCCGGCCTGGTGGAACCTGCCTTCCGTGCTGGGGCTGCGTCGCGTGTTGCGCGCCGGTCGGTTCGACCGGGTCTACGACCTGCAAACCTCCAACCGGTCGAGCTGGTACTTTCGACTTTTCCCGCGTGGGCAGCGGCCGGAATGGTCCGGGATTGCGCCGGGTTGTTCCCACCCGCACCGCGACCTCGATCGCGATGTCATGCACGATATCGACCGCCAGTTCGCGCAACTGGCCTATGCCGGGGTGACCGAACACGGGCCGGCCGACCTGTCGTGGAACACCGCCGATATCGGGCGCTTCGGGTTGCCGCCGCGGATCGCGCTGCTGGTGCCGGGCAGTTCGCCGCACCGGCCGGGCAAGCGCTGGCCAGCCGCGTCCTATGCCGCGCTGGCCGCCCATTTTCTCCACGCCGGCATCACCCCGGTGGTGCTGGGGACGAAGGGAGAGAGCGATCTTGGTGCGGCGATCCGAACCGCGGTTCCCGAGACGATCGACCTCACCGGACAGACGAGCCTGCCCGACCTGGCGCCTCTGGCCCGAGCGGCTGAGGTGGCGGTGGGGAACGATACGGGGCCGATGCATTTGATCGCGGCGGCGGGCTGTCCCTGCCTTGTGCTGTTTTCGCACGATTCGGATCCTGAACGCTGCGTGCCCCGCGGGGGCCGGGTCAGCATCCTGCGGCGGCCCGACCTGGCCAATCTGCCGGTCGAGGCGCTGTTAAGCATGCTCGACAGCACCATGTCTGCCGCATGACGCTACCTTCTGTCCTGGCCGGGCGCATCGCGCTGCGGCGCGCGCCGCGCAAACCGCCCGGCAAGGGTCTGTTTGCCCTGCTCGGGCCAGGGTTGATCACCGGCGCCTCGGACGACGATCCCAGCGGCATCGCCACCTATTCCCAGGCGGGCGCGCAGTTTGGGTTCAGCCTGTGCTGGGTCATGCTGTTCACCTTTCCGCTGATGGCGGCGATCCAGGAAATCAGTGCGCGCATCGGCCGGGTCACCGGCCAGGGCATCGCCAGCAATTTGCGCGCCCATTATCCGGCCTGGCTGGTGCAACCCATCGTGCTGCTGCTGCTGGTCGCCAACACCATCAACCTGGGCGCCGATCTGGGCGCGATGGGCGAGGCGCTGACCTTGCTGATCGGCGGGCCGCCGCATTTGTATGTCGTGGCTTTCGCGGTGGGCTGCACGCTTCTGGAGGTGTTCTCCCGCTACGAGCGCTATGTGACGGTGCTGAAATGGGGATGCCTGTCGCTGTTTGCCTATGTCGGGACCGCGCTCGCGGTGCATGTGCCATGGGGCACGGTCGCGTACGACACCTTCGTGCCCCATCTGCGCGTCGGCACCGACTATATCGTGACGATCGTCGCCGTGCTGGGGACCACGATCACGCCCTATTGCTTCTTCTGGCAGTCCTCCCAAGAGGCCGAAGACGAGCGCATCGATCCGCAGGCCCATCCGCTGATCGACGCGCCGGGGGAGGCGTCCGCGCAGATCGGGCGGATGCGATGGGATACCTATGTCGGGATGGGCTATTCCAACCTGGTCAGCCTGTTCATCATCATCACGACCGCGGTGACGCTGAATGCGCATGGCATCACCGATATCCAGACCTCCTCGCAAGCCGCCGAGGCGCTGCGGCCGATCGCCGGGCCCTTCACCTTTTGGGTGTTTTCGGCCGGGATCATCGGCACCGGGCTGCTGGCGGTGCCGGTGCTGGCCGGGTCCTCGGCCTATGCGCTGGGTGAGGCGCTGGGCTGGCCCACCGGCCTCAGCCGGCTGCCGCTGGATGCGCGCGCGTTCTATGGGGTGATTACGGTTTCGACCCTGATCGGGATCGGGACCAACTTTGTCGGGCTGGACCCGATCAAGGCGCTGTTCTGGACGGCGGTGATGAATGGCGTGGTCTCGGTGCCGCTGATGGCGGTGATCATGATCATCGCCCGCTCGCCGGCGGTGATGGGGCGGTTCGTGCTGCCGTGGCCGCTGTGGGCGATGGGGTGGGTTTGCACCGCGGCGATGGCGGTGGCGGTCGCGGTGATGTTCATCACCTGGTAACCGTTTGCTGCCATGTTGCGCCAGATCAAGGCCGGATATCCGTGCCGGGCGGATAAGACCGGTACATTGCAGCAGGAGGCCGTCATGGACGGGTCCGTCGATCTTTCGCACCAGCCGCCCAATCCCACCTGGTCCTTCGCCGAACTGGACCGGCGGGTGCACGCCGCGCAGGGGCGGGTGACCCAGGGCCTGTCGGTTTTGGGCCTGGCACTGGCGTTCCAGGACTGGGGCCTGCACCTTGCCAACGCACCCTATCGCCGTGTCGATCTGGCCCATCT
>Ga0302196_10004719_pt1 | contig 12286 bp, 8 predicted proteins | sample II_Bog_N1_3_FD_198794 | JGI IMG/M metagenome (GOLD analysis project Ga0302196, IMG submission 198794) | Peat permafrost microbial communities from Stordalen Mire near Abisko, Sweden - II_Bog_N1_3 | ecosystem: Environmental > Terrestrial > Soil > Wetlands > Peat | place: Sweden: Abisko, Stordalen...
AAGCCTTCTCGGTCGTGGCCGAGAAGTTCATCCGTGACCTGAAGCTCGACCGGGAAAAGGTCAATGTGAACGGCGGCGCGATGGCTCTGGGCCACCCGATCGGCGCCACTGGCTCGATCCTGATCGGCACCATCCTCGACGAGTTGGAGCGCCGCGACCTGAAGCGCGGTCTGGTCACCATGTGCGCCGCCGGCGGCATGGCTCCGGCCATCATCATCGAGCGTGTGTAAGACAGTAAGAAAGTAACGCGGCGCGCGCCGCCGGACGGAACTCGAGAGGAAACGCCGTGGAAGAACGGATCACCGTAACGCTTACGGATGGCGTCGCCGACGTCCGGCTGGTGCGCGTCGACAAGATGAATGCGCTCGACGACAAGATGTTTTCAGCCCTCGTCGCGACCGGCGAGCGGCTGAAGGCGGAAAAGGGCGTGCGCGCCGTGGTGCTGTCCGGCGAGGGACGCGCCTTCTGCGCCGGCCTCGACACCAGCAACTTCGGCGCGATGGCGTCGGGCGCGCGCAGCAGCGGCCAGTCGTCAACCGGCGGCTCGCTGGTGACCGACGACCGTACGCCGGGCGGCTCCAACCGGGCGCAGCACGCCGTGATGGTCTGGCGGGAAATCCCGGTGCCAGTGATCGCCGCTGTGCATGGCGTGGCCTTCGGCGGCGGCTTCCAGCTGGCGCTCGGCGCCGACCTGCGGTTCGTCACGCCCGATGCGCGCATGTCGGTGATGGAGATCAAATGGGGCCTGGTGCCCGACATGGCGGGCATCGTGCTGATGCGGGGCCTGCTCCGCGACGACATCGCCCGCGAGCTGACCTTCAGCGGCCGCCAGTTCACCGGCGAGGAAGCCGTCGGTCTGGGCCTGGCGACCCGCGTCTGCGCCGATCCCTACGCGGAGGCGCTCGCCTACGCCAAGGAAGTCGCCGGCCGTAACCCGCACGCCATCCGCGCGGCCAAGCGTCTGCTCGATCTGGCCGCCGAGGGCGACCAGAAGGCGATCCTCAAGGCCGAAAGCCTGGAGCAGACCGCGCTGATCGGCTCGCCCAATCAGGTCGAGGCGGTGATGGCCAACATGCAGAAGCGCGCGCCGGCCTTCACCGACGTCTGAGCCAACCTCGCCGGCGCCTAGAGCGCCGGTTCGGTCGCCCTCAGCACAAAGCCCTCATAGCCGTTGGCGGCGACCTGCTCGCACTTCTCGCGATAGGCGCCGACCCCACCGATATAGGGCATGAACACCCTCGGCTTGCCGGGCACGTTCGCGCCTAGGTACCAGGAATTGGCTTGGGGATAGAGGGTGAGGTCGGCCACCTCGTTCACATGGCTCACCCAGGCGTCCTGGGCGTCGGGCGTGGCTTCCATCACATGCAGCTGGTGGTCGGACATGTAGCCGATGCAGTCGGTAATCCACTCCACATGCTGTTCGATCGACACCACCATGTTCGACAACACCGACGGACTGCCGGGGCCGGTGATGGTGAAAAGGTTGGGGAAGCCCGCGACCATCAGACCGAGATAGGTGCGCGGGCCCTCCGCCCAGGCGTCCTTCAGGGCCAGGCCGCCACGGCCTCGGATGTCGATGCGGCCAAGCGCGCCGGTCATGGCGTCGAAGCCGATGGCGAAGATGATCGCGTCGAGGGCGTAGTCCTCCTGCGAGGTCCTCAGGCCGCTCGGCGTGATGGTCTCGATTGGCGCGGCGCGTACATCCACCAGCGTAACGTTCGGCCGGTTGAAGGTCTCGTAATAGCCGGTGTCGACGCACAGCCGCTTGGTCCCGAACGGATAGCTCTTCGGCGTCAGCGTCTCGGCGACCGCCTGGTCCTTGACGATCGACTTGATCTTTTCCGCCACATAGGCCGCCGCCGTGGCGTTGGCCTGCGGATCGACGGACAGGTCGGCGAACGCCGCGCCGATGCTGAAGCCCCCGCGGCCCCAGCGGTCGTCGAAGGCCCGCTTGCGCTCGTCTTCCGGCACGTCTAGCGCCAGCCGCTCTGACGGGTCGGCGGACAGGAACCCGCCAGACGATACGCGCTGAAGCCGCCGGTTCTCGGCCCGGTTGGCCCGCCAGGCCTTCATGACCTCCGGATCCAGCGGTCCGTTATGAGCCGGCACGCTGTAGTTCGGGGTCCGCTGGAACACCCAGACATGGTCGGCCTGTTTGGCGATCTGGGGGATCGACTGGATCGCCGACGAGCCGGTCCCGATGACGCCCACCCGCTTGCCGGTGAAGTCCACGCCCTCATGCGGCCAGCGGCCGGTATGGTAGGTCTCGCCCTTGAAGCTGTCCTGGCCGGGGAAGTTCGGATCGTTGGTCACCGACAGGCAGCCGGTCGCCATGACGCAGAAGCGCGCGACGATCCGCTCGCCATGCTCCGTCGCCAGCGCCCAGTGGTCGGTCTTCTCGTCGAATATGGCCGCGGTCACGCGGGTGTTGAGCTGGATGTCGCGCATCAGGTCGAAGCGCTCGGCCACATGGTTCAGGTAGCGCAGCAGCTCGGGCTGAGCCGCGTAGCGTTCGCTCCACTGCCAGTCGTTCTCGAGCTCCTCGGAGAAGGAATAGGAATATTCCTGGCTTTCGATATCGACCCGCGCGCCCGGATAGCGGTTCCAGTACCAGGTGCCGCCGACGCCGGCGCCGGCTTCATAGACCCGCGCGGTCAGCCCCAGGGCGCGAAGCTTATGCAGCATGTAGAGGCCGGAAAATCCCGCGCCGATCACCGCGACGTCGACGTTCGTTTCACGGCCGACAGAGCCTGTCTGAGACAAGACCAAACCTCCCTGGTTCTTATCCCACAGACGTTAGCGCAGCTTCGCGCGCCGGTCTGCCCTGACTTTGCGTCAGCCCGGTCACATGGCTGCAGAACGGCGATCCATCAGGGCTTCAAAGTGTCCAGCGAGGCCGCGTGGGGCGGCTGGGGCGTCGGCGGCCCGATGAAGAAGCTCATGTGGGCCACACGCGTCGGCTTGTAGACGTAGGTGTCGCCCGTCTCGCGGCGAAGCGCCTCGAGCCGGTCACGCAGACGCGCGGTCAGGGCTTCGAACCCCGGCTGGCCATACAGGTTGTGATCCTCGTTGGGATCGGCCCGCAGGTCGTACAACTCGTACTCCTGAGGCTCGGTGAAGAAGTGGATGTATTTGTACCGCTCGGTGCGCACGCCGCGGTGCGGTCTGACGTTCTCGTAGCCGGGATACTCATAGTATTCGTAGAGCCAATCGGTGCGCCAGTCGGGCAGCGCGCGGCCCTCGGCCAGCGGCAGGAAGCTTCGCCCCTGCATCGTCGACGGGACCGGCAGGCCGGCGATATCGAGGAGTGTCACCGGCGCATCGATGTTCAACACCATCTCGCTACGCACTGAGCCCGCGCGCACGCGTTGCGGATAGCGGATCAGCATCGGCACGCGGATCGAAGGCTCATACATCAGCCGCTTGTCGTAGAAGGTGTGCTCGCCCAGGAAAAAGCCGTGATCGGAACTCAGCATGATGGCGGTCTGGTCGAGCTTTCCCTTGGCCGAAAGCGCCGCCATCACCATACCGACGTCCTGATCATTGGATTCCACCCCGACGTAGTGGTCCTTGACCAACTCCTCCAGTGAGCGTGGCTCGTCCACAAACAGCTCGGTGGTGCCGATCTTGTTCTCCGCGTCGGCGACCGCGTGCGACTTGCCCGGATAGCCCTTGATGTCGTCGTCGAAGTTCTCGGGGACCGGGACCTTCACACCGTTGAACATCTCGACCATCCGCCGCGGCCGCAGGAAGGGCGCGTGCGGCGCGTAGAACCACAGGAACAGGCAGAAGGGCTTGTCGCCGCGCGCGCTCAGCCAGTCGACCGCCTTTTCGGTCAGCAGGTCGTCGACATAGCGGTCATAGGTCTTGGCCGGCCCGTACTGACCGTTCACACCCTCGATGATGGTCGGATGGAGGTAGTCGGCCTGGCCCTTGAAGCCGAAGTAGTAGTCCCAGCTATGGTCAAGCAGGGCCCCGCCGACGTGAGACTTGCCGATGAACGCGGTCTCATAGCCGCCCTCGCGCAGCACGTCGGTCACCATCTTGAAGTTAGGCGGCACGGTGTCGCTGTCGTTGGTGGTGGCGCCGGTCGTGTGGGAATAGGCGCCCGTCAGGAAACTGGCTCTCGACGGCAAACACAGTGCGTTGGTGACGAAGGCGTTGCGGAAATGCACGCCTTCGCGCGCGATCCGGTCCATGTGGGGGGTGTGGAGGATTCTGTTGCCGGCCCAGCTGAACTCGTCGTGGCGCAGCCCCTCGCCCAGGATAAAGACGATGTTCGGCGGCTTGGCGCCGGCCTGTCTGGTGGTCTGGCCCACCGCCCCGTGAGCCGTGGCCAAGGCCGTGGTCAGGCCGCCGAGCACGGCGCGCCGCGATTGGCGAGCTGTCATCCCCATCGTTTCCCCCGTCATCGCGTCGCTCGCGTTATGGTCCGCGATCCGCGCTGTCAGCCTAACGCGGTATCCGGCCACGCAAAAGGATGCCGTTTCCAGCCAAGCCGGAGTAGTCTGGGTTCTGATGAACACCCCCTCGCCCCCAGCCCGAACCTGGCCGATCTTCGAAGCCCTGCGCGGGGTGCGGGGCGGCGACATCGGGCGCGACCTGATCGCCGGCCTGACCCTCGCCGCCATCGCCATTCCCGAACAGATGGCGACCGCGCGGCTCGGCGGCTTCGCGCCGCAGATCGGCTTCATCGTCTTTGTCGCAGCGGCGGTCGGGTTCGCCGCCTTCGGCGCCAACCGGCAGCTCTCGGCGGGCGGCGATTCGACCATCACCCCGATCTTCGCTGGAACCCTCGCGTTGATGGCGACCGCTGGCGGCGCCCACTACCTGGAACTGGCCGCCGCGCTGGCGTTGATGGTGGGCGTCGTGGTCGCCCTGGCCGGCGTCTTCAAGCTGGGCTGGATCGCCGACCTGCTGTCGACGCCCGTGATCACCGGCTTCCTGGCGGGCATCTCGCTGCACATCGTGCTGTCCCAGGCGCCCTCCGTCCTTGGCCTGCCTGAAGGGTCCGGCGACGTCTACCACCGGCTCGCGGCGCTGTGGTCCGAGGCCGGCGGCCTCAGCATCGCGTCGCTGGCGATCGGCGCCGGCGTATTCGCGATCACCTTCGCGGCGGAGAAATTCAACCCGCGCATCCCGGGCGCGCTCATCGCCCTTGTCGCGGCGTCGGCGGCCACCTTCGCTCTGCACTTGGAGAGGCACGGCGTTGCGGTTCTTGGCTCGGTGCCCGCCGCCTGGCCGCACCTCGCCGCGCCGCATCCGAGCGCCGCCGAGGCTTTGCGCCTGGCCGGCCTGGCCTTCATCATCGCCCTGGTGGTGATGGTGCAGACAGCCGCGACCACCCGCGCCTTCAGCGGTTCGAGCGAGGACCCAGACGTCAACCGCGACTTCATCGGCGTCGGCGTCGGCAGCCTGATCTCCGGCGCGCTCGGCGGGTTCCCGGTCAACGCCAGTCCGCCGCGCACTTCAGTCGTCAGCGAGAGCGGCGGGCGTTCCCAGTATGCGGCGCTGGCGGCGGCCGTCGCGGTGTTGGCTTTGGCGATGTTCGGCACGCCCGTGCTGGCCTACGTGCCGGCCGCGGCGCTCGGCGGGATCCTGCTGTTCGTCGCCGAGCGGATCTTTCACGTCTCCACCTTCGCCGACATCTGGCGCAGGACCCGCGCGGAATTCGCGTTGGCGCTCGCCACGACCATGCTCATTGTGGTCCTTCCCATTCAAACGGGCGTGGGGGTGGGCATCGTCCTGTCGCTGATCCACGGCGTGTTCACGACGACCCGCGCCACACCCATCATGTTCGAGCGGGTCGCCGGCACGACGGTCTGGTGGCCCGCGTCGGCGTCCAGCCCGGGCGAAACCGATCCCGCGGTCGCGGTAATGGGCTTTCAGGCGCCCCTGTCCTTCCTGAACGCCTACGACTTCAGGCGCGGGATATTAGCGACCATCAAGGCCGGCGCTGGGACGACGCGGCTGTTCGTGCTGGAAGCCAGCAGCATGGTCGAGATCGACTTCACCGGCGCGGCCGTGTTGCGGGAAGTCATCGCCAAGGCGCGAGAGGCAGGCATGGACTTCGCCGTCGCACGCCTTGAATCGGTCCGGGCGCAGAATGCCTTCGAGCGCCTGGGCGTTACGGCCTCGCTGGGCGAGGACCATCTGTTCCACAGCGTCGACGCCGCGATCCAGGCGCTACGCTCAAAGCCCAAACCCAAGCGCTAGCCCTGCGGCAACTCAGCCCGCCGCACCACCTGCCGCATGGCGATGCTCGAGGTGACGCGCGCAACCCCCGCCAGGCGGGTTAGCCGGGTGGAGTGGATGCGCTCCAGATCGTCCACATCACGAGCGACGATGCGCAGCAGATAATCCGCCGCGCCGGTCATCAGGTAGCATTCCATCACCTCGGGCATCAGGGCGATCTCGCGTTCAAAGGCGCGGAGCGCGGCCTCCGACTGGGACTCCAGGGTGATGGTGATGAAGATGTTCAGCGGCAGACCGACCGCCGGCTGGCTGACGATGGCGGCGTAGCGCTCGATCACGCCCTCGGCCTCCAACTGCCGAACCCTCCGCAGACAGCTGGATTCCGAAAGGTTCGCCTGCTGCGCCAATTCGACGTTGGTGGCGCGGCCGTCTCGCTGAAGCGCCTTCAGCAGAATCAAATCGGTGCGGTCCAGCTTCATCGCAGTTTCTTTCGTCAACTTCACAAAGACGCAAGAAACCTGCAACAGCTACCCGCGTTACGCAAGAGATTGGAGCGCAACGCCAGAGCATCGGGCGTATGCTGGGCAATCCCTCGGCTCACGGAGTCCAGCCATGCGCATCGGCGTTCCCAAGGAAATCAAGACCCTCGAATTTCGCGTCGCCGCGACGGCGGGCATCGTCCACCGACTGGTCAGCGACGGTCATGAGGTGTTCGTCGAAACCGGCGCGGGCGCGGGCGTCGGCCTGAGCGATCAGGCCTACGCCGAGGCGGGCGCCAAGGTGCTGAGCAGCGCCGACGAGGTGTTCGACGCCGCCGATCTGATCGTCAAGGTCAAGGAACCCCAGGCGATCGAGATCGCCCGCCTGAAGCCGCGCCACACCCTCTTCACCTATCTGCATCTGGCCGCCGATCCCGAACAGGCCCGCGGCCTGATGGCGTCCGGCGCGACCTGCATCGCCTATGAGACCATCACCGACGCCAAGGGCCACCTGCCCCTGCTCGCCCCCATGAGCCAGGTCGCCGGCCGCATGGCCGTCGATGTCGGCGCTTCGGCGCTGCTGCGCCCGGCGGGCGGACGCGGCATGCTGCTCGGGGGCGCGCCCGGCGTGCTGCCGGCCAAGGTCGTGATCCTGGGCGGTGGCGTGTCCGGCAAGCACGCGGCCGAAATGGCGATCGGCCACCGCGCCGATGTCACCCTGTTCGATATCTCGGCCTCGCGCCTGGAAGAGCTGGACGACCTGTTCGCCGGCCGGGTGAAGACGGCCTTCTCCACCCCCGACGCCGTTCGCGCGGCGGTGATCGACGCCGATCTGGTGATCGGCTGCGTGCTGATCCCGGGCGGCGCGGCGCCCAAGCTGGTGCGGCGGGACGACCTGACCAGGATGAAACAGGGCGCGGTCATGGTTGACGTGGCCATCGACCAGGGCGGCTGTTTCGAGACCAGCCATCCGACCACGCACGCCGACCCGACCTTCGTGGTCGACGGCGTGATCCACTATTGCGTGGCCAACATGCCTGGCGCGGCGCCGCTGACCTCGACCTATGCGCTGGGTGCCGCCACGGCCCCCTACCTGCTGGCGCTGGCCAACAAGGGCGTCGACAAGGCGTTCGCGGACGATCCCGGCTTCGCCGCCGGCCTGAACGTCCAGAACGGCCGCATCACCTATGCCGCGGTTCGCGACGCGCTCAAGGCCGCCTAAGCCCGGCCGTCTTGGCGATTGACGGCGCGCAGCCTGTGCGAGAGAGCTTGACCATCGGACATCAAGGATGCCGCGGTGGCCAAGCCCAACCTGTCAACGCTCGATCTTACCGCCCCGACAACCGGCGGACAGTCACGGCTGCCGTTGGTCGTGACCATCGGGTTTGCCGGGCATCGGGCCATCCCCGACATCGGCGAGGCGGAGGCTTTGCTGTCCAGCGCCTTCGCGGTGATTCATGAGGCGCTGGCGGCGCTGCCGACGCAGCCGCTGGATATTGGCGAGGAGACCCTCGGCCAGGCCTATGCCGGCGCCCAGCGCGCGCGGCTGCTGACCGGTGCGGCGCCGGGCGCCGACAGGCTGGCGATCAACCAGTGGCGCAAAGGCGGGTACGGCGAGGTCCATGCGCTGTTTCCGTTCCGCGATCCCGCGACGGGCGAGCCGCTGACCGACGATCCCGACCACGCCCAGCCTGAAGACCGGGTGGACGATCTTTCAGCCTTCGCCGCCTCCAGCGGCATCGACGCGGCCGCGCTCGGCATCCCGCGCGACCATGCCCATTCCGAAATCGGACGCTGGATCGTGCGCCACAGCGACCTGCTGGTCGCCCTGTGGAACGGCGCGCCGGCGCAAGGGCTGGGCGGCACCGGCGACACGGTGCGGCGAGCCCTCGAGCGCGGCCTGCCGGTTATCTGGCTCCAGCCCGGCCACGAGCAGATCAGGCTGTTGGAGCCGCATCAGTTCCACCGTCATTCGCAACTGGACGAGGCCATCGCGGCGCCCCAGTCGCTCGCCGTCGCCGCGACGCCGACGGCGCTGCTGAGAGCGCTGATTCCGCCGTTCGCGCCGCCGCCGGCCCAGACCCGCGGCGGCCGCGACCCGGAAGTCGCCTCAAGGCAGGACTTCGCCAGGGTCGATCCGCTCAGGCGCCGGTTCGCCCTGATCCGCTGGCGCGACGCGGTGCTGGACCGTACGGTCTGGGGCGCGTTCGCGGCCTTCAAGCGGACGGTGGGCGATCATCGGCACTGGAAGGCCCCGCCCGCGCCCACGCCGCCGGAGCCCGGCGCCATCGCCGAGAGCGCCGGCTATGGCAGGATCCAGGCCGCTTTCGACATCGCCGACCAACGGGCCAACCGCCTCAGCGCCATCCACCGGTCGCAGCAGTTGCTGTTGATCTACGTCGCGGTCCTGGCCGTCTTTTTCGGCGCCGCGCCCGCCCTGCCGCCGATCTTCGGGTTCCATATCGGCCACGTGCAGGCGGCCTGGGCCGAGCTGTTGTTGGGCATTTTCGCCCTGCTGATCTCATCCTACGCCCAGCGGGCGCATCGGCACCGGCGATGGAGCGACGCGCGCCGGCTGGCGGAAAGGCTCCGCGCGGCGCTGGCGACCTGGCCGCTCGGCGTCGACCTGGCGGACGCGAGCGAGCGACCGGCCATTACCTGGACCGAATGGAGGGCCCGGGCGGTGCTGCGCGACGCCGGCCCGCCGCCGGGCTGGCTCGACAGGCCGGAATTCGTTCGTCGCGTCGGGCTGGCGAGCGCCCTGCTGATCGACGGCCAGATCCGATATCATTCGCGCGAGTTCCACACGGCGGAGGCCATCGACCGCCGCATCAAGATCGTCGAAGGACTGGCGTTCGCGGTGCTGATGACGGCGGTTGCGAGCTTCCTGATCGCTTCGGCTCTGCTCAAGCACATCCCGGAAAGCGTGCTTGGCGTCCTGACCATGATCAGCGCCGTTTCGCCCTCGGTCGGCGCGGCCTGCCTGGCGCTGGAGGCGACCAACGGTTTCGGCGAGATCGCACGGCGCAGTAGTCGGATGGGACCGGAGTTCGAACGCTTGCGCGCGGAGATCGAAGATCTATCGAGCCCGTCGTCGCTGCGCCAGACCGAGGTGCTGCAAAGCGCCGCAAGGCTCCTTGTGGAGGAGGCGGACGCCTGGAAGGCGGAAACCGACGCCGACCATCGTCTATCGCTGCATCATCGCCAGGAAGTGCTGCGCAACGCCGCCCAGCTGCTTGTCGAAGACGCCGACTCCTGGCGCGATCGCGTCGTCAGTCGTCGAATTGTGCGCGGGGGCTAGGCGCCGGTCGTTTTTCGCTCGTGCCCAGACGTCCCAAGTCGAACGATCAACCCAGGCCGCATTGACTTCCCCAGCACCTAACCGAATATCGGTGATACGGGGACTCGGGGGCGCCATGACCATGTTGTTTCGACCGATATTTTCGGCTGTCGCCATCATTGCCTTGAGCATGCTCAGCGCCGGCTGCGTCGCCCTCGGCGGCATCGACCGCAACACCGGCGTGATTGACGCAAGCGTGGGGACTTCGCGCAACAACAGCGTGCTGCAGAACATCGTTCGCGCCAGCCAGCATGAGCCCCTCTACTTCTATTCGGTCAGCAAGGTCAGCGGCGGCGGCACCGAGGACTTCAAGCTGAGCACGCCGCCCTTCACCCTCGGCCCACGGCAGGTCATAGCTCAACGAAACTACACCTTCGGCACCAACGGCCTGAACGTCCTCGATACACAGCAAACCGGCAACTTCGATGTCGCGCCGCTGCAGTCGAAGGACTTCTATTCCGGGATGCTGGCCCCGCTCGATCTGGTTGAAATCAACCTTCTGCTCAAGCAGGGCTTTCCCCGCGAGTTGGTCTATCGCCTGATTATCGAAGATGTCACCATCTACAATTCGACGGGGCTGCACCGCTATCGCAACGACCCGCAGTCGAAGGAGTACGGCGCGTTCAACCTGCTCCTGGGCGAGGCAATCAAACATGGCGTGACGACCGAGACCTTCCTGATCCCAGATCCGACGGGCGCTGGCGGCGGCGCGTCGAAGAAGGGCGACTCTGACTCGGAGGTTCCCTACGCCCGGCTCTGCTTCGACCCCGCCCTGTTTGCGCCGGATTCGCCCGAGGCTAAGGACGTCGCCTCATCCGGCAATGTCTGCGGCGAGCGCCCGCCGATCTCCATTCCCCAGGTTTCCGGCGCCATGAGCGAGAGCCTGGAGCAGACCTACAAGGACTGCGTGGCGCCGCCCACGGCCCCGACCGGCTCGACCGACCAGAACAAGAACCGCGTCTGCGCCCACGTCGGCAGCCAGGTGTTCGCCGTGCAGCTCGACACCCGCTCGGTGTTCGGCATCTTCGACTACCTGGGCACAGCCCTGGCCAATGGCAGCGACATCGAACTCACGAACGCCGGCGCCGACATCGAGCCGCGAACCAGCGGTCCCCTGGTCGTCATCAACAAGGGCCTATCGACGTCCTGCTTCGCCATCGCCAACCAGCATGGCCGATATTGCGTGCCGAACGGCGGCAGCGACAATCTCAAGATGACCTTCAGCATCATCAACATGCTGCAGGCGCTGAAGACTTCGGCGGGCGATCTGCCGGTCACCACAGCGGTTAGAATCGAACAATAGCGTGAGGCGTTTATGAGTTGGCCCGACGACCTCTATTCGGACGGCCCGAAGCGTATGCTGGCGATCGACGGCGGCGGCTGTCGCGGCGCGGTGGCGATCGCCTTCATCCAGCAGCTTGAAAAGACTCTACGCGAAAGGCACGGCAAGCCGAACCTGGTGCTGAGCGACTACTTCGACCTGATCGGCGGCACCTCGGTCGGAGCGATTTTCGCCGCCGGACTGGCGCTGGGCCGTAGCGCGGACGAGGTGGCCGAGACCTTCAAGGTCATGGGGCCGAAGCTGTTTCGCCAATACATGCCGCGCCTGCCGGTGATCCAGGCGCGGTTCGACCCCAAGCGCCTTGAACAGCTGCTTGGCGAAGAGTTCGGCGAGGCCACGCTGGAAACCGCGCCCTGGAAGACCGGCTTCGCCGCCATCGCCAAGCGTGTGGATACAGGCAGCTCTTGGGTTTTGACCAACTGCCCGAAATCCAAATACTGGTTCGGCGACCCGCAGGAGATCGCTGACCAGATTGATCCGGCGCTGCGAAAGACCATACCCAACAAGGACTACCGGCTGACCAAGGTGGTGCAGTCGAGCGCCGCGGCCCCCTTCTTCTTCGACATGGTGCCCATCGAGGTCACGCGCGGCGAGTCCGGCGTCTTCTTCGACGGCGCCATGACGCCCCACGGCAACCCGGTGCTGCAGCTGGCCATGGTCGCGCTCAATCCCGCCTACGGACTGGGCTGGACCGGCGGCAAGGACGAGCTGCTGGTGGTGTCGGTCGGCACCGGGGCGCCGCGGCCGAAGAAGCCGCATTGGGTCAAACGGCCGATCGTTGCCATCTGGAAGGCCCTGCACGCCCTGGTGTCGATGGCCTACGACACGGCCGAGCTGAGCGTGGTCACCATGCAGTGGCTCGGCCACTGCCCAAGCCCCTGGTATATCAACAGCGAGATTGGCGATCAGCGCGACGCCCGGCCCAAAGGG
>Ga0302196_10004721_pt1 | contig 12282 bp, 11 predicted proteins | sample II_Bog_N1_3_FD_198794 | JGI IMG/M metagenome (GOLD analysis project Ga0302196, IMG submission 198794) | Peat permafrost microbial communities from Stordalen Mire near Abisko, Sweden - II_Bog_N1_3 | ecosystem: Environmental > Terrestrial > Soil > Wetlands > Peat | place: Sweden: Abisko...
CGGAGACGTCCCGGTCCGCTTCGTCTTCTGGGACGGGAGCGCGTCGGGCCCGGCCGACGGGATCGGGACGCTGCACATCCGGTCGGCCGACGCCCTGCGCCGGATCCTCTGGTCCCCGGGCGAGCTTGGGGTGGCCCGGGCCTTCGTGGCCGGGGACCTGACCGTCGAGGGCGACCTCTACCGGCTGCTGCGGGTCCTCGACGGCGCCGGGTCCGCCGACCTGCGCCAGGTGGGGATGCGGACCCTCCCGTCGGTGGTGGCGGCGGCAGCACGGCTGGGGGTGCTGGGGCCACCCCTCCCGCCTCCTCCCGAGGAGTGTCGCCCGCCGGGCCGCCTCCACTCGTTGACCCGCGACGCCGCGGTGATCAGCCACCACTACGACGTGGGCAATCCCTTCTACCGCCTGGTGCTCGGTCCCGCCATGACCTACTCCTGCGCCCGGTTCGTCTCCGACCGCGCCAGCCTGGAGGAGGCCCAGGAGGCCAAGCACGAGCTCATCTGCCGCAAACTGGGCCTCGACACCCGGGACGGGGCCCGCCTGTTGGATGTCGGGTGCGGCTGGGGCTCGATGGCCATCCACGCCGCCCGCCACCACGGGGCCGTGGTCACCGGCGTCACCCTCAGCACGGAACAGGCCGACGAGGCGCGACGCCGGGTGGCCGAGGCCGGCCTCACCGACCGGGTGGAGATCCGACGCCAGGACTACCGGTCGCTGGCCGGCGAGCAGTTCGACGCCGTCTCCTCCATCGGCATGTTCGAACACGTGGGCTCGCAGCAGATGACCCGGTACTTCGAGACCCTCCGGGGGGTGCTGGCCCCGACCGGCCGGCTGCTCAACCACGCCATCTCGAAGGCCGGGGGCTCGTACCTGGGCGGTCGGACCTTCATCGGCCGGTACGTGTTCCCCGACGGCGAGCTGGCCGACGTGGCGGCGGTGGTCAAGGCCATGCAGGCGACCGGCTTCGAGGTGCGGGATGTGGAGTCCCTGCGGGAGCACTACTCGCGCACCCTGCACCACTGGGTGTCCAACCTCGAGGAGAACTGGGAGGAGGCGGTGGGGCTGGTGGGCCGGGCCCGGGCTGACATCTGGCGCCTCTACATGGCGGCGTCGGCCAACGGCTTCGACGACGGCCGGCTGGCCATCCACCAGGTACTCGGCGTGGTCCCCGACGCCGACGGGACCAGCGGGATGCCGCCCACCCGGGCCGGGTGGGGGTGACCGCCGTCAGCGGATGGTGAGCTCCTGGCGGTAGACGCGGGCCGGCCCCAGGTCGACGATGGTCCGGGCCAGCTCGTCGAAGACCCCGGCCACCTCACCGGCGGGTTCGGCCACCACCACCGGGACGCCGTCGTCGCCCCCCTGGCGCAGCGCCGGCACCAGCGGCACCTGGGCCAGCAGGGGCACACCGAGCTCGCCGGCCAGCTGCTGGCCCCCGCCGGCCCCGAACAGCGTGTAGCGCCGCCCGTCGTCACCGGTAAACCAACTCATGTTCTCGACGACACCCCGGACGGTGAGCTTGAGCTTGCGCGCCGCGTAGGCGGAGCGCTGGGCCACCCGCTCGGCCGCCGGCTGGGGGGTGGTGACCACGTAGACCTCGGTTTTGGTCAGGTACTGCCCGAGGGAGAGGGTGACGTCGCCGGTGCCGGGGGGCATGTCGATGAGCAGGAAGTCGGGCTCGCCCCAGTAGGCGTCGACCAGAAACTGCTCGAGGGCCTTGTGGAGCATGGGGCCGCGCCAGATGACCGGGGTGTCGTCGGGGACGAAATACCCCATGGACAGGCACCGGACCCCGTTGGCCGTGGGTGGGACCACCAGGTCGCCGATGATCAGGGGGTCGGCGGTGACACCCAGCATGCCCGGCACGGAGAAGCCGTAGACGTCGGCGTCGAGGATGCCCACGTCCAGGCCCATCCGGGCCAGGGCCACGGCCAGGTTGACGGTGACCGACGACTTGCCCACGCCCCCCTTGCCCGAGGAGATCCCGAGGATCCGGGTCTTCGAGCGGGGCGACATGAACCGGTTGGGACGGCCCTCCTCGTGTCCCAGCTGACCGCCGTGGGCGTGGCCCTCGTGCCCGTGGTCGTCGGGGGTCCCCCCGTCGACCGGCTCCCCCCGGAGGAGCATCCGCAGCCGGGCCCGGGGCACCTCCTCCATGACCTCGGTGGAGACGACGACCTCGTCCACCCCGGCCAGGCCTCCCACCGCGGCCTGCACCCGGCGGTCCAGCTCATCCACCTGGGGATAGTGGGCCACCGGGAGGGCGACCGTGACGGACACCTTCTTGCGCCTGGCGTGGACCTCACCGGCCATGCCCAGCTCCCCGAGCGGACGGCGCAACTCGGGGTCGATCACCGCGGCCAGGACCGCTGTGACCTGGGACTCGTCAATGGACATGCCACATCTCCTCGGGGAATTTCGCCGTCACCGGTACACTAGGGGACGTGCTACCGGACCCGGACAGCGTGCGAGGCGCGGAGGCCTCCGAGTCGGACAGCAACTTTTCGGCCACAGTCACCGCGGTCACAGCGGCCTTCGGGGATCCCACCCGGCGGGAGATCTACCTCTATGTCCGGTCCAACCCCGGGACCACCTCGTCCGAGGTGGCCACCCGGTTCTCGCTCCATCCCAACGTGGCCCGGCACCATCTGGAGCGGCTGGCCACCGGGGGCTACGTCGAGGTGACCATGGAACGCACGGCGGGCCACGGCGCCGGGCGCCCGTCCAAGCGGTTCCGGGCCATCGGGAACGATCCCACCCTCGACCTCTTGACCCGGAGGGACGACCTGTTGGTCCTGCTGCTGCAAGAGGCCCTCCAGCTGCTGGGGCCGGTGGCCGCCGAGGGGATGGCCGAGCGGGTCGGCGAGGAGTACGGCCGCACCCTGGCCGGCCAGATGTCGCCCGGCGACAGCCAACGGTCCCTGCGGACCGCCATGCACGCCATCGCCGACACCCTGACCGCCCACGGCTTTGCCGCCCACGCCGAGGACCAGGGCGCCACGACGGCGGTGGTGGCCGACACCTGCCCGTTCGGCACGGCGGCCTCCCAGTACCCCGTGCTGTGCGCCGTCGACCGCGGCATGGTCAAGGGCCTGCTGGCCGGGTTGTGCGGCGAGGACGCCGGCGGCACGGTGCCGGTGGTGCTGTCCTCCTCGCGGGCCCGCGGGGACGACGCCTGCGCCGCGGTGGTCTGACCGGACCACTGGCCCCCGGCCCATGGCCCGCCACTATCTCGACCACGCTTCGACCACCCCCCTCCGTCCCGAGGCCCGGTCCGCCATGGCCGCCTGGGAGGAGACCGGCATCACCGCCGACCCGGGCCGTGTCCACACCGAGGGCCGGATGGTCCGGGCCGCCCTGGAGGAGGCCCGGGAGCAGGTGGCCGGACTCTTCGGGGTCCGGGGCCGGCAGGTGGTGTTCACCTCGGGGGGGACGGAGTCGGTCAACGCCGCGGTGTGGGGGGTGTGGCGCCGGGACCCTGGGCCGGTGGCGTGCGCCGGGGTGGAGCACTCCGCCGTCCGTGACGCCTCGGCCCGCACCTCCCCGGTGGTCCCCATCGACGTCGACGGCCGGGGGAGGATCGAGCCCGCCGCCGTCGAGGACGCGCTGGCCCGCGGCCTGACCCTCCACGGACGCCGGCCGGCTCTGGTCCACTGCCAGTGGGCCAACCACGAGGTCGGGACGGTCCACCCCGTGGCCGAGGTGGTGGACCTGTGCCGCCGCCAGGGCGTCATGACCCATGTCGACGCGGTGGCGGCGGCGGGCCACGTGGAGGTGGACCTGGACCGGCTCGGGGCGGATCTGGTGTCGGTGTCCGCCCACAAGCTCGGCGGGCCGGCGGGCATCGGGGCGCTGGTCATCCGGCGCGGACTCCGGCTGGACCCCTTCGTGGTCGGGGGAGAACAGGAGCGGGCCCGGCGGGCCGGACTGGAGAACGTGATGGGGGCCATCGGCTTCGGCGCCGCCGCCGCCCACCTGGCCCGGCCCGACGTGCGGACCGCCGAGGAGGCGGTGGCCCGCGACCGGACCGGGCGGCTGGAGCGGGCCGCCGGCGCGGTGGACGGGATCACCCGGTTCGGCGATCCGGTCCACCGGCTTCCCCATCTGGTGTGCCTCGGGGTGGCCGGGGTGGAGGCGGAGCCGGTCCTCTTGGGTCTGGACCAGGCCGGCATCGCCGCCCACTCGGGCTCGTCGTGCTCGTCGGAGAGCCTCGAACCCTCCCCGGTGCTGGAGGCCATGGGGGTCGACGCCGAGAGGTCGCTGCGCCTGTCGGTGGGATGGTCGACGACGGACGATGACATCGAGGCCTTTGCGGCGGCCTTCCCCGGGGTGGTCGGGGGGCTGCGGGCCCTCCGGGCCTGACCGGAGCAGGGCCGGCGGCGGGGCCGGCGGTGGGGCCGGTAGCTTCGGGCCATGCGCGCCGTCGTCTGCCCGGAGCTCGGACCCCTCGACGCCCTGGTGGTGGAGGATCGCCCCGACCCGGTGCCCGGCGAAGGCCAGGTGGTGGTGGAGGTCCGGGCGGCCGGGGTCAACTTCGTGGACGGGCTCATCTGCCAGGGGCGCTACCAGATCAAACCGCCGGTCCCCTTCGTCCCCGGCAGCGAGATCGCCGGCGAGGTGGTGGCCCTCGGTGACGGGGTGACCGGGGTGACCCCGGGGGACCGGGTCATCGCCTTCACCGGCTTCGGCGGGTTCGCCGAGCGGGTGGTGGTGCCGGCCCTGTCGCTGGTGCCCGTGCCCGACAGCCTCGAGTCCGGCACGGCCGCCGCCCTGCTCCAGAGCTACTGCACCATGCTGTTCACCCTGACCCGACGCACCTCACTGGCACCGGGCGAGTGGGTGCTGGTGCTCGGGGCCGGCGGGGGCATCGGCCTGGCGGCCACCGACGTGGCCACCGCCCTCGGGGGTCGGGTCATCGCCGTGGCATCGACCGCGGCCAAGCGGGAGGCGGCCGTGGCCATGGGGGCTGTCGCCACCATCGACTACGAATCCGAGGACCTGAAGGTCCGGGCCCGCCAGATCAGTGACGGAGGGGTGGACCTGGTGATCGACCCGGTCGGGGGTGGACACAGCGAGCACGGGTTGCGGGCCACCCGGCAGGGCGGCCGCTTCTGCGTGCTGGGGTTCGCCTCGGGTGCGATCCCCTCCCTCCCCCTCAACCAGGTGCTGCTCAACAACCGGACGGTGGTCGGGGTGGACTGGGGTGGGTGGACCTTCGCCGACCCGTCGGGCAACCGACACCTGATCGGTGAGCTGATGGACATGGTGGCCGCCGGCCGGCTCCATCCGACCCGGCCCACCCCCTACCGGCTGGAGGAGGCGGCGGCGGTGATGGCCGGCCTCCTCGACCGGTCCGTGGGGGGCAAGGCGGTGGTGGTCCCCTGAGGGTGCCCGGCCCCTGACGGCGGTGGTCCCGCCACCGGCGGCGGTCCGGGGATCCGTCTACCCCAGCAGGGGGCGGATGCGGTCCTCCAGGAAGTCGATGACGGCGTGGGAGAAGGCGTCGTTGCGGTCGCCGGCGATCATGTGGGCCGCCCCGGCCACCCCGACAGCGGTGGCCCCGGGGATCTGGGCCAGCAGATCGTCCACACCCTCCTGGGTGACCACGTCGCTCAGGAGGCCGTGGACCAGCAGCGTGGGCACCCTGATGTTGGCGGTGGCCACATCGAGCAGCCCGATTAGGCGGTCGGGCACCACCTCGGTGCGGCCGTGGCCGATGACCCTCGGATCCCAGTGCCAGTACCACCGGTCACCCCGCTGGCGCAGAACCTTGCGGAGTCCGGCGGGATTCACGGCCCGTGACCGCTGCGGGGTGTAGGCGGCGATGGCCTCGGCCGCATCCTCCAGGGTGTCGAACCCGTCCACCCCCGACAGCATGAAATTCCTGATCCGCTCGATACCGGCCACGTTGGTTTTGGGGGTGATGTCCACCAGGACCAGGCCGCAGGAGACGGTGCGGTCGCTGGTGCCTTCGGCCAACATGGCCGACATCCCCCCGAGGGACGCCCCGACCAGCACGGGAGGGCGCCCCAACTGGTCCACCACCGCCACCACGTCGGCGCAGAAGGCGGTGAAGGAGTAGTCGCCGTTGTCGGCCCAGTCGCTGTCCCCGTGACCACGCAGATCGATGGTGACGGTCCGCCAGCCCCGCCCGGCCACCGTCTCGGCCGTCGACCCCCAGGCGTGGCGGGTCTGGCCTCCCCCGTGGAGGAAGAGCACCGGACAGGCATCAGGGTCCCCCCGCACCTCCCCCACCAGGTGCAGGCCCTCGAATCCGTCGAAGACCACCCGCTGCGCGTCCATGACCACCATCGTCACACACCTGGGCCCACCCCCCCGCACCGGGCCCGGGCACGCCGGAGGGTGTTCCGGTAGATTTCGGTCCATGCCGTCGCTGGAGTGGCTGACCCATCACCGGCTCCTGACCCTCGGACTGGGCGTGGCCGCCGTGGTGGTGGCCGTGGCCGTGGGGGTTTGGTTCTTCGTCCTGTCGAACCCCACCACACCGCTGAACCTCCGCCAGGCCCTCCGGCTCTACCGCCAGGACCAGCGGGGGGCGGCGGACACCGCCCTGGCCCTGCCCACGGCGGGCGTGTACCGGTACCGCACGACCGGGGGCGAGCACCTGAGCTTCGCCGACATCTCCCGGTCGTTTCCGGCGGCCACCGACATGATCGTGACCGACGACCGGTGCGCCACCCTCCGGTGGGAACCGCTGGTCCAGCACGTGGAGGGACTGGTCGAGTGCCCTCTCGGGGGCGGCGCCTTCGGCATCACCTCCGCCTCGTCCTACGAGGACATCGCCGGCACCCGGACCACCGAAATCATCCGCTGTCCGGCCCGCACCTACCTGGTACCGCCCGACCCCCGCCCGGGCCTGCAGTGGCACGCCACCTGTCACGCCGCCGGCCAGACGGTGGTCGTCACCGGCCGGATCGTCGGCATGACCTCCGTCCGGGTCGGGGGACACGCCGTCCCGGCCCTCCACACCCGGCTGGACCTCGCGTATTCGGGGGCCGAGTCGGGCACCAACCCCAACGACTACTGGATCTCACCCCGGGACGGGCTCATCCTGGGCCAGCAGGAGACCGTCGACATGTCCCAGAGCGCCGGACCCCTCGGATCGGTGCGCTACACGGAGCAGATGGGCATCCGGATCGCCTCGGCCACTCCCCTCCGCTGATCGGCCCTGCGGCTCAGCCCTCATCGCCCCCGGTCCCCTAGCCCTAGCCTGGTGCCGTGAACTTCGACGGGACGGAGGCGGAGATCTGCGACCGGTGCGGGTTTGACTCGCGGACGTGGCGGCGGCCCGACGCTCAGGCTCTGTTCGGAACGCTCGGATCCTGGTGGCGTCAGACCATCGCGGGGATCGACGAAGCCGATCTGAACCGTCGTCCACGTCCCCTTGTGTGGTCGGCCCTGGAGTACGGGCTTCACTCGGCACTGGTCATCCCGATCCTCCGTGACGCCATCGGGCGGATTGTGGCCTCGGATGGCTGTCATGCACCGGATCCGTGCCCCGAGGTCGACACGGGGGACAACACCCGACCGTTGACCCTTGATGCCGCGGTGATCGTGGATGATCTGGAGAGGGAAGGAACCGCCCTCGCCCTGTTGGTCGCCGCCACGCACGACGGGTGGGATCACGTCGGTCACTCGGATGACGGCCGGCCGTGGCAGGCGGAGGCCGCCCTGTTCCATGCGGCCCACGACACCACCCACCACTTCATGGACGTCGAGCGGGGACTGGTCGCCATCGGCGCCTGCCCACCCGGCCGGTTTGAGGGACGGGCCGGCCCGGTGGCGCCCGTCACGGATCCCACCTCATGAACCAGATGTGCGGACCACCGTCGGGCGCATCGAGGTCCTCCACCCGGTGACAGACGTGGCCAGGCATACCCGCACCCGGGGGCGGGAGCTTCTCTACTCGCCGATGCCGCCGTCGATGAGCTGACGCAGCAGATCAGCGTGCCCGATATGGCGAGCGTACTCGGCGATCATGTGGTTGTAGACCCAGCGGAGCGACATCTCTCCGAATTGCTCATGCTCGAATTGGTCGTCAAGCGATGCTCCGGCGACGGCCGATCGCGCTGCATCCCATTCGTCCAGAAGCCGCCCGACGTCAGCCTCCGCCTCGCCGGCATCGGTCTCGTTGAATGCCGCGTCGGGCGCATCGGGTCGCGCGTAGACCTCCGGTATCTGCTCTCCCCGGAAGTACCGACGAAACCACGCCCGCTCCGCGTCGGCCAGGTGGCGGATCAGGCCCAACAGCGAAAGAGTGGACGGCGGTGCCGGGCGGAGGATGAGCTCGTCGGCGGTGAGCCCACGGCACTTCCACAGCAGCGTGGTCCGCTCCCATTCGAGGAGGCCTCGCAGGGTTGCTTCCTCATCGCCCGTCGTCGGTTCGTCGACCCGGACCACCTCAGGCACCATCCACATGGCCTCCCATCGTGGCAGAGGCCCCGACCCCTGTCAGCCCCCGGACCGTATGACCCGGGCCGGATTCCCCACCGCCACCACGCCGGCCGGCAGGTCCCTGGTGACCACGGCTCCGGCGCCCACCACGGTGCCCTCCCCGATGCTGACCCCGGGAACCACGATGACCCCCCCACCGAGCCAGACGTTGTCGCCCACCACCACCGGCTCAGCCGCCTCCCACCCGGCCCGGCGCAGGTCGGCGTCGAGGGGGTGGGTGGCCGTCAGCAGCTGCACCCCGGGGCCGATCTGGACGTCGTTGCCGATGGTGATGGGCCCCGGGTCCAGGGCCACCAGCCCGAAATTGACGAAGGTCCCCGATCCGATCCGGATCTGGGTGCCGTAGTCGCAGTGGAACGGGGGGCGGATCACGCTGCCGGGCCCGATGGCCCCCAGCAGGTCGCCGAGGATGCGGGCCCGCAGGCCGGGCTCGTCGACGGTGGAGCCGTTGAACCGCTCCAGCAGCCGCATGGCCCGGTGGTGCCCGGCCACGATGGACGGGTCGTCGGAGCGGTACAGGTCACCCGCCACCATGCGTTGGTGGGCCGACCGTGGGTCGTCGGCGGCGGCGGACGGCCCGGCCGGCGGGCCCGTCGTCACGCTCCCAGACCGGAGGGCAGGGGTAACCCGGCCTGTCGGTAGGCCTGGCGCACCTCCGGTGCGGCCTGGGCCACGATGGCCGCCGGAGGGTGGTCGGCCAGGAACTGCCGGTACTGGTCCACCGCCGCCGACGCGTCCCCGTCCTGTTGGAGCTGGACCGTGCCCAGGTAGAGCCGGACGGCCCAGTCGGAGGGATCGAGCTGCACCGCCCGGTCCAGCTTGGCCTGGCCGTCGTGGATGAGGGAGGCGTCGGACCCCTGACGACCGGTCTCGAACTCCAGCCATCCCAGCTGGGCCAGGGCCGGCTCGTTGTCGGGATGCGCCGACAGCACGGTCCGGTAGAGCTGGGCGGCCGGACCCGGCTGTCCCTGGTTCTCGTCCTCGGCCGCCTGGGCCAGGTTCTCTTCGGTCTGCTGCTGCTGCGACTGGGCGAAGCTGCCGGTGATGGACTGGCCCGGCTGACGACCGGCGGCGAACAGGGTGACGGCCAGAATCAGCGCCGCTCCGAAGGCCACCACCGCCCCGCCGAGGAACCACCAGCTCCGCCGGCGGCGGGTGGTCCGGGCGGCGGTCGGGACACCTGTCGGGTCGTCCCGGTCCGTCGTCGTCCCCTCGCCGGAACCGCCGGCGGTCGGGACCGGATCGTCGGCCACCAGCACGTCGGAGAACGGCTGGCCGGCGGCCACCTCACCCGCCGCCCCGGCGCCCCGGGCGTCGAGGGAGGCCAGCCGCACCAGGTCGCGGTGGCGCAGGGCCAGATAGTCGGCATCGGAGAGGTCGCCGGCCAGATACTCGGCATCGGCGTCGGCCAGCGACCGGGTCAGGAAGCGCCGGCGGTCGGCCGTGGTCTCGGGACTGGTCGCCGGTGCGGGGTCACCGTCGCCGGCGCCGGGGTCGGACGGGTCGGCGATCCTGCGGCGCCGGACCAGCACCACCGCCAGGCCGATGACCGCCACCACCCCGCCGATCAGGGGCAGGAGCCACACCAGCAGGGTCCAGCCCTGGGCCGGTGGGTCCAGCACGATCGATGATCCGTACCGGTCCACCAGGTAGTTCCGGATCTGCTGGTCGGTCCGGCCCTCGGAGATGAGTTGGGCCACCGCGGCCCGGACCGTGACCGCCGTGGCGGCACTGGACTCCGCCACCGAGAGGTCCTCGCAGCTGGGGCAGCGCAGCGCCGACTCGATGGTGACAGCCCGCTGGGAGGCGGTCGGCGGCGAGGAGGAGAGGACGCCGCTGCCCGCCACCAGGGCCACCACCAGCACGGCGGCCAGCACGGTCCACAGGGGGAAGTGACGGCGGCTCACGCGTGTTCGGCCCTGGCCCTGGCGATGATCTGGTCGAGCCCGGCCGCGGTCACCGGGGACACGATGGAGGCCACCACCCGGCCGTCGGGGGCGATCACGAACGTGGACGGCAGCTGACGCACGCCGTAGTTGAGGGCGATGGTGCCGCCGGGATCGGCCATGGTGGGCCAGGTCACCCCGAGCTGGGCCTGGGAGGCCCGGGCATCGGAGGCACTGTCGCTGAACATGACGCTCAGCACCGTGGCATCGGCGGTCCGTTGGTGCTGGAACTGGAACGCCACCAGCTGGGGGCCCTCGGCCTGGCACTGCTCGCACCAGCTGGCGAAGAAGCTGACCACCACGTACCGGCCCGGGACCCGGGGCAGCGAGTAGGTGGTGCCGGCTAGGGTCGCCCCGCTGATCGCAGGGGCCGACCGGCCCACCACCGGATTGGCCACCTCGTCCACCGAAGCCGGAGGGCGGGTGGCCAGCACGGCGATGAGCCCGGCCGCGATGACCAGGACGGTGACGGCCACCCACCGGGCGGTGTGGCGGGCCACCGGCGGCCGACCGTCCACCACCGCCGTGGTCACGCCGGATCTCCCGCGCCCACCGGGAGGGGTTCGGAGTCGGTGTCCCGGGCCCGCCTCTGGTCCGACCCGGGCCCGGATCCGGGGTCGCCACCGGTGGGAGCGGGAGGCGCGGACACCGCCGCCGGGGCCGAGACCGGATCGGTGGGACGGCGGCGGCGGCGGCCGGGGATGGCCGACAGGACCGACCCCGCACCGACCGTGACGGCGCCGATCCACAACCACATGACCAGGGGCTGTTCCACCACGCCGAAGGTCCAGGTGCGACCGGTGGTCGGGATGCTGGCGATGGTGAGGTAGAGGTCGTTCCGCCAGCTGGAGTCGATGGCCGGGGTGCCGACGGCCTGGGTCCCGCTGCCGAACTGGCTGACGGCCGGGTAGAACAGTCCCCGCCCGTCCACCCGCAGCACCGCCTGGTAGGCCGAGCGGGAGGGCGAGGTGACCTCCCGGGTGCCGACGAACTCGACGGTGTGGCCGGCGAAGGTGGCTGCCCGGCCCGGCGACAGGCGGACCTCGGTGCGTTGGAGGAACGAGGTCGCCGCGGCCAGCGCGATGGCGATGACCACCACCCCGATGTGCACCACCATGCCCCCGTTGGCCCGCCCCACGAATCCCCTCCATCCGGCCAGGACCGACCGGGCCGGCGTGGCCCCGGCCGACCGCGAGGTCCGGTACGCGCCCCGCACCGACAGCACCAGGGCCCGGCCGGCCGAGGCGGCGGCGAAGGCCCCGAGACCGAAGGCCAGCAGCGGTTCGACCCCGTGGATGCCGGCCAGCACGCACACGGCCACCGTCACCACCCCCAGCGCGGCAGGAACGGCCAGGCGACCCCGCATGACCTCGACCGAGGTCTTGCGCCACGGGAGGGCCGGCGCCACCGCCATCAGGAAGAGCAGGGCCAGGCCCACCGGAATGAAGAACCGGTTGAAGTACGGGGCCCCGACGGTCACCGACGAGTCGGGGTTGAGCGCCTCATAGAGGAGCGGGAAGACCGTCCCCAGCAGGACCACGAAGGCGAACCCCACGAACAGCACGTTGTTGGCCAGAAAGGCCCCTTCCCGGCTGATGGGCGAGTCGATGCCCCCCGGGGAGTGGAGCCGGTCCCCGCGCCAGGCGATGAGGCCCACCCCGGTGACCACCACCACCCCGAAGAAGCTCAGCAGCAGCGGTCCGATGGTCGAGTCGGAGAAGGCGTGGACCGACTGCACCACCCCCGACCGGGTCAGGAAGGTCCCGAGGATGGTCAGGCTGAACGCCGCCACCACCAGGGACAGGTTCCAGATCCGCAGGAGTCCGCGCCGCTGCTGGACCATGACCGAGTGGAGGTAGGCCG
>Ga0302196_10004722_pt1 | contig 12280 bp, 10 predicted proteins | sample II_Bog_N1_3_FD_198794 | JGI IMG/M metagenome (GOLD analysis project Ga0302196, IMG submission 198794) | Peat permafrost microbial communities from Stordalen Mire near Abisko, Sweden - II_Bog_N1_3 | ecosystem: Environmental > Terrestrial > Soil > Wetlands > Peat | place: Sweden: Abisko...
CACCCGTGTCGCGAGACCTGGGAGCGCGCGTGCATCGACCCCGACGGCGGCGTGCGCCTCGGCGACTTCTTCGGCGCCCGCCTCGGCACCGTCGCCGACGTGCCGCTCGCGACGCTCTGGAACGGGCCGCTCGCGTGCGCCGAGCGCCTCCGCGCCCAGGCCGCGCGCCTCTGCGGCGGGGCACGACCGAGCTGCGTCTGAGCTACGTCCGCTTCGCGGGCTTCTTCGCCCCCTTGCCGACGGCAGACTTCCCCAGCTTCGGCAGTTCGACCGTCACCGCGTCCTCCACCGATTCGACGACGAACGTCCACGGTCGCTTGGTCGTGAGGCGCGTGATGAACGACGAGAACCCCGGCCCGTCGTCGCGCGGCTCCCCCGGCACGACCTTCACTCGTACGAGCAGGCGCGCCCTCTCGCCGTAGAGCGCTTGCAGCTTCGTCGTGTGCGCACGCTCGGCCGTGTGCACCGTGACGCCCACCGACTGTCCGGGCACCACCGGCTTCAGCACGTGGAAGCGCGCCGCGACGCCGCCGCGGCTCCCGAGCAGCTTCGCCTCGTCGGGCGCGATCCCGCGCATGCCGTCGACGCGCCCTTCGAGCAAGAAGAGCGCGCCGTCGTGGAGCGCGTACGCGGTGAAGACGTCCTGCAAGCGCTTCGCCGTGAGCGTCTCGGCTTCGCCGGGCAGAGCGACGATCCCGGCGGCGCGTTCGAGATCGACGAGCGTCTCGAGCTGGGTACGGGCGGGGAGGGGGGAGCCCGGCTCAGGGGCGCGCGGCGGCTCGCTCTGGCGCGCAATCTCGCCCCGTTTGCGGAGCGTGGCGATGTTCTTCACCTCGGTCGCGAGCGCCTTCGCGAGGCACTGGAGCGTGTCGAACTGCACACGCTGCTCGACCTGCTCGTATTTGCGGATCGATCGCACGGAGACGCCAGAGCGCTTGGCCAGCTCCTCCTGTGTGATGAGTTGCACCTGACGGGCGCGGGAGAGGCCTTCGGGGCTGACGAACCAATCGCTGGCCATTCGGGGGGAGGCGATATCGCGGCGGGGGAGGGGAGCGCAAGCGGGGAGCGAAGCCGTTTCGCGGGGAAGAAGTCTGGATCGCGGGGAGGAAGTCTGGATCGCGGGGAGGAAGTCTGGATCGCGGGGAGGAAGTCTGGATCGCGGGGAGGAAGTCTGGATCGCGGGGAGGAAGTCTGGATCGCGGGGAGGAAGTCTGGATCGCGGGGAGGAAGTCTGGATCGCGGGGAGGAGACTCGCGCCCCGGTCGGTCGTTCGACCTGCAACCTAGAGGCAACCGACCGGCAAAGGACGACGCGGAAAACGGCTTGTTTTCCAGCGTTTCGCGCGCTTTGCCGGTCGGTTGCCGGTCAACTGCAGGTTCAGCGCACGAGTGGCTCGCTAGGAAGGGGGCACGGGTTGCGGCGCGACGGATGGTCCGGCGCGACGCACTCGAGTTCAGAGGAGAAGAGAGCCACCATGAAGACCAAGACAACCGCACACGTCACTGCTGCTACCCCCGTAGCCACGGACACCGTCGCCTCGACCCTGAGCAGTATGGCGAACACGCTCGTGTTCCCCGTGCTGACCAAGAACGACCGGCGGAGACTGCAGAGCCGAAACGAGTCGGTCCCCGACGAGCTCGTCGAGCTGATGTGCCAGCTCGCCGATCAAGGCGGGGGTCAAATCCTCGGTACGCCCTTCGATGCCGCCGCGACCCGCGCCACGCTCGCGCAAACGAGCACGACGCGGTCTCAAGTCGGCATCGGGAGGCAGGCCTTGCAGCGCGTGGAGGACGACATGATCCAAAAGCGGGCAACCGTCGCGGATCCAACGTTCGCCATGTACGCCTCGCTTCGTCGTCTCGTGAACACCAAGGCGGGGAACTCCCTGCTCCCGGCGTACACGCAGATGAAAGCGATCGTGAAGAATCGTCCGCGCAAGCGGCGGGCGAAGAAGACGGACGAGGTCGCGACCGCTGCCGCCACACCGGCGACGGCGCCCGCGGTCTCGCAACCGTCCGCACCGGCGGCGGCCCCCAAAGCCGTCGTGAGTCCCGCGAACTAGCGCACTGAATGCGCTAGCCGGCGGGGAGAGACGCCGCGACGCGAGACACTCGCGCGTCGCGGCGTTTCGCTTTTCTGGTCGACGCGTTTCGCTCCTTCGCCTCTTCGCGAGCCCGGTGCGCGCGACTGCGCATCGCGTGCACAAGCGCGAATGATCGAGCGCGACGTCGCAAGGGATGCGAGCGTTACCAGTCCATGTCCAACCGCCGATCGCTCCAACGTCGCTTCGCACTCTCGCTCGTTGCCCTCGTGCCGCTGTCGGTCGGAGCGGCTCTCGCGAGCTGCACGAGCGACGACAACGCGAGCCCCTCGTGCAGCAACGGCGGCGTCCCGTGCGAGGACGCGTCGCTGTTCGACGCGACCGGCTTCGACGCCACCGGGCTCGACGCTTCCGGCTTCGACGTGCAGCAGGTCTTCGATACGAGCCTGCCGGACGCCCCCCTCGACAGCGCGCAGCCGGCCGAGGACGCGAGCGAAGCCTCGATCGCGAGCGACGCAGGGACGGAGGCCGCGGACGCCGCCGATGCGAGCTTCGACGCGAACGGGCCGTTCATCGTCGCCAGCGGCCTCTCCAGCCCGTCCAAGCTCGTCCTGGCGGGCGGCTATCTCTTCTGGTCCGACAGCAACGACAACATCGGGCAGGTGTCCGTCAACGGCGGCGCGGTCGTGCACATCGACGCGGGCACCGGCGCGTTCCAGATGACGGCCGACACGAACAACGTCTACTGGGCGGGGGGAGCCTCGAGCATGTTCCAGGAGGCGATCGGCGGCACGACCGCCTCCACGATCGGCCACGGCGTCGTGTTCAATCCGTACATGCTCCTCAGCAACGGAGGGTTCCTCTACTGGGCCGAGTACTCGAGCAGCGGCTCCATCCAGCGCATCCCCATCGGCGGCGACGTGGATGCCGGCACTCCGATCACCCCGCCCGACGTGCTCCTGCCCACCGGGATCGCGTTCGTCGGAAGCCAGATGTACATCTCGGTCAGCGACGGCACGCTGGACAACGGGACGATCAGCGCCGTGTTGCCGGACGGAGGGCTCCAGAACCTCGTCTCGGGTCGGTACGGACCGGCGGGCCTGATCACCGACGGCGCGCGCCTCTACTGGGTCGACAACGGCGGCTCGCCGGACGAAGTGGAGAGCATCGAGCTCGATGGCGGAGGAGGCCTCGACTACTCGACGAACTTCCTGCACCCGTACCTCGCGAGCGACGGCGTGAGCCTCTACATCCTGGACTACAACGGCGCGATCGCGAAGACGCCCGTCGGTTCCGTAGCGATAACGACGCTCTACGACTTCAGCTACGACACGGGCGGCCTCGCGGTCGACGAGACGTGGGTCTACTGGGCGGACGAGGCGGACGGCATCATCTACAAGATCGCGAAGTAGACGCCTCAGTCTCCGATCGTCTTCTCCGCGACGCTCACCCGTCCGTGCGTCTCGGCGCTCTTGCCGTCCGTGTCGCTCACGACGAGCTTCACGTCGAGCGGTTGGCCCAGGAACTTCTGCACCGGCACGCTCGCGTTATCGAGCTGGAGCCGCAGTCCGTACAGCTTGCAGTACCCGCCGTCCGCCGGCTCGAACGGAAACACGAAGCTCGTGGGCGGCACCTTCAGCCCCGTCCCCGGCTGCTCCGCCGAGACGACGACCGTCGACCCCATCTGCCGCAGGTTCTTCATCCGCACAGCCAGCCAGAGATGGTGCCCCCCCTGCGGCCCCTTCTCCGGCGTCAGCGTCTCTCCGTCCGCGATCGTCGCGTAGTCGGTCTGCCCGGTCCCGAGCGCCACGATCGGATCTCCTGCGTGCGCTGACTTGCACACGTCGGGACGGTTCTTCGCCCAGTCCTTCGCGTACGGCTCGAGGTCGTCGGCGAGCAGCGTGGGATCGATGCACCGCCCGAGCGCGCAGCTCTGCGTCGCCGGACACGCCGGCCCCTTGAACCCCGGCGTCCCCGTCAGGCACGACGACTCGAGGCGCAGTCGCACGAGCTGCGGCGCCCCCTTCACGAACGGCGCGCGCGAGCGGCGCACGAGCATCGGCGTCGCCGCGACCGAGTTGTTCGGCCCCGCGCTGAACGCCTCGATGCTCACGTCGACCTCCGCGCCCGGTGGTGCGTCGAGCGGGATCTCGAACGGGAAGGGGGACTCGCCCGTCTTCGGCACGATCTCCTTGTCGACGAGCGATTCGCCGCCGACCTTCGCCGCGTAGTGCACCTTGCCGATGCGGCTCACGACCGCGGGCTGCGCCTCCACGCCGACGACGAGGCTCGCGCCCCCTTTCCGGCCGCAGCCGACGAGCGCGACCAGCGCGGCCATCGCTACCGGTGCGACCCTCAGAAGCAGTAGCGCGCCTTGTCGTCGTCCCATGGATAGAAGTACGCGAAGAGGTTGCAGTGCTCGTCCGTGTTCACGTGCGGCCCGAACTTGATGTCGAGGTCGCTCCGGTTCTGGAAGTCGCACGTGTAGAAGAGCCCACCCTGGGCGGGGATGTCGATCGGCTCGGCCAGAATCTTGAACGGCGGCTCGTCCCACGCGCGCGAGCGGTAGATCTCCTCGGTCGGGTTCGCCCCGTCGGGCGCGAGGTTCACGCTGAAGACCTTCCCGCGGCTGTGGAAGTGCCCGGTGAGCGCGGCCAGCTTCACCGGATTCGGCAGGCCGCAGGTCGTCGAGAACGAGCGCGACGAGTGCGGCGGAATGTGGATGTTCACGTTGTTGGCGAACATCGTCCCCATGTGCGCGGTGATCTTCGACGGGTCAGGCTCGGTGACGAAATTGATGAGCACCTTGCCGTGCCCCGACGGCGTCGTCTGCGTTCCTGCGTTCACGTAGTGCGTCTGCAGGACGAGCTGCCGGTGCGCCTTAAGCTTGAACGCGACCCCCGGCGGCAGCGACCAGTCGAGGTCCTCGCTCTGCGACCCGATGACGAGATCCACGCCGTGCGGATTCTCCGGACTCGTGAGCGGCATCCTCTCGAAGCAGTCCTCGTCGTGATCGGGGACGTCGGTGTCGGTCTGGAACAGGTTCATGTGGTGACTGCCGGCGAGATAGCGAATCTCGAAGCGCACCACGTCGATGTCCACGTCACTCGGCAGCTTGAAGAAGTAACACCACTGCCGCTCTTCCCCCGCCGGCACCACGAACTCGGGCGTCCCGATCTGCAGACCGTGCGCCGGCTTCGCGAGGACGAGCTCGCGGCTGGACGACGCGCTGGCGGGCGCCGAGGCCGAAGGGGATGCCGACGCCCCCGCAGGCGGAGACCCGGTCGACGACGACTTGGAACAACCGGTCGCCGCGGCGAGAAGAAAGAGGAGGACGGACGGGACGCGAGTCATCGAAGCTCACCGTATCAGGCGAGAGAGTTAGCCACGCGCTGACTCCCCTCTCCCCTCGTGGGAGAGGGGTCGGGGGTGAGGGCCGCGGGGGGAGAACGCGCTGGCTAAGAAAAGGAAAGTCGTGACGCAGAAGGCGCGGCCCCGCGCCTCAGTTGTCCCGCGCCCCCTGCGCGACCCACGCGCGAATCTTCGCGATCGTGTCCGCAGAGAGCGAAGGGTTGTCGAGCGGCATGGGATCCCCGCAGTCGTGCTCGGTGCACTCTGCATCGTTCAGGCGCCCCTCGAGCTTCTGCAGGAGGTAGCTCGCGTCGGGCGCTCCGGGCTCGATGTAGGCGTGGTCGGGGCGGTCCTCCGACGCGACGCCCACGAGGGCCGCGCGCAACGCCTCGGCGTCCATGCCTCGGCGCAGGATGGGCGGCTTCTCCCCTCCGCCGTGGCACGACCGCGTGGTGCAGCTCGTCGTCAGCACCGGCGCGATGTCGCGGCCGAACGAGACCCGCCCGCCGTCGGACGTCGTCGCGGCCGCATCACGCGCTTCGCCGCCGCTCGCGACGAGCTGGACCAGCGCCACGAAGGCGCCGACGGCGATGGGGTGCACGCGTTTCATCCGGGACTGCCTATGGACTAAGCACGCCCTGCGCCAAGCCGCGAAACGCGCGGTTTCCGGCAAATCCGTCGCTGCGAGGTGGCGTCGAAGGCGACGCCGCCGCCCGGGCCGTGGCACACGCCGGCACGCGTCCCCTCGCGCTCCGGTCTCGTTACTTGGCCGGCGGCTCGTCGTCGATCACGACCGTCGGCACGCGCGCGCCGTAATGCACGAGCATCCCCCCGTCGAGCGCCGACGTGAGCACGTTCCCCCCCGCCGCCCAGACTCCCCCCGACGCATCGACGAAGATCGAGTGGAGCGACGACGCTGCCGGAAGCTCGAGCCCGTGATCGACTGCGACGAACGCCCCCGCGCCCGGCGGCCGCGTGTAGACCATCGCGCGCTCCCCGCTGGCCCAGTCGCCGCGATCGCTCGCGAAGACCCCTTGCAGCAGCCCCGCGGCCGGCGGCGACGCATCGTGGAACGCGGCCCCCGTCCCCTCGAAGATCACGCCGTTGCCGGTCCCCCCCACGGCGAGCAGCCGCGTCCCCGAGCCGCTCGCCGCGCCGTGCACGGTGAAGAGCGTCTCTTTCGTCGTCGTCGGCACCACGGCGAACGGGCTCGCCCCCTTCCGGTGCAAGATCGCCCCCGCCGCCCCCACGACCCACACGTCGTCCCCCGCGCCGAACACCTTGAAAAACCCGGGCGCGTCGCCCGTCGCGGTCTTCGGCAGATCGCTCGGCAAGGTCTCGTTCTCGAACGCGCCGTCGTGGAAGTGCCACACGAACCCGTTCTTCCCGTCGGCGTTCCCCACCGCGTAGAAGCTCTCGCCGCTCGTCCCCCACACGCCGTACACGGTCTGCTTTCCAGCGCCGGGCGTCGCCATCCGCGCGAACGTCTTTCCGTCGTACCGGAGCACGGTTCCCCCCGCGCCCGCCATGAGCACCGGCCCGCTCGGCAGCGCCTGCACCCACCACAGATCGCCCTTCTGCCCCGTGTGCAGCTCCGCCCACTTCGCCCCGTCGAAGTGCAGCACGACCGGCCCTGGCCCCTTGTCTGCACCCACCGTGTAGACATCGCTCGCCGACCGACCGCTCACCGAGAGCAGCGCGGCCGGAAGCTCGCTTGCCAGCAGCTGCCACTCGGCGACGGGTGGCGTCGGTGCCGGGGGCTCGGTCCTATGGCAACCGACGAGCGCGCACGCAGCGACGCCGGCCCCAAGCGCGGAAACGAAGCGAGCTCGCGCGCTCATGGGTTCAGCAAGGTCGGCGAGATATGCACGTGCGCCGTCGCCGTCGCGGTCGCCCCCGTCGAGTCGATCGTCGTCACCACGAGGTCGAGCGGCTTGCCGAGGAACGGCTTGTAGTCGATCCCCTCGTTGTCGAGCTGGTACCGAATTCCGTAGAGCTTGCAGTACCCCCCCTCGTCCGGCGCGTACGTGAACGCCAGCGTCGTCGGCGGAATCTTCGCCCCCGTGCCGGGCTGAATCCCCTCGATCTTCGTCGTCGTCCCGGCCTGCTTCAGGTTCTTCATGCGCGTCGCGATCCAGATGTGATGCCCCCCTTGCGGCCCCGCTTCGGCCTGGAGCACCTGATCCTTCGCGAGCGGCAGATAGTACGACTGCCCCGTCCCCACCTGCAGATCGGGGGGCCCGCCGTTGCGCGGTTTGCAGCGGTCGGGCGCGTTCGTCGGCCAGTTGCTCGCGTAGGTCTCGAGCTTCGTGGGCGGCACGTCCGAAAGCTGGCACGTCCCCGAAATGCACGTACCGGGCGCGGTGCACGTCGGCCCGCTGAGCGGCCCCGGGCCCTTCGCGTTCGCGCGCGGCGCCGCCGGGTAAACGATGCAGCGCGACTCCAGCGGGATGCGCAGCAGCGCCGTGCGCCCGGGGATGAAGTGCGTCGACGAGAGGCGCGTGAAGAGCGGCGCCGCGCCCGCCGCGGGGTCGCCGATCGCGTCGACCTGCACGTCGACCTGCGCCGTCCCCTTCCCATCCCCCGCGATCGACTTCTCCCACGGCTGCGGGAACCCCACCTTCGAGCCGTGCGGCGGCTTGACGATCTCGTCGTCGACCACCGCGCCCGCGACCTTGATCACGACGTGCAACGCGGAGACGACCCCGCCCATCGGATCGCTCTGAATCCCCACGACTACCGCCGTCGGATCCGTGTGCCGACAGGCCGCGCAGGCGAGGGTCAGCGCGATCGACAGAGCCCTCTTCATCGGCGTCTCCCTAGGCAAGCTCCACTCCAGCACGAATAGCGCGCTCCGTGCGCCGGCGGCTGTGCCAACGTGAGCAACGGTCGGGTGATCGTGTCACGCGTAACGCCGTCGTGGGTCGGCGGCGCCGGTTCGTTCCCGCGAAATTCGTTCGCGCTTCCCCTTGGCTCGTTCGCTGCAGTGCCGTCGAGCGGGCGGTGCTCTGCGCACAGTTCACGGAGGAAGCGATGCGTCGATCTTCACTTGTCTTGGGTCTCGCGGCGGCCGCATCGGCGCTCACGTTCGTCGGGGAGCGCGAGGCCGCGGCGTGCGGCGGCTGCTTCCACCCGCCGACGCAGACGGTGACGGACATCACCGACGAGCGAATGCTCCTGTCGGTCTCGCAGACGCAGACGACGCTCTACGACCAGATCCAGTACTCGGGGAGCCCCACGTCGTTCGCCTGGGTGCTCCCCATCCACGGCACGGTCCAGGTGGGCCTCAGCGCCGACGTGCTCTTCGACTCGATCGACGCGGTCACCGCCACGCAGATCACCCCCCCCGTCCCCGACTGCCCCGGCCCCCCCGCTGACTGCATCGGCCCGAGCGCGCCTGTCCTCGGCGGCGCCGCGGCCGGCGGGGACGCGGGTACCACAGACGTCGGCACGGTCACCGTGACCAAGCAGCAGAACGTCGGCCCCTACGAGACGGTGCAGCTCCACGCCACCGACGCGAGCGCGCTCAACAACTGGCTCGTGCAGAACGGCTTCACCCTTCCGGCGGCCGTGCTCCCGGTCATCGACGCCTACGTCACCGAGGGCTTCGACTTCCTCGCGATGAAGCTGCTCCCCAACGTGGGAATCCAGGCGATGCGCCCCGTCCGCGTCACGATGCCCGGCGCGTCGGTCTCGCTCCCCTTGCGCATGGCCTCCATCGGTACCGGCGCGACCGTCGGCATCACGATCTGGGTGGTGAGCGAAGGGCGCTACCAGCCGCAGAACTTCCCCTTCTTCCACATCGAGGACAGCGCGCTCATCTGGGACTGGACCACGAGCTCGAGCAACTACACGGCGCTCCGCGCGTCGAATGAAGCGGCGCTCAACGGCGCGGGCTGGGAGATCGAGAGCGCGATCACGCTCAGCCAGCAGCTCATCTCCAGCGTCGTTCTGAGCGGCGGCCAGTACAACCCGTACGGCGGCTTCGGTTCGGCCCCCCCCTCGGACGCGAGCCAGGACTACCTCCCCGTCGGGACCCCCGACGACGGCGGCCTCGACGACGGCGGCACCGCGGACGGCGGCGCCTACGAGTCGGCGGACCAGGTGCGCAACGACGACATCGCCGCGCTCTTCGCCGGCATCAGCGGCCAGAACGCCTTCATCACGCGCATGCGGAGCGATCTGTCGCACACCGCGATGACCAACGACTTCATCGTCCAGGCGTCGCCGGATCAGTCCGAGCTCTCGAACATCCGCCAGGTCACCCAGAGCGTGAACCTGCAGTGCCCGATCTACAGCAACTGTCAGGTCATCGGGAACGGCCCCCCCTCGGCGGCGACCCCGGTCAGCGGGACGTCGAGCGCGGGCGGCGTGCCCCAGGGAACGGGCGGGTGCATCACCTCGCCGCAGAAGTCGAGCGGCGCCCCCACCGGTCGCCTCGCGCTCCTCGCCGGCATGCTCGGCCTCGTCGCGGTGCGCATCGTCAGGACCCGCAGGCGCGCTTCGCGACGCTCGCACGCTGCGAACGGGAGGAAATGATGAGCCGAGCACTCCTGCTCTTGGGTCTCGCGTCGGCCGTCTCGGCGCTCACGCTGGTCGGAGAGCGCGAAGCGGCGGCGTGCGGCGGTTGCTTCCACCCGCCGACGCAGACGGTGACGGACATCACCGACGAGCGAATGCTCCTGTCGGTCTCGCAGACGCAGACGACGCTCTACGACCAGATCCAGTACTCGGGGAACCCCACGTCGTTCGCCTGGGTGCTCCCGATCCACGGAACGGTGCAAGTGGGCCTGAGCGCCGACGTGCTCTTCGACTCGATCGACGAGGTCACCGCGACGCAGATCAACCCCCCTCCGCTCAACTGTCCCGCGGCGCCGTCGGACTGCAACTTCAACGCCTCCGGCAACTCCGCTGCGCCCACCGCCGGAGGTGGCGCCGGCACGGTCACGGTGACCAAGCAGCAGAACGTCGGCCCGTACGCGACCGTGCAGCTGCACGCGACCGACGCGAGCGCGCTCAACAACTGGCTCGTGCAGAACGGCTTCAGCCTCCCGGCGGCCGTGCTCCCGGTCATCGACGAGTACGTCACCGAGGGGTTCGACTTCCTCGCGATGAAGCTCCTCCCCGGCCAGGGCGTCCAGGCGATGCGCCCGGTCCGCGTCACCATGCCCGGCGCGGCGCTGTCGCTCCCCTTGCGCATGGCCTCCATCGGCACCGGCGCGACCGTGGGCATCACGATCTGGGTCGTGAGCGACGGCCGTTACCAGCCGCAGAACTTCCCCTTCTTCCACATCGAGGACAGCGCGCTCATCTGGGACTGGAGCACGAGCTCGAGCAACTACACGGCGCTCCGCGCGTCCAACGAGGCCGCGCTCAGCGGCAAGGGGTGGGAGATCGAGAGCGCGATCACACTGAACCAGCAGCTCATCTCCGGCGTCATCCTGAGCGGCGGTCAGTACAACCAGTACGGCGGCGTCTACTCGGGCGCTCCGTCCGACGCGAGCCAGGACTACCTCCCCATCGGCACCCCCGATGACGGCGGCGCAGCCGACGGTGGTGCAGACGACGGCGGCACGTACGAATCGGCCGACCAGGTCCGCAACGACGACATCTCCACGCTCTTTGCCGGGATCAGCGGCCAGAACGTGTTCATCACGCGCATGAGGAGCGACATCTCGCACGCCGCGATGACCACCGACTTCACGCTCCAGGCCTCGCCCGATCAAACCGAGCTCTCGAACATCCGCCAGGTGAGCCAGAGCGTGAACGAGCAGTGCCCCATCTACAGCAACTGTCAGATCATCGGGAGCGGCTCGCCCGCGCAGGCGACTCCGGTCTCGGGGAGCTCGAGCCTCGGAGGGCTCAAGAGCGCGGGTGGTTGCGTGACCTCGGCTCGCAAGAGCGACGGCGCGAGCGCCCGGTGGGGCGTCGCGGGCGCCATGCTCGGGCTCGCGCTCGTGCGCATCGTGCGTGGCCGGCGTCGCTCGCAGTCGAAGCGGTGAGGCTCGACGCTCGAGCGTCACCCTAGCCCGCGCACCACCGTCCCGACGACCGCACCTCCGAGCACGAGCCAGGTCGTGTTCACCTTGAAGCGCACGAGCAGCACGAGGCTCGCGACGGCGACAACGACTGTCGTCACGTCCACGAGCGCCGAGCGCGCGAGCTGGACGGTGACGACCGCCATGAGCGCGAGCGCCGCGACGTTCACGCCGTCGAAGAACGCGCTCGCGGTGGGCGAGCGCCGGATTCGCGCGACGAGCGGGCGGGTCACGGCGACGAAGGCGAAGCCCGGCAGGAAGATCGCGAACGTCGCCACCGCCGCCCCCCAGCCCCCCGCGACGATGTACCCGATGAACGTCGCCGTCGTGAAGACGGGCCCCGGCGTCACCTGTCCAACGGCGACGGCGTCGAGCAGCTGCGACTCGGTGATCCAGTGCAACCGGTCGACGAGATCTTCGCGCAGGAACGCGAGGAGCACGTAGCCGCTGCCGAAGACCGTCGCGCCGATCTTCGCGAACGTGAGGAACAGCGCGAGGAGGCTCACGGGCGCCACGGTGGCGGCGGCGGTCGCTGCGCCCGGTAGCAGAAGCCAGACCGCGTCGCGCGGGGCGAACGTCCTCCCGGCGACGATCGCGGCTCCCCCCGTCGCGAGCAGCACCACGACGGGCGGTGCCCCGAGCGCCGCTCCGGCACACGCGACCACGGCGAGCGCGCCCAGGAGCTTCGACTTGACCGCCTTGGGCGCGAGGCCCCAGAGCGCCTGCGCCACGACGGCGATCACGACCGGCTTCACGCCGAAGAGCACCGCCCCCACTTGTGGCAGCGCACCGAAGCGCACGTAGACGAACGCCAGCGCCGCGACGAGGAGCGCCGCCGGGAGCACGAAGC
>Ga0302196_10004723_pt1 | contig 12280 bp, 6 predicted proteins | sample II_Bog_N1_3_FD_198794 | JGI IMG/M metagenome (GOLD analysis project Ga0302196, IMG submission 198794) | Peat permafrost microbial communities from Stordalen Mire near Abisko, Sweden - II_Bog_N1_3 | ecosystem: Environmental > Terrestrial > Soil > Wetlands > Peat | place: Sweden: Abisko, Stordalen...
AAGAGCTTCAGGCCGAATTGGAACAGGCTGGCTATCCGCCGTATCGGTTGGGCATTCAGTCGATGCAACTGGCGGGCGGTTCGGGAGCTTATGCCCGGCTGCTCGATACGATTCGAAATAGCGTGGATCCCGGAGGAATTCTGGCGCCCGGCCGCTATAAAGCAAGCGCAGCGAGTGAGGCAGGCCCGGGCTGACGGTTTGGTGGTACCAGGCGTACGGCGGAAGTCCCTCGATAAGTCGTCCGTACGCCGTACTGAGATTGTGATACGGTATACCGGGAAAATAATGATGCAGCGCATGGTAGCGCAGCCCCACCGGCGCCCATAACTCCGTCCAGACAGCGCCCGGGGTGTCGATCGAGTCAATGAGTTGCGCATCGCGCGCGATCGGTATGCCGTCGCTCGAATAGCGGTGGGCGCCGAGCGTCCGGATGGTATTGACCACGGCGACTCCGGCGAATGCCGCGTACCAGGTCAGCAGGCAGCGCCACACAACATGGTCGATTACCAGCACGGCGCCGACTCCCGCCCAGCTGATCAGAGTGACTATCTCCCAGCGACGGATATCTCTCTCCAGTTCAGCAGTAACATCGCGGCGAAAGCGAACATTCAGGCATAAAGACGAAAAACAGGTGCAGAGGACGCGGTGAACTGCCGGTATCAGTAGACTTACCGGCGCGAGAACCAGGAACCGAATCAAAAGGAACGCTGGAATGAGCAGCCCCTGCACCACAAACACGGTAATCATGAATGGCTTTCCGGCGAAAGGCAGATACTCAGGGTCGCGGTCCGTGCCGTAAGTAACAAGACTGTGATGATACTGATGTACGCCAACATACATAAAAGATGGCAGTAACAGCCCGATTCCGAAGATCATGTTCCAGGCTAACTCGAAACCGCGCAGCAACCCGCCCCGGATATGACTGATTTCGTGCAGAAAACACAGGCCGCGATAGAGCGCGCAGCTACAGATGAAAAGTGCGGTGAGCATCTGCCAGGACCACGTGCGAAACAGCACAGCCGCTGCAAAAGAGACCCAGCCGACAGCCCCGGTTAGCACTAAGTCGGTCCAATAAATACGCGGGTCAGGTGTGTGAAGGTCGCGGACAAGGTCATGCGCCTGTGCCGCGATTCGGAGCTGTTGCGTGGCTTCAGGACTGGCCAGCATTGACATCCAGTGTAACATTCGGAATACTCAGGCAGGTGCGTCATTTCGGAGTTATCAGCCCGCCCGTCTCCGGACACGTCCATCCTATGTCGGCGCTTGCGCGCGAATTGCAGTCCCGCGGCCATCGTGTTACCTGGTTTCATATACATGACCTGCAATCGAAGATACAAGCTGCCGGATTTGACTTTTGCCCTCTGGGACTGAGCGATCATCCCGCGGGATCGCTGCCTGAATCGCTCGACCGGCTCGGACGCCTGGACGGCATGGCAGCCGTGCGCTACACCATACAGGCGGTAGCGCGAACTACCGAGATGTTCTGCCGCGAAGGGCCGGCAGCGATTCGAAGAACAAAGATCGACGCCCTGCTGGTCGATCAGATGGAACCAGCCGGAGGAACCGTCGCCGATTTCCTCGGGCTGCCATTCATTACCGTCTGCAACGCGCTCGCGATCAATCGCGATCCCGGAGTTCCGCCGCCGTTTACTCCGTGGGCTTACCGGGAGTTGCCCGGATTCGTAACTCGTCTGCGTAATCGCGTGGGTTACGCCATCGGCGATGCCACAACCAAACCGATTACCCGCGTCATAGTCGGGTATCGTCAGCGGTGGGAGCTTCCTCCACTCACGACGCCCGACGATTCGTTTTCACGGCTGGCGCAAATCTGCCAGATGCCGCGCGAACTGGATTATCCGCGCACCACGTTGCCCGCCACTTTTCACTACGTCGGCCCGCTGCGCGAAGCACAGGAGACCACGCCCTTCCCGTGGGAGCGGCTCGATGGCCGCCGCCTGGTGTACGCGTCGCTCGGTACCCTTCAGAACCGGCGTCCGGAGCTGTTACGCACTATTGCGGCCGCGTGCGCAGGCCTCGACGTTCAGCTCGTCATTAGTCACGGAGGCGGACTGGACCACGAGCACGCCGCGACTTTGCCTGGTTCGCCCATCGTAGTTCCCTGGGCGCCGCAGCGCGCCGTCATCGCGCGCTCGTCCCTGACGATCACACATGCCGGCCTCAATACCGTACTCGATTCGCTGGCGGCGGGAGTTCCGACAATCGCAATCCCCATCACGTACGAGCAACCCGCCATCGCGCGGCGCGTGGAACGAACCGGCGCAGGAGCGGCAATTCCGTTCGCGGATCTGCGGGAGGAAAAGCTTCGCGGTCTCGCCGTTCGGGTGATGAAGTCTCCCGAATATCGCAACGCGGCGCAGCGCATGGCCACGTGTATCGTGACAGCGGGCGGAGTCGGACGCGCGGCCGATATTGTGCTCAATGCACTGTAACTATGACGTTCGATGGCGTCGAAACGCCCGAGACGGTTGCCAGCAATGGCTGATCGCCGCCGCTGACCTGAGGGACTATCACGTTGAGCTGATAAACCCCCGCCTCGGTGATTCCCGAGAACAGGACCTTGGCGGCTACTCCGCCGATTGTGACCGATACCGTGTTGGTGGTGGGCGCTGCGCCGGTGTAAGCCTTGCCGGGTGGAACCACCGGGTTGGTAGGGCCGAAGCCGACACCGAATAGTTCCAGAAGCTCTCCGGGCTGCACCGGACGAGTAGTGAAGGTGAAGGATCCGGCCGGGCCGACCAGGTCATACGATCCGCCGCCGTAAGCGCCGGTTCCCGATGGCGTCAGGATCACTCCAGCGGCGTAATTACTCGCCGGAAGCAGGCTGAACGACGGCCCGAAGGCGCCCAGCGTGACCGTGGAAGTGCTGGAACCCGCGGCAGTCGTCACCACCACGTTGACCGTGCCGGTTGCCGTATCGGCCGGAGCCTGTAAATTGATCTGCGTCGGACTCACTGACCAGAGATAAGCGAGCTTGTTATCGATCTTCACACTGGTCCCTGCAAGCGTGGTGGGAAAATTGCCCGTCCAGACGGCAGTCGTGCTGGCGAGCCCTGTGCCATATATCGAGACCCACGACCCAGGCTGTATGACGGTGTTGGCGCTGTAGATCGGAACCACGCCGCCGGTCAAAATCGCGGGCATCGCGGCCGTAATCGGCAGCTTCATGACGGCGGATGGCAAGGGCCCCGGGTTGATCGCCGTAATGCTGGCCGTGCCGGTACCAACCGCCGTGTTCGCAGGTACGCTGGCGGTCAACTGCGTCGCACTGACGAAAGTTGTCGTCAATGCGGTCCCGTTCCAGGCCACGGTCGCGCCGGAAAGAAAAGCCGAGCCGTTCACCGTGAGCGTGAACGGCTCGCCCGACCCGGTGACGGTTGCGGGGCTAAGACTGGTTATCGCAGGCGGCGGGTTAATGGCAAGCTCGGTGGCGCTGGTGGAGGTTGCACCCGCCGTCACCGTGATAGCGGCGCTCCCTGTGGTCGCGATCAGAGCGGCAGTTACCGCCGTCGTCAGCTGCGTGGCACTCACGAATTTCGTCACCAGCGCGGTTCCATTCCACGCTACGGTATTTCCCGTCGCGAACCCGGCGCCATTCACCGTGAGGGTAAAGGCTGCGCCTCCCGCGGCCGCGGAGGACGGGCTTAGCGATGTAATAGTCGGTGGTCCATTGACGGCAAACGTGACCGCGTTGGAAGACGCACCGCCGAAATTCACCTGAATGGTGATGGAGGCGGTGCCACCGATGAGGCCCGCGGGAATGGGCGCTGACAGCTGAGTGGCGCTGACAAACGTGCTGGGAAGCGAAGCGCCGTTCCATTGCACCTGCGCTCCCTGTACGAAACCGGTGCCGTTGACCGTCAAAACGAAGGATGCGCCACCCGCTATGACCGAGGCCGGACTCAGTGTCGTGATGGCGGGCGGCGCGCTGATGGAAAACTTAGTGGCGGCCGAGGTCTGGCTGCCGTTGGCCACCGTGACGTTGACGCTGGCGGCGCTCGCGATCATCGTAGTGGAAATATAGGCCGTCAGCTGCGTGGGGCTCACGTATGTGGTGGTAATCGCAGCGCCATTCCATTGCAGCGTGGAGTTGGCGGTGAACCCGGTACCGCTCACCGTCAGTGTGAGCGCCGCGCTGGTGGCGACCGTGGAGGCCGGAGTCAGACTCGTAATGACGGGCGGCTGCGCAGTGACCGTCAGCGCAACCGTGTTGGTGGCTAGGGCACCGGCGTTGACGACTACCGGGACGCTGCCCGCGCCGTTAATGAGGTTGGCCGGTATAGATGCGGTGAGCTGTGTCGCGCTCACAAATTTTGTGGTGACCGGTATACTATTCCACGCGACGATGGCGGCGGACGTGAAACCCGTGCCATTGACTGTCAGGGTGAAAGCGGCGCTATACGCAACTATGGAAGCGGGACTCAGCGTGGTGATGGCAGGCGGCGCGGTAATCGTAAAGTTGAGCGCGGGCGAATTCGCCTGGCCCGTGTTGACGATCACGCTGGCGCTGCCCGCACTCGCGATCAGGCTGGACGGAACGGAGGCAGTGAGTTGCGTGGCGCTCACATAGGTGGTGGCGAGAGCCGTGCCGTTCCACTCGACCTGCGACGACGGGAAGTAGCCCGTGCCCGTCACGGTCAAAGTGAACGAGGTACTGGTGGCGATTGCGGTTGCGGGACTGAGGGCGGTCAGCCCGGGAGTGGGCGCATTGATTGGAAAGTTGATAGCGCCGGAGGATACGCCCGCCGCGCTAACGGTGACGGTTGCACTGCCGACGGTATTGATCAGGCTGGCGGCGATGGATGCCGAGAGCTGCGTGGCACTCACAAATTTCGTGGTGAGCGATGTGCCGTTCCACTGGATGGTATCGCCGGTGACGAAGTTGGTCCCGGTCACGGCCAGCGTGAAGACGGCGCCCAGGGCTGTGGCAGACGCCGGATTCAGAGCCGAGATGGCGGGCACCGGCGCGCCGACTACCAGCGAAAGCGTAACGCTCGCGGTGCTGTTGGCCGAATCCTTCACGGTCATCTGAAGGCTCGAAGTTGCGGCGGCCGTGGGGGTTCCGCTCAGGATTCCGCTGGTGGTGAAGGTGATGCCTTTGGGCAGACCCGTGGCGGACCACGTGTAGCCGCTGCCGGTTCCCCCCGAGGCGCTGAAGGTAACGGCGGCGTAGGCAACGCCAATGGTACCGGCGGGCAGCGACGAAGGGTTCGCGATACTCAGCGGAATGGGCGTCAATAAACGTATGCGATTGTCCTGTGTATCGGCGATATAGACGTTGCCGGCGGAATCCAGACGAATTCCCTGGGGGCCGCTGAGCAGCGCGGCGGTGGAAATGCCGCCATCGCCCAGCGTTGTGCCGTTGCCGGCGATAGTGGTGATGTTGCCCGCGGAGACTTTTCGCACGGCGTTATTGCCGGTATCCGCGATGAACAGAGCGCCGGCGGAACCGATCGCCAGAGCCGAGGGAGCATTCAGTTCGGCGGCCGTGGCGGCCGCATTGTCGCCGGCGAGGCCCGGCGCGCCGTTGCCTGCGACGGTGGAGATCACGCTGCCGGCGACTTTGCGAATGCGATTATTGCCGGAATCGGCAATGTACAGGTTGCCTGAGGAATCGAGAACGATGTCCGAGGGATTGCGCAGCTGCGCCGCGGTGGGCGACCCGGCATCGCCGCCGAATCCCGGCGTGCCGTTACCCGCGACCGTCGTAATCGTGCCGGCAGCGATCTTGCGAATGCGGTTGTTGGCGGAGTCGGCGATATAAAAGTTACCAGAGGCATCGAACGCGATGCCCAGCGGTTGATTGAGCTCGGCGTTGGCGGCGACGCCGTTGTCTCCGCTATAACCCGCCGTGCCATTGCCCGCGATGGTGGAAATAGTTCCGCCCACGACTTTGCGGATTCTGTTATTTCCGGTATCGGCGATATACAGATTCCCGGCGGAATCGACCGCGACCGCCGAGGGCTGGTTCAGCTGCGCGGCGGTGGCGGCTCCGGCATCGCCGCTGAAACCGGCGATGCCGTTGCCCGCAACGGTGGTAACGATTCCTGCGGAAACTTCACGCACGCGATTGTTTTCGTAATCCGCGAAGTACAGATTGCCCGCCGTATCGAACGCGATGCCCGAAGGGAAGTGCAACTGGGCGCTGATGGGCGAACCGTTATCGCCACTGAAGCCGGCGGTGCCATTGCCCGCCGCCGTGTAGATAACGCCGTTGACGGCGACCTGGCGGATTCTGTTATTACCGAAATCGGCGACATAGAGGTTGCCGCTCGGGTCTACCGTGATGACGTAAGGCTGGTTCAGCTGGGCCTTCGTAGCCAGACCGCCATCGCCACTGTAACCCGGCGTGCCTTTGCCTGCCACGGTAGAAATCACGCCGGCGGTTACTTTGCGGATGCGGTTGTTGGCATAGTCGGCGATGTAGAGATTGCCCGCGGCATCGAGAGCGATGCCCGTCGGGGTGTTGATTTGTGCGGCGGTCGCGGGTCCGCCATCACCGGTGAAGCCGAGCACGCCGTTTCCGGCCGTAGTGCCGATGACGCCGGCTGAAACGCTGCGGATGCGGTCGTTACCGGTATCGGCGATGTAGAGAATGCCCGCGGAATCGACGGCTATTCCGCGCGGGGAGCTGAGCACTGCGCTGGTGGCCGGGCCATTATCGCCGCCGAAGCCGACCGCTCCATTGCCCGCGACCGTGGAGATCACGCCGGACGAAACTTCGCGGATCACGCTGTTGCCAGTATCTGCTATATAGAGGTTGCCAGCGGAATCGAGCGCCAGCCCGAACGGGTTGTTCAGCTGGGCGCTGGCAGCGGGGCCGTTGTCGCCGCTGTAACCGGCCGTCCCGGTTCCGGCGATGGTGGTGATGACGCCGCCAGAAACTTCGCGCACCACGTTGTCCCAGGAGGAAGCGATATAAAGGTTGCCCGCGGCGTCGATCGCGAGACCGCAGGGAGCATGCAACTGGGCGGCGGTCGCCGGTCCGTTATCTCCGGTATAGCCTGCGGTGCCATTGCCTGCGACCAGGGTCAGGAGGCTGGAACCGGCATCCATGCGCAGAATGGTATTGCCATCGACGAAGAAGATATTGCCCGCAGCGTCCGACGTCATGGCGGATTGCGGGCCGTAGAGGCTGGCGCTGGGGCCCTGGAGATTGACCGGAAGGGCTCCGCCGGCGAAGGTGGATATGGTGTAGGTCTGGGCGCCGACGGGGATGGCCATGAGGGCAGCGATCAGCGCGACTTTTTGGAATACCCCAGTTCGACACACCCCAGTTCGACACACCCCAATTCGACACCCCCCAGACTTCGACATTTACAAATGACTTATCGGCATATCCCTCCGTTTGCAATAGAGCATAGTTGTGGCGTTGAATCCTGCCGTGAGTGGGAAATCGAGGTGAAAAAAGCCGGTTCAGGCGGCTTTTGGGACCTGCTGGGCGGTCCAGAGGAAGTTGATGTACTTCGGATCGGTCAGTTGGGCGTCGACACGGCGGTAGTGGCGGTCTGTGTAGCGGGCGATTTCGTCGTGTGAAAAAATGAAGCCGTCGGCGGCGGGGTTCCAGGGTAAGCCCTTTAGTTCCGCCATCTGAAAGAATTTGCGGGCCTCTTCGAGCTCTCTTTCGTGTTGGACGTGGCGCTGGGCCTGGAGCTTTTCCAGCTTTTCGAGGTATTTTTCGAAGGATCGGCGGATGCGCTGCTCGTAGAGCGAGATGAGCTGGAGGGTTTTGGCCTGGTCGCGCACGGTATGGGCTGCGGTGATGGCGGTGTGGATTTCGGGATGTTCGGAGTTGTAGGCGTCGCCGGTGCCGTCGAAGTGGCCGATGGCGACGATGTTGCCGCATTGGGCGCGGGCGTGGTTGAGACGCCAGGCTTCTTCGGCTACGGAGCTGGCGAGGAAGGTTTCCATGGCGCCGACGGGGGCGAGAGAGTCCATCAGGTTGGCGCAGAAGGCGTCGTGCTGGAGGCGGTCTTCTGGGGTCATGACGGTGGTTTGCGCGGTGATGCCGTGGCGGAGTGCGTTCTGGCTGGAGGTTTTGCGGCCCTGGGTGCTGGTGGGACCTGTGGAGTGCTGCGCGTTGGCTATGTTGGCGGCTAATTGTCTTTCGGATACTGGCATTTTTTTGATTCCCCTTTTGGTTGTTGTTGTAGAGAGGGATTATTGCTCCCTACAGCTTCGGTTTAGCAGGTGCGGGCGGGGGTGTTTGGCGGTGATGGGTGTATGTGGATGGTTTTAAAGGGGAAGATTTTTTGAAATCGACGATACTGGTTTCCGCGTCAATCCGGGTCGAGAGCGGGGTTGATGGGATTAACGGCCGGGCATCCGCAGACTTCGGCTGCTTCGCAAAGCCGTTTGTCGGCCGAGAGAAGTACGGAAATCGAGGAGGATTCAAACAGATCAAGCGCCACCGCCAGCAGCAATGCGTCGAGGGTTCGCAGGCCAAGCGGGACCCCGTGCCGTCTCAACAGCCGTGCGGCGAGACGATAGTGCCTGGACTCCAATGGGCGGCCCGACGGCGAGCCGATCCCGTGCGATGTCGGCCCGAAAGCGTCGGAGGGCGATTAGGCGGCCATGCTCATTGAGGGAGCCGGTTCGGACGCGGAGGGCAAATACCGATTCCATCTCGATGAGCGATAGAGGTGACACGAGACCCGTGGCGCCAGGGTTGAGAATGCGTTCGACGTAGTCGGAACCCGGTTCCCGACGATAAAGTTTCGCCAGAGCGCTGGTGTCGAGAAAGGATTGTCTCGCATTCCGGCGACGTGGCAATCAGCGTTCTTCACGTAGTGCGATTACGTCGTCCGCGAGAGAGCCGGGAATCGAGGAGAGCGCCTGCCGAACTTCCTGGAGGCTGATGTCATCGTGTTTCGCGGCCTCCCACTCCTCCGGCTCGAAACATTCGGCAACATCGGCGGCGTTCGCAGGGGCGGCTGAAATGGTCACGAGGACGTGTTGCAGATTCGGGAGTGCCAGACGTTCGAGCGGCCTGAGCACACCATTCTCGAAAACGGCTTCGAACGTCAACGCCATAGGATTAGTCTTGCGAATCGCGGGACGGTTGGCTGGGGCGGGCTTGCGGCGGGGATTTTACTGATATGATTTTGCTTGCTCAGTTTTCGCGAGGGTTTTGATTATGTCTAGAGTGAGATTCGCGGTTATCGCTGCCGGAGTTGCTGGATTCTGCGGCTGTTTGTTGCTGCTGGCGCAGGAGCCTGCGCAGGCGCCACCCGCTGGTGGTCGCGGCGGACGAGGAGGAAGCGGCGCGGCCGGGCGGGGCCGGGCGGGTGGCGGCAGCCCGGACAAATTCTCGCAGTTCATTCGGCCGCTGGCGTCGCAGGATGTGCTGTTGCGCGGCAAGACGCTCTACGGCGCCAATTGCGCCGGCTGCCATGCGGACGATATGCGCGGCATGATCGGTAAGGGCAGCAACCTCTTGCGCTCGCCCGTGGCGATGGACGACCAGCACGGCGAGCTGATTATCGCTAATCTGGCGAAACACAACCCGCCCGTCACGCTGGTGGCGGCCGATGGGGTGGCGGCTTCCGAATATATTCACAGCGTTCTGGCTACGATGGGCGCGCAGGGCAGTCCTCCGGGCAGAAATCCGGTGGGGCTCCAGCTGAATGTACTGGTGGGCGACGCGCAGGCGGGCAAGAGTTATTTCGACGGACACTGCGCGAGCTGCCATTCGATCACGGGCGACATGAAGGGAATCGGCTCGAAGTACGACGATCCGCGGCAACTGCAGAACGCGTGGGTGCCTGGTACGGGAGCGGCTGGCGGACGGGGCGGGCGCGGAGGCGGTCGGGGCGGCACGGCGACGGTGACGCTGGCGAATGGCCAGAAGATCGAAGGCTCGCTGGTGCACGAAGACGATTTTCTGGTGATTCTGAAGCTGGCGGACGGGACGCGGCGGTCTATACCGATCGAGAATGGCGTGCCGAAAGTGGAGGTGCCGGACGCGCAGGCCGCGCACAAGAAGATGGTCATGGAACTGGACGATCCGCAGAATAAGAACATGCACGATGTGACCGCGTATCTGGCGACGCTGAAGTAAGGGAGAGACATCCAAATGAACAGACTCATACTTCTCACGTGCCTGGGGGCGACGGTGGTGTTCGGACAAGGTGGTCCTCTGGATCCGGCGGGGCTGCTGAAGCCGCTGAGCGATAACTGGACCAGCTATTCGGGCGATTACAGCGGCAAGCGGTACAGCCTGCTGAAGCAGGTCAACGTGGATACGGTCAAACATCTGAGCCTCGACTGGTATAACACCACCGTCAGGAGCGGTTGCGGCGCAACGGGCGCGGAGCCGCAGAGTGGTGGCGGCGGTGGCGGTGGGCGCGGCGGCGGTGGTGGTGGAGCAGCGACTGCGCCGATTATCGTGGGTGGCCTGGGCGATGGCGGCGCGAATCAGTGCAACGCGTCGCGGTTCGAGGGCGGAGTGCTGGTGGTGAACGGCGTGATCTATGCGTCGCAGCCGAACAATGTTTTCGCGGTGGACGCGCATGACGGGCAGTTGCTCTGGCACTACTACTGGAAGGTGCGGCCCGGCCACGGCCTGGCCAACCGCGGTCTGGCGATGTGGAATAACCGCATCTACTTCGAGGAGCAGGACGATTATGTGGTGTGTCTGGACGCGGGGACCGGCAAGGAATTATGGAAGAAGGAAATCGCTTCGCTCGACGAGAACTACTGGGCGTCGAATGCGCCGATGGTGCTTGGTAACCATGTGATTGTGGGGGTGAGCAATAACCTGGACATGCCAGCGTACCTGCAGTCGCTCGATCCGGAAACGGGCGAGCGGCAGTGGGTGCTGTACTCGACGGCGCAGAAGGCGGGCGACCCTGGCGAGAATACGTGGACGAGTCTGGACGCGGCGAAGCACGGCGGTGGCACTTCGTGGATTCCGGGTTCATACGATCCGGAGCTTCATCTGTATTACTACGGGACGGGTAACCCGACGCCGGCGTATACGCAGGGTCGCGGCGACGGGGACAACCTGTTCACGGGGTGTTTGATCGCGGTGAACGTGGATACGGGGAAGATGGCGTGGTATTTCCAGACTTCGCCGCACGACACGCACGACTGGGATTCGACGGAGACGCCGGCGCTGGCGGATATGCCGTTCAACGGTCGACAGCGCAAGCTGCTGATGATGGCGACGCGCAACGGTTACTTTTATGTGCTGGATCGCGTGACGGGAGAGCATCTGATCAGCGCGAAGCTGGGGCTGGTGAATAACTATGCGTCTGGTATTCACACGGAGGACAAGCCGGTGCTGAATGCGCGGGGTGAAGTGCAGCGGAATCCGCTGAAGGACGCTACGATTCCGGGTTCGCTGGTGAACGGCGACGTGCTGAATTATCCGCCTCCGACGTTTTCGCCGGCGGCGGGGCTGTTTTACACGCACGAGGAGAACACGCTGCATATCGACTATCTGATGGAGCCGGATCCGCGGGGGTCGATGGGCCTGGGGGGAATCAGCAGCGGCGGGAATTTCAGCTTCGGCACATTCCTGGACGCGATCGACTATAAGACCGGCAAGGTGGTGTGGCGGCATAAGCTGACGGCGGGCAGCGTGGGGCTGCTGTCGACCGCGGGTGGGGTGCTGTTTATGAGCAATGGCGGCGGCATCGAAGCGCTGGAGGCGACGACGGGTAAGCCGCTGTGGCATTCGGAAGTGGGCGCGCTGACGGCGCCGCCGGAGACTTTCCTGATGGACGGGAAGCAGTATGTGGCGGCGTATGTGAGTGGCGGGGTTTTCATGTTTGTGCTGAATTGATATTGCAGCGCCCCGGAAAAAGCGAGGCGCTGGGCCATAATATTGGCGTGGACGATAACGGCATGACAGCGCAGGCGGACCGCGTTGAGGATCTTCAGGCGAGGATTCGGCTGCTGGAAGATCAGCTGCGGGAAGCGCGTGGCGCGAGGCCGGAAGCGGAACTGCGGCAACAATGGCGGACGTTCGATACGGCGCTATCGCATAATCTCGACTTCAATTATATTTTCGATCTTCAGGGACGCTTCACGTATGTCAATCGGGCGTTGCTTTCCTTGTGGAAAAAGCCGCTCGAAGAAGCCGTGGGGAAGAACTTCTTCGACCTGCAATATCCGGATGAGCTGGCGGCGCGGCTGCAGCGGCAGATTCAGCAGGTCATCGATACGAGGGCGAACCTGCGCGATCAGACTCCGTATGTGGGAGCCGCCGGTGAAACGGGATATTACGAATATACGTTCGTACCGGTGATCGGAGAAA
>Ga0302196_10004724_pt1 | contig 12277 bp, 9 predicted proteins | sample II_Bog_N1_3_FD_198794 | JGI IMG/M metagenome (GOLD analysis project Ga0302196, IMG submission 198794) | Peat permafrost microbial communities from Stordalen Mire near Abisko, Sweden - II_Bog_N1_3 | ecosystem: Environmental > Terrestrial > Soil > Wetlands > Peat | place: Sweden: Abisko, Stordalen...
ACTCCGAGCAGTTCCAGTACCTCATGTACCGCCCGCTCTACTGGTTCGGCAGCGGCGCCACGCCGAACCTCAACCCGTCGCTCTCCCTGGCCCAGACGCCGACCTACTCGGCCAACTCCCAGTCGGTGACCATCAACCTCAAGTCCTACAAGTACTCCAACGGTGAGACGCTGAGCGCCAAGGACGTCATGTTCTGGATGAACATGCTCCACGCCGAGAAGTCCAACTGGGCCGGCTACTCGCCCGGGGCCATCCCCGACGACATCACCAGCATCACCGAGAACAGCCCGACGGAGCTGACCTTCAACCTGTCGGCCCCGGTCAACTCCTACTGGTTCACCTACAACCAGCTCTCGCAGATCACGCCCATGCCGTCGGCCTGGGACGTCACCGCCACCGGTGCCGCCCCCGACTCGGGTGGCTGCGCCACCGCCGCCTACGGGACGGCGGACGCCGCCTGCACCGCCGTGTACACCTTCCTGTCCAAGCAGGCCGGCTACGACCCGGCCAACCCGAAGGGGGCCAACAACTCGCTGTCCACCTACGCCACCAACCCGCTGTGGCAGGTCGTGGACGGCCCCTACCACCTGACCCACTTCGACGCCAGCGGCGACGTGACGATGGCGGCCAACAAGACCTACTCGGGTCCGACCAAGCCGACCGTGACCACCTTCAAGGAGGTGCCGTTCACCTCGGACACGGCCGAGTTCAACGCCCTGGTCGCCGGCCAGGTCGACGTGGGCTACCTGCCCGCGGCGGATGTCACGGCCCCGACCACCAACCCCCTGGTCGCCGGACCGAACAACCCCCGACTGTCCGGGTCCTACTCGTTGGACCCGCTGTACACCTGGTCGATCAACTACTTCCCGTACAACTTCAACTCGGTGGGTGACAACGGGGCCGCCGGCAAGATCTTCAGCCAGCTGTACTTCCGTCAGGCCGTCCAGTACCTGGTCGACCAGCCGCTGTACAACCAGAAGATCAACAAGGGCTACGGCGTCGGCACCTACGGCCCGGTCCCGACCGAGCCGGAGAACAGCTTCGTGTCCTCGGAGGTAAAGGACAACCCGTACCCGTACAACCCGACCAAGGCCGTATCGCTCCTGAAGAGCCACGGCTGGAACGTGGTGCCCAACGGGACGTCGACCTGTGCCGACCCGGGCACCGCCGCCAACCAGTGCGGTGCGGGCGTCCCGGCGGGCGCCAAGCTCGACTTCGACCTGCCCTACGCCTCGGGATCCGATGCCCTGACCCAGCTGATGAACGCCGAGAAGTCCTCGTGGGCCCAGGCGGGCATCACCATGAACCTCTCCCAGCAGTCGTTCAACACGGTGATCGGCAACTCGACCCCGTGCTCGGGCTCGGACTGCACCTGGGAGCTCGGCAACTGGGGTGCGGGCTGGATCTTCTCGCCGGACTACTACCCGACCGGTGAGGAGATCTTCCAGACCGGGGCCGGGTCGAACTCGGGCAGCTACTCCGACTCGACCAACGACGCCAACATCACGGCCACCAACACCACCCAGACGCCGCTCACCACGTACGAGAACTACCTGGCCGAGCAGCTCCCGGTGGTGTACCAGCCGAATGCGGTCACCTCGCTGACCGAGATCGCCAACGGGCTCACCGGGGCCACCCCGCAGAGCGTCTTCTGGGCCATCAACCCGGAGAACTGGCGGTTCAACGGCTGAGCGGCCACGATGGGCGCCGCTAGCCCGTTGTGAACCGAACGCAGGGACGTGGAGCAGAGCCCCCGGCCCCGGAGCACGATCCGGGACCGGGGGCTCTCCCCGTTCGGAGGAGCGAAGGATGGACGTGGAGTGACTGAGGAGCGATGACCGGGTACATCATCCGACGTCTGGGGCAGGCGGTGATCGTCGTCCTCGGCGTGATCCTCTTCACCTTCGTCCTGGCCCAGCTCATCCCGGGGGGCGAGGCCAAGGCCGTCCTCGGCCCCAAGGCCACGCCCACCACCGTCGCCCAGTTCAACCGCCGCAACGGCCTCGACCAGTCGACCCTGCTGCAGTTCTGGCACTACCTCGACGGCATCTTCCACGGGAACCTCGGCTACTCCTACAAGTACAACCAGGGCGTGACCCAGGTGATCATGGAGCGGTTGCCCAAGACGCTCACCCTGGTGACCGCGTCGGTGGTGCTGGCCCTGATCATCGCCGTCCCCCTCGGCATCCTCCAGGTGGTCCGTCGCAACAAGCCGATCGACTACATCGCCACCGGGGCCTCGTTCTTCTTCTACGCCATGCCCGACTTCCTGGTCGGCACCCTGCTGATCATCTACTTCTCGTTCGACCTCAAGTGGTTCCCGGTGGCGCCCCCGTCGGACGCCTCGGCGTGGTCCGTGTTCACCGACCCGCGGGCCTTCGTCCTCCCGGTCGCCACCCTGTGCGTGACCAGCATCGCCTCGTTCAGCCGGTACATGCGCTCCTCGATGATGGACGCCATGGCCGAGGACTACATCCGCACGGCCCGGGCCAAGGGCGCCAGCAACCGTCGGGTCCTCTACGGGCACGCCCTGCGCAACGCGCTCATCCCGATCCTGACCCTGCTGGGCCTGTCGCTGCCGGCCATCGTCAGCGGTGCCCTGATCGTGGAGAACGTCTTCAACTACCCGGGCATGGGCCTGTTGACCGTGCAGTCGGCGTTCAACGACGACATCCCGGTCGTGCTCGGGACGACCCTGGTCATCACCATCGCCACGGTCATCGGGTCGCTGCTGGCCGACATCCTCTACGCGGTGGCCGACCCGCGGATCCGACTGGGGAGCACCTGACATGACCACCGGCGACGAGGGCTTCGACCCGGTGTTCAACGACGTCGAGAACGAGACGGCCCTGCCCATCGGCCACGGCGAGTTCATGCGGGCCGGGCCGATCTCCGAGCAGGACCCGCTGGTGCCCGAAGGGGGCGAGGCGCTGTCCTCGGGCGGCAACCTCCGGCGCATGTACGGCGTGTTCAGCGAGAACAAACTGGCCGTGGTGGGGGTGGGGGTGATCATCTTCTTCCTGCTGTTCTGCTTCGTCGGCCCCCACGTGTACCCGACCAACCAGACCGACGCCCAGTACGCCCTGCAGCACTCGACCCAGAACGCACCCCCTGGCAACGGCAACCCGCTGGGGACCGACGAGAACGGCTTCAACATCCTGGGCCGACTGATGTTCGGCGGCCAGGCGTCGTTGATCGTGGGGCTGGCCTCGGCCCTGGTGGCCACCGTCTTCGGCACGCTCTACGGGGCGATCTCCGGCTTCTTCGGTGGGTGGCTCGACTCCCTCCTGATGCGGGTGGTCGACATCCTGCTGTCCATCCCGGTGCTGTTCCTGCTGATCGCCCTGGTCACCATCTACCACTCGTCCGAGACCCTGCTGATCGTGGTCATCGCCTTCGTGAGCTGGCTCGTCCCGGCGCGTCTCATACGCGGGGAGACCCTGTCGTTGCGGATCCGGGAGTACGTCCAGGCCGTGCGGGTCATGGGCGGGAGCCGCAACCGGATCATCAACCGGCACATCATCCCCAACGCGGTGGGCACCATCGTGGTCTTCGCCACCTTCCAGGTGGCCGACTCGATCCTGCTGCTGGCCGCCCTCGGCTTCCTGGGCCTGGGGGTGCCGGCCCCCAACACCGACTGGGGCACCATGCTGTCCAACGGGGTCCAGGCGGCGGGTAACGGCTACTGGTGGCAGATCTACCCGGTCGGCATCTGCATCGTGCTCGTGGTCATCGCCTTCAACTACGTCGGCGACGCCCTGCGTGACTCGCTCGAGGTCCGCCTGCAGCAGCGGTAGGGAGCGACCGCGGAACGGGTCCCCGGCCCGGGGATGCAGGCCCCAGGGTCGAACTCAGTCGGTGGTGGTGCCCCGGGTGGCCGACAGGGCCACCGGGGTCTGCAGGGGGAAGTGGCAGGCGGCCTGGTGGCCGTCGCCGAACTGCTGCATCTGGGGCTCCTCGTCGAAGCACCGGCTCTGCGCGGCCGGGCACCGCGTGTTGAACCGGCACCCCTTGGGGGGGAACATCGACGAGGGGAGCTCGCCCGCCACCCGCACCCGACCGGCGGCCCGCTCCCGGGCGACGGTCACGTCGGCCACCGGAACGGCGTTGAGCAGGCCGAGCGTGTAGTGGTGGGCGGAGCGCTCGTAGACGGCCCGGGCCGGACCGAGCTCCACGATCTTGCCGAGGTACATCACCCCGATGGTGTCGGCCATGTAGCGCACCACCGCCAGGTCGTGGGAGATCATCAGGTAGGTCAGCCCGTGGCGGCCCTGCAGGTCCTTCATCAGGTTGAGGATCTGGGCCTGGATCGAGACGTCGAGGGCGGAGACCGGCTCGTCGGCCACGATCACCTTGGGATCGAGGGCCAGGGCCCGGGCCAGGCCGATCCGCTGACGCTGGCCACCGGAGAATTCGTGGGGGTAGCGCACGACCGAGGTCCGGCTGAGGCCCACCTCGTCCAGTAGCGACCGGACCTTCTCCTCCTGCTCGGCACCGCTGCCCACCTTGTTCACCCGCAACGGCTCGCGGATGATGGTGCCCACCCGCATGCGGGGGTCGAGGGAGGCATAAGGGTCCTGGAACATGAGCTGCAGGTCGCGACGGTGTCCCCCGAGGCCGCGACCGCGCAGGTCGGCGAGCTCGAGGCCCTCGAAGCGGATCGAACCGGAGTTGGCCTTCTCGAGGGCCACGAGGAGTCGGCCGATGGTCGTCTTGCCGCATCCGGACTCACCGACCAGTCCGAACGTCTCGCCCCGGCGGATGGTGAAGTTGACCCCCGAGACGGCCTTGACCGATCCCACCTGGCGGCGGAACACGCCGCCCGCCATGACCGGGAACTCCTTGACGAGGTCGGTGACCTCGAGGATGGGGCCCCCGTCGGGCACCCCGTCGACCACCCCGGGGGAGGCGCTGGCCGGGGCATGGACCTCGACCACGGGGAGCCCGGCGTCGGGGTCGACCGGGTGGAAGCAGGCGAAGCGGTGGGGCACCCCGCCGACCGATCCGTCCGGTGTGAGGGGCGGCTCGGTGGCGCGGCACTCCTCGGTGGCGAACTGGCAGCGCGGGGCGAACCGGCAGCCGACGATGGCCTTCGACAGGTCGGGCGGCAGGCCCGGGATCGACAACAGGCGCTCGTCCCGGCGCTGCTCAAGTTTGGGCACCGAGGCGAGCAGGGCCTGGCTGTAGGGGTGCCGGATGCGGCCGAACAGCTCGCCGGTCTCCGCCTCCTCGGCCACCTTGCCGGCGTACATGACCACCACCCGGTCGGTGCGGCCGGCGATCACCCCCATGTCGTGGGTGATCAGGACCACCGCCATGTGCAGACGTTGCCGCAGGTCGTCGATGAGGTCGAGGATCTGGGCCTGGATGGTGACGTCGAGGGCCGTGGTGGGCTCGTCGGCGATCAGCAGCTTCGGCTCGCACGCCAGGGCCATGGCGATCATGACCCGCTGACGGAGGCCACCGGAGAGCTCGTGGGGGAACTGGTCGAGCCGCTCCTCGGGTTGGGGCATCTCGACCTGGCGGAGCACCTCGAGGGCCCGGGCCCGGGCCTCGGCCCGGCTGACGTCGCGGTGCAGCAGCACCCCCTCGGAGATCTGGCGCCCGATGGTCATCGTCGGGTTCAGCGAGGTCATCGGGTCCTGGGGGATGAGGGCGACCTCGTCGCCCCGCACCGACCGCATCTCGTGCTCGTCGAGCGGGGCCAGGTCCCGGCCGAGCAGGGTGACCGACCCACCGGTCAGGTGGCCGTTGTTGGGGAGGAGCCGCATGATCGACAGCCCGGTGGTGGACTTGCCGCACCCGGACTCACCGACCACGCCGACGCACTCCCCCTCGTCGACGTCGAAGGAGACACCGTCCACCGCCACCACGGAGCCGTGGCGGAGGTGGAACTCGGTGCGCAGATCACGCAGCTGGAGGACGGGGGCCACCGCGAGAGTGTAGCCACCACCCCCGTCGGATCCGTAGTCCGGGTGGACCGGCCCGCCGGGCCCCCAGGTACCAGACGGGTGTCAGACGGGGGTCAGATGGGGGATCAGACAGGGGTCAGACGGTGACCTCGTCCTGGAGGCGCTCGGTGGCCTCGATGAACTCCTCCACCATCGAGAAGACCACGTCCTTCGCCTTGCGGACGGTGGTGGCCCGCCCGATGACCTGGCCGCACGGGTTGAAGTTCACGTCGCGTGCCTGCTCGGGGTAGCGGTGGCCCCGCGACACGGCCTCGATCGCCACCATCATCTGGAGGGGCATGGGCAGCGGATCGGGGGTGTCCTCGGCCTCCCACGCGTCGGTCCAGTCGTTGCGGAGCATCCGGCAGGGCTTGCCGGTGAACGACCGGGAGCGGACGGTGTCCCGGCTGGACGCGGCCAGGTAGCTCTCCATCTGCTTGGGCGGGATGTCGGCCTCCTCCACCGTGAGCCACAGGGTCCCCGACCACACCCCCTGGGCGCCGAGGGCCAGGGCGGCGGCCATCTGGCGTCCGCTGCCCACCCCACCGGCGGCCAGCACCGGGATGGGGGCAACGGCGTCGATGACCTCGGGCCACAGGACGATGCTGCCCACGTCACCGGTGTGGCCACCACCCTCGGACCCCTGGCAGATGATGAAGTCCAGGCCGGCGGCCTTGTGGTTGAGGGCGTGCTTGACCGACCCGGCCAGGGCGCCGATCATCAGTCCGGCCCCCTGTACCTTCTCCACCACGTCGGCCGGAGGCGTGCCCAGGGCGTTGGCGATCAGCTTGACGTTGGGATGGCGCAGGGCCACGTCGATGAGCCCGGCGGCGTGGGCCGCCGTCCACCCGATCATCCCGTTCGACGTCCGCTCGTCCTCGGGGATCTCGGGCACCCCGTGGTCGGCCAGGATCTTGAGGGCGAACTCCTTGTGCTGGGCGGGGACCAGGCCGCGGATCTGGGCCTCGAGCTTGTCGGGGTCCATCTCGTCCATGCCCTCGTACTTGGCCGGGATGACGATGTCGACGCCGTAGGGCCTGTCGCCGACGTGCTCGTCGATCCAGGTCAGCTCCACCTCGAGCTGCTCCGGCGTGAAGGCGATGGCCCCCAGGACGCCGATCCCCCCGGCGTTGGTCACGGCGGCGACGACGTCGCGGCAGTGGGTGAAGGCGAAGATCGGGAACTCGATGCCGAGCCGGTCGCAGATCTCAGTGTGCATGGGTGGTCTCCTCGGTGCTGGATGGTTGGTCGGGACGGGTCGATCGTCGGGCCGGGCCCGGGGGGCGGGCCGGGGCGGTGGCCGACGCGGTGGTGGGCAACCCCACCAGGGCGGACAGGCCCCGGAGGGCCAGGTCGTCGGATACGGCGTCGGGGTCGAGTCGCTTCTGCATGGCCAGGCCGGTGAGGAGAGCCTTGACCAGGACCGCCAGTTCCTCGGGGTCGCTGTCCGGGGTGGCCCCGACGGCGGCGGTCCAGCCGTCCAGGCGGCGGGCGCTGTAGCGCAGGGCCTCGGCGTTGCGGACCCGGACCACGTCGGCCACCTCGGGGTCGCGGGCGGCCCGCAGCCACAGCTCGTGCTCGAGCAGCGGCCAGGGCGAGGAGTCGCGCCCGGAGTCGTCGGACACGTTGGCCCACACCGCCCCCAGCTGCCCGGTGGGGGAGTCGGTCACCGCCACCTCAGCCAGCAGCACGGTGAGCACCGAGTCCTTCCAGGAGTCGAGCAGGGCCAGCAGGAGGCCCTGCTTCGAGCCGAAGTGGGCGTACACGGCCCCCGAGGTGCGACCGGCCGCCTCGGCCACGGCGTCCACCGACACGGCGTCGACCCCGTGGTCGGCGAAGAGCTCGGCGGCGGCGGCCAGCAGCCTCGCCCGGGTCTCCGCCTTGCGCTCCCCCTGGGTCCTGGCCATCCGCTCCGTCCCCGCGTCCCCCGGTCGGGCCACGGCAGCTCCGTGACGGGGCGAATGTACTTATATCGGAAGCGCTACGCAACCGGGGCGGGCCGACCGGCCGTCGCCCCGGCGGGGCCGGCGGCCGCCACCTACAGTGGACGCGTCCCGAGCAACCGCCATCCCGAGGGAGCGCCATGACCACCGACTCGACCCGCAGCACCCTGTTCATCGACGGGGCCTGGGTGCCCTCGACCGGCACCGGCACCATCGACGTCATCGACTCCACCACCGAGGCGGTGCTGGGTACCGTCCCCGAGGGGACCCCCGAGGACGTCGACCGGGCGGTGGCCGCGGCCGCCGCCGCCTTCCCGGCGTGGTCGTCCCGGCCGGTCGCCGAGCGGACCGCCTATCTGACCAAGGTGGCCGAGGGGCTGACGGCGGCGACCGACCCGCTGGCCGACCTGATCACCCACGAGGTCGGCATGCCCCGGATCCTCTCCCAGATCGTCCAGGTGGGCCTGCCGCTCAACTCGTTCGCCACCGCCGCCCAGGTGGCCGCCGACTTCACCTGGGAGCAGCAGGTCGGCAATTCGCTCATCGTCCGCGAGCCGATCGGTGTGGTCGGGTGCATCACCCCGTGGAACTACCCGCTCCACCAGATCGCCGCCAAGGTGGCCCTGGCCCTGGCGGCCGGCTGCACCGTGGTGGTCAAGCCCAGCGAGGTGGCCCCGCTCAACGCCTTCGTGCTGGCCGACATCGTCGAGTCGGTGGGGCTGCCCCCGGGTGTGTTCAACCTGGTGACCGGGTACGGACCGGTCGTGGGCGAGGCCATCGCCGCCCACCGGGACGTGGACATGGTCTCCTTCACCGGGTCGACCCGGGCCGGCCGGCGGGTCACCGAGGTGGCTGCCGCCACCGTCAAGCGGGTGGCGCTCGAGCTCGGAGGCAAGTCGGCCAACGTGCTCCTGCCCGGGGCCGACCTGGCCAAGGCCGTCCCCGACGGGGTGGGCAAGTGCTACTTCAACTCGGGGCAGACCTGCAGTGCGCTGACCCGGATGCTGGTGCCCCGTGACCGCCTGGCCGAGGTCGAGGAGCTGGCCCGGGCCACGGCCGAGTCCTTCACCCCCGGTGACCCCTTCGACCCCGCCACACGGCTCGGCCCGCTGGTGTCCGCCACCCAGCGCGACCGGGTGCGCTCCTACATCGACAAGGGCATCGGTGAGGGGGCGAAGCTGCTCACCGGTGGGGCCGATGCCCCCGACGGACTCGGCACCGGCTTCTTCGTGGCCCCCACCGTGTTCTCCGAGGTGACCCGGGACATGACCATCGCCCGCGAGGAGATCTTCGGCCCCGTGCTGGTGATCATCCCCTACGACACCGAGGACGAGGCGGTCGAGATCGCCAACGACACCGACTACGGACTGGCCGGCGGCGTGTGGGCGGAGGACGCCGAGCACGCCACGGCGGTGGCCCGCCGGCTGCGCACCGGGCAGGTCGAGGTCAACGGGGGCGGCTTCAACCCGATGGCCCCCTTCGGCGGCTACAAGCAGTCGGGCAACGGCCGCGAGTTCGGGTCCTTCGGCCTGGAGGAGTTCCTCGAGGTCAAGTCCCTCCAGCTCTGAGCCGGACCGGGGCGGCCGGGCCGGGGCCCGGCGGTCGTCGGGTCAGAACCCGAACTGATCGTCGTCCAGACCCAGGTGTATGCGTGCCGCGTCGATGTAGGTCTTCTCGCCGATGAACACGTGCTGGGTGCCGGTGTACAGGTCCCGGAAGGCACGCTCCAGGCGGGAGCCCTCTCGGATAGCCGCGGTGCCGGCGGCCAGGTGCGCCCAGGTGACCACCTCGCGGCTGGCCTCGGTGGCGTAGGTGGCGGCCGTGCGCAGGTCGGCCCGCATGGCCGGCGTCAGCTCCCCCCCGCCGTCGACCACCCGCTCGACCTGGGTGAAGGTGTCGAGCACCAGGAGCCGGGCCGCCTTCCACATGGCCGTGTGGTGGGCGTAGCCCTTCTGGAAGGTCGCCCGGTTGGCCAGCGCGCCGTCGTCGCCCATGCGCACCTTGACCAGGGCCACCTCGGCGACGTCGTCGAGCATGCTCTTGGCCACGCCCAGGGCCCAGGCGGCGTGCCCGGCGGCGGTGATGGGGATCAGCCCCATCCGGAAGGCCGCCGACCGCCCCCGCAGCGGGGTCCGGGTGAACAGCTCGAACACCCGCGACTCGGGGACCACGACGTCGGTCAGCCGGTAGTCGTAGCTGCCCGTCCCCCGGAGCCCCTGGACGTGCCAGCCGTCGGTGAACTCGACGTCCTGTCGGGGCACCACCGCCACCAGTAGCGGCGGGATCCCGTCGTCGCCGATCACGACCTCGCCGTCGACGGTGGGCATGAAGCCGGCAGCGACGTACTCGGCGTGCCCGGTGCCCGACCCGAAGCTCCAGGCACCGGTGACCCGGTAGCCGCCGTCCACCGTCTCGCCGAGACCGTTGGGGAAGAACTGGCCCCCGACGGTCACCCGGTTGTCGTGCTCGGTGAAGACCTCGGCGAACCCGTCGTCGGGGAGGTAGGCCGCGCAGGTGGCGGCCGAGGGCAGATTGGCGATCCCGATCCACCCGAGGGAGCCGTCCTGCCAGGCCAGCTCGATCCAGGTCTCGATCATCTCGGCGAAGGTCGGCTCGGCCCCGCCGGCCTCGGCCGGGTTGAACAGCTGCATGAGCCCGCTGCCCCACAGCCCGGCCACCGTTCGGGCGGTCAGGGTGCGGCCGCGCTCGCCGCCCTCGGCCTCCTCGGTGGTCAGGGCGCGCAGCGAGCGGGCGGCATCGGGTCCGGTACGGGTGGCGGTGGTCACATCAGTCCGATCTGCTCGAGGAGGCCCACCTGCAGCCCGGCGGTGAATCCGCCGTCGACCACCAGGGCGTGGCCGGTGACGAACGAGGCGTCCTCGGAGACGAGGAAGGCCGCCGCCGCGGCGATCTCCTCGGGACGGCCGAAGCGGCCGAGGAGATGGGCGTCCCGCAGTGCGGTCCGGTAGAGCTCCAGTCCGTCTGCGTCGGTGACCTCGCGGAGCAGCGGGGTGTCGATGCCGCCGGGGCAGATGCAGTTGACCCGGATGCCCCGCCGCCCGTAGTCGATGGCCATCGACTTGGTGAGCATCACCACGCCCCCCTTGGAGGCGTTGTAGGCACTGCCGCCTTCGGTCCCCTCGATGCCCTCGATGCTGGCGATGTTCACGATGGAGCCACGGCCCTGTTCCAGCATGTGCACCGAGGCGTGCTTGTCGACCAGGAAGGTCCCCTTCATGTTGACGTCCACCACCCGGTCCCACTCGTCGGCGTCGAGCAGGTGGACCGGACCGCCCCCGGCCACCCCGGCGCAGTGCACCACCGAGTCGAGCCGGCCGTGGCGGGCCACCACGTCGGCGAAGGTGTCCCGCACCGCGTCCTCGTCGCGGACGTCGAACACGTAGTCGGCCCCCGTGGTCACGTCGGTGGTGGCCACGGTGGCCCCCTCGGACGCCAGGCGTACGGCGGTGGCCGCTCCGATGCCCGACGCCGCACCGGTCACCACGGCGACGGTGCCGTCCAGTCGTCCCATCCGTCTCCCCCCGTTTCGCTGCGGTCGGCACCCGCGCCGACCCTCGGTGGGGCGACCGTAGGGCGGGCACCGGGGCGGGTCAAGGCTGTCGGGCCCGGGGGGCCGGACGCAACCGCTCAGGGGCGGTCGGGCAACGGGGTGAGCAGGTGCTGGCTCACGTCCCCCACCAGGTCGAGGAAGAACCGCCGCTCGGCGAACCGCCAGGTACCGTCGGCCAGGACGAATCGATCGTGGTAGCGGCCGGCGACGACGGGCTGCAGCGGCAGGCCGGCCACCTCCTGGAGCACGGTGAAGTACGAGCGGCAGATGGCGGTGCCTGCCGCCTCGTCCACCTCGACGATGCAGTTGGTGGTCACGTGCTTGGTGCGGGGCGTCCCGTCCGGGTAGCGGCGGGTGGTGCCGGTGAACATGGCCACCACGGCGTCGTGGCCGGTGAGCGACCCGGGGGTGCCCCCGGCCCCGACCTCGGCGTGGGCCAGGAGGTCGCCCAGGCCGTCGAAGTCGCCGAGGTCGATCAGCTCGGCGTAGCGGTACACGAGGTTCTGGACGTGGCGTGCGGCGTCGGTCACGGGTCGCTCCTCGGCGGGTGTGGGTCGGGTGGTGGGCTCAGGCGAACGAGACGTCGGTGTCGTCCCAGTAGGCGTGGGCGGAGGTGAACCGGCCGTCGTCGGCCGATGCGAAGACCTCGATGCCGGCGATCCGCATGGTGCCCCCGCCCACCGAGACGGTGATGACGAAGTCGATGGCCACGGTGGACGCGCAGGTGTGGACGTCCACCGCCTGGAAGACCCACCCCTCACTGGCGGCGATGCCGTCGGCGAAGAACAGGGTGATGGCGGCGTGACCGATGT
>Ga0302196_10004732_pt1 | contig 12268 bp, 9 predicted proteins | sample II_Bog_N1_3_FD_198794 | JGI IMG/M metagenome (GOLD analysis project Ga0302196, IMG submission 198794) | Peat permafrost microbial communities from Stordalen Mire near Abisko, Sweden - II_Bog_N1_3 | ecosystem: Environmental > Terrestrial > Soil > Wetlands > Peat | place: Sweden: Abisko, Stordalen...
TGGAGACGGTCGTGAGGACGCCCGTGGTGGGCCCGACCAGGTCGCCGATCTGCGCGCGGATGAGGCCGGCGATGCCGTTTATCGGGGAGGTTACCTTGGTGAACCCGAGGAGGAGCTTGGCCTGGTCGACCCCCGCCTGGGCCGACCTCACCTGGGCCTGCGCCGCTATGCGGGACTGGATCGCGTCGTCGAGCTCCTCCTGGCTCACCGCCTTGTCCCGGGCGAGCGGGGTGAACCGCGCCACGTCGAGCTCCGCCTTTCCAAACTGCGCCCGCGCCTGCCCCAAGACGCCCTCGGCCTGCGAGAGCGCCGCAGCGAAGGGCCTGGGGTCGATCTCGAAGAGGGCGTCGCCCTGCCTGACCGGGGCGCCCTCCTTGTAGTCCTGCTTCACGAGGTATCCGCTCACCTGGGCCCGGATCTGGGCGTTCACGAACCCGTCGAGGTACCCGACCCATTCGCGCACGACCGGCACGTCCCTGCGCTCAACGGCCACGACCTGGACGTCGGCCGGGGCGGGGGCGGCCTGCTGGGCCTTCTCGCACCCCGCGGCGGCCCCCAGGGCGAGGGCCCCGGCAAAAACGACAACAGTCCCCCTGTTCCAGTTAAACGGATCCATGAAAGCTAGTTAAATCAAGCGGCCGCGGGTTTCAAGCGCCTCGACTCAATTGTTTGCGCCCGCTTGGGGGCGCCTCCCCAAAGCGCGCCGCTCACCAGGAGTCCGACCTGAAGGGGGCGGCGGGAAGCCCGCTGTCGCCGTAGAGGTTTGCGCTGGGCGCGTTCGTCCAGGCGTAGCGGACAGCGAGCGGCGCAGGCACGTCCGGCGAGGACACGACCAGCGTGTCGCCCTCGATCGCGCCGTTGGCGGGGTAGAACTGGTGGTCCAGGCCCGCGATCTCCAGGGACTTGACCGGCCCGCCGATGGACTGGAGCTCGTTTCCGGCATGGCTGAAGCGCACCCGGATCGTCTTTCCCTCGACGGCGGCGCTTGCCAGGATGGGCCCAGAGAACTCCGGGGGAATCCCGTACACGCTGGCCCGCGCGACGAGGGCCAGGCGCCTGCCCACCTCCTGCTTGTTGCGGGGGTGGATGTTCTGGGCATCCCCGATGTCGATCGTCACGGCCATGCCGGTCGCAGGAAGGGAGAGCGCCTTGGCCTGCGCCTCGCGCAGGAGCGCCCAGCCTCGGTCCTTCACCTCGGCCACGTCTCCGAAGTTGGCCAGCTGGACAAAGTAGAAGGGCAGGTCGCCCTGGCCGAAGCCCGCGCGCCAGGACGTGATCATCGTCGTGAAGAGCTCCCCGTACTCCGAGGCATGGCCCACGTTGGATTCGCCCTGGTACCAGAGGATTCCCCTGATGGCGCCCGGCTGGAGCGGGGAAATCATCGCGTTAAAGAGGCCGCCCGGCAGGTAGGGCGAGGTGTCCGATGCCGGGAAACCCGGCCACGGGAGGGTGTTCCTCGTGTGCTTCTCCTTGGCCTCCCTCTCGGCCTTTCGCCATGCCTCCATGACGGCGGGCTGCTTGGCCACCCGCTCCGGGGGCCACTGCGCGACCTCCTCCTTCCACCGGGCCTCCAGGGCCGCCGCGATCGAGGTCGAGGCGCGTGCCTGGTCGCTCATCCACGACTGCACCGGCGTTCCGCCCCAGCTGCTGTCGATGATGCCGATGGGCACACCCGTCGCGTTTTGGATGTCCCGGGCGAAGAAGTACCCCACCGCGGTAAAGCCGCCCACTGTCCCCGGCGAGGCCGCGACCCATCCACTCGTCTTCACGTTTTTCCCGGGCTTGCCGGCGACGGTCTGCTCGACCTTGAGCTGGCGGATCAAGGGACGATCGGCCGAGGCGACCTCGGCCTCGGCATGGTCCACCTGGTAGGTGCCCCCCCCGTCGTCCATGGTGAATTCCATGTTCGACTGGCCCGAGCAGAGCCAGACATCGCCCACGACGACGTCCCGGAGCGTGACGGTGCCCCCGCCTGAAACCGTGAGGTCTGAGGGCTCGGAACTTGCGCCAAAGGGCCCGATCCGGACCGTCCACGTGCCGTCCGCATTGGCCTGGGTCGTCGCGGTTTGCCCGTGGAAGGTGACGCTCACCGTCTCACCCGGGGTCGCTTGCCCCCACACCGGGTCCGCCTTGTCGCGTTGGAGCACCGCGTGGTCGGCGAAGAGCGGCGCAAGGACGAGGGTCGGAGCCTGGGCCTGCGGCACAGGGTCGCCCATCATCGGGGCCACGGCAAGGGCGAGCGCCGGCAAAAGGCCGGCAAGCAGGCGGCGGTAACGAAAATTCCTCTCAGCGTTGCTTCTCATAGGAGGTTTGGGGTAGATGGGAACGGCGTAAACCCATCATGAGTTCACTACGTATAACGGTCTGGGGAGAAAATGTCCACGAGCACAAGAGTGCCAAGGTCAAAAAGGTCTACCCGAACGGGATGCACGCCGCGATAGCGGCGGGCCTGGTCCAGCACCTGCCCTCGGCGATGGTCACGACCGCGACGCTGCAGGAGCCCGAGCACGGGCTCACCGCAGCGCGGCTCAAGGAGACCGATGTCCTGTTCTGGTGGGGGCACATGGCCCACGACCAGGTGTCGGACGAGGTCGCAAAGCGGGTGCAGGCGCGCGTCCTGGAAGGCATGGGCCTGGTCGTGCTCCACTCGGGACACTTCTCCAAGGTCTTCAGGCTCCTGCTCGGCACCTCGTGCTCCCTCACCTGGAGGGAGGCCGACGAGCGCGAGCGGCTCTGGGTCTGCAACCCGGGCCATCCCATCGCGCGCGGCATCGACCGATTCTTCGAGCTGCCGATGGAGGAGATGTATGGGGAGCCCTTCGGGGTGCCGGCGCCCGAGGAGCAGGTGTTCATCTCCTGGTTCGAGGGCGGCGAGGTCTTCAGGAGCGGCTGCTGCTGGCGGCGCGGGAACGGGAGCATCTTCTATTTTCGCCCGGGCCATGAGACCTACCCGACCTACTACGACGAGAATGTCCGGAAGGTGCTGGCGAACGCCGCGGAGTGGGCGAGGCCCCGGGGGACCTGGGTGGACTCCTGCCCCAACGTGAAGGAGCCGCGGGAGAGGATCTCCCCGAAGTAGGGACGGCCCGGGGGGCAGCCCACCGGCGCCCCGCTTCCGGGCTGTTGACCTCTTTGCTAGACTCTCTCCCCCCATGGTGTCCGCAGAACCCAACATCATCTCCTTCCGCGGGGTCACCGTGCGCTACGGCCGCGTCACGGCACTCGAGGATGTCACCTTCGACACCCCGTGCGGGAGCTCCACGGCGATCCTGGGCGCAAACGGCGCCGGGAAAAGCACGCTCCTTAGGGCGGTGATGGGGTGGCAGCGCCTTTCCGGGGGCGAGATCCGCATCGGCGACGAACATCCGAACCACGCGCGCCCGAGGCTCGCCTATGTGCCCCAGAGGCACGCCGTCGACTGGGATTTCCCGATCACCGTGCGCGGCGTGGTGGAGCAGGGCCGCTACCCCTCGCTCAGCCTCTTCCGCCGGCTTTCCCGTGCCGACCGCGACCGCGTGGACGCGGCCATGGAGGAGCTCGGCATCACAGGGCTGGCGGACCGGCAGATCCGGATGCTCTCCGGCGGCCAGCAGCAGCGGGTCTTTCTCGCGAGGGCCGTGGCGCAGGGAGGCGACATCTTTCTCCTGGACGAGCCCTTTGCGGGCCTGGACCTCTTCGGGAGCGAGGAGTTGACCCACATCCTGCGGGCATGGGGGGAGCAGGGCCGCACGGTCCTGGCCGCCGTGCATGAGCTGACGTTAGCCAGGTCCTGCTTTGAGCGGGGCGTCCTCCTCAAGACCACGCTCGTGGCCGCCGGTCCGATCGGGGAGGTCCTCTGCGCCGCCAACATCGACCTGGCTTACCGCGGGCACTGCGTGCACGGGGGCCACGCTCCGGGGATCGCGGGGGGGGAGGCGCCGCCGTGAGCCTGCACGACCTCATCGTTTCGCCGTTCTCGTACGAGTTCATGAGGCGGGCGCTCCTGTCGGCTGTCCTGCTTGGCATCAGCGGCGGCCTGATCGGGTGCGTCCTCGTCCTGCGGCGCCTGGCGCTCATGGGCGACGCGCTGTCGCACTCGCTCCTGCCGGGGGTCGCGGCGGCCTGGTACTTCTTCGGAACGAGCACGACGGCGCTCTTCTTCGGGGGCCTGGCGGCCGGGCTCCTGACGGCGCTCGGCAGCGCGCTCCTTAGCCGCATGACGCGCGTCAAGGAGGACGCTGCCTTCGGCTCTCTCTTCATCGTGTTCTTCGGGGCCGGGGTGGCGCTCGTCAGCAAGCTGCCCTCCCGGGTCAACCTTACGGACTTCCTCTTTGGAAACGTGCTTGGCGTCAGCACGGGCGAGTTGCGCCTGGCCTCGGCGGTGAGCTTCCTCACGGTGGCGGTGTTCGTCATCTTCTACCGGAGCGTGCTCCTTGAGACTTTCGACCCGGTCTTCCACCGCGCCAGCGGCGGCAGGGGCGGGCTGGTCCACTTGGGCTTCCTGACGCTCACGGTGCTCAATTTGGTGGCCGCGATGCAGACCATGGGGATCGTGCTCGCCCTGGGGCTTTTCCTCCTGCCGGCCGTGAGCGCCTACCTCTGGTGCGACCGTTTCGTAACGATGCTGCTCGTTTCCATCTGCATTGCGGTCGCGGATTCGGCCGTGGGTATCCTTCTGAGTTTCCACGCCGGGCTTGCGAGCGGGGCCTCGATCGTGCTGTGCCTGGGCCTGGTCTTTGTCCTCTCGGCCCTCTTTAGCCCCCGCCACGGGGCGCTCGGGGCGCTTAGGCTGCGCTCGCGCCGGCGGCCTGCGGCATGAGGGCGTTCCGGACAGCGCTCGCCCTCGGGCTTTCGTGCCTGGCGCTATCGGCGCGGGCCGGGGGAAGGGTGCGCGTCGCCACCCTCAACACCGTGCTCACGGAGATCGCGCGGGAGGTGGGCGGCGACCGGGTGGCGGTTGTCGGGATCGTCGCACCGGGAGTCGACCCGCACACGTTCAGCCCGTCGCCCTCCGACATCCGCGCGCTCGTCGACGCTGACCTGGTCCTTGCCTCGGGGCTCAACCTCGAGGGGTACCTGGACAGGCTGGTTGCGAGTGCCGGGCCCAGGGGAAGGATCGTCGCCGTCGGTGACGCGCTTCCCGTTGCCCTCGAGGTGCCCGGGAAGGGCGGCCGGCCCGAGAAGGATCCGCATTGGTGGAACAGCGTCGGGAACGTGATCCTCGCCGCCGACCTTGTGACGCGGGAGCTCTCCCGCCTTAGCCCGGAACATGCGGTGGAGTTTGCGGCGAACGCCGAGGCCTACATCGCGCGCCTTCGCGAGCTTGCGGCGTGGGTGTCGGCGGAGGTGGGGCGGCTGCCACCCGGCAGGCGCCACCTCGTGACCTCGCACGACGCATTTGGGTATTTTGCCAGGGACTACGGTTTCACGGTGCATGCGATCAACGGGCTCTCGACCGAGAGCGAGGCGGACGCGCGCAACGTCGCGACGCTGATCGATCTCATCAGGCGGGAGCGGATCGGCGCGGTCTTTGCGGAGAACAGCGTCGATCCGCGGCTCGTCGAGGATCTGGTGCGCGAAACGGGCGTGCGCCTCGGCGGCACGCTCTACGCGGACGGCCTGGGGCCCCCGGGAAGCGGGGCGGAGGGCGTCGACGCCATGTTCCGGCACAACGTGACCGCGATCGTGGGGGCCCTCGCCAGGCCCTAGCCAAACGGACTCACCCGTCGGTGTCGTTTCCCTTCGGGTAATTGAAACGGACGCCGGAGAAGGTCGTCCCGCGGATCGGGATGCTCCTTAGGACGGCGTCAAAAGAGGCCGCCGATTTGAGCCAATCGGCCCTCACCTGGAAAAGCGACGTGTCGCCCACGGTCTCGCCCGTCATGGGGTTGGCCACGGCCGAGAGGACAAGGATCCTTTCCCCCCCGTTGACCGTTGCTGCGATCTCGATCGAGGGGGCCGGGGACCTGACGAAATTCTCCATCTCGGCGTCCAGGACGTAGGCCTGCAGGGTGCCTGTCGGCGCGTCGAGGACGAGCTCCAGGTGAAATTGCTCGTCCCCTAGAACCACCGGGGTGCCCCCGTGGGGCGGATGATGGTGGTGCGCTGATACCTCAGCCAGGGAAGAGGCGGCCTTTGAGCAACCCACGAGCGCGAGCGCAGTCAGTGTGGCTGCTGCGGCGAATGATGGGCTGTGTATCCTCATGGGTGCCATCCAGCAGAGCAGATTGTGCGGCGCCGTGGAACCCCAAGGTTTCGCTGGGGTGCGAATCCCTTACGGAACGGGTCTTAGCATTTTCTTAATGTCAATGGGGCCTCTTTTAACTAACCTAGCCCCGGAATCCTGTCTAGTATGCGGCGCACCATGACTGAAGCCTCGGCGATCGACAGGGTGAAAGCCCTTTCAAGGACCGCGCTGGATTTGCCGAGCAACGATCGGCCCCTGGCCGGGGTGGGCTGCTGCAATGACCTCAACGAGCGGGAGGGGCTTCCCCCTCCGATCGAGCAGGAATTCGCGCCCGGCCACCTTCTGGACGGCCGGTTCCTGCTTCAGGAGGTCGTGGGCCGGAGCGCGATGGCCACGGTCTATCGGGCGATCGACAAGGGCTGCGGCGACCGTTGCGTCGCGGTCAAGGTGCCGCTTCTTGGTATCGCGAACGACCCTGTCTCTTTTGGGCGGTTCCAGCGCGAGGAGCGGATCGGCTCCTCGCTGAGCGACCCCCTGCTGCTTGAATTCATCCCGGTCGAGGGCCACAAGAGCCGGCCCTACATCGTGATGGAGTTTCTGGACGGCTGCACGCTCGCTTATGTCCTGCACCGCACGCGGCCCCTTCCCGAGAAGGACGCGCTCCGCATCGCGAGCGTGATCTGCCAGGCCCTAAGCCACATGCACAGCCGGCGGATGATCCACCGCGACCTAAAGCCCGGCAATGTCATGATCTGCAGGAGCCAGACCCTTTGCCTCATGGATTTCGGGATGGCTGCGGAGGCAGACGAGGGTTTCAGCCTCCTGAGCGGACTGACCCCCGTCTTCGGGACGCCCGAGTACATGGCCCCGGAGCAGGTCCGCAACAAGCCGAACGACGAGCGCACCGACATCTACAGCCTGGGCGTCATCCTCTACCAGATGCTCACCGGGGTGCTTCCCTTCCAGTCGGAGGATCCCTGGGCGTCGGCCCAGATGAGGGTGAGCGGGGACCCCGTTGCCCCCCGCATGATCAACCCGGCCATTTCCGTCGAGGCGGAGGAGATCGTCCTCAGGGCCATGCGTCGCGAGCCGTCGGAACGCTACCCGAGCGTGGAGGCCTTCAAATCCGAGCTCGACATGCCCGGGCACGTGAACGTCACCGGCCTGTGCAGCCGGCTGAAGGCGCCGACGTGGCGCCTGAGCCTCCAGGGGACGCCTGTCCTTATGGGGGTCATCATCGGCGTGGGCACGCTGCTCACGATGGTGGGGCTATTCTTCCTCCTGATGCGCCACCGTTAGGCCCGGGCGGGTGTCTCCAGGGGGATGATGGCGTGGCGGCGGAGCTCGACCCCGCGCAGGAGCGTCACGATCGCACGCTCGCCTATGCGGTCGCCCGTAAGCTGCTTGTGGAGCGCGTCAACCGCTGGAGTTGCGACGCCGTCCAGTCCCAGGACAATGTCCCCCTCCAGGATCCCGGAGCGTGCCGCGGGGCTGTCGGGCTCGATGCCCATCACCAGGACCCCAGACTCCTGGGAGAGCTTGTGGTGGTGGATCAGCTTCCGGAGCAGCGGGACGTTCTGGCCCGCGACGCCGATGTAGCTCCTGCGGATGCGGCCCTCCTTGATGAGCCAGGCCGCGACCCACCGGACCGTGTTGCTGGCGATTGCAAAGCAGATACCCTGCGCCGGCCGGATGATCGCGGTATTGACGCCGATCACCTCGGAGCGGGTATTGATGAGAGGCCCTCCGGAGTTGCCCGGGTTCAGGGCCGCGTCCGTCTGGATCACGTTGTCGATGAGCCGTCCCGAGGCGCCCCTCAGGGAGCGCCCTAGGCCGCTCACGATCCCGGCTGTCACCGTCTGCTGGAAGCCCATGGGCGAGCCTATGGCGATCGCAATCTGGCCCAGCCGTACGGCATTGCTGTCGGCCAGCGTCAGGTGCGCGAGCTCGTCGGAGCTCACACGCAGGACCGCAAGGTCCGAGTCCGGGTCGTCCCCGACCAGGTCGGCGCCGAGCTTCCTGCCGTCGGCAAGGAAGACCCGGAGCTCGGAGGCTCCGCGGACCACGTGGCTGTTCGTGAGGAGGTAGCCATCCGGGGAGATGAAAAACCCCGAGCCGGTGCCCCCGGGAGCATTGTTGCCCTTCACCTCGATATGGACGACGGCAGGATGGGCGGCGGAGACGGCGTCGGACACCGCCGAGGAATAGGCGTCGATCAAGCCTGCGTCGGCCGCCGGCCCGTCCCCGTTGGCTAGAAGTGATGCGATCATGCCGGAAATGAGTGCCGGATATGCCGCATTGCAAATCGGACGCGGGGCTCCGGGTAGGTGTATACCCACTAGCATCGTAGCGCCGCGTGCCTGATAATTCCGGGATGGCTAAAGACCCCCAGGCACGCGGCTTGGAAGCCTCTTTTACCCGCGTTCACCTCCGTGCGGACCCGCCCGGCCCACCCACCCGCTCCGCATGAAATCGAAAACCAAGATCGTCGGCACGCTCGCGGGAATAGTCGTCCTGGTCATCCTTGGCGCCGCAGCGTCACTCCTGGCCTTCAAGCAGGTCGAGGTTGCCGCCGTGTCCCGGTCGTATTCAAGCGCGGTGATCAGGGGGGCGGACGATCTGATCTCGGAACTCAAGGACGCTGAAACCGGGCAGCGCGGATTCGTGCTGACCGGCAACCAGGCCTTCCTCGAGCCGTATTATTCCGTGCGCGGCAGGATTGGGGCCGACCTGGAAAAACTGCGCTCGATGGCAACAAGCCCGTCGGCGAGCGAGCACCTGGACGCCGCGGCCCCCCTTATAAATGCGAAGATGGAGGAGTTGGCGCGCATCATCGACATCGTGGGGAGCCAGGGCCGAGAGGCCGCCGCGGCCGAGGTCAGCGCCGGGTTGGGTAAGAGGATCATGGATGACATCCGCGCCCAGCTGGCCGCCTTCGTGCAGATCGAGGAGTCGACCCTTTCGGCGCAGGAGGAGCAGTTCCAGTCGCAGATGCGGTTCCTCTTCCTGAGCATCCTGGCCTGCAGCGCTCTCTTGCTGGTCCTGACGCTCCTCTTCTCCTACCTCGTGTATCGGGAGGGCAAAAACCGGCTGAAGGACCTGGTGCACGCCGAGACGAAGCAGCTCCTCGAGGCCCAGAAGGAGACGAGCACGAAGCTCGAGAGGGCAAACGCGTCGCTGCACGCCAGCGAGGAGAAGCTTTCCGTGATCGTCCACTCGATTGGCGACGGCCTGATCGCCACCGACGCCGAGGGCCGGGTCACCTACCTTAACCCCGTGGCCGAGCAGCTTACCGGCTGGATGCTGGCGGACGCCACGAAGCGGCCGATCGACGAGATTTTCCGGATCGTAAACCACGAGACCCGCCTGCCGTGCGTCGTGCCCGTCGTGGAGACGCTCGCGCATGGCACCATCCAGGGCCTGGCGAACCACACGATCCTCATCGCTAAGGACGGCAGCGAGTGCGCGATTGCGGACAGCTGCGCTCCCATGCACGACCGGGACAATCGGGTGGTCGGGGCGGTCCTGGTGTTCCGCGACGTCACAAAGGAGTTCGCTGCGCAGCAGTCCGGCAGGGACAGTGTTGCGCTCATCCAGACCATCCTCAATTCCGTGGCCGACGGGATTGTCACGCTCCAGGCGAGCGACGGGGTCATCGAGACGACCAATCCCGGGGCCGAGCGGATGTTCGGCTACACGGCCGCCGAGTTGATCGGACGGAAATTCAGCACCATCATACCCGAACTGGGCGTGGAGCAGCGGGACAACACCCTGGAGTTCTTTGGCGTGAGCGACGAGGCGCGCGCCGCGGGCATCGGCCGTGAGGTCGTCGGCCGGCGCAAGGACGGGGCGGAGTTCCCCGTGGAGATCGCGGTGAGCGAGATGTGGCTTAGCGGACAGCGACACTTCACGGGAATCCTTCGGGATATCACCGCCCGAAAACAGACGGCCGAGGCGCTCCTGAAGGCGGGCGCGCTCCAGAGCGCCATCTTTAACAGCGAGAATTTCTCGAGCATTGCCACGGACGAGAACGGCGTCATCCAAATCTTCAACGTGGGTGCGGAGCGGATGCTCGGCTACACGGCGGCCGAGGTGCTCAACAAGATTACGCCTGCCGACATCTCCGATCCCCAGGAGGTTATTGCGCGGGCAAAGGCCCTGAGCGCCGAGCTTAAGACCCCGATAACGCCCGGGTTCGAGGCGCTCGTCTTCAAGGCCTCGCGCGGAATCGAGGACATCTATGAGCTGACCTACATCCGCAAGGACGGGAGCCGGTTCCCGGCGGTCGTATCGGTCACGGCCCTAAGGGACGCGAAGAATGCGATCATCGGGTTCCTTCTCATCGGAACGGACAACACCGCGCGCAAGCAGGTGGAGGCGGAGCAGAAGGTGCTCGATCAGCGCCTCAGGGACCAGCAGTTCTACACAAGGTCGCTCATCGAGTCCAACATCGACGCGATCATGACAACCAACCCCTCGGGGATAATCACGGACGTCAACAAGCAGATGGAGGCGCTCACGGGCTGCTCGCGCGACGAGCTGATCGGCGCGCCGTTCAAGGACTTCTTCACCGATTCGGAGCGCGCGGAATCGGGCATAAAGCTCGTCCTGAGCGAGAAGAGTCTCTCCAACTACGAGCTGACGGCGCGCGCCAGGGACGGCAGGGAGACCGTGGTATCCTACAACGCGAGCACGTTCTACGACCGCGACCGCAGGCTGCAGGGCGTTTTCGCAGCAGCCCGAGACGTGACGGAGCGCAAGCATTTCGAGCACGCGCTCCAGGAGTCCAATTCCGAGCTCCAGCGCGCCAAGGCCGCGGCGGAAAAAGCCAACCTCGCGAAGTCGGACTTCCTTTCGAACATGAGCCACGAGCTTCGCAGCCCGCTTAACGCGATCCTCGGTTTCGCCCAGCTCATGGAGTCCTCCACCCCGGCCCCGACGCCATCGCAGGCCGGGCGCATCAGCCAGATCCTCCAGGCCGGATGGCACCTCCTTAACCTGATCAACGAGATCCTTGACCTCGCGGTGATCGAATCAGGGAGGGTGTCGCTCTCATTGGAGCCCGTGTCGCTCTCGGAGATCCTCTCCGAGTGCAGGGAGATGATGGACTCACTGGCCCAGAAGCGGGGGATCATCATGACATTCCCCAGCTTTGAGCTGCCGAGCTACGTGAAGGCCGACAGGACGAGGCTAAAGCAGATCGTGATCAACCTGGTTTCCAACGCTATCAAATACAATAAGGAGAACGGCACTGTTGTGGTCGATTGCGTCGCTTGCGGCCAGGACATGATTCGAATCAGCGTGAAGGATTCGGGAGCCGGGCTAAAGCCCGAGAAGGTCGCGCAGCTTTTCCAGCCCTTCAACCGGCTGGGGCAGGAAGCGGGCAGCGTTGCGGGAACGGGCATCGGACTCGTGGTCACAAAGAAGCTGGCCGAGCTCATCGAGGGAAACCTCGGCGCCGAGAGCACATTCGGGACTGGAAGCGTGTTCTGGGTGGATCTACCGGCGTCGGGTCCGCCCGAGATTCCCGAGGATCAAGCCGAACACTTGGCGAAGGCGACTCCCCAGTCTGGGGCCGAGATCTGCCAACGGACCCTGCTCTATATCGAGGACAACCCCGCGAACATGACGCTCGTGGAGGAGATCGTCTCCCGCTTGCCGAACCTGCGGCTTCTGACCGCGGTCAACGGGACCCTCGGCATCTCGATCGCCCATGACTTCCGGCCCGACGTGATCCTGATGGATATCAACCTGCCGGGCATAAGCGGAATAGACGCGATGAAGATGCTGCTCGTCGACCCCCTAACCGCGCACATCCCCGTGGTCGCGCTCAGCGCCAACGCGATGCAGCGGGACATTGAGAAGGGTCTTGAGGCAGGCTTCTTCCGCTACATCACCAAACCCATACGGATAAAGGAATTCACCGAGGCACTCGACGAGGCGCTCGAATTCTCGGAAAGAGGGGCAAGCAGGGAAAATGGCGTGGCGCTCACGCGATGATTCGGGACTCCGACATCCTCAGGGCCAAAATCCTGGTGGTCGATGACCTGAAGGCCAACGTCCTCCTGCTGGAGCAGGTGCTTCGCGGCGCGGGATACTTGA
>Ga0302196_10004735_pt1 | contig 12265 bp, 10 predicted proteins | sample II_Bog_N1_3_FD_198794 | JGI IMG/M metagenome (GOLD analysis project Ga0302196, IMG submission 198794) | Peat permafrost microbial communities from Stordalen Mire near Abisko, Sweden - II_Bog_N1_3 | ecosystem: Environmental > Terrestrial > Soil > Wetlands > Peat | place: Sweden: Abisko...
GTGAGCCAGATCCCCCCCGACGGCAGCTCGTCGCCGTGGTCGGAGGCGTAGGTGTAGCCGGTGCTGCAGTTCTGCTGCGGGTCCCCGGTGTACCAGGCCAGCCACAGCGGCAGATCAGGTTGGTAGCTGCCGGCGATTCCGGCCCAGGTCAGCGGGCTGGTGTAGATGCCCACGTTGGCGAGACCCTCGTCACGCAGTCCGTCCACCGCCCCCTGGATGAACGCGGCGTTGGCGGTGGTGTTTCCGGCGATCCACGACGGGCCGTTCTCGACGTCGAGCCACCAGGTCACCGAGGTGTCGACCCCGGCGGTGGCGGCCTGGTTGAAGGCGTACTGGGCGGCGCCGTAACCGGCGTTGCAGGCGGTGGCGGCAGCTCCGAAGGTGGTACAGATGGAGGGGGACGGCGTGGCCGACGCACCGTAGGTCAGGTACAGGTAGAGGTTGAGCCCCGCCCCTGCCCAGGTGGCTTCCCCCGCCAGGCAGGGGTTGACGGCGCCGTAGGACTGGCCGGCCACCTCGACCACCCCGATCTGATGGGGGGCGGGTGGGTAGTTCCCACACTGCCAGTTGGAGATGTCGTAGCCGGTGGCTCCCGGTGGGTAGACCGGGTCGGCGAACGTGCCGGAGCCGATTCCGATGGTCATGCCCACCACCGGGGCGTTGAGGTGGGACGGTGCCGAGCCGAAGTAGCCGGCGGTGCCGAAGTTGTAGACCAGACCACCGCTGTCGGTGAACCAGTACCCGTGGCCCGAGGGGGTCGGACCCATGGCCACGATGGGACGGGGGATGTCGGCCCCCCCCTCCGATCCGTAGAAGGAGGCGTCCCCGAAGGCGAAGATGCCGCCGTCGCTGGCCACCAGCCAGTAGCCCTTGCCACCCGCCGCCGGCGCCATCGACACCACCGGCCGGTTGAGGGTCAGCGATCCGGTGGAGCCGTAGAAGGAGGCGTCCCCGAAGGCGAAGATGCCACCGTCGCTGGCCACCATCCAGTAGCCCTTGCCGTCCTTGGTGGAGGCCATCCCCACCACCGGCCGATTGAGGGTGGTGGCGCCCATCGAACCGTAGAAGGCGGCGTCCCCGAAGGCGAAGATGCCACCGTCGCTGGCCACCAGCCAGTAGCCCTGGCCGTCAGGGGTCGACGCCATCCCCACGATCGGCTGGTTGAGTGGCGTGCCACCCATCGACCCGTAGAACCCGGCGTCGCCGAAGGCGAAGATCCCGCCGTCGCTGGCGTCGAGCCAGTAGCCCCGCTCGTCGGCGGTCGCCGCCATCCCTACGATCGGCTTGTTGAGGTGCTGACCGCCCATCGACCCCAGGCTGGCCAGTCCTCCGAAGGCGAACACCCCTCCATCGGAGGCCACCAACCAGTAGGTGGGGACACCGGCGCTGGGGTCGGTGCTGGAGGCTGACAGGGTGGTTGTCGCCGTGGTGGTGGAAGCCACGGCCGGGCTGGCGGTGGCCGGCAACACGATGGCGGTCATGACGAGGGCGAGGGCGGCCATCGCCATGGCGGCGCCTCGGGTGGTGGTGCTCCCGAAGGACGCTTGGGGTGTCCGGGCGCGGGTGGGGGGCATCAGTAGAGGGTTCTCCATATGGTCGAGGTGGCTCGCCGGGAGGTCGGTCCCGCCCATGCAGGCGTCCACCGAGGACTCCATTGTGGTGGCCGACGGCGCCGGGGTCAACGACCCCCGTCGGACTGACGGCGGTCAGGCCCGGAGCAACTCCGCCACCGCGAAGGCCAGGTCGAGGGATTGCCGGGCGTTGAGGCGCGGGTCGCAGGTGGTGGTGTATCGCTGGCCGAGCTGGCCTTCGACGATGTCCTCCACCCCGCCGAGACACTCGGTGACATCGTCGCCGGTCAACTCCACGTGCACCCCACCCGGCCAGGTCCCGACCTCCCGATGGGCGGCGAAGAAACCTCGGATCTCCGCCACGATGTCATCGAACCGCCGGGTCTTCCGACCTTCCTCGGCGGTGAAGGTATTGCCGTGCATGGGGTCGCACACCCACACCACCTGGTGACCCTCGTCGCGCACCGCCCGCAGGAGTGGGGGCAGACCAGCTTCGATGGCACCGGCGCCGAATCGGGTGATGAGGGTGAGCCGGCCGGAGATCCGATTGGGATTGAGGCGCTCGCAGAGGGCAATCACATCATCGGCGGTGGCGGTGGGGCCCACCTTGGAGCCCACCGGATTGTGGATGCCGGACAGGAACTCCACATGGGCACCGTCGAGCTGGCGGGTGCGCTCACCCACCCAGAGCATGTGGGCTGAGCAGTCGTACCAGTCGTCGGTCAGCGAGTCGCGGCGGGTGAGCGCCTCCTCGTAGTCGAGGATGAGCGCCTCGTGGCTGGTCCAGAAGTCCACTTCGTGGAGGGTGTCCTCGCCGGTCAGGTTGATGCCGCAGGCCGACATGAACCGGAGCGCCCGGTCGATCCCCTCGGCGATGTCCTCGAATCGTCGGCCTTCAGTGGAGGTGGCCACGAACTGCTGGTTCCAGGCATGCACCTGGCTGAGATCGGCGAAGCCGCCCTTGGTGAATGCACGCAGCAGGTTGAGGGTGGCGACCGACTGCTGGTAGGCGGTGACCAGGCGATTGGGATCAGGGATCCGGGCCGACGGCACCGGCAGGTCGTCGTTGACCATGTGCCCCCGAAAGGATTCGAGGACCAGGTCACCCACCTGCTCGGTGGGGGAGGACCGGGGCTTGGCGAACTGGCCGGCGATCCGGCCCAGCTTCACCACCGGTACCCCGGCGCCGTAGGTGAGGACCACCGCCATCTGGAGGATGACCTTCAACTTGTCGCGGATGCCGTCGGCGGTGAATTCGCTGAAGGACTCGGCACAGTCGCCGGCCTGCAGCAGGAACGCCCGGCCGTCAGCGGCCGCACCCAGCGACCGGGTGAGGTGCCGGGCCTCACCGGCGAACACCAGGGGCGGCAGGGAGGACAGCTGCGTATGGACGGCCTTCAGGGCGCGCTCGTCGGGCCAGTCGGGCTGCTGGGCGGCCGAATGTCGGCGCCAAGAGTCGGGTGCCCACGGGGAGGGGCGGACATCGTCGTGCACCACAACAGCGTACGGCGTGCGGCTCTAGGCTCGCACCATGCACCCTTTCCGCTTCGCCGTGCAGCTCTCCAACGCCCCGTCCGGCCCGGCCTGGCGGCAGGTTGCCCGGAAGGTGGAGGGACTCGGGTACTCGACCCTGTTCATCCCCGACCACTTCGAGGACCAGTTCGGTCCGCTGGTGGCGCTGACGGTGGCCGCCGAGGCCACCACCACCCTCCGGGTCGGCACCCTGGTACTCGGGAATGACTACCGCCACCCGGTGGTGCTGGCCAAGGAAGTCGCCACGCTTGACCTCCTGTCGGAGGGCAGGGTGGAGTTCGGACTGGGTGCCGGCTGGATGACCACCGACTACCGCCAGGCGGGCATCGACGAGGAACCGGCGGGGGTGCGGATCAGCCGGCTGGAGGAGAGCCTGGCCGTGCTCCGGTCACTGTGGACCGAGCCGGTCACCAGCTTCGAGGGCGACCACTACACCATCACCGGCGCCGTGGGCACCCCGAAGCCGGTGCAGCAGCCCCATCCCCCGATCATCATCGGGGGCGGCGGACGCCGGGTACTGAGCTTCGCCGGCCGGGAGGCCGACATCGTCGGGGTCAACCCCAGCCTGGCGGCTGGCCACATCGGTGCCGAGGTGATCGCCACCACCGCCCCCGAGTACTACGACGAGCGGGTGGGTTGGATCCGGGAGGCGGCCGGCGACCGCTTCGACCAGATCGAACTGCAGGTCCTGACCTTCATGGTCCAGATCGTCCCCGACCGGGACGAGGCCATCGGGCGCCTGGCCCAGCTGCTTTCGGTCGATCCCGAGGTGGCAGCCGGGTCTCCGGTGGCGCTCATCGGAACGGTGGAGGAGATCATCGAGACCCTCCAAGAGCGCCGTCGGCGGTTCGGCTTCTCCTACGTGGTGGTCCACGAGGCGGAGATGGAGGCCTTCGCTCCGGTGGTGGCCGCACTGGCTGGGACCTGAGGGTGCCCGGGGGTCCCACCCGGATCGGCATCTTCGGCGGGACATTCGACCCGGTGCACGCCGGCCATATCGAGACGGCCGAGGCGGTGCGGCAGGCCCTCGACCTCGACCGGATGTTGCTGGTGGTGGCCAACGAGCCCTGGCAGAAGGAAGGCACCCGGTCGGTGACGCCGGCCGAGGACCGGATGGCCATGGTGGTGGCAGCCGTCGAGGACTACCCCGACCTGCTGCCCGACCGGCGTGAGATCGACCGGGGTGGGCCGTCGTTCACCATCGACACCGTCGAGGAGCTCCGCACCGAGCACCCGTCGGCCGACCTCGTTCTGGTGGTGGGGGCCGACGTGGTGGCCGACCTGCCGACCTGGCGGGAGACGGATCGGCTGGCCGGACAGGTGACCCTGGCGGTGGTCGGTCGGCCGGGGTCCCCGGTGGTGCCGGTGCCGACGGGCTGGCGTTCGGTGGCGGTGCCGGTGGCCCCCATCGACGTGTCCAGCACCGAGCTCCGGCGGCGCCTGGAGGCTGGGCAGGCGGTGGGCGACCTGCTCCCCGATGGCGTGATGCGCTGCATTCGGCGGCGGGGTCTGTACGCTACGGAGAGATGAGCGTACGGACAGCGCTGGAAGAGGACGGACCCACCGGTGCGGTGGCCGCCTCGCCGGTGACGCCCGGAGAGGGTGGCGCACCGGACACCTCGGTGGCTGGGCGGCGTGCCCTCCGCGAAGCCCGACGGGCCCGGCGGCGCCTCCTGGGATCGTGTGCGGCGATCGTCGCAGTCTGCCTGTTGATGACCGTGCTCATCGTCGGCATGGCTCGGGACCGGCCGGCCCAGGGCCTCCCCAGCACGGGGGTCGCCGCCGGCACCGCCCTCGCCGCCCCCCCGCATCCAACTCCTCACCCGCACCAACCCCGATCCAACGACGCCACGGCGTCAGAAGGAGGTCACCGTTGACCACTGTCTCTGCCGTACCGGTCGGAGCCCGACCCGAATCCGACGGTCCTGAACCGTCGGTGGTGGCCGCGCGCGCCGCCGACGCCAAATCCGGCGAGGACACCGTGATCCTGGCCATGGGCGACCTCCTGGCCGTCACCGATGCCTTCGTGATCACCAGCGGCCGGAATGCGCGCCAGGTCCGGACCATCGTCGACGAAGTGGAACGGCAGGTGAAGGCGGCAGGCGGTGGTGCCCCGACCCGGGTGGAGGGCCTCGACGACGCCCGCTGGGTACTGCTCGACTACGGAGACTTTCTGGTCCACGTCTTCCTCGACGAGGCCAGGGAGTTCTACGACCTCGAACACCTCTGGGCCGACGCTCGCCGGATCGCCTGGGAGCCACCGGACCAGCGCTGATCCGCCTGGCCTATGGCGCGGCGGTGGCGACCGGCGCCTGAGCGGCATAGGTGAGAATGGTCACCGGTCCGGGAACCTGGTCGCCGGCGGCCGTCGGTACTTCGATCGGCTTGCCGTCGATTTCGAAGAGCACCCCGAGTACCCCCGGTTGGGCGGTAGCGGTATAGACCACCTGTGCCACCGCCAGTGTCTGGTCGGGTCCCACGATCTGAAACGGGTTGGTGGAGAAGTTCACGGTGGCGATCCCGCCGGCCACGGTTGCCACTACGTCGGCCGGCCGGCCGGTCAAGAAGCTCTGGATTCCCGCCGCCGACTCGGCGGTGGTGGGGCCGTCCAGCAGGGCCCCCAGGACGTCGGTGAGGGTGGCCGGTGGGGTGACGTCGCGGACCACCGAGATGACGTGCTGGGTGGTATCGACCAGGAAGATCTGCTCCCGGGCCCCGACCTGTGGTGGTGACGGGGTGGTGGACGGAGGGGACGTGGGATCCAGGATGTGGAACGGGATCTCCGATCGGGGGATCTTGGCAGGCGAGGCGTTGACCGGGATGCCGCAGGCGGACACCAGCAGGCCGACGACCAGCACGCCGGCGCCGGCGCGCCACCGTCCCCGACGGGTCACGCCGGCACCTCGGCGGTTGGGGAGGGGGACAGCGGTAGTTCGATGACGAACCGGGCTCCCCCCGACGGGGTCTCCTCGATCCAGACGGTGCCCCCATGGAGTCGAACGTGTTCGGCCACCAGCGAGAGCCCCAGGCCGGTGCCGTCGCCGGTGGCCCGCTGGCCCGACCATCCGCCCCGGTAGAACCGTTCGAACACCCGGGTCCGGTCGACGGCGGGAACCCCCGGTCCGTCGTCCTCCACTGCTACCCGAACGGCGCTGGCCGGGACGGTGGTGTCGGTCGGCACCCGGTCGATGACCACTCGGGACACCCCGCCGGCATAGGCGGAGGCGTTGGCCACCAGGTTGGCCATCACCCGCTCGAACCGGCGCTTGTCCACCTCGAGGTGGAGGCCCTGCACCCCCGCTCCCACCGCCACCGGAAACGCCACCGGTACCCGGCGGCCGTCATCGCCCACCGGGGAGGTGGCCACCACCGAGTGATGGACCAGCTCCACCGGGTCCACCAGGTCCAATGACAGCTCCGCCGAACCGGCGTCGAACCGCGAGATCTCCAGCAGGTCGTCGACCATTCGCTGGAACCGGTGGAGATCGCCATCGAGGAGGGTCAGGGCCCGTTGGGCCCGAGGGTCGAGCTCCCCCCGGTGGGCTTCCAGCACCCCCACCGAGGCGGACAGGGTGGTGAGTGGTGACCGGAGCTCGTGGCTGACGTCGGAGGTGAACCGGGCTTCCCGCTCGATGCGGGCCTGGAGATTGGCGGCCATCCGGTTGAACGCCGAGGCCAAATCCTGCAGGTCGGCGTCATCGCCCGCCTCCACCCGGGTGTCCAGCTGGCCGCCGGCGATGGACACCGCCGCCTCGGTGATGCCGCCCAGTGGCCGAAGGGCGCGGCCCGACGCCCAGCGGCCGACGGCGATGCCGGCCAAGGTGGTGACAAGGGCGGCGGCGGCCAGGGCGTAGGCCAGGGTCCGCAGGGTCCCAGCCAACTCGTCGAGTGAGAACACCTCGAAGTAGGCGGCGTGGACGGCGGGGAGCGGGACGCCCACCACCACCTGGGGGGAGCCGCCCGACGAGAACAGCTGGGAGGCCGGCGTGCCACCCAACACCAGGTTCCGCTCGGGTGCCGGGATGGTGGACTGCCCGACCGACACCGAAGTGGCGTACCACTGGCCCTGATAGTGCAGGACCGATCGGGAGCCCGGCAGGGTGTCCACCGATTCCAGCAGTTGGTTGACCTCGGTACCCGGCGACCGGAGGGAGTTCTGCACCAGTGAGGCGTTGACGAAGGCCTGACGTTGTACGGCGGTCTGGCGTTCACTGATGAAGCTCTGCCTGGCGGTGAAGTAGGTGATCCCCGCCATCATCCCCGACAGGGCAAAGGCCCCCACGCCGAAGGCAGCGGTGACCCGGGCCCGGAGACCGAGTCGGGAGGACAGCCGGGTCGGATGGTGGGGTCGGGTGCCGGTGGTCACCTCGGTGGAGGTCACCGGTCAGGCGGCCAGTTTGTAGCCCATGCCGCGGACGGTGAGGATGAACTGAGGATTGGCGGGGTCGGGCTCCACCTTGGTGCGCAGGCGCCGGACGTGGACGTCGACCAAGCGACCGTCACCGAAGTAGTCGTAGCCCCATACCCGCTCGAGCAGCTGCTCGCGACTCAGCACCTTGCCGGGGTTGGAGGCCAGCTCGCAGAGCAGCCGGAACTCGGTCCGGGTGCAGTGGACCTCCACGCCCGCCCGGCGGACCACCCCGGCCTCCGGCTCCAGGGTGACGTCCCCGAAGGTGAGGACGGCGGAGTCGTCGTCGCTCGGCCGGCTCCGCCGGAGCAGCGCCCGGATCCGGGCGGCCAGCTCCTTGGCCACGAACGGCTTGGTCACGTAGTCGTCGGCCCCGGCCTCCAGTCCGGCCACCACGTCGTGGGTATCGGAGCGGGCGGTGACCATGATCACCGGTACCGTGCTCTGCTTCCGTAGGGTGCGGCAGGTCTCGAAGCCGTCGATCCCCGGCAGCATCAGGTCGATCAGCACCAACTCGGCCGGGTCGGCGGCGAAACGGGCCACCGCATCTTCCCCACTTCCCACGTCGTCGACGGTGTAGCCCTCGTCCTCGAGGGCCAGGCGCATGGACTGTCGGATCCGTTCGTCGTCCTCGACGACCAGGATGCGGCTCATCCGTCGATCATGACACGGGTGTCTCCGGCCCGGCGGGCGACCGGCCCGAGCCGGTTCAGCTCATCCAGATCTGGGTGGGCCAGATGGCGCCACTGATCATCCCGTAGGCGCCGCCCCCGCTGGGGAGGGTGGCGTTGTTCCAGTTTTGGGCGGTGGACTGTCCGGCCACCGACCAGACGGCACGGGAGTTCCACAGGTAGGGGATGTCGCTGCCCAGCAGCCTGCCGACCTCTTGGTAGGCGGCCACCTGGTCGGATTCGGCCGGCGACTGCCGACCCTTCTGGAGGGCGGTCTCCATGGCCGGGTCGGCATTCCGGGCCATGTTGATGGAGAAGGCCGAGTTGATCTGGGTCGGGCTCCAGAAGATGTAGTTGAGATCGGGGTGGACCGCCCCGAACTGCCGCCACACCTGGGCCTGGAACCCGCCCACCAGCGCGGTGTTGATCAGCTGATCCTGTTGGACGGGGTTCAGCGTCACCTGGAAGCCCGCCGCCAACAGCTCTGACTGCAGGAACTGGGCCTCTTTGGTGGTTTCGGCGTCGGGCGTGTGGTTCAGTTCGAACGACACCGGCTTGCCGGTCTCCGCTTGGATCTCCTTGACCAGCTGGGCGGCCTGGGCGGCGTCGGCCTTCGGGTACCCGGTCGGAGCGTAGAACGGCGACTGGGGGGTGAACGGCCCGGCGCTGACCGCCTCGACACCGTTGGAGATGACCTTGGAGTACTCCTCGGAGCTGAGGGCCATGGCGGCGGCCTGTCGGGCCTTCGGGTTGTTGAACGGCGGCTTGGACAGGTTGAGCAGCACGCACTCCATGTCCGGCTCGCCGGCAACCCGTGAAGAGTCGTCCACGTAGGACAGCGACGAGTTGGCCCGGAGGTCCTGGATGACGTTGGGGGCGGAGGTGTGCATCATGTCCACGCTGTTGGACAACAAGCTGTTGTAGAGCTGCTGGGCGTCGGGAATCGGGCGGTACTCGATGGTGTCGAGGTAGGGATAGCCGGGACGCCAGTAGTGGGGGTTCCGAGTGGCGGTGAAGTTGGAGTTCTGATTCCACTCCTGGAAGACGAACGGGCCGGTCCCGACCGGCTGGGTGGTGCCGTTGTGGTTCCGGAGCATGCTGGGGGCGGCGATGAAGGAGATCTGGCCGCCGCCGATTCCGCCGGCCAGGTAGTAGTCGAATGTCACCCACGGCTGGTGCATGGAGACCACCACGGTCTGGCTGTCGGTGGTGGTGATGGACGAGATGTTGCTCACGGCCGTCCCGACCAGCAGCGACTCCTTCTGGGCCTGCATGTTGTAGGCCACCGCGGCGGCGTTGCAGGCGGTGCCGTCGTGGAAGACCACGTTGGGACGGATCACGATGGTCCAGGCCGTGAAGTCGGCATTGGGCGTGATGGACTTGGCCAGGTAGGGGGCGACGGTGGTGCCGTCGGCGGCGATAGCGGCCAGGGGATCGAAGACGGTCCGGGCATAGAGGATGCCGGTGGTGTCGTAGGTGGCGGTGGTGGGGTCGAACCCCTTCTCCTCGGCCTCGGTGCCGAAGACCAGTTTGCCGCCCCGCTTGGGGGTGGTGTTGGAGATGCCGTCGGGGTGGGTCGCAGCGCCGGACGAGCTCGCCGAGCTGCTGGAGCTGCCGGAGCTGCAGGCCTCGAGCAGGCTGCCCGACGCCCCGAGGGCCAGCACCCCCGCACCGGTCACTGCGCTCCGCGTCAGAAACGAACGTCGGTCGATTCGGTCAGCCATGGTCCCCCCTCGGGATGAAGCCCCGCCGGGGATCGGCGTCCCCGGTCGGAGTTGGTGTGTGTTGCAGGTGTCGATCGGTTACCGCTGCGTCGCGTGACGTTCTCACCGCTGGTAGGCGGCAAGCCGACGCTACTCCCCGCACCGCCACCATGACGGGGCACCCGGACGACCGCGTTCCGGAGGGTCGCCGGAAGTACGCTGACGGCATGTCCTGGCAGCTCGACGCCTTTCAGCGGTCGCTGGGGGGACTGTCCCCGGCCTCGGTGAAGGCGTACCGCTCGGATCTCGAGGGGTTCACCGAGTGGGCGGAGCGAGGCGGGGTCGACCGACCGGAAGCGGTCGACCGCTTGCTGCTCCGCCGATACCTGGCCTTCCTGTCCACCCGTCGCTACGCCAAGTCCTCCATCGCCCGCAAAGCGGCATCGCTCCGTTCCTACTTCGGATGGTGCCTCCGGCGAGGGGTGATCGGGGCTGACCCTTCGGCCCGGCTGTCGGCCCCCACTCCGGAGTCGCGGCTACCTCGAGTGCTGGGCCATGCCGAGCTCGTCGACCTCCTCGACGGCAGGGCCGGATCCGACCCGGCGGCCAGGGTCCGTCCGGTGGACCGCCGGGACGATGCCGCCCTCGAACTGTTGTACGCCGGTGGCCTGCGGGTGGCCGAGCTCTGCGCCCTCGACGTCGACGATGTGGATCTCAACCGTCAGGTGGTGACGGTGACCGGCAAGGGCTCCAAACAGCGACAGGTCCTCGTCCACGATCGCTGCGTGGCGGCGCTCGGTCGCTGGCTCCGGGAGGGGCGGCCGGCAATGGCCCGTCCCACCAGCCCCGGAGCCGCGCTGTTCTTCAATGCCCGGGGCAACCGCCTGGGTCCCCGGGACGTCCGCCGACTGTTGGATCGACGATCGCCGGTGCCCACCCATCCCCACGCCCTCCGCCACACCTTCGCCACGCATCTCCTGGACGGGGGGGCCGATCTGCGGGTGGTGCAGGAGCTCCTCGGCCACTCCAGCCTGCAGACCACACAGGTCTACACTCATGTCAGCAAAGACCGATTACGATCGGTCTACGAGAGCACTCATCCGCGTGCGTAAGGGGGGACGTGGTCGCATCACTCGACACCGCTGACGACCACGGCCTGGCCAAGCTCTGGTCCGAGTACAAGCTGACGGGCACCCGAGCCCTTCGGGATCAGCTGATCGTCCAGTACGCACCGGTGGTGAAGTACGTGGCCGGCCGGGTATCGGTGGGACTGCCCCGGCACGTCGACGAGTCCGATCTCGCCAGCTACGGGATGATCGGTCTGATCGATGCCATCGAGCGATTCGATCCGATCCGGGCGGTGAAGTTCGAGACCTACGCCATCCCTCGCATCAAAGGGGCGATCATCGATGAGCTGCGGTCCATCGACTGGGTACCGCGTTCGGTGCGGACCAAGGCCCGGGCCGTGGAGCAGTCGTACGCCAAGCTGCAGTCCACCCTCCGCCGGACACCGAATGACAACGAGGTGGCTGCCGACCTCGAGATGACCGAAGTCGAGTTCCAGAACGTCTTGCGCCAGGTGTCGTTCGTGGGAGTGGCCGCCCTCGATGAGGTCTTCCGGGGCGGCGACCGCTCCGAGCGATCCACCCTGGGGGAGACCCTGGCCGACAACGGGGCCGGCCCGGTGGCCACCTTCGAGGTGAAAGAGACCAAGGAAGCGCTGATCCGCGCCATTGGCCTGATGGGTGAACGCGAGAAGACGGTGCTGACTCTCTACTACTACGAGGGTCTGACCCTGGCGGAGATCGGGGAGATCCTCGGAGTCACCGAGAGCCGGGTCTGTCAGATCCACACCAAGGCGGTGCTGCAGCTGCGGGCCAAGTTGGCGGATCGTCCCGAGCACGATCCCCACCGGGGCTCGCGCCACCGGGTGAACGTCGCCAGCTGAAGCCGAGGAGGCCGGCCCCGCCGGTATCGCCGCACTGGCTGGTGTCGGGATCCGGGCCGAGTGGAGGCGGGATGCCCCTGGGCAGTACAATGAGCCGGCTCCACCGTTGGGTGGGGCACTCGCGAGAATCCATCACGCACCCGGCCGCGTCTGCGGTCGCCCCGTTTCGGGGTGTTGTGGCCGGGGAGGAACAACCGTCAGAAGGAGCATCACATGGCCGTCGTCACGATGAAGCAGCTGTTGAGCGCGGGCGTCCACTTCGGACACCAGACCCGCCGCTGGAACCCGAAGATGCGCCGGTTCATCCTCGGTGAGCGCAACGGCATCTACCTGGTGGACCTCCGCCAGACCTTGGCCGGTATCGAGGAGTCCTACGCCTTCACCCGCGATCTGGTCGCCGGCGGTGGGACCATCCTCTTTGTCGGGACCAA
>Ga0302196_10004737_pt1 | contig 12260 bp, 9 predicted proteins | sample II_Bog_N1_3_FD_198794 | JGI IMG/M metagenome (GOLD analysis project Ga0302196, IMG submission 198794) | Peat permafrost microbial communities from Stordalen Mire near Abisko, Sweden - II_Bog_N1_3 | ecosystem: Environmental > Terrestrial > Soil > Wetlands > Peat | place: Sweden: Abisko, Stordalen...
GGGCAGACCATATTGAGGGTGATCCCGCTCGGCTCCGAGGCGAGGTCCTGGGCGGCCGTCTTGATCCACGCCCACAGCCCGGTGCGGGCCGTGTTGGAGAGCGCCAGCATGGGTGCCGCCTGCTTGACGGTGTACGACGTGATGCAGCAGATCCGGCCCCATCCGACGGCCCGCATGTGCGGCACCGCCTCGCGCACCAGTCGGACCGAGGTCAGCAGGTTGGCGTTGAGCGCCGCTTCGAGCTGCGCATCACCAAGGTCCAGGGCCCGTCCGGGGGGCGGACCGCCGGCGTTGGCCACCAGGATGTCCAGACCACCGAACCGCTCGACGGTGGCCGCCACCAGGCGTCCCGGTTCATCGGGATCGGTCACGTCACCGGCGCGGATGTCCGCGGAGGCGCCCAGGGAGGCGATCTCGTCCCGGGTCGCCGCCAGCGTGGACGCGTCCCGGCCGGAGAGCATCACGTGCGCGCCTTCGGCGGCGAGTGCCAGCGCCGTGGCCCGTCCGAGGCCCTTCGACCCCGCGGTCACCAACGCCACCTTTCCCTCGATACCGAGATCCATTCCGTCCCTCCTCAGTGGTCCACGACGACGAGGCCGTGATCGACGGTGTTGAGCCGATCAGGCCGTCCGTCCTCACCGATGACCACGATGTCCTCCAGGCGCATGCCGAACTGTCCGGCGACGTAGATGCCGGGCTCGACCGAGAAGGCGTGACCGGGTACCAGCGTCTCGTCGTTCCCAACCACCAGGTACGGGTCCTCGTGCTCCTCGATGCCGATGCCGTGGCCGGTTCGGTGCACGAACAGGTGCCCGAAGCCGGCGGCGTCGATGACATCACGGGCGACGGCATCGACCGAGGCGGCGCTCACACCGGCCACGGCCGCCTCGACCGCGGCATGCTGGGCCGCCTCCAGCACCTCGTAGGCCTCACGCACCTCGGGCGCCGGCTCGCCCGTCACCACCGTCCGGGTGATGTCCGAGCAGTAGCCGACGTCGCCGTCGAGCGACAGCGTGCCGCCGAAGTCGCACACGACCGTCTCGTCCGGTCCGATGATCCGCTCCCCCGGCTCGTGGTGAGGACTGGCTGCATTCGGACCGCTGCCCACGATGGCGAAGTTCACGGCCGTGTGGCCCTCGGCGATCAACCGGGCGCCCAGGTCGGCGGAGACCGCTGCCTCGCTGCGGCCGAGCAGCGGGATCGCACCTGACTGCAGCATCGCAGCCACCCGGTCGGCTGCAGCACCTGCGGCCCGGAGGGCGGTGATCTCCCCTGCGTCCTTTACGGCCCGGATCGGTGACGTGACGGTGGACGCCTCGATCCACCGGGAATCAGGCAGGCGACGCTGCAGGGCCAGTGCCGTCGTGGCCCATGCCCGGTCGGACAGTGCGAGCCGGCGCGACGGCATGCCGGCCAACCGGGACACGACGAGGTCGACGGGATCCACGTCGTCCGCCCAGGGCAGCAGTTCGAACAGTCCGTCGGCCCCCGGAACCCGTGGCGCCTCCAGGCGGGGCACGACCAGGACCGGGTCCCCGACCAGCGGGAGGACCAGGAGCGTGAGGCGCTCCAGTGGCATCGCCCGGTACCCGGTCAGCCACGGGAGATCGGCCCCGTGGGAGAGCAGGAGGACGTCCACCCCGGTCTCGTCCATCCGGTTCCGCACGCGGGCCAGGCGGGACCGGCGGGACTCGAGGGCCCGTGGGCCGAGCTCGTCCGTCATCGGCTCAGCGGGCCGACATCGAGACAGGCACGGGCGCCGGGGCCGAGGTGCCGGTCGAGGCATCCGCCGCTTCACGTGCGTGGTAGCTGGAACGGGTCAGTGGCGATGCCTGGACATGCGCGAAGCCGAGTGCCGTGCCGGCCCGGCGCAGCCCGTCGAACTCCTCCGGGGTCCACCACCGCGCCACCGGGAGGTGCGTGGCACTCGGACGGAGGTACTGCCCGAGGGTGACGACGTCGACGCCGACGGCACGGAGGTCGGCGAGCGTCGCGAGGACCTCGTCCTCCCGCTCGCCCATACCGAGGATGATGCCCGACTTCGTGGTGAGGCCGGCGTCGGCCGACCGGGCCAGGACGGTCAGGCTCCGGGCGTACCCGGCGGACGGACGGACGGCCCGCTGCAGGCGCGCCACCGTCTCGATGTTGTGGTTGAGCACATCGGGACGGGCCTCGAGGATGATCCCGAGCGCATCGCGGTCCCCTTTGACGTCGGAGATGAGTACCTCGACCGCGGTGGCCGGGCTCTGGGCACGGATGGCGGCGATGGTCTCGGCAAAGGCCCCTGCTCCGCCGTCGGCGAGGTCGTCGCGGGCGACGCAGGTGATCACCGCATGGGCGAGTCCCATCCGGGCGACCGCCTCAGCCACCCGGGTCGGCTCACCCGGGTCGAGCGGAAGCGGGTGACGGGTGTCGACCTGGCAGAACCCGCAGGCCCTGGTGCAGCGCGAGCCGTTGATCATGAAGGTCGCGGTGCCGTCCGCCCAGCACTCGTAGATGTTCGGGCACCCGGCCTCCTCGCAGACGGTGACAAGGTCGTGATCACGGATCGAGTGACGGAGGTCGAGGTAGTCCTCGGCCATGGTCGCTTTCACGCGCAGCCACTCGGGCTTGCGGGCCGAAAGCGCCACACCGGCGGCGGGGTCGACACCCGATCGGGCCATCCGGCGCTCGAGGGCCGTGGCCGAGCTGACCAGCGTGACGGCCACACCACCCGACGCCGCGTCGCGGGCGCCGTCGGTCACCAGTGCGACATCATCGACCGGTCCCCAGATGCGTGCCGCAGCGGCGATGACCGCTTCGACGGTCTGGGCCATGGACACCGCGAATCCCTCGGCGGCCAGCGATGTCATGGGGTGGTCGGCGATGCCACACGGCACGATGTGGTCGAACATGGCGAGCTCGGTGGAGACGTTGAGGCCGAACCCGTGCGTCGTGCGGCCCCGTGACGTCCGCACCCCGATGGCGGCCACCTTACGGGGACCGGCGATTCCGGTGCCCGCTGCGCCGGGGTCGATCCACACGCCCGGATAGGTCGGCATCCGACCGATCCTGTCCGCCGGGACGCCGAGGGCCACCAGCGCGTCGATGACCACCTGTTCCACCTGGCGGACATGCTCCGGCCCGTGGTGGGGTCCCCGCCCGACCGAACGAATCGGGTAGCCGATCAGCTGCCCCGGCCCGTGGTAGGTCACGTCACCGCCGCGGTCGACGGCCAGGAGGTCAGCGCCGACCTCCGACGGGTCCACCAGTACGTGGGACGGGTCGGCGTTCGATCCCAGGGTGTACACGGGCCCGTGCTCCATCAGCAGCAGGTAGTCGTCATCCGATCCGACCGCCACCGCCCGCTGCAGGTCCCACGCCTCCGCATACGGCACGCGACCCAACCACCGGGCCCGCAGGCTCCGCTGGGGCAGCTCGGCCGATCGGCGGTCGTCCTCCACCGACGGGCTAGAGCTCGCCGACCCAGTCGCGGTCGTCGAGGATGGCCGACAGCCGGGACAGGAACCGGGCAACATAGGCACCGTCGACGGCCCGGTGATCGAAGTTCATCGCCACGAGCCCGACCGAGTGGATGCCGATCGACTCGGTGCCGTCCGGCAGTTCGACCACCACCGGCTTGCGGGACACGCCGTCGGTGGAGAGGATCGCCACCTGGGGCTGGTTGATGATCGCCCCGGTGATCAGCGTGCCGAATGGGCCGGCGTTGGTGATCGAGAACGTCCCACTGCTGATGTCGTCGAGGCTCAGGCGCTTGGTCCGGGCACGGTCGGCCACATCGCGGATCCGGCGGGCCATACCCCGAAGGTTGAGCTCCTCGGCGTTGTGCACCACGGGAACGATCAGGCCCTCGTTGTCGAGGTCGACGGCGATGCCCAGGTTGATGTCGTGGTGGACGATGAGCTCGTCGTTGCCCACCGACGCATTGAGGTGCGGGAACTCGGCGAGCGCCTCGACGGTCGCCCGCGCCACGAACGGCAGGTAGGTGAGGCTGAAGCCCTCCTCGTCGCGGAAGCGTCCCCCGTGGGCCCGACGGACCTGCTCGACGCGCTCGTAGTCGATCTCCTTGACCATCAGCGTGTGGGCGGAGGTCGCCTTCGACCTGACCATGTGCTCAGCCGTCCGCCTCCGGATGTTGGTGAACGGCACCACTTCGTCGCGCTCACCGGTCCGTACGCCGTCGCTGGTGGCCGCCCGGGCTGGCGCCGGCGGGGGCGGGGTGGCCGACGGGGCCACCGGCGCCGGGCGCTCGGCGCCGATGCTGGGGACCGCCGCGGGCGGTCCGCCGCGTTCGATGACGGCTTCGACGTCGCCCCGGGTGATGCGGCCCTCGAGGCCGGTGCCCCGGATGGTCGCCGGGTCGATGGCGTGATCGGCCAGGAGCTTTCGCACGACCGGCGAGAGCACCCGGGCCTGGTCCGCTCCGGCGGGAACGGTCGGGAGGCTGGCGGTGGGGGCAGCGGCTGACGGGCCCGGCTCGTCGGGCAGCGTCGACAGCGGCGCGGCCGCCGAGGGCGCCGGCGTCGGTGGGGCCGGCGGCACAACTGCAGCAGGTGCAGGTGATGCTGCCTCTGGCGCAGCTGCCGTCACGGGAGCCGCCGCACTGGCCGCACCGTCGCCGTCGATCACGGCCAGCGCGACGCCCACGTCGACCGTGTCCCCTTCCTCGACCAGGATCGCGGTGAGGATTCCGCCGGCGGGCGACGGCACCTCGGAGTCGACCTTGTCGGTCGACACCTCGAACAGGGGCTCGTCGCGGGCGACGGTGTCGCCGACCGCCTTGAACCACTTGGTGATGGTCCCCTCGGTCACCGTCTCGCCGAGCTGCGGCATGGTCACGTCAGCCAACGTGCAGTCCCCTTCCGGTCAGTGCCAGCACCGTCTCGCCGAATGCCTCCGACAGCGACGGGTGCGGCTGGATGAACTGGGCGACCTCGTCGGCCGTGGCTTCCCAGTTGACGGCCAGGTAGCCGGCGCCGAGTTGCTCGGTCACCCACGGTCCGACCATGTGCACGCCCAGGATCCGGCCGGTCGACCCGTCCGGGCGCCTCTCGGCGATGACCTTCACCATGCCCTCGGTGTCGCCGATGATCCGGGCCCTGCTGTTGCCACCGAAGGGATCCTTCTTGACCACGATGTCGAGGCCGGCAGCCTTGGCCGCCGCCTCGGTCATGCCGGCAAAGGCGACCTCCGGGTGGCAGTAGATGGCCCACGGCACCCGGGTGTAGTCCACGGCGGGCGCGGGCTCACCGAGGATCGACTTGATCACCACGATGGCCTCGGCGAACGCCACGTGGGCGAGCTGTGGGGTGCCGGCCACGACGTCACCGACCGCCCAGACCCCGGGGGCGCTCGTCCGCATGGTCGCGTCGGCCACAACAAACCCGCGGTCGTCGATCGTCACGCCGGCCTCGGGGGTCACGAGGCCCTCCGTCCGGGCCCGTCGGCCCACGGACACGACCACGGCGTCGACCGTCAGCTGGCCGTCGTCGCCGTAGGAGACGACCGTCCGGTTGCCCGAGGCGTCCGGCGTGTGCCCGTTCAGGGTCACGCCGGCCTTGACGTCGATGCCACGCTTCTTGAAGGAGCGGCCGATCGTACGCACGACGTCGTCGTCGCAACCGTTGAGGATGGTGGGCAACGCCTCGAAGATCGTCACCGACGAACCGAGATCGGCGAACATCGACGCGAACTCACATCCGATGGCCCCACCCCCGATGACCGCCACCGTGGGCGGAAGCTGGTCCAGGGCGAGCACCTCGTCCGACGTCAGCACGAGCGTGCCGTCGACGTCGAAGCCCGGAATGGTCCGTGGTACCGAACCGGCGGCCAGTACGACGTCGGTCCCGGTGACCTCGATGGTCGCCCCGTCGTTCCCGGCGATCCGGACCCGGTGATCCCCCAGGAGGGTCCCGCTCCCGCTGAACACCGTGACGCCCCGTCCCTTCAACAGGCCCGAGAGCCCGTTGAACAGTTGGTTGACGACCTGCTGCTTGCGCTCCTGGCTCACGGCGAACTTGACCGTCGGCTCCGACTGGTCGGGTCCGGCCGAGATCCCGAATTCTGCGGCCGAGCGCACGGTCCGGTTGACGGTTGCGGTCTCGAGGAACGCTTTGGCGGGCACACAACCGCGGTGCAGGCAGGTGCCTCCCACCTTGTCGAGCTCGACCAGCCCGATCGACAGCCCGGCGGCGGCGCCGTAGAGGGCGGCCGCGTAGCCACCCGGCCCACCCCCGACGATGACCACGTCGAAGTGCTGTGCTCCCCCCGAACGACTGTCCGTCCCCCCCGTCGCGGTCTGCTCCGTTGCCACCTCGGGTTCCGTGGGAACCACCTCCATCAGGATGTCGTCGTCTGTGTGCGAGCGCCCACCAGCCTACCGGTCCCCACCTGGGGTCGACTCCGGCGCGGCGTCGTCGGCGTGCGGCCGTCGGCCACGGGTCGACACCATCGGTGCCGTGGCCACATCGAGCCGTCCGGACGCCAGGTTGGCCAGGTGCCGGTCCACTTCCTCGTCGGTCGCCAGCCCGGCAGCGACCAGACCGGACCGGGTCTGCTCGACCGTGGCCCGCTCGAGCGCCGCGCTCACCGGAGAGGTCACGGGGAAGTAGGCCTCGGCCTCGACGTCGACGAGTCCGAGTGCCCGCAGCAGGCGTGGGAGCGTGCGTCCGAAGGCCAGATCGGCCCCACGGCCGGCCAGAAGCGACCGGAAGCCGTCCCGGACCCGGTTGGCGAGCACCTGCTCGGGGCCGTACTCGTCGATGCACGCCAGCGGTTGGAGTCGGGGGTCGGCATCCTCCACGATGAGCCAGCCGCCCGGGGCGACGAGGCTGGCCAGCACGCTCGCCACCTCGGCACGACGGGGCAGGTGGACGAGGAGCAGTCGGGCGTGCACCAGATCGAACGGACCGTCCGGGAGCGGGTCCGTCGTGACGTCATGGCGGGCGACCGTGACCTGCGCCGGGACCGCGCCGTCCGGCCACGCCGCGTCGGTCAGCCACGAGGTGTCGAGATCGGTGACGAGCACGCGGCCGGTGGGTCCCACACGGCCGCCCAGCCACGAGGAGACGCCCGGACCGCCGGCGCCAACTTCCCAACACCGCCATCCGGGACCGATCCCGGTGGCGTCGATGGTCCGGAACGTCGCGGCGTCGAACAGCTCGCCGATGGCGGCGAGGCGGAGACCGGCTCCGGCCTGCCGGTTGTCGAGCAAGTACCCGGTCGTCGGCGCCGGTCCACCGTCGGCACCCACCCCTGTCGGTCCGCCGTCGGGACCCGCCCCCACCGGTTCGCTCAGGACAGCACCCGCCGTCGGAAGTTCCGCAGCCCGATCCACAGGAAGACGGTGAGGAACCCGACGAGGACGGGGTAGATGACGTACAGCGGCATGTGCGGCGCATCGGTGAAGGCCGCCCGCATGCCCTCGTTGATGTAGATCAGCGGGTTGATGAGCACGATCGTCTGCAGCCAGTGCCAGCCACCGGCCTCAACCGGGGCGAGGCGGGTGAATGCGTAGTAGGTCCCGCCGAGGAACGTGACCGGCAGGATGATGAATCCGAACATCAGCCCGATGTTGCGCGGCTCGAAACTGGTACCGAGGAGGAGCCCGAGCGAGGCCATGGTCACACAGGCCAGAGGCACCACGGTCACGATGACCCACCAGTGGAGATTGAGGTGGGCCTCGACACCCTTGGCGTGGACGACCGAGGCGATGGGCAGCACCAGAGCCGCCGAGATGAGCCCCTGGACGGCTCCGGACAGGACCTTGGCCATGGCGACCAGCCAGATCGGGCAGGGAGCCTGGACCCGGTCCTCGATCTCGCGGGTGTAGCCGAACTCCTGCGACATCGTGAGTGCCACCGACTGGACGCCCTGGAAGAGGATGGAGATCCCGACCACGCCGGGCACGAGGATCGTGGCGAACTCGGACTGGGCCTTCGGGCTGGCACCCCCGATGCCCTGCCCGATCTTCGGGAACACGTAGAGGAAGACGAAGCAGAGCAGGAACGGCTGGATCAGGGTCCGGGCCACGAACTCGAACAGGTGCTTGCGGAGCACCAGCAGGTCACGCAGGATGAGCGCCCACAGGGCGGTACGCCCCGCCGCGAAGGCCGAGTGCTCGGGGCTGAGGTGGACAGTGGGGCCGGCCACGCCGGCGTCGACGACGGCCATCAGTCCCGCAACTCCTTACCGGTCAGGTTGATGAACACGGTCTCGAGCGTCGGTTCGGTCACCGACACGTCGAGCACCGGGAAGCCGGCATCCTCGGCACCGTTGACGACCGCCGGCAACAGGCGGTCCGTGCCCTTGACGTGCAACTCCACTCCGCCGTCGATCGGCCGGGTCTGGATCACGCCCGGAATCCGCTCGGCGAGCGCCCGCCCGAGCTCGTCACGGTCACCCGTCGCCGTGACCGTGACGATGGTGTCGGCGTCGACCTGGTGCTTCAGGGCGTCCGGGGTGTCGAGGGCGAGCAGCTTCCCCTTGTCCATGATGGCCACCCGGCCGCACAGCTGGTCGGCTTCCTCCATGTAGTGGGTGGTGAGCAGGATGGTCTGGCCGCCCCCGTTGAGTTCACGCAGGATCTCCCACAGGGCCAGTCGGCTCTGGGGGTCGAGGCCCGCGGTCGGCTCGTCGAGGAACAGGACCGCGGGCCGGTGGAAGATGGCCCGGGCCACCATCAGACGCTGGGCCATGCCACCGGACAGGGCGTAGACGGAGGCGGAGGCCCATTTCTCGAGCTGGAACTGCTCGAGCAGCCGGTCGGCCTCACGCCGGGACTCGCGGGCGGGGATCCCGAACAACCGTCCGTGGAAATACAGGTTCTCCCACACCGTCAGCTGGCGGTCGAGGGTGTTCTGCTGGCTGACGATGCCCAGGATCTGCTTGGCCACGGCCGGTTGACGCACGACGTCGATGCCGGCCACGGTGGCGGTGCCTGACGTCGGGACGACCCGGGTGGTCAGCATGCCGGCGGTGGTCGTCTTGCCCGCGCCGTTGGGTCCGAGCAGTCCGAAGATCTCGCCTGCGCCGACCTCGAGGTCGAGGTGGTCGACCGCGGTGAATTCGGAACCCGGGTAGACCTTGGTCAGTCCCACGGTCCGGATGACCGGCTGGTCGGGTACCGACCCGGCCGCCGGTCTGTCGCTGGGAGAGGTGGGGGTGGTCACAGTCATGGTTCTGACGGTGACACTACCCCCCACCCTCCCGACACCCTCCACGGAATGGAGGGCCTGCGTGCTACTTGGGCGGCATCCGGATGCCGGCGTCGATCCGGATGGACTCGGCGTTGATGTAGCTGTTGGCGAGGAGCTCGACAGCCAGTGTGGCGAACTCGTCTGAACGGCCCAGGCGCTTCGGGAAGAGCACGCCGGCGCCGAGCCGGGCCTTGAACTCCTCGGAGGCCTCTCCGGTCCCGTAGATCGGGGTGTCGATCAGGCCGGGCAGGATGCAGTTGGCGCGGACGCCGATGGCTGCCAGGTCGCGTGCCAACGGAAGGGTGAGACCCACTACTCCGCCCTTGGAGGACGAGTACGCGACCTGGCCGATCTGGCCGTCTTCGGCGGCCACCGAGGCGGTGTTGACGATGGCACCGCGGCTCCCGTCCTCGTCGGGGGCGTTGAGGCTCATCTTGGACGCGGCCAGCCGGCACACGTTGAACGTGCCGATCAGATTGATCTCGATGACCTTGCGGTACACGTCGAGGTCGTGGGCGGACGAGTACTCCCCGTCCCGGCCGACGGTGCGACCCGCCCAACCGATCCCGGCGCAGTTCACCACGCTCCGGAGCGGCGCCTGGGTGATGGCGGCGTCCACGCTGGCGATGACGTCGTCGGTCGAGGTCACGTCGGTGCGGACGAACACCCCGCCGATCTCCTTGGCGAGGGCCTCGCCGGCATCCACATTGAGGTCGGCGACGACGACCTTTGCGCCGCGGGTGGCCAGGAGCCTGGCCGTGGCCTCACCGAGGCCCGAGGCCCCACCGGTGACGATTGCTGAACTTCCGTTGATCTCCATGGCGTCAGGTTACGGGAGCAGTCGCCCCTGGCCCAAACCCGGGTCCGGCGGGGGGCCCGTCGGGTCCTGTCGGGCGGCCGCGGCGGTTGCCAGGGCGTCGACCACGTCGTTCATCCGGTCACCCGAATGGCCCTTCACCCATTGGAAGGTGACCGTTCGTGCCGGGTCGAGGGCCAGGGCGAACAGGGCCTCCCACAGGTCCCGGTTCGCGACCGGCTTGCCCTGGGAGTTCTTCCAGCCGCGGCGTTTCCAGCCCTCGTGCCAGCGCTGACGGAAACAGTTCACGACATACGTCGAGTCGCTGACGATGTGCACCGGGCCCGACAGCGCACGGAGCGCCTCGATCACGGCCGACACCTCCATCCGCTGGTTCGTGGTGTGGGACTCGCCCCCGGAGTCGGACAGCCCACCGTCGATCGCCCACGCCCAACCGCCCGGCCCGGGATTACCGAGACAGGAGCCGTCCGTGTAGACGATCGTCGGGCCTCCGCCGGCCGTGGGGGGAGGAGCGTGCATCGGGACAGCATGCCCGCTCCCGCCCGCGGTCGGGCGCACCTCCGTCGGCGCCGACCCGCGACCAGCCGCTCCGCCGATCCGCCCCGTCGGGTCCCGCATCGACGGGGCGGTGGTGCACCGACGCCGGCAGGTGGGAGCATGGGCACAATGCTCTTCGACGGTGTGGCCCATCAATTGCCCGACCCCGACCCCGAGGAGACCGAGGAGTGGCTAGCAGCCTTCGATGACGTCGTCCGGGTCCACGGTCGGAACCGGGCCCGCTACCTCCTGATGCGGGTGCTCGAACGGGCCCGCAGGTCCCAGGTCGACTTCCCGCCCGTCGTGTCGACGCCGTATGTGAATTCGATACCTTCGGACGCTGAACCCGAGTTCCCGGGGGACGAGTACCTCGAGCGGCGCATCCGCCGGTTCATCCGCTGGAACGCCGCGGTCATGGTGGTCCGGGCCAACATCCGCTCCGAGTCCATCGGGGGGCACCTCGCCACCTACGCGAGTTCGGCCGCGCTGTACGAAGTGGGCTTCAACCACTTCTTCCGGGGCAAGGACGACGGGGGACCGGGCGACCAGGTCTACTTCCAGGGCCACGCGTCTCCGGGGATCTACGCCCGGGCCTTCGTAGAGGGACGGCTGAGCGAGTCCCAACTCGACGGTTTCCGGTTCGAGGTCGGTGGTGGCGGGCTGTCGTCCTACCCGCACCCCCGGCTGATGCCCGACTTCTGGGAGTACCCCACCGTGTCGATGGGGCTCGGTCCGATCGACGCCATCGCCCAGGCCCACCTCGCCCGGTACCTGGCCGCCCGCGGCCTGGCCGATACGTCCTCGAGCCGCGTCTGGGGATTCGTCGGCGACGGAGAATTCGACGAGCCCGAGACCATGGCCCTGCTCGGGATGGCCGGCCGCGAGCACCTCGACAACCTCACGCTTGTGGTCAACTGCAACCTCCAGCGGCTCGACGGGCCGGTCCGGGGCAACGGCAAGGTCATCCAGGAGTTCGAGGCCACCCTGCGAGGTGCCGGCTGGAACGTGATCAAGGTCATCTGGGGTCGGACCTGGGACGAGCTGTTGGCCCGCGACGTCGACGGTCTGCTGTTGGCCAAGATGAACGAGACGGTCGACGGCGAGTTCCAGAAGTACGCCACGGAGTCGGGCGCCTACATCCGGGAGCACTTCTTCGGGCCCGACCCGCGCCTGACCGCACTGGTGGAGCACCTGAGCGACGCCGAGCTGCAGAGCCTCCCCCGAGGCGGCCATGACTACCGCAAGCTCTACGCCGCCTACCGGGCGGCCACCGAGCACGTGGGGGCGCCGACGGCCATCCTGGCCAAGACCGTCAAGGGTTGGACCCTCGGCCCCGACATCGAGTCCCGGAACGCCACCCACCAGATCAAGAAGATGACCAAGGACCAGCTGCGCGCGCTGCGCGACCGCCTGTCCCTCACCGAGGAGATCGACGAGTCGGCAGTCGACGGCGACCTCCCCCCGTACTACCGCCCCGAGCCGGACTCCCCCGAGGGGAAGTACCTCGCAGAGCGCCGGCGGGCCCTCGGCGGGCCCCTGCCCTCCCGTGTCGTGCGGGCCCGGCCTCTGCCCGCGCCGGTTCCCGCCACCTTCGCCGACCTCCTCGGCGGCTCGGGCCGCCAGGAGGTCTCGACCACCATGGCGTTCGCCCGACTGCTCCGGTCGCTGACCCGTGACCCGGGGGTGGGGTCACGGATCGTGCCCATCGT
>Ga0302196_10004740_pt1 | contig 12255 bp, 10 predicted proteins | sample II_Bog_N1_3_FD_198794 | JGI IMG/M metagenome (GOLD analysis project Ga0302196, IMG submission 198794) | Peat permafrost microbial communities from Stordalen Mire near Abisko, Sweden - II_Bog_N1_3 | ecosystem: Environmental > Terrestrial > Soil > Wetlands > Peat | place: Sweden: Abisko...
GCCCAAAAATCCCGAACAATGCGTTACGAGGCCGAGATTTGTGACCAGGCGCCGAAGAATGACCCCACCGAGGCAAAACCAACGGGAAGGTTGCGACGCCGATCGGCGTCAGGATTCCGCGCCGATCTCTAGTGTTCGTCCTTTTGCGCGCTCGCCAGCCGTCGAAGCGCGTGTTCCATGGCGAACTGTCGCCCACGCTTCGGTCGGATGACCGTTTTCGGGGCGGACGACCCCACCTTTGACTGACGGGAGAGGGCGCGAAGCGGTCGCCGAAACCGGCCGCCGCCGCAAATGTCGCAATTTCATTCCTGGTTTTCAGAATTCATGCTATCCTGCTCATTGGTAATTTTGGCGCCTCGCCGCGCCGTCCCGGCGCTGAAGGAGCCGACCCATGACCTGCGCGCCCCTCCGCTGGGCGAAGACGATCCGCCAATCGCCGAAGCCGCTCTTGACGCGCCGTAAGCCGTTGATTTGCAAATATTATGTCGTTTCACAGGCTTGACGCCGCTTGACGAAACTTGACGAAACTTGACAAAACTTGACGCGCGCCTTGACAAAACTTGACGCGCCGCTTGACGGCGCACGCCGCTCTCACGCCCCCGGATAATCCTCGATCCGGCCCACCGCCGGCTCGCGCGCTTCCCTTAGCGTCTCGCCGACCTGCTCGACCTTGCGCATCACGCGCAAGAGGTTGCGGTGGGCGATTTTTTCGAGGTCGCGTTCGGAGAAGCCGCGGCGGATCAGTTCGGCGAACAGATGCGGAAAGCGGCCGACATGCTCCAGCCCTTGCGGCTGGGCGCCGCCGTAGAAGTCGGAGCCGATGCCGACATGGTCGATCCCCGCCGTCTCGACCAGATAGACGATCTGGTCGGCGACCTCGGCCAGCGTCGCGCGCGGCGCCGGGCCGTTGCGCGCTTCGAGCGCGGCGACGCGCGCCTTGACGTCGGCGACCTGCGGCGCCTTGCCGTGGGCGTCGAGCGAGCCTCTGAGCCAGTTGCGCAACGCCTGCGACACGAAGCCGGGCACGAAGGTCGCGAGCACGGCGCCGCCGTTGGCCTTCAGCCGCTTCAGCACGTCGTCGGGCGCGTTGCGCGGATGGTCGCAGAGCGAGAACGCATTGGAGTGCGACAGCAGGACCGGCGCCTCGCTGACGTCGAGCAGGCGGCGGATGCCGTCATGCGACACATGCGCGCCGTCGACGATCATGCCGAGCCGGTTGCATTCGGCGATGACGGCGCGGCCGAAGGCGTTGAAGCCTTTGTGGCGCGGCGCGTCGGTCGCCGAATCGACCCAGTCGAGCGTCTCGTTGTGGCAGGGGATCAGCATCCGCGCCCCCGCCGCGTGCCAGATGCGCAACGGCGCGAGCGCATTCTCCAGCCCGACGCCGCCTTCGACGACGATGTAGGAAGCGATCTTGCCCGCCCGCTGCGCGCGGGCGAAATCGGCGGCCGAGCGCGCAGGGTGAAAGACGTCGGGATAAGCCGCCTCGAACCGGCGGATGAGGTCGATCTGTTCAAGTGCGGTGCGGGCCGGGTGCGGCGCCGACGTCGGCTGGAACGCCGCCCAGAACTGGGCCCCGACCTTGCCTTCGCGCAGGCGCGGGATGTCGGTGTCGCTCTCGGAATGGACGCGGGTCAGGTCGTAGGCGCGGACGTCGCCGCGCGCCTGCCTGTCGACCCGGATCGTCCAGGCGAGGTCGTTGTGGCCGTCGAACAAGGGCGCGCGCGTCAGCAGCGTCACGGCCAATGTCAGCGCGTCGTCGTTACCCATCCGCGGCGAATCCCCTTTTCAATTGCGCGCCGATGCAATCACCATTCGCCGGGCGGCGCCAGCGCGCATCGGGTCCGTCGGCTTGTCAGCGGGCCGATCCGGCTGATAATGCCGCCTCGGGCGAGCGCTTCACGCCGCCGGCGTCGACGAATGGGCGGATCAAGCGAACATGGGCGCTCAGCGGGCGGGAAAGTTGGGGCGCGACATCGTCGCCTATTTCGCCGGACACCTGGCCAATCTCGCCAACGGCAACGATGCGCTGGGCGACTCCGAGGAGATCGTCGTCGTCAAGCCGTTCCATCTCTACGAGCGGGTGCGCCGGCTGCTGACGGTCAACAAACGCTATTCCGACGGCCTGGTCGGCGTCTGGGCCTATCCCCCGCCCGACGGCGTCGAGGAGGCGGCGGAATTCTATTTCGACCGCGTGCTCGACCGGCCGATCGCCGCGCGGCGCGACGAGCCGACCTCGGCCGACAATCTTGCCGCGCTGATCGCCACCCGTGCCGCCGGCCCGATCGCCCCGCCGCCGCGCGATGAAGATCTGTCGACCTGGAAGGCGCTGGTCGGCGGCCCGGCGCGCCGGCGCCGCTTCCACGAGACCAGCGAGCTGTTCGAACTGTCGAACCGCATCCTCAAATGCCTCGACGCCGCCAACCGCCCTTACGCCGAAACGCTGCGGCTCGGCCTTTGCCCCAAGGAATGGCTGGTCGGCGACGACGCCGCCGGCGTCAACACGCTCAAAGCCGCCAATGGCTTCCTCAAGGCGCTGAAGGCGAAGATGGGCGACAAGCTCGGCCGGCGGCCGAGCGAAGCGGAAGTCGAGGCCGCCTTCGCCGCCGCGCCGGTGCCCGGGACCAAGACCGGCAAGGACTTCGCCGCCACGCCGCTCGGCGCCGCGATCGTCTCGCGCGTCGCCGGCCAGGACCAGACCTACCTGCTGTCGTTCGAAACGGTCGAGGCGACCCAGGCCGCCGAGATCGCCGACGAGGCGGATGGTCCGCTGATGACCCAGCAGGAGGCTGCGCCCTATCTCACCGCTGCGGTCGAGGCCGGCGCGATCGCCCCGCCCGAGCGCGACCTGCTGGCGGCGATCATGGCGGGGCGGACGCTCAATCAGGCGCTCGGCGAGAGCCTGTTCCTGCGCCGCCGGGTCAAAGCTGATTTCGAAGGCGATCTCGCCGCTTACGTCGAGGACCTGTCGGCGCGAACCGCGCGCTTCGTCGTCGCCGCGACCACCAGACCGTAAAGCCGGCGCAGGGCCTCACCGTCGGGGAAACGAGGGTCGGGCTGAGGAGAGGACCATGAATTCGACGTTCGATTCCCACGGCGCGGCGCGGTTTCTGCGGACCCTGCGCGTCACGACCCAGACGGCGATCGCGCTCAACGATCTCGATCGCGCCGGCGAACGCGTGCGGCCGGTCTCCACCTTCGCCGCCCTGGCGGCCAAGGGAACCGAGGAATGGCGCTTCCCCGCCGCCGGCATCCTGAGCGGCGACGGGCTGGTGCTGGCGCGGCTGGAGCACGAAAGCGACGAGGCCAAGGTGCTGACGCTGCAGGCGCAAGGCGTCGTCGGTTTGAGCGCCTACGCTCAGCGCGGGGTCAAGGTGCGCCTCGGCGACGCGCTGCAGATCGAAGGCGTGTTCGACCGCGACGGTCGCCTGCATGTCGTGCTCGACGGCGACGCGCTGACACGCGCCGATTTCTCGCGGCTCGAAATCGAATTGTTGGACGCCCGGCCATGACCGCTCGCGTCTTCGTGCCACTGGTCGGCGCGAACGGCGAAGGGGCGCAATTGTTCGAAGCGATCGCCGGTGACTTCGCCCCGGAGCCGCACCCGGCCAAGCTCATGCCGCAGATCTCCGAACTGTTCGATTTCGGCCTCTACGGCATCGGCCAGACGGTGCGCGAGGCGGCGACCCGGTTCGTCGCCGGGCGGCGCGCCAGGCTGTGGCTCAGCCGCAGCAACGGCCGCGTCAATCCATGGAATCTGCGCATTTCGGACTTGCAGGTCGGCCGCCTGTCGGACGAGAACGCGCGCTCGGCCGGGTTGGGCCTGACGCTGGCGGCGATCTGCCAGGCGTTCGGCCGCGACGCGGGCGTCGTCTTCGCCACCGGCGAGATCGTGCTGCCCAACGCGCCCGGCGCGCCGACCGTCACGGTCGGCCCGGTCGGCGGCCTGCGCGGCAAGCTGTCGCTGATCGGCGACTACATCGTCCAGCACCGCCAGGCGCTCGACGGGCGCAAGATGGTGGTGGCGCTGCCGGCGACCGCGATCGACGGCCGTCCGCTCGAGACCGCGGAGGCGGGACCGCTCGAGCGGCTGCGCAAGGAAGCGCGCGCGGCCGGGGCCGAGATCGAGTTCGTCTTCGCCGACACGCTCGACGCGGTCGAGCCGGCGCTCGGCCCGTTCGCCATGCGCGAGATCGTCACGCCGGCGCGCGCGCTCGCCGCGTTCGCCGCGCTGATCGCAATCGCATGCGTCCTCGGCGCCTGGCTGTCGTGGCTGCACGCGCCGATCGCGCTCGCCTTCGAGCCGGTCGGCCCGGCGACGCGCGGCCTCGCTGACGATTCAGGGCCGCAGCGCGCGCGCTACGACGCGGGCGCCGATAAGCTGCAATTGCTCGGCCCGTGCTTCGACGACCAGCGCCAGCCGATGGTGGTCGGCGGCGAGACGCTGGTGCTGCGCGTCAGCGCGCGCGACGGCCTGCCCTACGCCAGCGCGATGAGGGCGCCGCGCGTGTTCATCGCTTCGGTGTCACGCGCCGCCGATCCCGTCATCCTCGACGCCGAACACTTCCGCTCGCTCGCTCCCTCGCCGCGGGGGAGCGGCGAGATCGACCTCACCGCGGCGATCCCGATCGAGCCGACCGAGGACGAAGTGCGGCTGTTCGTCGTCGCCACGCGCGACCCTTCGGTCGAGATCACCGCCCTGCAGGACGAACTGCGCAAGACACTCAAGGGCCTCACCGGCGCGGCGGTGTTGACGACGACGACCAGCTTCCTCGCCGACCGCGTCGGCGCCGAAATCAGCTACCAGTTCAAGGTGACCAACGATGCGCACGCCTGTCCGGCCTGAAGCGCCGCGGCGCCATCGGCGCCGTCGCGCAATCGCTGCTTTGTTCGCCGCCTTTTGCGTCGTCGCGGCGCTTGTCCCCGCCGCGCGCGCTGCGCCGCTGGCGCTCGCCAGCGATTCCGATTTCGCCGCGTTCGCCGATCGCTTGCGCGCCTTCGCCGACGCCAGCCGCGTGCGCTGGGTCGTCGCGGCCAAGACCCGCGCCGACGCCGAAGCCGCCGTCGCCTCGCTCATCAGCCGCCTCGCGCCGATCGACCGGCCGCTCGTCAGCCGCATCGACGCGCGCGCGCTCGCCGACGTCGCGCCGAAGCTCGCCGACTCGGCGAGCCCGCTCGCCTGGATGATTGCGGCCGGCGAAAGCGGCGCGGCGAACCACCTCGCCTGCTCGTGGCACGTTGCGGTTTCCGATCCGGCGTTTCCGACCGTCGGCGACGGCCCGCTCGCTGTGTCGCTCGCGCCCAACGACCGCATGCCAGTCGGCGCCGCTGCGACGTTCCGCGTCGACCATTCCGGCCTGTTGCAATCGAAGCTCTACGCCTTCGACGAGACCAGGCCCGGCGCGATCCGCGACCTCGCCACCGTCGCCGACGCCGACATTCCCGTGCCCGTGGATTCCGCCGGCGACACGATCGTCCTCGCCATGGCGCGCCAGACCGCGCCTTTCCTCGAACGGGTGAAGTCGGCGCTGGCGGCGAGCGACGGCGAGCGGCGCGACCTCGGCATGGAATACGCGCTACGCGACAAGCTGCTCGGCCAGGGACGCGGCATCGGCGCCAACATCCAGCTCATCCCGCCGAGCATGCTGTCGGCCAAGAAGGAGGTCGCGGCGACCGCCGAAGCGAGGCCGCGCCCCGACCCGCTGATGGAAACCTGTCTCTACGCCCTGACCCCGGCGAACTGACGCAGCGCCAAATCATCGCCCCGTCATGACCGGGCTTGACCCGGTCATCCAAGCGCCGCGGCGGCGTTGAACGCGTCGCGCCTGCCGTCTCTTGCTGGTTGGCCGGGTCAAGCCCGGCCATGACGCAGAGAAGGCGCGCCGCCGACTCTGAGATCTTTCACGACTTCTCCGGCGCGCCGAGCAGGCGCCATTGGCGCAGCGCCGGCCCAAGCGCGGGGCCGCTCTTGCCGTTGATCGGGCCGGAATAATAGCCGGCGGCGGCGAGCCGCGACTCGAGCGCCTTGATCGTCGCCGGGCTCCAGTTCTGCGTCTTGCCGGTCAGGTCGGCGACCGACTCGCCGGAATCGGCGGCGACCGCGCTGAGCAGTTCTTCTGCCGCCGCCGTCGGGTCCTTCGCCACGCCGGCGCGCCCCTCGTCGAGCAGCGCGGCGGCGGTGTGATGGCCTTTGGCGAAGCCGAATTCGGCGGCGCGCTGGTAGAGAGCAAGCGCGTCCGCCGTCTTGCCGCCGTAACCGTGCTCGGCGAATTGGGCGAGGTCGTAGGTCGCGCGCGCCGAACCCGCCTGCGACGCCTGCTGGAGCAGCGCGTAGGCGCGCGGCAGGTTCTTGTCGACGCCCTTGCCCTCGGCCAGCGCGACGGCGAGATTGATCGCGCCGTCGGCGAGGCCGCGGTCGGCCGCCTTCTCGTAAAGCGCATAGGCCGCCTTGAGGTCCTTCGGCGCGTGATCGCCGGTCTCGAGCATCAGGCCGAGGCTGTACATCGCGCGCCCGTCGCCGGAATCGGCGGCCTTGCGGTAGTGCGCGTAGGCGTCGTCCATGCGACCGGCGGCGGCTTCGGCGCGCGCCAGCAGCGCGGTGTAATGGGCGATCTCGGGATGGACCGCCGCGGCCTGCGCGCAGACGCCGATCGCCGCCGCCGCGTCGGCGCGCAAAGCCGGCAGCTCGACGCCCGGTGTCGAAGCGGTCTCGTCGTGGGGATGGGTGGCGAGGCGCTCGCAGACGAGGCCAGGATCGTCGGCCGCGCTTTGGGCGTCCCTGAGGCTCGTCAGCAGCGCCTGCGCTTCGCGCACATGCGCGCCGGCCGGATAGCGCGCCAGATAGAGTTCGAGCAGGCGGTTTTCACGTCCGCTCAGCGCCAGCCGCCACAGCAGGTCCTCGACGTCGGCGCGCGCCGACAGCGTCGTGGGCTTCGCCGACGGGCCGATCTCGCCGAGCAGCGTCCTGACGTCGGCAACGTGGGCGCCGTCGGGATAGCGTTCGAGATAGATCGACAGCAGGTCGGGATCGCGCTCGCCGCCGGCGAGCCGCCACAACAGCGCCTCCGGAGACGAATCGCCCGCCGTCTCGCCGGCGAAGTAGAACTGCCGCGTCAGCGACGAATTCTCCCACGGGATTTGGGCGCCGCCGGTGGCGGCGATGACGTCGCGGCGCACCGCGATCATCATTGAGGAAACGTCGATCCCCGGCGCGGCGACGTGGCCGAGCAGCGCGCGCGCGAACGGGCTGTTGCGGCCGGCGCCGTCGTAGGCGACGTTGTCGGGCTGGGTGGCGAAGGCGATCAGGAAACCCGCCGCGTCGCCGACCCGCGCCAGCCCGGACGTGCGCAGCGCGACGTTGAGGTCTTTCAGCGGATTGTTGCGGCAGGCGTCGAGGAAGACGAGGTGGATGCCGTTGGCCTTCGCCAGCCCATCGAGCACGCCGTCGAGACGAACGGTGCGCTTGTCGATGTCGTCGACGCTGCGCAACTGCGCATCGACCGGGATCAGGTAATTGTGGGCGGTGACCTGCAGGCCGTGGCCGCCGTAATAGAACAGCGAGACGTCGGCGCTCGCAGCAGCGCGAGCGAAGTCGTCGATCTCCTGCTGCATCCGCGTTTGGTCGAGATCGACGCCGAGCGTGACGGCGAAGCCGAGCGCCTTCAGCGCGTCGGCGACGTCGCGCGCGTCGTTGGGCGGGTTGGCGAGTTCGGGAACCGAGCGATAGCCGCCGTTGCCGATGACCAGCGCCACCCGGGTCTCCGCCAAGGCGGGCGCCGCCGCAGCGAGGATCAGCGCGGCGGCGAAAAGGACGAGCCGCCAGCTGCGACGCCACAGCGTTGCGCCGATTGTCATCGTCCCTTTCGCGGCTTCCATTGCGGCCATCCCAGAAATTCGGATGCCGTTCCGACGCCGCCAAGTCAAGCCGCCCGGCGCGGCGTCAGAGCCCGCCGCCCTTCTCCAGCGCGAGGCTGGCGACGTTCAGCGTTTCGGCGACGAAGTCGCCGCCGCGGGTGAGGCGCGGATGATCCGGGTCCTCCGCCTTCACCAGTTCGACGTCCTTGTGGATGATGGCGATCGCGTCATGCAGGGCGTGGAGCGCTTCGGCCTTGGTGCGCGCTGAGCGCACGCGTTGCGCCGCCTGGGCGACGACTTTCGCCTCATCCTGCAATTGCGGCGGCAGGCGCGGCGTCACCTGGGCGAGGGCCTCGGCGTATGCGTCGAGGGCGTCGGCGACGCAGGCCTGGGTCTCGCAGCCGCAATTGCGGATGTAGGACTCGGTCGCCCGCGACAGCGCCTTCACCGCGTCGCCAGCCTCGCCGAACATCGGCGGCGTCGGCAGCGTCGGCCCGACGTCGCAAGCGCCGGAGGACGCCGCGTTGGGGCCGAACCCGGGGCCATTGCTGCCGGGCCCGGCTGGCCCGGGCGCGGATGGGCCGGCGCCATTGCCGTCGCCCCCGCCGTTGTGCCCGCCCCCACCCTCTTGCGCGAATGCGGCGCCGCTGACCGCGAGCGCGACGGCGAGGACGAGCGCCGCCACCCAGACTTTCATGATGTTCGCTAGGGTCGTCACACGCACCGCGGCCTCCTCCTCCAACGCGACGGCGGCTTGCGCCGCACGCGCTGAATCCACGTCAGTTTACGGTCCGGTCCGGCGCCTACGGATACGCGAAGCGCCGCCCCGCGTCGAATCCCTGGCGCGCCGGCGCCCTTTGTCGGCGCCTCAGCGGAAGAAGTCGGCGTAGGCGTGAGCGTCCGGCACGACGTGCGCGCCGCTGCTCACGCCTTCTCCACCTTGACTTCGGCGCCGTCCTCGACGGCGACCACGCGCACCTTCGTCCCCTTGGGCAGGTCGTCGCCGGCGACGCGCCACTGGCTGTCGCCGACGCGCATGCGGCCGTGGCCGCGCTCGATCGCCTCGTCGAGATAGAACTCCTTGCCGATCAGCGCGTGGGCGCGGCTGAGCGGCAATTGCGGCGCGCCGGAATCGAGCGAGCCGTAGACCCGCCGGCCGACGAAGACGAAGACGACGACCAGCGCCGCGAACAGCAGCAGCGCCGGCGTCAGGTCGAGGGAGATGAAGAATTCGACGATTCCGACGACGACCGCCGCCGCGCCGATCCAGATCAGGAAGGCGCCGGGGACAAGGGTCTCGGCGGCGCAGAGCGCCAGCCCGGCGACCAGCCAGACGACATACGGATGGACAGCGAACAGTTCGAGATCGGTCACGACCTAGCTCCGCCCTGACGGCGGAGCCGGAGGCGGCGAGTCTGGCACGACGCTCGCCGGGCGTCCGGGTATGCGCGCCGCGCCTTCGCCGAACGCGCTCGCCGCGATCTGCGAAATGCCGCCGAGCGTGCCGGCGAGCGAAGACAGCTCCATCGGGACGATGAACACCTTCTGGTTGGGCGACTGCGCGAACGCCTGCAGCGCGCGCACGTATTTGTCGGCGATCAGGTAGTTGAGCGCCGCTACGTCGCCGTGGGCGGTCGATTCGCTCACCACCCGCGTCGCCAACGCCTCGGCCTGGGCGGTGCGCTCACGCGCCTCGGCGTCGCGGAACGCCGCTTCCTTGCGCCCTTCCGCTTCCAGCATGACCGCAGCCTTGCGACCCTCGGCGCGGGTGATGTCGGACTGGCGCATGCCCTCGGCCTCGAGGATCACCGCGCGCTTTTCGCGCTCCGCCTTCATCTGCCGGCCCATCGCCTCGACCAGATCCTTGGGCGGCTCGATGTCCTTGATCTCGATGCGCGTGACCTTGACGCCCCAGGGCTCGGAAGCCGCGTCGATGACGCCGAGCAGCCGGGCGTTGATCTCGTCGCGATGCGACAGCAATTGATCGAGATCCATCGAGCCCATGACGGTGCGGATGTTGGTCATCACCAGATTGAGCAGCGCCTGCTGGAGGTTGGCGACCTCGTAAGAGGCCCGCCGCACGTCGAGCACCTGGTAGAAAGAGACGCCGTCGACCGTCACCGTGGCGTTGTCCTTGGTGATGATCTCCTGGCTCGGCACGTCGACGACCTGCTCCATCACGCTGAGCTTGCGGCCGATGCGGTCGACGTAGGGAATGATCAGGCCGAGGCCCGGCGTCAGCGTCTTGTTGAAACGGCCGAAGCGTTCGACCGTGTAGTTGTAGCCCTGCGGCACCTGCCGCACGCCCATCAAGACGGTGACGATGACGAACAGCGCGATCGCGATCGCGACGATGCCAAATCCGGCGATCATGGCCACTCCCCTTCGCGTCGCTGCGAAGATTCGCCCGACGCGCTGCGCCGCTTACGGGACGGCGGGCAAGTCTAGCCGCCACGGCGCTGCAAGGCCATAGAGGACCGCCGCCGTTCAAGACGCGGCGGGAAGCTCTTCCACCGTCAAGGCGACGCCGGCGGCTGCGAGCGGGCGGCCCGCCGCCTGCGCTTCCGCCGCGCGGTCGATTCTCAGCAACGCCAGAGCCTTGTCGCCCGCTGCGGCGCCGAGCGCGCCGACGGCGAGCGCGCCGTCGGTCACTGGCGTCCCTGGCGCCGGCGCTGCGCCGGCGAGGCGCACGCGCACGACGCGCTTCCTCGCTTCGCCGCGGTGCTTCATCCGCGACACGACTTCCTGGCCGACGTAGCAGCCCTTGTGGAAGTCGATTCCGTTGAAGAGATCCATGTCGGCGTCGTGGGGAAAGGCGTCGCCATAGGCGAAATCGACGCCGCCGCTGGGGGCGCCGACGCCGATTCTGAGCGCTTCGTAAGCAGGCAGCGCGGTTTCGCCCAGGGCCTCGGCCGCGGCGCGCGGCAGGATGGCGCGCCGGCCGAGCGCCGCGGCGCGCGGATCGGCGTAGACGTGCGCGCCCGCCGGCAGGTCGGTCCCGCCGCCCCAATCGGCGACGATTGCGAAGTCGGCGCTCGCGTCGCTGATGGCGACCTTGGCCCTGAGCTTGTAGATCGACAGCCGTTTGGCGAGGTCGGCGGCGAGCGCCCTGGAACAGTCGAGGAGAAAGGCGGGCAGCGCGCCGGGCGTGCGCAGGACGAGGAAATCGAACAGGATCTTGCCCTGCGGGGTCAGCAGCGCCGCGTAGCGCGCCTGGCCCGCCACGAGGCCGAGCACATCGTTGGTCAGTATTCCCTGCAAGAAGCCGGGCGCATCCTCGCCTTCGACGCGCACCACGCCGCGATCGGAGAGAAAGACGGCAGTCGGACTCATCGAAAGGCCCCCAAGCGGCTTGCCATGGCGAAGCCTGTTAGTTAGGCCGATCAGGCGGCCGCGCAAGGAAGGAACCTCGATGCCCCGCCATTTCGACCTCATTCTCGCCGGCGCGACGGTCGTCAACCAGGACGGCGCCGCCTTGCGCGACATCGGCGTCACGGACGGCAAGACCGCCGAGATCGGCGACCTCTATGCGGCCGCGGCGGGCGAGCGGATCGACTGCCGCGGGCTGCACATCCTCCCCGGCGTGATCGACAGCCAGGTGCATTTCCGCGAGCCGGGCCTGACCCACAAGGAGGACCTCGAGACCGGCTCGCGCGGCGCGGTGCTCGGCGGCGTCACCGCGGTGTTCGAGATGCCCAACACCGACCCGTTGACGGTCTCGGCCGAAGCGCTCGCCGACAAGGTCAAGCGCGCGACCGGCCGCATGCATTGCGACTTTGCCTTCTGGGTCGGCGGAACCCACGACAATGTCGCCGCCATCCCCGAACTCGAGCGCCTGCCCGGCGCGGTGGGGATCAAGGTGTTCATGGGCTCCTCGACCGGCGCGCTGCTGGTGCCCGACCACGCGGGCGTGCTGGCGATCCTCAAGCAGACGCGCCGGCGCGCCGCCTTCCACAGCGAGGACGAGCCGCGGCTTCTCGAACGCAAGCATTTGCGGGTCGCCGGCGACCCGAGTTCGCATCCCGTCTGGCGCGACGTGGCCACTGCGGTCAACTCAACCGAACGGCTGATCCGCCTCGCACGCGAGGCGCGCGCCCAGGTGCACGTGCTGCACATTTCGACCCGCGAGGAGATCGCGCTGCTGCAAGACGCCAAGGACGTCGCCAGCTGCGAGGCGACGCCGCATCATCTGACCTTGAGCGCCGAAGACTACGCGCGGCTGGGCGCGAAGCTGCAGATGAACCCGCCGGTGCGCGGGTCCGAGCACCGCGAGGGCGTCTGGCGCGGCATCGCCCAAGGCGTGATCGACGTGCTCGGCTCCGACCACGCGCCCCATACGCTGGAAGAGAAGGCGAAGCCCTATCCGCAGAGCCCGTCGGGCATGACCGGCGTGCAGACGCT
>Ga0302196_10004744_pt1 | contig 12251 bp, 9 predicted proteins | sample II_Bog_N1_3_FD_198794 | JGI IMG/M metagenome (GOLD analysis project Ga0302196, IMG submission 198794) | Peat permafrost microbial communities from Stordalen Mire near Abisko, Sweden - II_Bog_N1_3 | ecosystem: Environmental > Terrestrial > Soil > Wetlands > Peat | place: Sweden: Abisko, Stordalen...
CCGGGCCTCGTCCGACGACCCGCCCACCTCCGGCCGGACCACCCCGGACCAGGCGTCGATCCGGTGGACGAGGCGGACGGTGTGGAGGTCGGTCCCGTCCGGCAGCGTGAACACGTCGCTGAGGGCACCGAGGAGGGCACCCACCTCGACCTCCAGGCCGGTCTCCTCGCGCAGCTCGCGGCGCAGGGCGGTGGCCGGGTCCTCCCCGTGGTCGATGCCGCCGCCCGGGAGGAACCAGTCCCCGGCCACCGTCAGGTAGGCCGCCGCCCGCACCAGCAGCACCCGGCCCGAGGGATCGAGGCAGATCCCGTAGACGGCCACCCGCTGCCGGCGCGGTTGCGGTCCGTCGGGGCGGGCGGTGGCCATGGGGGAGCATCCTAGGAAGCCCCGGGGCCGCGGTGCCCCCGCGGCGGTCGGCGCCACCGGAGGATGTCGGTACGCTACCGGGCAGTGTCCCGCTACTACATCACCACGCCCATCTACTACGTCAACGACGCGCCCCACGTGGGCCATGCCTACGCGACGGTCAACGCCGACGCCCTGGCCCGCTGGCACCGCCTGATCGGCGACGACGTCTTCTTCCTCACCGGCACCGACGAGCACGGCCAGAAGGTGGCCCGGGCCGCCGAGGAGCACGGGGTGACGCCGACCGAGTGGACCGACCGCCTGGCCCCCCGCTTCGCCTCGGCCTGGGCCGACCTCGACATCTCCAACGACGACTTCATCCGCACCACCGAGCCGCGCCACCACCAGGCCGTCCAGGAGTTCCTCGGCCGGATCCACGACAACGGGTGGATCGTCAAGGACACCTACCGCGGCCTCTACTGCGTGTCGTGCGAGCAGTACTACGCCGAGGACGAGCTGGTGGACGACGGCCTCTGCCCCATCCACCGGACCCCGGTGGAGATGCTGGAGGAGGAGAATTACTTCTTCCGACTCAGCGCCTTCGAGCAACGCCTCATCGACTGGTACGAGTCGGACCCCGGGGCGGTGATCCCCGAGCCCAAGCGGAACGAGGCACTCAGCTTCATCAAGGGCGGGCTCCGGGACATCTCCATCACCCGCACCTCCATCGACTGGGGGATCCCGGTCCCCTGGGACGAGCGGCACGTCTTCTACGTCTGGTACGACGCGCTGATCAACTACCTGACCGCCATCGGGTACGGGCAGGACGAGGAGCGGTTCGAGGCCTGGTGGCCGGCCGTCCACCACCTCATCGGCAAGGAGATCATCCGGTTCCACTGTGTCTGGTGGCCGGCCATGTGCATGGCCGCCGGCATCGACCCCCCGGCCCACGTCCAGGTCCACGGCTGGCTCCTGGTGGGCGGGGAGAAGATGTCCAAGTCGAGCCTCAACCAGATCTCGCCGGGGGAGCTGACCGCCGAGTACGGGGTCGACCCGGTCCGCTACCACCTGCTCCGGGACACCCCCCTGGGCACCGACGGCGACTTCTCCGCCGAGGGCATCGTCAGCCGCTACAACGCCGACCTGGCCAACAACCTGGGGAACCTCCTGTCGCGTGTGGCCACAGTGGTGGGCTCCAAGGCCGGGGGGACCGGCCCGGCCCCCGACCCGGCGAGCCGGCTGGCCGAGGTGGCCGCCGCGGTGGTGGCCGACGCCACCGCCGCCTGGGACGCCGGCCTGCCCCATGCCGGCCTCGAGGCGACCTGGCGGCTGATCCGGGAGACCAACGCCGAGCTCGAGCAGGCCGAGCCGTGGAAGGCCGAGCCCGGCCCGGCGGTCGACGCCGTCCTGGGCAGCGCCCTCGAGACCCTCCGGATCGTGTCCGTGCTACTGGTGCCGGCCATGCCGTCGACGGCCGCGGCCATCTGGCGGCGCATCGGGCTCGAGGGCTCGCCCGCCGACCAGCGGCTCCCCGCCGCCGGGGCGTGGGGCGGCTATCCCGGGGGGCTGCCGGTGGAGAAGGGCGCACCGCTCTTCCCCCGACGGAAGTGACCGGCGCGGCGGGCCCGGCCGGGGCTGCCCCGCATCCCCGCGACGCGGTGGTCGAGTGGTTCGACTCCCACTGCCACATCCAGGGCACCTACCTGCGTGACGGGGTGCCCGGCGGGGACGGCGGGGACGGCGGGGCCACCGTCGACCTCGGGCCCCATGCCACCGCCCTGGCCGCGGTGATGGCCCGGGCCTCGGAGGCGGGGGTGACCCGCATGGTCTGCGTGGGCACCGACGCCGTCACCTCGGCCGAGGCGGTGGCGCTGGCCCGGGCCATGGGGTTGCCCGGCTCGCCGGCCACCGCCGAGGGGATCGGGGTGTGGGCCACCGTGGGGCTCCACCCCCACGACGCCGTCGAGGGGGTGGACTCGCTCGACGCCCTGCTGACCGCCGAGCTCGCCCCCGGGGCCGCCTCGCCGGTGGTGGGGATCGGGGAGTGCGGCCTCGACTACCACTACGACCACTCGCCCCGACCGGTCCAGCGCGAGGCGTTCGCCACCCAGGTCGAGCTGGCCCGCCGACACGGGTTGGCGCTGGTGATCCACACCCGGGAGGCGTGGGACGACACCTTCGACATCCTCGCCGCCACCGGGGTCCCCGAGCGCACGGTCGTCCACTGCTTCACCGGCGGCCCGGCCGAGGCCCGGCGCGCCCTCGACCTCGGGGCGTCGCTCTCCTTCAGTGGCGTGGTCACCTTCAAGACCGCCGCCGAGGTGCGCGACGCCGCCGCCCTGTGCCCGCTCGATCGGCTGTTGGTGGAGACCGACTCGCCCTTCCTGGCCCCCGTCCCCCATCGCGGGTCGGTCAACGAGCCGTCCAGGGTTCCCCTGGTGGGAGCGGTGGTGGCGGCGCAGAAGGGGCTGAGTAGCACGGAGATCGCCGAGGCCGCAACCCGGAATTCGGTGACGCTGTTCGCCTTGTGAATTCGCGCACGAAATGTTACCGAGGGTAACGTTTTTGCCGTTTCGGGTTTGATCGGAGCGGGTAGGGGTGTCTAACGTTGTCCCTGCGGCCGCTCCTTACAGCGGTCGCTTTCATATGGTCGGCTTGGAGGAGACGGCCCGTATGGAGAAGGAGATCGTCCCCAGCCGGAAGGTGGAGTTCTGAGGACCTCATACTCATGGGACCGTCGGCATGGTGCCGCCGTGTTCCTCTGCGGAGCGCTACTCGTCGTGCCGCTCCTGGCCATCCAGATGTCGTCGGGCGCCGCCGCCGCCCAGGGCCGTGGCGGTCGCGCCACCGTGTCGACCAGGCCAGCCGGCTACCTGCCCGCCTGGCAGCTGGCCGCCGACCGGATCTCGACCGGGCAGGGTGGCGCCACCACGGCCGCCGCCGTGACCCAGTCGGCGGTGCCGACCACCACGCCGGCCACGGTGCCCCCGACCCCGACCACCACGCCGACCGCCCCCCCGACCACCGTGCCGTCCCCGACGACCACCACCACGGCCCCGGCCCCCACCACCACCACCACGACCACCCCGCCGGCCCCCGCCGCCGAGGAGTCGGGGATCGTCACGTACTACGACGACCCGGGCGGCCCGGGCACCTGCGCCAGCCCCACCCTGCCCTTCGGCACCGAGGTGACCATCACCAACCCGGCCAACGGGGCCACGGTGTCGTGCACGGTCAACGACCGCGAGGCCGACACCGCCCGCCAGATCGACCTGGACACCGATTCGTTCGCCCAGATCGCCCCGCTCTCCCAGGGCGTGATCTACGGCGCCGGGCTGAGCTGGTGACACACTGACCGGGTGACCCCCGTCAGGACCGCCCGGTGACCCATGGCCGGGGGGACATCCAGGCCCTGCTGGCCGAGCACGACCTCCGGCCCAGCCGGGCCCTGGGCCAGAACTTCGTGGCCGACGGCAACACCGTCCGCCGGATCGCCCGACTGGCCGGCGTGGGCCCCGGGACCCAGGTGGTGGAGATCGGCGCCGGGCTCGGCTCGCTGACCCTGGCCCTGGCCGAGACGGGGGCGTCGGTCACCGCGGTGGAGGTCGACCGGCACGTGGTACCGGTGCTCCGGTCCCAGGTGGAGCCCCTGGGGGTCCGGGTGGTGGAGGCCGACGCCCTCCAGGTGGACTGGGACGAGCTGCTCGGTCCGGCGCCGGGCCCGGACGCGGCGGCGCCGTGGACCCTGGTGGCCAACCTGCCGTACAACGTGGCCGTGCCCCTGGTCATCGGGGTCCTGGAGAAGGCCCCCCAGGTCGCCTCGCTGCTGGTGATGGTCCAGCGGGAGGTGGGGGAGCGGCTGGCCGCCGGGGCCGGTGACGAGGCGTACGGGGCCGTCTCGGTGAAGGTGGCCTACTGGGCCGAGGCCTCGGTGGTGGGTCGGGTCCCGGCCACCGTCTTCATCCCCCGTCCCAAGGTCGAGTCGGTGCTGGTGCGCCTGGACCGGCGCCCGCGCCCGGTCGGTGCGGCCGGCTCGGTCGCCTACGGCCGCCTCTTCGAGGTGGTCCGGGCCGGGTTCGGCCAGCGCCGCAAGATGCTCCGGCGGTCCCTCGACGGGGTGGTCACCGCCGGGGCGTTCGAGGCCGCCGGGGTGGCCCCGACCGCCCGGGCCGAGGAGCTCGACCTGGAGGAGTGGGGCCGGCTGGCCGCCGTCGGGCCGCCCGGGGAGGCGACCCCGTGAGCAACCACCCGGGCGACGCGGTCGAGCTGGTCGCCCCGGCCAAGCTGACGCTGTCGCTCCGGATCACCGGGGTCCGGGCCGACGGCTACCACCTGCTGTCGTCGGAGATGGTCAGCCTCGACCTGGCCGACACGCTGGTGGTCGGCCCGGGCGACGGCCTGACGGTGGTCTCCGGGGACGGGGAGCCGTCGCCGGCGGTGCCGGCCGGTCCGGAGAACCTGGTGGCCCGGGCCCTGGTGGCGGTGGGCCGGCGGGCGTCGGTGCGCCTGGTGAAGCGGATTCCGCCGGGGGCGGGGCTGGGTGGGGGCTCGGCCGACGCCGCCGCCGTCCTCCGGTGGGCCGGGCGCGCCGACCCGGCGCTGGCGGCCACCCTCGGGGCCGATGTGCCCTTCTGTCTCCGCGGGGGCCGGGCTCTGGTCACCGGCATCGGGGAGCGCCTCGAGCCGCTCGAGCACCTCGACCGGCGGTTCGTACTGTTGCTGCCGGCCTTCGGGGTGGGGACCGCCGCCGTCTACCGCCGGTGGGACGAGATGGCCGGCCGGGGGGCGCTCCCGGCCCCGGGGACCGTGCGGAACGAGCTCGAGGCCCCCGCCCTGGACGTCGAGCCGCGCCTGGCCCCGTGGCGCGAGCTGCTGGCGCGGGCCACCGGGGCCGAGCCGTGCCTGGCCGGCAGCGGCTCCACCTGGTTCGTGGAGGGCGACGCGGCCTCGCTCGGGCTGGAGGGTCGGCGGACGCTGACCCTGGGTCGGGAGGAGGCCCGGCTGGTGCCGGTCCGTACCGTCCCGGCGGTGGAGGCCTGAGGGGACCCGGGGCGAATGGTGCGCCCGGGACCGGAGGACGAAGCGGCTACTTGCCCGCCCGGCGTTGCCAGCGGGTGGCCTTCAACATCTTCTTGTGCTTCTTCTTGCGCATGCGCTTGCGGCGCTTCTTGATCAGGGATCCCATGTCGTGCGGCAGGCTAGTCGGACTGGGCCCGGGGCGCCATGTGGGCCCCCGGGCGCCCGGGGCCGTGCCTACCCGTCCCCGTCACCGTCCCCCGACCCGGCCGGCCCGGTGACCACCGGGAGGCTGAAGCGGAAGAGCGCCCCTCCCCCGGGGGCGTTGTCGGCGTCCACCGACCCGCCCTCCTCCCGGGCCACCTGGGCCACGATGGCGAGGCCGAGGCCCGACCCGGGGAGGCCCCGGGCGCTGGGGGCCCGGTAGAACCGGTCGAACAGGTGGCCGAGGTCGCTCTCGTCGATGCCGGGGCCGTGGTCGCGGACCAGCACCGTCCCCTCGGAGCAGGCCACCTCCACCGATCCCCCGGGCGGGCTCCACTTCAGGGCGTTGTCCAGGAGGTTGCCGACGGCCCGCTCGATGCGGGGGCGCGAGCCCGTCACCCAGGTGGGCGACAGGAACGCCGCGAAGGTCACCTCGCGGCTCCGGCCGTGGGTGGTGGCGATGCCGACCGACTCCTCCACCAGCAGGTCGAGGCGCAGTGGCTCGCGTTGGGGGTCGGGCTGCTCGCCCCGGGCCAGCTCGGCCAGGTCGGCGACCACCGAGGTGAGCTCGTCGAGCTGGGTGAGGACGTCCCCGATCAGGACCTCGCGCTCGTCGGGGGCCAGCTCGTCCATCCGGCGGGCCACCTCCATGTTGGTGCGGAGGCTGGTGAGGGGCGTCCGCAGCTCGTGAGAGGCGTCGAGGACCAGCTGGCGCTGGGAGTCACGGGAGCGGTCGAGCGCCACCAGGAGGCGGTTGAAGGCCCGGCGCAGGCGTCCGAGCTCGTCCATGCCCCCCGGGTCGAGGCGGCGCGAGACGTCGGTGGTCTCGGCCAGCTCCTCGATGGTGGAGGTCAGGCTGTTCAGGGGGCCGAGGACGGCGCGGCCGACCCCGAGACCGAGGAGGATGGCCAGGGCCACGCCGAGGATGGCGATGACCCAGAGGGCGAAGGCCAGGTGGCGGAGCTCCTGGTTGACCCCGGTGAGGGGCAGGGTCAGCTGCAGGGCCCCCCCACCGGGCGGGGTGGTCCAGTTCCCGTTGTTCCCGTGGTAGGTCCAGCCCCCCGGGAGGGCGAAGACCGCCTGGCGCACGTCGGTGGAGGTCCCGCCGGTGGTCACCGTGGTGGAGAAGTAGACGGTGGCGGCCTTGCCGCCGGAGCCGGCCACCGAGGCCACCGTGCCGTCGATCGGCAGCACCTGGGGGTCGTTGGCGTTAACGGTGCCCCCGGCCAACGCCACCTGCTCGCACTGGCCGACCGGTGTCTCGTTGCAGGCGTTGGGCACCTGGTAGAAGAGACCTTGCTGGGTGGCCGCCGCCTGACCGGTGACGATCGACTGGCCGTCCTGGGCCAGGTTGACGTCGATGGAGCCGACCAGCGAGTTGTGGGCCACCACGTAGGCGGCCACCGAGGCCAGGACGACGGCGGCCACCACAGCCACGGTGGCGGCCATCACCAGCCGGGCGCGGAGGGTCACGGCCGGGGCCCCCCGGTGCGCCGCAGGGGCGCCACCCGCGCCGTCCGGCTCACGGCTCGCGCAGCACGTAGCCCACGCCGCGGGCGGTGTGGATGAGCCGCGGTTCGCCCGACTCCTCGGTCTTCCTCCGGAGGTAGCCGACGTAGACGGCCAGGGAGTTGGTCCCCGAGTCGAAGGTGTAGCCCCACACCCGGTCGAGGATCAGCTCGCGGGTGAGGACCTGCCGGGGGTGGCGCAGCAGCAGCTCGAGCAGGTCGAACTCGATGCGCGTCAGCGAAAAGGCCCGGTCGCCCCGCCGGGCCTCCCGGGTGACCGGATCGAGGGTCAGGTCGGCGAAGGCGAGGACCTCGTCCCCGTCGTCACCGGCGCGGCGGCGCAGCAGGGCCCGGAGCCGGGCCAGCAGCTCGGCCAGGGCGAAGGGCTTGACCAGGTAGTCGTCGGCTCCGGCGTCGAGGCCCTGCACCCGGTCGTTGATGGCGTCCCGGGCGGTGAGCATCAGCACCGGGGTGTCGTCGCCGGCGGCCCGCAGGCGACGGCAGACGTCGAGTCCGTCGATGGTGGGCAGCCCGATGTCGAGCACCACCGCGTCGGGCGGGCGGACGGCGATCTCCTCCAGGGCCACCGGCCCGTCGGCGGCCAGCGACACCTCGTAGCCCTCCAGGCGGAGGGCCCGGTTGAGGGCGCCGCTCACGGCGGGATCGTCGTCGACGACAAGCACACGCATCGGGGCGGGAGCCTATCGGGGCGCGACCCGGGGTCCACGGCACCGGACCGGCCATGGGTAGCCTGGACGGGTCGTCCCGGGCGGTCGGGACCGACGGTCCGAGGTAGTTCAATTGGCAGAACGCTGGCCTTTGGAGCCAGATGTTGGAGGTTCGAGCCCTCCCCTCGGAGCCGCTGCCCGCCCCGGGTGGCCGTGGGATCAGGCCTTGGCGTTGCGGGCCTTGCTCCGCGTGCGGCCCCGGGTGTGCTGGTCGAGGACGACCTTCCGGAGCCGGACCGACTTCGGGGTCACCTCCACGCACTCGTCGTCGGCGATGAACTCCAGGGCCTGCTCCAGCGAGAGGAGCAGCGGCGGGGTGAGGCGGATGGCCTCGTCGGCGGAGGCGGAGCGGATGTTGGTCTGCTTCTTCTCCTTGGTGGGGTTGACGTCCATCTCCTCGTCGCGGGCGTTCTCCCCGATGACCATGCCCTCGTAGACCTCGGTGCCCGGGGCCACCAGGAGGATGCCGCGCTCCTGGAGGCTCATCAGGGTGTACCCGGTGGTGAACCCCCGGCGGTCGGCCACCATGGAGCCGTTCCGCTTGGTCTTCAGCTCACCGTGCCAGGGCTCCCAGCCGTCGAACACGTGGTGGAGCATGCCGGTGCCGCGGGTCTCCGTCATGAACTCGGTGCGGAAGCCCACCAGGCCGCGGGCGGGGACCCGGTAGTCCATCCGCACCCAGCCGGTGCCGTGGTTGACCATCTCGATGAGGGTGCCCTTGCGCAGGGCCATCAGCTGGGTGACCACGCCCAGGTAGTCGTCGGGCACGTCGATGGCCACGCGTTCCATCGGCTCGTGCAGTTTCCCGTCGATCTCCCGGGTGACGACCTGGGGCTTGCCCACCGTCATCTCGAAGCCCTCACGCCGCATGGTCTCCACCAGCACCGCCAGCTGGAGCTCGCCCCGGCCCTGGACCTCCCAGGTGTCGGGCCGCTCGGTGGTGTCCACCCGGAGCGACACGTTGCCGATCAGCTCGGCCTCCAGGCGGCCCAGGATCTGCCGGGCGGTGAGCTTGGAGCCGTCGGCGCCGGCCAGGGGGGAGGTGTTGATCCCGATGGTCATGGACAGGCTGGGCTCGTCGACGGTGATGACCGGCAGGGGCCGGGGGTCCTCGGCGTCGGCCAGGGTCTCCCCGATGGTGATCTCCGCCATGCCGGCCACCGCGGCGATCTCGCCCGGGCCGGCCTCGAGGGCGTCCACCCGGTCGAGGGCGTCGGTGACGTACAGCTCGGTGATCTTGGTCCGCTCGATGGTGCCGTCGATCTTGCACCAGGCCACGGTGGCCCCCTTGCGCAGGGTGCCGTTGTGCACCCGGCAGATGGCCAGGCGCCCCAGGTAGGGGGAGGCGTCGAGATTGGACACGATGGCCTGCAGCGGCGCCTCCGGGTCGAACTCGGGGGCGGGGATGTGGTCGAGGATGGCCTGGAAGAGCGGCTCGAGGTCGGTGCCCTCGACGCCCTGCTCGTTGGCGGCCCAGCCGGCCCGGGCGTTGGAGAACAGGATGGGGAAGCTGATCTGGTGCTCGTCGGCGTCGAGGTCGAGGAAGAGCTCCTCCACCTCGTGGACCACCTCGTCGATGCGGGCGTCAGGTCGGTCGACCTTGTTGACCACCAGCACCACCGGCAGGCGGGCCTCCAGGGCCTTGCGGAGGACGAACCGGGTCTGGGGGAGGGGGCCCTCCGAGGCGTCCACCAGGAGGAGCACACCGTCGACCATGGTGAGCCCCCGCTCGACCTCGCCGCCGAAGTCGGCGTGGCCGGGGGTGTCGATGATGTTGATCTTCACGCCGTTGTGGAGCACGGCGGTGTTCTTGGCGAGGATGGTGATGCCCTTCTCGCGCTCGAGGTCGCCGGAGTCCATGACCCGCTCGTTGACCGACTCGTTGGCCCGGAACGCCCCGGACTGCCAGAGCATGGCGTCCACCAGGGTGGTCTTCCCGTGGTCGACGTGGGCCACGATGGCCACGTTGCGGATGTCGTCTCGGGTCTGCATGGGGTGGGGCGGCCTTTCAGGGGCGGGATGCGGGGGAGACGGGCACGGCGCGGCGGAGGGCCTCAGGGGGCGTCCGGCCACGGCGGAGCCGCCATCCTACCGGTCCGGGGAGGTCCGGTGACCGCACGGCGACCCGGACGCCTGCGTCGGAGGCCCCGGGAGCGTGACCTGGTGCAGCCTCCGGAGGGGGTGGTCCCGACCAGCCGGAACCTTTTCCGGCAGACGCTCGATATGGGGGCTACGGTGCTGGACAACGAGGGTCTTGCAGTACGAGGAGGGGCGACGTCGAACACCCGGGGTTCGCGTCGGGCGGCGGTCGCGTCCGTGTTGCTGGTGGTCCTCGGGGCCGCCGCCGTCCTGGCGCTGCTGGGCTCGGGCCAGACCCGGCACGCGGCCGCTCCGGTGACCCACGCGGTTGGATCGGGAACGGCGCCGACCGCCCCGCCTCGCCCGGGCCGCCCGTCCGGATCCCCGGGGGCCCCGGCTCCGACCACCCCGTCGACCGTCGCCGTCCCGACGGGTCGGACCACCGCGGTCGTCGCCCCGAAGCCACCGGTTCCGGCCGGGAGCGTGGTGGTCGGCCCGGTCCCGGCCGACACCAGGATCACGGTCGACGTAGGGCTGGACCCGGCCGACCCGGCCGCCCTCACCCGGTTCGACGTCGCGGTCTCGACACCCGGGTCCCCCGAATACCGCCACTACCTGGCCAAGGGACAGTTCGCCACCCGGTTCGGTGCCTCCCAGGCCACCATCGACGGCCTGACCAGGGCCCTGGAGGCCGACGGGCTGGCGGCCGCCGGCACGCCTGACCGCCTCTCGGTGAAGGTCTCGGGGACGGCGGCCCAACTGGAGGCCGCCTTCCACACGCCGCTCGTCGACTACCGGCTGGCCGGCGGTCGGGAGGCCTACCAGAACACCGCGGCACCGACCCTCCCGGCCGCCCTGGCCAGGGGCGTCATCGGCGTCGTGGGCCTGTCGGACGTGGTGCAGTCCGAGCCCACCGCCATCCCGTCGCCGCGATTGCCTGCCGGATCGACCCGGGGATCGACCCCGGTGCCGGCCGTGCACTCGCACGTCTCCGGCCCGCAGCCGTGTGCGGCGGCCACCACCGACGCCACCAGCTATGGCGCCTACACCTCCAACTCGCTGGCCTCGGCCTACGGGTTCACCACCGCCTACGGCGCCGGCAACCTCGGGGCCGGACAGACGGTGGCGCTCTTCGAGCAGGAGCCCTTCCTGGCCGCCGACGTCACCGCCTTCGAGTCGTGTTACGGCATCTCGACCCCGGTGACCACCACCAACGTGGACGGCGGACCGGGGAGCGGAGCCGGCTCGGGCGAGTCGATCCTGGACATCGACATCGTCGCCTCGTTGGCACCCTCGGCCACCATCCACGTCTACCAGGCATCGAACACCGGCACCTCCACCACCGACCTGTACCGCCAGATCGCCACCGACGACTCGGCCAAGGTGGTCAGCACCAGCTGGGGGATCTGCGAGCCGTTGCTGGCCGGCTACTCCAACCAGTCGGTGGAGAACCCCATCTTCGAGGAGATGGCCGCCCAGGGCCAGACGATGGTGGCGGCCTCAGGGGACTCCGGTTCCGAGGCCTGCGACCAGGCAAACGGCAGCACGGCGCTGTCGGTTGGCGACCCGGCCAGCCAGCCTTGGGTGACCGGGGTGGGTGGCACCTCGCTGACCGCCATCGGACCGCCGCCGACGGAGACGGTGTGGAACGAGATTGCCACGGGCTACGGCGCCGGGGGAGGCGGCAAGTCGATCACGTGGACCCGTCAGGCGTGGCAGGCGGGCCCGGGGACCTCGGGCACGGCCCGCCAGGTCCCCGACCTCTCGGCCTCGGCCGACCCGCTCCACGGCTATGTCATCTACCTCAGCGGCTCGTGGTCGGCCGAGGGTGGCACCAGTGCGGCCACGCCCCTGACCGCCGCCCTGGCGTCGCTGGTGGACAACAGCTGCGCCTCGGGGGCGCTGGGCTTCCTGAACCCGAAGCTGTACTCCATGGCGTCCGCCAGCACCGGACTGCACGACATCACCTCCGGCAACAACGACTACACGGGCACCAACGGAGGCCTGTACCCGGCGACGACGGGCTACGACATGGCCTCCGGCCTCGGGTCGCCGAACGGCTCCACGTGGTTCACCTCCGCCTGCCAGACCTCGGTGACCTCGCCGACGGTGGTCCCCGCGAAGAACCTGACGGGCGCCACCACCACCTACACCACCAAGTTCACCACCTCGGCGTCGGGGGCCATGCCCGCCGGTGACTTCGTGACGCTGACCGGCCCCTCCGGGACCACCTTCACCTCGACGGCCTTGAACTACACCGTCGCGGTGGGGGCGGGAAGCCCCGTCACGGTCACCTCGGCCGCCGCCTCCGTCGCCAAGGGGTCGGCGACCAACAACGCCGTCGTGCTCCAGCTACCCGCCTCCGTCGGTG
>Ga0302196_10004754_pt1 | contig 12236 bp, 12 predicted proteins | sample II_Bog_N1_3_FD_198794 | JGI IMG/M metagenome (GOLD analysis project Ga0302196, IMG submission 198794) | Peat permafrost microbial communities from Stordalen Mire near Abisko, Sweden - II_Bog_N1_3 | ecosystem: Environmental > Terrestrial > Soil > Wetlands > Peat | place: Sweden: Abisko...
TAAACCCCCTGGTCCCATCACCATGCGACGTGGCATGGAACAGTTCGACGCAATCCATCGCGGTCGTCAGCTCGGTCAATCCGGGACGATGCTGCAATGAGAAGTGCGAATCCCCTAGTATGGAGCAGGGGGCCAGAGCCAGGACGGCGATGGCGAAAAAGATTTTCTTCATGACAGACGTCCTTAACTGTGAATAGTTTACCATAAGAAATCGTTCCGTCAATCACTCCCTTGCCGCCTCACGGCGGGGCGCTGCGCTTGGTGCCCTTGCCCGCAGCGTGTATGAGACAGTCGATTGCCGCATGCTGGAAGCCGCCGCGCTGGCGGCCTGCAGGCGCAGCAGCACGCCGCCGCCTTCGGCCTTCGCGGACAGGTCTTGGCGCAGGTAGCAGCGATGCCTTCCAACTCATCCCGCACCCTCGCGCTGCTCCCGGGATCGCCGCGCTTTCAATCGCGACGAGGCAGTCCGTTCCGATCCCAGCGACCGTCAGCCAACGCCCAACGTAGGTCAGCTCTGCTAATCGCGGACTTTGGCTCCAATCCCACCGAAACGCCGACCGGCCGGAGGCGGCAGGGCGGCCTCGGCGACTGTGTGAAGACTTCCACAATACTCCACCGCCGTTGCCATAATGCGCGATTCTGCGGCACGCCAGACAGGCGGCGGGCGGCTCACGGCTTGCGCTACCGCACGGCGGACATGCTGACCGCAAGCCCCGTCGAACTGCCCCAGCGGCGTGCACATGGTGCTCAAGGTCCGGACCTCCGTCGCGAACGGCACGCTCGATCGGGATCATGCCGGTCCACGCAATCGTTGACGGAGACCGACACCAGCGGGCCGGCTCACCGATACCACTTGCCCGCCAGCGGCATGGTGCCCATGCTCCCGAGATGTGCGCCTTGCACCGTCGCTGGAGATCACATGGGAGACGAAGCTAAGCGGAGCGGCAACATGGTCTGCTGCGAGGCGTGCGGTACGACGGTCCCGGGCTACGATGTCGTGAACTACGGCTCGATGGAGCAAGGTTACCGAGAGCTTTGCACCCGCTGCTTCAACGGCGAGGTGGCCAGCGCCCTGAGTCTGGACCGCTTCGAGAATGTCCGTCTCCATCCGGTTGTGATGACTGACTGCGCAGGGGAGAGGCACGAGTTCCATTTCCAGTGGCGGCTACTCGGGTCTATGGGGGTGCTCGACGCCTTCGAGCTCACAGCCGGTGAGCCGGGGGGATATCAGTTCCAGATAATTGGGGAACCGGACGACGACCCATTGGCGCTGCTCGGCCGCCTGATCGAGCGGATGCGCCGGAGTCTGTCCGTCAAGCATCTCGTGCGCAGCGAACACGGCAGGCAGATTGCCGACCTGACGGTATGTGGCCGAATCGACTGGGACGGGTCTCAGGACGGCCGGATACCAATGCTTGTTATCGATGGTCAGGAATTGTCGTGGCGTGAATTGGGGCGCATGCTGATGACCTTCGAGGGCTGGCAGTTCCGCTTGACCATCTTCGATCGAAGCGACGAGGTGTAGGATAGGACGTACCTTGGGGCCGACGGTCGGCCGCCGCGTAGGCAGCCGGTTTCTGCCCGATGGCATGGATTTAAGGCCCACCCTCAGGTGTGGTGAAACGTTTGGGGCAGGTATTCCCGATAACAATGAGCGTCGGGCGTGGGGGATCGGCCCCCGCCCGCGGGGTCGATCGCGGCCGTCGGCTTGGTCTCGCGGGGCGCTGGCCCGACGCCCCTGCCCGCCTGCCCGGCCGATCTGGAGTCCTGGCGCAACCTGGCGCGCGGGCTGCGACGCAACCCTTGCGATGCCCGCATCCGGCTCCGACCGGCAGCCGGCCAGCGCTTAATCGATCAGTTGCGCGGTCGGAAGCTTTGGACACTCATGAAAACGTTCGCCATGATCCAGGGCATTTTTTTGGAAGGGGATGGCAAGTGCGCGCGACCGAGCCGCCGACCGACACCGGCACCGCCGCCGGCAAGGCGCTCTTCGACATGCTCGGAAAGCAGGCGGCATAGCCATCCGATCCGGCCGGACCTGCGCCCGCTCTATCCCCCGCACTGGCGCGAGCTGAGCGCCCGGGTGCGCTTTGAGCGTGCCGGCGGCAAGTGCCAGAGCTGTGGCCGGCCGCACCTGGCGCACCTCCGTTGCCTGCCGGACGGGCGCTGGTTTGACGAAACGGCCGCGACCTGGCGTGACCGCCGTGGCCGTCCGGCGCGCTGGCCCGACTTGGTGGAAGCGACGCGGTTTCGCACGACCCGTGTCGTGCTCGCCGCCGCGCATCTGGACAGCAATCCGACAAACAATCGGCTGGCCAATCTCAGGAGCCTCTGCCAGCGGTGTCACATGCTGCACGATCGGCCGCACCATCTTGCGCAGCGCTGGATCACCTATCGCCGGCGCTACGCGCTTGGCGACTTGTTCCTTGGGCGCTACGAGGCCGCCTGCCTCGCCCTGGCGGCACGGCCCGCGCCGCCAGGACGCTTGGCCGGATGACGCGCATCAGACCGCGATCAGCAGACACTGATTGGGGGCACACCGGGAGGTATCGCGGCTCAGGCGAAACGCCAGCGTAAACGCTTTCCGGCGATTGTACGCCCGATAACCTCGCTTGTCGTGAGTACAACCCGCGACACCGAGCCGTTCCATAGTCAAATAGGTAGGACGCGTTGCGAGGCAGCGGCCGAGCCAAGCGTTTGTGGTGATACGACTTCATAAAAACAAGAAGGGCATGCGAAGATGCTTCCTCAAATAGTAATAGGTGGACGCGGCTACTGGAACGCCCAGCGCAACGTGCTCGCAATCCCCAGCGTTCCGGCGCGGACTAGGGGACGCGGGAGTATGGGGGTGGACAGGCCGTGCATGCGCCGCGCCCAGTCCGGCAACAAGTCGACCGCCGCCTGCATGGCGATGGCCTGGATCGGCTCGGCCATCGCGTGCGGCGCCTTTTGGGTCATCACCAGCCGCGCGACCTCTCGCGTGCGCCGGTCGCACAGCAATTGCGGATGCATCGACCGGATCAGGCCGCGCGCCTCGGCCCGGGAGAGCGGGACCGGATCGGCGCCCAGCGCGAGGCCGACACGCGCCATCTCGCGAAAATAGCGGTCCTGGTCGGCAGCCGACATGCCGGGCTCAGCGTATCGGACCCAGGCATCCAGGAAACTGGTGGCCTCGGTCACGTGGACCCAGGCGATCAGGGCCGGGTCGTTCGCCGCGTAAGGGCGTCCGTCCGGCAGCGTGCCCCGCACCCGCTCGTGAATTCCGCGGACGCGCGCGATCACCGCCTCGGCTTCCGCCCGGCCACCATAGGTGGTCAGGGCGATGAAGCGCGCGGTCCGACGCAGCCGGCCCTGCATGTCGGTGCGGAAATTGGAATGGTCCCACACGCCCGCCAGGACCGCCGGGTGGAGCATCTGAAGCAACAGCCCCGTGACGCCGCCCACCATCATCGAGGTCACGTCGCCATGCACGCGCCAAGCGACGGCTCCCGGGCCGAACAGCCCGTCGGTCCGCCGCGGCACCGGCTTCTCGCCGCGCGCGGCATTGTTGAACAGCGCAATCACCCGGGCCGCGATCGCGGCTTTCAACGGCCGCGCGACCAGATCGCCCAGCGATAGAGACGAAGAGTCATTAGCGCCCGGATATGCCATCCGATGCGAGATGGCCCCGACAGACCAAGAGGCAATAACGCAGGCGGTAAGGGCTTGAGCCCACCGGCCGTAGTCGAGTCCCAGTCGGGCCACGCGCATGAGCGCACGGCCGGCAGGATGACTCAGCGCGTGGCGCGTTTGGCTGAGGCGATCGCATGGCGGGAAGCATCCAAGCTTGCGTCGGAAGTAGCGGGCACACCGGAAAGGCCCATCTCCGGTCTAAATGGTTCCCGAGGCACGACATGAGCGGTCAAACGCGGCTTACCGTCTATTACGATGGCGCTTGCCCAGTCTGTTCGAGCGAAATGGGCTTCTACCAAAGACAGGATGGAGCCGATGGCATCCAGTGGGTCGATGTGGCGACATGCGATCTGAGCCTATTGGGACCGCAGCTTGACCGGGAGCGCGCACTCGCTCGCCTGCATGTCCGCCGCGAGAACGGCGAGCTGGTGGACGGGACGGCAGCCTTCGCCGCGCTCTGGCGAAAGCTGCCGAGGCTTTCAATGCTGGGGGCTATCGCGTCATGGCGGCCGGTCGGCATCGCCCTCGAGTTGGGCTATAGCGCATTCCTGCGCCTGCGTCGCGCCTGGCGGCGATGACCGTGAGCGCCGGTGATCGCCGCGCGCCTTGATGCTTCGTGGCGCCGACCGTTCGGCCGCCGGCCAGCGTATGCCCGATAATCGCGCTTGTTGTCGGACATGGGATTCAGGCTCCGTTGCCGCACGAAATTCCGCCCGACATCGCCCCGTTGTCGCGCGCCGCTTGGGACTGCTGATCTGCCGGGTGGCCCGAGCCAGGAACCGGACCAGCAACGGGCACCACAGGCGTGTGGCGGCCCGGCGAGAGCGCTCATTCATCGTCGCCTCCGGCGTCGGGCAGGATCCCGGGCTCAAGCTCTTCAGGCGTGGGGAGGGACTCGGCCAGTTGCGCAGGCAGCGCGTCGGCCAGCATCAGTTTGTAACGGGCGACGCCGATCGGCGTGTCGACGCCCCGCAGTGCGTACTCGACGACGACGCGGTTGCGCTCGCGGCACAGGATCAGGCCAATGCTTGGATTGTCCTCCGGCTCGCGGTCGCGATCATCCAGCGCCGCGAGATAGAAATTCATCTTGCCCGCGTGCTCCGGCTGGAATGGCCCCGTTTTCAGGTCGACTGCGACCAGGCAGCGCAACCTGCGGTGATAGAACAGCAGGTCAACATAGAAATCCTGGCCGCCGACCTCGAGATGATGCTGACTGCTGACGAAGGAGAAGCCTTTGCCGAGTTCGAGCAGCAGGTCCTTGACGCGAGCGATAAGGGCACGCTCGACATCGCGCTCGTGCGCGGCCTGCCGCAGCGTCAGGAAATCGAACTGGTAGGGGTCCTTCAGCACTTGCTGAGCGAGGTCCGAGGTCGCAGGTGGCAGCACCCGTGCGAAATTGGTCAGAGCCTTGCCCTGGCGGGCATGCGCCTGGGTGTCGATCTGGGCGGCGAGGACCGGACGGCTCCAACCGTGTTCGAGCGCCGCCTCTGCGTACCAGAGCCGGGCGGCCGGATCCTTGACGGCCAGCAATTCGATGTTTTGGCCCCAGGGCAATTTGCCAACGACCCGTTGGAGAATTGCCGCATCGGGCCACGCCTCCGCGAACGCCCGCATGTAGCGCAAATTGGCTGACGAGAAACCGCGGGAATCGGGGAACTCCGTGCGCAGGTCGGCGGCAAGGCGGTCGACCACCTTGGTGCCCCAGCCGTGCTTGGCCTGCCGGTTGCGGATGTCGCGGCCAATCAGCCAATAGAGGCCGATCAGTTCACTGTTGACGGCGAGCGCGGCGCGGAGCCTCGTCTCGCGAATGCGGGCTTTGAGGTCGGCGAGCCACGCTGCGTAGTCAGCGGGCAGGACGGGTGGGCGGGCCGTCATCGCGCGACGCCGCGGAGGCGCGCCGAACGGCCCGCCGCCGCGTTGCGACCGAGCCGCGATATCCAGGGCGGTCCGTGGCTGGCGCGGCGGTCCGGACGCACTGGCTCCCACAATTCGTAATTGTGGTGGACCCTCCCGGCCTGAGCCGGGAGCTGGCTCCGCTCGGGAATCGCGCCCTGCTTGGTGGTAGAACGAATTAAGGATTTTTGCGTTGCGAAGCCGACGCAAAAATCCCGTTGGACGAACGCGGGGGTATGGGGCCTGGATGGGGCGGCTATGGAGATTTCACCGCGGACGCTCGGTGTCCCGGCCGATCACGGTGACCCGACAGGTGTCGCCTGCGCCGTCCGGCGGCATCACCGCAGTGTGGCGTGGCGTTATCGAGCGGGTCGCGAGCATGCTGTAGGTCTCGGTGAGGCCATTGGCTGAGGTGGGGACAGCGGCGCCCTGTGGCGTGGCGGAGCACGCGGGGCAGCACCGGACGGCAGTGGCTGGGATGGGTGGGAGATTACGGTCCCATGGCCAGCCCCCGTGCGAAGGTGCGGATGAAGATCAGCCGCCCCTGGTGACAGTGCGGGCAGATTCTCGGTTCAATTGCCGGCGCGAGGGCCGCCTCGATGGGATCGGGCGGCACCGCCGTTTCCGGCAGTGGCCCGGTCGGCGGCGGCGCCTGCAGTTCCAACATCTGCCGCACCCGCGCAGCGTCCTGGCGGTGCGCCTGATGCCATAGGCCGAAGTAGCGCACCTTGTGGAAGCCACGCGGCAGCACGTGCTGGAGGAAGCGGCGCATGAACTCCTCGCCGCTGAGCCGGCAGATGCGTCGGCGGCCGGTCTTGCGGTCGCGGTACGCGAAAGTCACGCCGGCGTCGTCGAGGCCGACGATGCGGGCGTTGGTGATGGCGATGCGGAAGACGTAGCGGGCGAGGTAGTCGAGCACTGCCTGTTCGCCGCGGCCCCAGGCGGTGACGTGGGCGATCCAGTCCTTGTGCCACACCACGTCAGGCACGATCAGCTCGGGACAGCGTTGTTGCAGCAGAGCGCGGAACTTGCCGCGCACCTTGCGGGCGAGCGCCTTGATCGGCAGCAGGAAGGTGCGGCGTGCCGGGTGCCAGGTGGTGCCGTCCTCGGAGATGCCGCCGCCGCTGACCAGGCAATGGACGTGCGGGTGCAGGTTGAGCTGCTGGTCCCAAGTGTGCAGCACCGCCAGCACGGCGACGGTGCCGCCGACGAAGCGCGGGTCGCTGGCGAGTTCGATGATCGCGCCGGCTGTCGCCTGCATCAACACGGCATAGCCGTCGTGCTGATGCGCCCGCAGCACCGCTCGTAGCTCAGCCGGCACGGTGACGGTGATGTGGAAGTACGGCACTGGCAGCATCTCCGCCTGCCGGTGGCCGAGCCATTCCTGGGTCTGGGCAGTGTGGCACTTGGGACAACTACGATTGCCACATGAGTGGAACGAGAACGTCTCGGTACCGCAGGTATCGCAGCGCCACACCTGGCCGCCGAGGGCGGCGGTGCGGCAGTCGAGGATGTCCTCGATGGCACGTCGGTGCGACGGCGGCATCGCCGCCGCGTGCGCGTTGAGGTAGTCCGCCGCGAAGCGGCGGAACACCTCGGCGACCTCGATCATGGCCGCCTCCCTCAGAGGCCGGCCATCAGGCGGTCGAGCAGTCCCTGCAGCGAGGTGAGCGTTGGCGTGGTCAGGTGGGTGTAGATCGCCGTGGTGGCGATGCGTGCATGGCCGAGCAAGATCTGCACGATGCGCATGTCCACACCGTTCTCCATCAGCCTCGTTGCATAGCTGTGGCGCAGAGAGTGGGGCGTGATCCCGGGCGGGACGCCGGCCGCGCCGGTGGCGGCGGCGAAGCTCTTGCGCAGGACGCGCTCATCGACCGGCGTGTCACCGCGACGATTGGGGAACAGCCAGCGGCGGTTGTGATGGGTCAGCCATACGTGCTCAAGCTCGTCGAGCATGGGTTGGGGCAGCGGCACCAGCCGCTCCTTGTTGCCCTTGCCGATGATGCGCAGAACCCGGCGTGCCCGGTCGATGGCCGTGACCTCCAGCGTGATGGCCTCGCTGATGCGCAGGCCGCAGGCATACATGAGGGCCAGGCAGGTGCGATGGACCGGGTTGCGGACGCCGCCGAGAAGGCGCCGGACCTGATCCTCAGTCAGCCATTCAGGCAGCCGCTTCTGCCGCGGCAAGGCGATCCTTTTTTTTCCCGAACAGATCCCAGGTCCGGCAGAGCGTGTGGACGAAGAAGAACCGCAGGCCGGCGCGGGCGATCTCGAAGGTGCCCCGCGCCACCCCACGCTGGCGCAGATCGAGCAGATAGGCGCGGACCTCCTCCTCGCTGAGCCGGTCCGGCGCGCGCCGATAGTGCTTGGCCAGCTGCCAGACCGCGCGGAGATAGGCGGCCTGCGTCCCCTCGCTCAGCCCGGCCAGGATCATGGCCTCGATCATCTGTTGACGTTGTGGCGACATGACGGCTCTCCCTCGGTTGATGTCCCGGCGAGCGACCTCCGCCCGCCAGCCCAAGGAATACCCCCGCCCGGGTCAGCCTTGCCTTGACCCGAGTCGCCTCGGCGTAGCCGTTCCGTCCAAGCACGTTTGATCAAGAAATCCGCTTTCAAGAGAACTTCGGCCGATGCCCAGCAGCCGCACAGTAGTCGCTACAAGGAGGCCACTTCACCTGGATCGGCAGCCGTCCTGCATCTCCGCCCAACAGCCGCAGGATCCGGTCGCGGCCTTCCGGGGGGACAGAATGCCGGTCGAACCAGGCCGGCCGGTAACGCGAGCCGATATCCGCGGCATCGGCCTCCGCGGCGAACAGCGCGACGTCCAGGTCGAGCTGCCACTGTATTACACCGGCGCCCGGCGCCGCTGCGCCCGTCTGGAAGCCAAATCGCATCAGGTCAGCCGTGGCCAATGCGCACGCCCAGCACTTCGAGGAACTTCGCCAGCCACGCCGGATGGGCCGGCCAAGCCGGTGCGGTGACCAGATTGCCATCGGCGATTGCGGCGTCGATGGCAATGTCGGCATAACGGGCGCCGGCCAGTTTCACCTCCGGTGCGCAGGCGGGATAGGCCGAAACCGTGCGCCCACTGATTACGTCGGCAGCTGCCAACAACTGCGCGCCATGGCAGACCGCAGCGATCGGCTTGTCGGCGGCGGCGAAAGCGCGGACCAGCGCCAGCACCCGTTCGTCGAGTCGAAGATATTCGGGCGCGCGACCACCCGGAATCACCAGACCGTCGTACTGGTCGGCGGAAACGTCGTCGAAGTCCGCATTCAGGCTGAAACGGTGCCCGGGCTTCTCGGTGTAGGTCTGGTGCCCTTCGAAGTCGTGGATGGCGGTGGCAATACACTCGCCGGCCTTCTTGCCCGGACAAACCGCATGCACCGCCAGGCCGACCACCTGGAGAGCCTGGAACGGCACCATGGTCTCGTAGTCCTCGGCAAAATCGCCGACGAGCAGCAGGATCTTCTTGGCCAAGTCGGCTTCCTCCGGGTTTACGTCTACGACGTCGACGGCAGGGCGACGCGAGACGCGTCGTCGGCTGAAATTAGCGGTGCGGCCGAGCCGGGGTCAAAGACATGGTCTGCGCAACGGCAAGGAGGCCGCCGAGCGGCGCAGGGATCTCTCGCGCCTGCCCGCGTCCCGATGGCCAGGATCGGCCCGCTGACCACTGAGAGCGCAACCCTGACCGCAACCTTCGCCCGGCGGGAGGCCGAGCTCGCCGCGCCGACCCGGGCCGCCGCCGCCACCTGATCGACCGACCGCTGCACGCACGGGGCTGCCGCAAAGCGGTCACCATGAGGACCCATGCTGGACGAGCTTGGAATCGGGCAAACAGGCGCAACGATCGCGCCTTCCATCATCGGCTTCCGCCCCTGCGACGAGAGGCTGGGCCTGGTCGAGCTCGCGCGACGTATCACTGAGCTTGCTGAAAGTCGGTGCGGTCACGGCGATTGCCCGTGTGGCCACAACGGGTCAAGGCCGCTCACGTCGCGCTGGACGAAATCAGCGACAGCCGGGCCTTGGGAACGGACCAACGAGATCATCGCAGAGTTTGCTGATGAGGTGACGCTCGATCGCGGCCGGATCATGCTCAGGCCCGATTGTGCCGGCGGGATGGGGCGCAGGGCTCGCCGCCTTCCTCGCAAGACCCCACCCAGAAGCGAAAGTTCCGTGTGAGCTCGTCGCGGACCTGTATGCCGACGCCACGCCGATGCGCAGGCGGACTTCGCTTACGGGATCAGATCGGCGCTACTTTGACCTGTCCCACCGTATGCCTGATAATTATGGTTGTCGGGCATACAGTCGAAGCAGGTAAAGTCGCTTCGGACAACGCCCCGGGTGGTCATTCCGGCCGCTTTGCGTGCCGCGTTAACCGTGAAGCGTTGAACCCCCTGCCCCTCGGGCCGTCCTTAGAGCGCTGAGGGGCCATGCTGCAGCGCGGAAGGGGAGATCGGCACACCGAACCCACGGCACCACAAAACACGGGCCAGTACACCGCTTTAGAGTTGGTGTTTTAGCACGAGGCGGCCGGTCACCTTGCCGTCACGAAGACGCATCAGGGCCTCGTTGGCTTGCGAAAGCGGCACGGTGGTAACCGGCAGCGCCGGCAGGCTGCCGTCCCGCGCCAGAAGGAGGACCTCGCGCAGCTCTTTGGGATTGCCGACATAGCTTCCCTGCACGGTCAGCGCCCGGATCGGCATCAGGGGCAGCGCCACGGTCAGCTCGCCGCCGAACAGGCCGACCTGGATCAGCCGGCCCCCCTTACGAAGCGCATCGAACGCGAACCGCGCCGTCGTGCTACCGTTGACCAGGTCGATGACGGACAGCACAGGACCGCCGGCGGCTTCGACGATGCGCTGCGTGACGCCCTCGCCGCTGCCGTCCACGACCTTGCTGGCACCCGCGGCCAGCGCCGACTCGCGCTTCTCCGCGCTAACGTCCACCACGACGATGGCCGGGCCCAGGCCGCCATCGCCGACCAGCACGATCGGTTCGTCCGGCGCATAGGGCGGGATCATTGCTTTCCTGATCGCCGAATAGACGCTGACCCCCGAGCAGGCATAGGTGGCGGCCACAGCGGGGTCGAGCGTGCCGAGGTCGACCAGGTGGCGCGGGTGCGGCACCACCACGTGGGTCGCGTAACCGCCGTGCTGATACACGCCGATGAAGCGCGGGTTGAGGCACATGTTGTCCTCTTCCGCCTGGCACCGCGCGCAGGTGTCGCAGCCGAACCAGGGAAACACGATGCGGAGGTCGCCGACCGCAACACCGTGCGCGTCTGGGCCAAGCTTCGCGACCCGGCCGACGACCTCATGGCCCATGGCAAGCGGAAGCACGAGCCCGCGGTCCTTGAGCGACATTGTTTTGCCACCGCCGAGGTCGTAGTGGCCCTCCCAGATGTGCAGGTCGGAGTGACAGACGCCGCAGTGGATAACCTCGATCAGGACCTCGGTGCCTTCGGGCTCCGGCGTGGGCAGCTCGATCTCCTGCAGCGGAGCCCCGTTCTCGACCACCGCCCATGCGCGCATCCTGGCCTCGCCTACCGTTTGATTTCGTTGTTCGGACGCCCCGCACGCTGGATGGTCAAGCCTTGCGGAAGTTCGTCGTGCGTCGACGTGTTTTGCGCCTGCCGCCGATGGCGATCAGGTCGGTTTTGCCGGTAACGCCCCCTGGACGCCCGGATGGGCGCACGGAGGAATGACCGCCAGGCCCGCATCCGATCCCGCGAGCGCTGACACGAGCCGCCGGATCACGGGACGCCCCGACGCGCTTGCCGGGCTATCACAGACGACGGGTGGCGACTGCCCCCTGCAATGTCAGCGACTCGCGGCACTAGCGCCCTTAGCCAGTGGTTGCCCGCCGGCGACCCGCGTGCCGAGTTTGCGGAGGCGCTTCGCAACGCCGGCCTGCAGATTACCGGTCTGCCGGCGATGGACGGCAGTCATTAACCGGTTGTTTTTCATCACGCGAGTTCCTTCGGGTTTGAGTTATGAATCCGGGCTACGGCATCGCCTGCCGGAACGGTGCAGACGAAAACCAACCGTCGATGCCTGCATAGTACCCTCTCCGTTTACGCCGGTCAACGTTACGGTTTCCGGCGCCTGGGGGATTCGCGCTCTTGGGCCGGAAGGCCCGGCAACGTAAAATTGCACGCTAAAAAGCGGGAACGCGGCTGGCATTCGTAGCATTTTGAGCCTGGCGGGACGGGCGAAGACGGAGCGCCGTCGAGAGGTGGCTGGACAATCAGCCCGGCTACTCAGCGACAGCTCTGGACCCGGGACGGGAAGCCGGCAGATCCACCTTTCTGGGTCTAGCAATTGCAGCAAATGTGAGACCACTCCCCGTAACATTCTCAATTATCCTGCAGCGAAAATGGCGATTTTTGAAGAATCGCGCCATTTCGCGCAGCGCGACACCGGCCTTTCGGGCCGGTCACGTTACCCGCAAGCAGATCGGCACATGGCTCTCACGCACTCCAGCCGATGCGATTGACACTGCACTTGTCGCGGAAGGCACCGTTACCTGCGGGCCGCTATCTCCCCACCAGCCGCAGAATGATGGCGTCGGGCAACAGGCTACTGGATCGCATAGGAGAACTCAGATGGTCCGAACCATACAGCCGCAAATCGACTCGGGAGGCTTGAGGATTTGCCGGCGCGTTCGGC
>Ga0302196_10004776_pt1 | contig 12212 bp, 7 predicted proteins | sample II_Bog_N1_3_FD_198794 | JGI IMG/M metagenome (GOLD analysis project Ga0302196, IMG submission 198794) | Peat permafrost microbial communities from Stordalen Mire near Abisko, Sweden - II_Bog_N1_3 | ecosystem: Environmental > Terrestrial > Soil > Wetlands > Peat | place: Sweden: Abisko, Stordalen...
TCCTCGATTCTGGTCACACCTCGCCAAGGGCTACGCCGCGAACATCCAGGACGCCGAGGTCGCCTGAGTCACGAGATCCGAGCGCAATCCACGCCCCCCGTCGCCGCGATCGCTACATAGAATTCTCTTATCGGCTGTCTCACGCGCGTTGACACGTTCCGGCAACCTCTCCGGGTGGCGCGTACCTACAGAGACCGAGTTGTTCTCGATTGTCGAGCTTGGGGCCGGAACTCCCACTCTCAACGCAACAGCATTTCCTGAAGCCGTAGCTGGCCTGTATTGGACAACGAATGCTGGCTCAACATCTGGAAGCGCGATCGCCATCGACTTCACGAATGGCACCGCAGGTAGCATTCCGGCAGGACAGGGGGCCTATGTCCGATGCGTAACCAGCCAGTAGCCAAGATCCTGCGCAACTCGGGGTCCGGCGATGAGAGTCAAATCGTTCGACCGGGGTCACGGACTGCGTGTCCGCGCGTTGCGTCGGCGCCGAGCCGGCGACAGGCCCCACGGGACAATCGAGCCGCTGCTAAATTAGTTACCCGCAGGAAGCGAGCGATACACGTTCATGCATCGTCCCGACTCGCAGGCCTGCACCATCTTTCCGTCTGGTCCACCGCAGAAGTCCGGACAATGCCGCGCGGGATCGGGATCGACCCGCTCTATGGGGCCACTCGCGCATGCGTCGGTCTTGCGATCACGACCGCAGACGCAATCTGAGTCGATGCGGCATTCCGCGTTCGAGGCCGCCGTTGTCGAGGGCGCGGGTTCCGTCGCTCTCGCCGACGGCGCCGCTGCCTGTGAGCAGGCCACGGAACCGAGCACGGCAAGCGACAGGCTACTCGCAAGGCGCCAAAACATGTGGTGATCCGGCATCACGCTCCTGCCCGTGCACAGGTGATCGCTACGCTTCCACTAAACCTCTCGGAGACCCGTTCTTTATGCTCTCCCTGAACGGTCAAGACGCCGCTGGCGGAGGTGTTACCCTACTCCTTCCGCCCCTCATCGAGGATCCGCCTCATGGCCTCGTAGTGCGGGCTGTCCACGCGAATCGCGAGCGCGAGCGCCCCGAGGTCCTTGGCGGAGTGAAGCTCGTACCGCTCTCGAAACGCGGGATCGACGAGGATGTCGCGGATCATCCCGCCATAGTCCGGGTGCGGCATGTAGAGAACGTCGGGGGCGCGCGCGAAGAGCCGCGTCGCCGAGAACCCATGTAGCGCGAACTCCGTATCGTTGAGCCCCGCGAGGTCGATGACCGTCTTGCGCGGGTTCATGACGCCGAGGTGCCCCACCTCCGTCGATGCGATGACCAGATCGTCGGGCAGGAGTGAAAAGCGGTCGAGCGCGAAGAGAACGTGTGCGTAGCCGATCCGATACGAGAAGAGGAGCTCCTGGCGCAGGATTGGCAGAGGAGGAGCGAAGACATCGTCCGCGCGTGGGATGACCGCCGCCGCCAGCGCAAACGAGAACACGAACGGGACCTCTCGCATCCGGCGCAGGAGCTGGGCCGCGCCGTAGGCTCCCACGAGCACGATCGCGGGAAGGGCCGGGTAGTAGAAGCGGGCGTACGCCGGCATGATCTGGAGGACGCAGACCAGGTAGTAAGCAGTGAATAGGCCCCCCCCGAGGAGCGCCCCCTTGACCGTGGACGGAGCGTCGCGCAGCCACGCCCTCGGCGAGAAGAGAATCGGGAGCGTGCCGAGCGCGAGGAGGATCCCGTTCGGCAGCGCGAACGCCTTCCATTGCTCGGCCGGGACGGAGGCGTACTTGCCGACGTTGAAGTCGCGATAGAGCGTGGTCGCCTTGGCATAGAAGGAGAGCGGGAGCGCCGAGCCGAAGTAGAGGTCGGAGGCCCCGAGCCAGAGGATGCAGATGGCAACCGTGAGGGCCAACGAGAGGAGCGCCCGCTTCGATCGGGCCCGATCCCTCGTCACGAGCGCGACCCCTGAGACCGAGAGAGACAACAGCATGAGATCGGGGCGCGCAGCGATGGCCAAACCGCCGAAGACGCCGAGGACGACGGCGAGGGGGACGCTCTCCGATTTTTCGCTACGGAGCGCGAGGAGGAGATAGGCGGCCCCATAGGCCATTGCGAAGGACGTATCCATCCCGCTCGTGGCGTGGAAGGCGAGCTTGTCCCCTTGCAGTAGCAGCGAGACCATGACGAGCAGGAGCACGTTCCACCGCGACACCGCGGAGACCCCATCCGTCGCGCGCCATGCGAGGCAGAGCGCCAGCAGGAGAAACGCCGCGCCGCAGAGTATCGACGAGGCCGCGAGCATCGGGAGCGGGTCGCCCGGGAGAAGCAGCCGCATCGGCGCCACGACGAGAAGCAGATAGAGGATCGAGGTGAGCCCGTAGGTCGCGGAGCCGTGCGGGTTCCAAGCGAGCGTCCCCGATTCGCGCAGGTTGTCGGCGTAGCGCGCGAACATGAACGCGTCGTCCCAGACGGTGAGTTTCGTGCGCCATGGAAGGACGAGCACGAGCAGGAACGCGACGACGAGCAGCGCGACAAGCAGGAAAGCGCCCACCGCGGGAGCGACACGAGCGATGTCGCGGCGGTCCATCGGCTTCAGGGTAGGTGGTCGCTACGCTCGGCGTCTCGCGGAATTTCGCGGATGGGCTGAAGCGCCCGATGACGCGAGACATCACCGAGTTGATGACGAGGATCGAGATTTGCGCGGCTCGATGCCCGCGGTCGAGCCCGCGAACGCGGTGCTACCTTCGCTCTGCAATCCATGTGCGGTCGTACCGTCGTCATCAATCCCCACGCCGTTGTGGAGTGCTACCTCGCAGGAGGGCGGGCCACGCTGGGCAAGTACCAGTGGGATTATCGGCCTGGAACGCTTCCGTGGTTTGTTGTCCCGAGGGGCCCGGGGTTCGACCAGAATTGCCTCTACATCTCGCCCCAGGACGACGCGCGCTTTCATTTCGTGCAATCAAGCTCGAACGAACCTCGGACGAACTGACCCGACGCCGGCCGGTATTCCGCAGGCAAGCGGTGGCCTACGCCGAACTCGGGCGACGACTGCTCGAGGAGCACAGTGGCGCGAACGGCCCGCACGCGGAGGTGGCGCACGGACTCGCCCATCCCTAGCGCGACGCCTTTGCTCTTACGGCGCGTGGGTGTGCAAGGCGATTCTCGGAGGTCTACGGATCCAGAGCTGGGATTCGCCCTCGTTTGACTCCGGGAAGTCATCGTTCGCGTGACGTACGCACAGCGGACCGTCCTCGACGTTCAGCGTGAGCCCGACACCGGGCGCGACCATCCCATCGAACACCATCGTGTTGTCCGATGAATCGCAGGGCAACGCGTGGCTGGGAGCGAGTGCGATCTGGACGCGAACGGGGACGCGCGCGTCGACGGTGACGAACAGCGGTGCAAGGCGCGCACTCGCGGAGGGGACGGCCAGCAGCGTCGCGAGAGCGATCACCGACCCGAGAGACGCTCGACGAACGAAGCTTCCGGTCGCCATGGCGAGTATCGAGCAACGGGTGTGCCGCGGCGACCCGGCGTTGATTCGGTCTGGGGATCGCTCGGCAGGCACGCCGGCATCGGTTGGGGTCTGCATCGTTCGGTCCCACTCCGGGTCCTCGGGCGCGACGCCGTGCCATAGCGCGCCGCGGAATCTCCGGTCGAACCGAAACGCCGTCCGAACCCGGCGGTTCCTCAGATCACTTCGGCGTGACTTTCATGACCGAGCCGTCGGCGAAGGCCTGCGCGTACGTGCCTTGGTTCGTCCAGTAGACGCTCGTCGCATCGACCGCGATGGCCGTGGGACCGAGCTGGCCGCTCGCGAGGGTCACGGGAGGGCCGCCGACGATGGGCATTTTCATCACGAGGCCCGTCTTGCCGCAGCCCCAGTAGACGTTCTCGTCATCAACCGCGATCGAAGTCGGCTGCCCCTGGCTCGATGCGAGCGTCGTCGGCGTCCCACCTCCGATGGGTACTCGCATGACCGCTCCGTCGGCGTAGTCGTTGGCGCTCGTGCCTTCGTTGACCCAGTACGCGCTCGCGGCATCGACCACGATGGCGCTTGGTTCGTTCTGCGCTTCCGCGAGCGTGAAGGCGGTTCCTCCGCCGATCGGAATCTTCATCACCGTGCTGCCGTACTGGTCCACCCAGTAGACGCTCGTGGCGTCCACGGCGAGCCCGAGGGGAGCGGTCTGTGGCGACGCAAGGGTCACCGGGGAACCGCCCGCCGCGGCGACCATCGCGATGGTTCCGTTCGTGAAGGGGCCGGTCGCACCAGCGGAGGTGCCGAAGTTCGAGAAAAAGGCGTCCCCCTCGGCCACGACAATCCTTGCGGGCGCGTTCAGTCCCGAAACGAGCGTCACCGGCGCGCCGCCCGTCGCGGGCATCCTCGCTACGCTCCCATCCGTGTTCGCGTTCGCCTCCGTTCCGGCGTTCGTCCAGTAGACGTTCGCAACGTCGACGGCGATTCCGGAGATCCCCTGCTGCCCTGACGCAAGAACGGCAGGCGAGCCGCCGCCCACGGGCATTTGCATCACTGTGTCGTCGCTGAAACCGTTGGCCTCGGTGCCCCCGGCTGCCCAGTAGACGCTCGTCGCGTCCACCGCGATCGCGGACGGGCTGTTCTGGTTTGCGGCGAGAACGACGGGCACGCCCTCCCCCTCGACGGACGGAACCGTCTGCACCTTCCCGCATCCCGCGGTGGTCGCGGACGCCGTCGCAAGGACGACGAGAATCGAGCGTCTTGCGCGGCCCCAGGCGGCGCCGGGGCTCCGTCCGCTCTTGCGGAGTGTCGTCATCTCGCCCTCACGGTTTCGGTGCTGGAGGGGTCGCGCGGGGCTTATTTGGCTGGGGATGCCCTTTCGTTTGAGGCGTCGGCGGACACGGTGCGGGGTACCCCGCACCGCACGGTGGAGCATCGGGGATGTCGCAAACGAATTGGCCGGACAGGTTCGAATCCGCGACGCACATGTCGCTAGCGTTGCAGCAGATGGTGTCCTGAGTGCAACTCCCCGAGTGGGCTACGCAGGCCGTGCATGTCCCGTAGTTGCAGCGAACGCTGGTTTCGTTGCAGCAGAACGGACCGGTGGAGGTGCCGCAACTGGCGCCGACGGCCTGGCACGCGGGAGCTGGACTGCCGGAATAGACGCACGTGCTGTTCACGCAGCCGAGGTTGGGGTGGTTCGACGTGTTGCATGAATTGTTCGCGCAGCACGGTTGCCCCGGATTTCCGCATTGGCAGGTCCCGCCGCTGCCGCTGCACGCGAGGCCCGATGAGCACTGGTCACCGGTGCAACAGGGGCCGTTGATTTGGCCGCAGGTCACGCATTGAGCACCTTGAAGGCAGACGAGCCCGGCGCCGCATGTCGTTCCGTTGCAGCACGGAAGGGGGGCCGTGCCGCAGGAGCAGGTGGGCGCGCCGCCCGTGCCGGCGATGCACGAGAGGTTTGCGTTGCAGCCGCCCGAACAGCAGGGCTGGCCCGGACCACCGCACTGGCAAGTGCCGTCGATGCAGGAGGTTCCGGCCGTGCATTGAGAGCTGTTGCAGCACGCTTGATTTCGGCTGCCGCACTCGCACGTGCCGTCTACGGCAGCAGAGCCGGTGAAGCACGGTTGCCCGTTGCAGACAGGAAGACCGAGGTCGCCGCAGGGGGGACTGGCGGCGCACACGGTGACTTGCGTGGCCTGACTGCCGATGACCGGAGTCGCCGGATCCGTATCGGTCGCCGTCACCACCACCGAGACTGCGGAGCACGGGCCCGTCTCGTTGCTCCCGTACGTCCACTTCGTGCTGAACGTGCCGCCGTTGCAAACGGGCTGCGGGTCGAGCGGGATGACTGCGTAGGGCGGCGTGAGCCCGATGAGCGCGATCTGTGCGCAGCGTCCGGGCGCACAGAATGGATCGGATGGGGGCCTCTCCCTTTTCTTCTCCAGAAGAGAGGGAATCCATCCGATCCATCCGATCCATGCGATCCATCCGAGCAGTTTGGCAGGATGAAAAGTGGATCGGATGCGGATCGGATGGAGCCCCATCCGATCCAGCCCCATCCGATCCAGGAGGTGCCCAACACGAACCGGGTCGAGCCTGCGTTCGAGGTCCCTCTTCCTAACGGCCACGTCGAGGCCGTCGTCTTCGATTCCAAGAAGAAGAGCGAGACCACGGCCATCGTGTACGCGCACACCGCCATCGGCTTGGACACGTACCTTCTCGTGCCCCTCGACAAGGTATGGCGGTTCCCGATCGCTCACCTGTTCCTGGCTCGGCTCGAAGCCATGGATGACGGCTCGATCAAGTGCACCTCTGCTCGGGAGCATCCCGCGAAGCGGGGGAGCTGAGGAGCCGTGGGGGCCGTCCCCGTTCCGTCCAGCGTTTTCAGGGACAGTCAGCCGATGAGCACGCTTCTTTTCCAGCGTTTTTGGCCGCGAATCGTCAGGGACACTAAAGGGACAGTCACCCCCCTAACTGGTGGTAATCCGGGGTAAGCAGGGGTCATTCCTGGGGGCCTCGCCGCTCAAATTCCCCCGGTAATTCGTGCCCAGAGACGGAATCGAACCGCCGACACGGGGATTTTCAATCCCCTGCTCTACCAACTGAGCTATCTGGGCCCTCGGCTGACGAACCTTGCGGCGCGTCACCGAAAGAGGACGCGCACCTTGTTCGGAGCGGCGCGGATTGTCAAGAACCGGTCGCACTTCGGCGCCTCGAAGCCCGCACGCCCCTTCGCGGCCTGTATCCTCCGGAGCATGCCGGCCGCCACCGAGGAGTTGATCTGGGAAGGGCGCCCGACGTGGAGAGCGTGGGCGCTCCAGTGGATCTTCGGTTGGATCCTCTTGCCGCTCATCGTCGGGCTCTTCCTCCTCGTCCCCGTGTGGACGCGGATGAAGGCCAACCGCTGGAAGCTCACCTCGCGACGCATCGAGGTCGAGACCGGGCTCCTCGCGAAGCGCGTCGATACGCTCGAACTGTGGCGGGTGCGCGACGTGGAGTTCCGGCAGTCGCTCATCGAGCGAATCGCGGGCGTCGCGCGCATCTTGGTGACGGCGCACGACGGCTCGTCCCCCACCATCGAGATCCGCGGCGTTCCGGGCGACCGCACCATCTACGACAGGCTGATGGCCGCCGTGATGGACGCACGCCAGCAGCGCGGCGTGATGAACCTGAATCCTTGAGAACGCCCGAGGACGTGAAGGCCGAGTCGTCATGAGCCGCTCGCTTCCCGCCCTCCCCGCGCGCTTTCAGCTCGTTCGCCGGATCGGCGAAGGAGGCATGGGCACCGTCTTCGAAGCGTTCGACCAGGAGCGCCGCGAGAGCGTCGCCATCAAGGTGCTCAAGCAAGCGACCCAGGGCGTCGAGCGCTTCAAGCGCGAGTTCCGCTCACTTCAGGATCTCACGCACCCGAATCTCGTCACGCTCGGCGAGCTCTTCTCCGAAGGGGACGAGTGGTTCTTCACGATGGAGCTGATCGACGGCGAGGACTTCATCTCGTGGGTGACGAGCACGCCGTGGTCGCAGCATCCGGGCCCCTCCTCGAGCTCGCGCCCGACGGGGCGCCCCCCGAAGCCGATTCTCCCGTTCGACGAGAGGCGCTTGCGAAGCGCGCTGGTGCAGCTGGTTCGTGGGCTGGGCGCGCTGCACGAGGCGCAGAAGGTCCACCGCGACGTGAAGCCGTCGAACGTGCTCGTCGACCCACAGGGGCGCGTCGTCGTCCTCGACTTCGGCCTCGTGCACGACCTCACCCTCGACCTCGGGCCGACGATGACCGACCTCGACGTCGTCGGGACGCCGACGTACATGGCGCCCGAGCAGGCGGCCTCGCGGGCGGTAGGGCCCGCCGCCGACTGGTACGCGGTGGGCGTGCTCCTCTACGAGATATTGACGGGCGAGCTTCCGTTCTCGGGGGCGCCGCTCGAGGTGCTCCTCGCCAAGCAGAAGACGGAGCCCAAGTCGCCGCGCACGCTCGTCCCGGGAATCCCGCCCGACCTCGATGAGCTCTGCACGCGACTGCTGCGCTTCGAGCCGGCCGCGCGCCCCACCGGAAGAGAGCTGCTGCGCGCGCTCGACGCCGCCCCGAGCCTGGACGCTCGCGCGCTGCCGCTCGCCTCGATGTCGCTCGGAGTCCTCTTCGTCGGCCGCGACGCGGAGCTCGCCGAGCTGCACCGCGCGTACGCGGACTCGGAGCACGGCGCCGTCACCGTGCTGGTGCATGGTGAGTCGGGCATCGGCAAGAGCTGCATGCTCCGCCACTTCGCCGACGCGCTCGCTGCCCATAGCCGCGAGGTCCTGGTCCTTCACGGGCGGTGCTACGAGCGCGAGAGCGTCCCGTACAAAGCGTTCGACGGCGTCATCGACGCCATTGCGCGCTTCCTCGCGCGCCTCCCCACGGCAGCCGTCGAGCGCTTCCTGCCGACGCGGCCTGCCCGACTGGTCAAGCTCTTCCCTGCACTCCGTCGCGTGGAGGCGATCGCGCAGTCTCCGACGGTCGACGACACGTTGCTCGACCCTCACGAGTCGCGCGCTCGCGCCTTCAGCGCGGTCCGAGAGCTGCTGGCGCGAATCGCCGACGCGCACCGCCTCGTGGTCCTCATCGACGACCTTCAGTGGGCCGACGCCGATAGCTTCGCCCTCCTGAACGAGATCCTGCGGCCTCCGGAAGAGCCCCGCTTCCTCCTTCTGGGATCGGTGCGAGAGGCATCCTCCGAAGCGTTGCCCGGGCGGCTTCCGGAGCCAGATCGCGCGAAGCTCCTGCAGGGCGACGTGCGGCGCATGGACCTTTCGCGGCTCCCGCAGGACGACGCGCGCGCGCTCGTGACGAAGCTCGTTCAGCGCATCGCGCCGGAGCTCCCGATCGACGCGAAGACGCTCGCCGAAGAGGCCGACGGGCACCCTCTCTTCATCGACGAAATCGTGCGCCACCTCTTTCTCATGGGACCGTCGCACGGGTCCTTGCGCCTCGAGGACGTGCTCTGGTCCCGCATCCGCGTCCTCGAGGAGACTCCGCGGAGGATCGTCGAGCTGCTCGCCGTAGCCAACTCGCCGCTCTCCCAGGCGGTCGTTGCCACGGCCATCGAGACCACGTCCGCGGACCTGGCGCGCACGCTCTCCTTTCTTCGCGTGGCGCACCTCGTACGGACGACGGGCGCGCGCGGGGCGGACCTCATCGAGGTGTTCCACGGGCGCGTGCGCGACGCCGTGCTCGAGAACACGTCCGACGACGCATGCCGACGACATCACCTGCGGATCGCCATCGCGCTCGAAGCCAGCGGGAGCACGGATGCCGATCTCCTCGCGATCCACTGGCTGGGCGCCGGCGACCCCGAGAAGGCCTGCAAGCACGTTCTCGTCGCAGCCGAGCGCGCGACCGAAGCCCTCGCCTTCGATCGCGCGGCGAACCTGTACGCCTGGGCACTCGAGCTCCGCGAGCGCGGGACGCAGAGGTTCGTGCAGAGCGACATGCGCGTCCTCTTGATCAAGCTGGGAGACGCGCTCGTCAGCGCGGGGCACGGCGAGCGCGCCGCACAGGCGTACCGCTCGGCCGCTGCGGGCGCGAACGAGGCCGAGTCCCTCGAGCTCCGGAGTCGCGCCGCCGACCAGCTCCTCCGCAGCGGGCACTTCGACGAAGGGCTCGCAGGGATCAAGCAGGTGCTGTCGTCGATCGGAATGCACCTGCCCGACTCGCCGCTGCGCGCACTCGTCGCCCTCTTGCTCTGGCGCATCGTGCTCACGCTCCGGGGCCTCGGCTACCGCCTGCGCGACGCGAGTCACGTGGCCGCGCGCGATCTCACCCGCATCGACGCCTGCAACGCGGTCGCTCTTTCGCTGGCGATGGCCGATCCGCTCAGCGGACAGCTCTTTCAGACGCGGAACATCCTGTGGTCGCTCCACGCGGGGGAGCCGCGCCGCGTATCGCGCGCACTGTCGCTCGAGGTTGGCTACCGCGCCTCGCGCGGCTGGCCTCGGTGGGCGAGCACGAGCGCGCTCGACGCCAAAGCGCTCGACCTGGCGCGCCAGATCGGTGAGCCCCGCACTATCGCGTGGTCGCTCGCGACGTCGGGCGCGGCGAAATTCCTCGCCGGCCTGTTCGAGAACGCCCTGGTGACGTGCGACGAAGCCGAGAAGATTTTCGTCACGGAGTGCAACGGGGCGGGCTGGGAGACGTCGTTCGTTCGGCTCTTCGCGCTTCAATCGCTATCGCACCTCGGACGCATGAAAGAGCTCACGCTGCGGCAGTCCACCGCCCTCCGCGCCGCAAACGAACGGAGCGACCTGAACGCCGCCGTGAACCTGCGCATCGGTCACCCCAATCTCGTGTGGCTCGTGGCCGGCGATCCGGCCCGCGCGCGGCACGAGGCGACCGAGGCCATGCGGGAGTGGACATCGAAGAGCGGTTTCCACTTGGAGCACTACTTCGAGCTGTTCGCGCTCACCAGCGCCGACCTGTACGAGGGAGACGCGAGCGCGGCGCTCGCGCGCGTCGCGGCGAAATGGGGGCCGCTGCAGCGATCGCTCCTCACCCGCGTGCAGGCGGTCCGGATTGCCGCTTGGCACCTGCGAGGGCGCGCGGCGCTGGGTGTAGCCGAGCGCGAGCCCGCGCGACGAAACGACATGCTCTCGAGGGCGGCGAGAGACGCGCGGGCAATCGCGCGCGAGAGGACGCCCTGGGCGCTCCCGTGGAGTGCGACGCTGGAAGCCGGCATCGCCCACCTGCGCGGGGACGACGCTCGCGCCGCGACCCTGCTGGAGCGCGCAGCGATCCAGGCCGGCCAAGGGCACATGGCAATGGTCGCTGCAGCGGCGCAGTTCGCGCGCGGGAAGCTCGTATCGGGCGACGAGGGGGCGCGCCTCGTCGCCGAGTCCCTGGCCTGGTTCTCGTCCGAGGGCGTGGCCACTCCCGAGCGAATGATCGCCCTCTTCGCTCCCGCGCTCGGGGCATGACCGCCCCGTCCCTGGCGCCTCCGTTACGCTCAGGCCGGAAACATGCGTGACGGAGCGCTTGCGAACGCGAGGTCCCGAGGGCCAGAGTGCGCCGGAACGTCGGTCTAGGCGGGGGCGTCTAGACCCGGGAGAGCGCGATGAACAAGATCTGGCTCACGACGATCGCGATCGGCATCGGCCTATTCATGGTTGCGCCAGGTTGCGGCAGCAGCAACAACTCGAGCGGCTTTTCGCAGGGCGGCGGTAGCGGCAGTGGCAGTTCGTCGGACGGATCGATTTCGCTCCTCGGAGACGAAGGGGGGATCGTCGGCGGCGGCTTCTCGGACGGGTCCAGCGGGGGCACAGGTCAGTGCGTGAACCTGCAGTGCCAGCAACACACGTGCGGCGACGGCGGCTCGACCACCATCACCGGTACGGTCTACGACCCGGCGGGCAAGAACCCCCTCTACGACGTCGTCGTCTTCGTCCCCAACACGACCCCCGCTCCGATCACGGGCGGCATCCCCGCGAGCGGCTCCGCGAACTCGTGCTCGTGCGAAGCGGTCTACACCGGCCAGCCGATCGCCAGCGCGCTCACCGGCGCCGACGGCAAGTTCACGCTCACGAACGCGCCGGATGGGACCGACATCCCGCTCGTCGTGCAGATCGGCAAGTGGCGCACGCAGCTGAAGATCCCGAAGGTCACCGAGTGCGGCTCGAACGATCTCGACACGCTGCTCGCTCCGTACAAGCTGGCCCTCCCGGGGCAGGCCGGAGTGAGCACGACGGCGGGGCCGACACAGGGGCTCCAGCAGGATCTCCCGAGCATCGCGGTGTCGACGGGGGGCGCCGACTCGCTCGAATGCCTCCTCCTGCGGGCGGGCGTCAGCCCGAACGAGTACGTCGGTGGCGGCACGAGCGGGCCGGGGCACGTGCACATCTATCCGGGGTGCGACGGGCAATCGTGCGGCGTCACCCAGAACGTCGGCCCTGCGCCCAACACCTCCCCCGCGGGCCTCGCTTCCGATCAGAAGCTGTGGGACAGCCCCGCCGACATCGATGCGTACGACATCGTGCTCCTCTCGTGCGAGGGGACCGGGACGACGAACCCGAACTCGCAGATCCTCTACGACTACGTCGACTCGGGCGGTCGCGTCTTCGCGGAGCACTGGCATCTCACGTGGTTCACGACGCTCCTCGGGACGGCCGTGGCCCCCTTCCCCGCCGATCTCGCCACCTGGGACGTCCTCAACGACGGCGCCTACAAGAGCGGCGCGATCAGCGCGACCATCGTGGAAGCGCTGAGCAGCAACGGACAGCCGTTCC
>Ga0302196_10004777_pt1 | contig 12210 bp, 11 predicted proteins | sample II_Bog_N1_3_FD_198794 | JGI IMG/M metagenome (GOLD analysis project Ga0302196, IMG submission 198794) | Peat permafrost microbial communities from Stordalen Mire near Abisko, Sweden - II_Bog_N1_3 | ecosystem: Environmental > Terrestrial > Soil > Wetlands > Peat | place: Sweden: Abisko...
GCCAGGCCGTCGTGCACGGGCATGAGCTGCTCGAGCACACGATCGAGACGCTCGCGCGTGCGCGCGCGGAGATTCGCTCGATCGACGGACTCGAGGTGCTGGACGGGAGGCTCGCCGGGCGCCCCGGCGTGTTCGACTATGACCCGCTGCGCCTCGCCGTCGACGTCCGCGGCGTCGCCGCCTCAGGCTACGAGCTGGCGCCGTTGCTGCGAGAGATCGACGACATCAACCTCGAGCTCGTCGCCGAGAACGTGCTCGTCGCCGTGTTCGGGATGGGCGAGCGCAGCCTCGATGAGGCCGGCCGGCTTGTCGGCGCCCTGACCGAGGCCGTCGCCCGCGTCGGCCTCGAACCGGCCGGACAGAACTCGAGCTTCGCCCCGGCGCCCCCATGGGGGGAGCTCGCGATGACACCGCGTGAGGCCTATCTCGGCGCGCAAGAAGTCGTTCCCGCGGCGCAGGCCGTCGGGCGAATCGCCGCCGAGTCGCTCGCCACCTACCCTCCCGGAATCCCCAACGTGCTGCCCGGCGAGCGCCTCTCCGCCGAGACGCTCGCCTACGTCCAGCAGACGCTCCAGCAGGGCGGCAGCCTGCGCGGCGCCAGCGACCGCCTGCTGCACACCGTCCGCGTCGTCATCGAGCGCTGACCGCGACCGGCTCGAGCAGTGGCAGCGTCGCGAGAGCGAAGTCGCGGCTGACCCTCGCGACCTCCTCCGGGACCGCCGAGAGGTTGACGTTCAGCGAGAAGCCCATCGGGTCCTCGAGGGGGCGGAAGAAGTCATCGAAATGGCTTGCGACGATCGTCCGCGGTTCAAGGCGCGGCAGGATCCGCTCCCAGTAGTCCCGCGTGAAGCTCCGCCCGGCGATGCCCGCGAGGAAGACGTCGACTCCGCTGTGGGTGATCGCCTCATCGATCAGGTTGGCGCTGCCCTGGTGGTAGAACGTCGTGCCGGCAACCTCGATGTGGATGCCCCACACCTGACCGCAGCGGTACGCGGACGGCGTGAGACCGTCCAGATGCTCGCACGTGAGCTCGCCGTCATACGGAACCGCAAAGCCCATCAGGAGCTTCGAGTGGAGGCTCCGCACGAACGTCACCGTGAACGGCCCCAGCTCATAGCGGTGGTCCGGCTCCACCTCCACCGCCTGCTCGGACAGGCCGTGCACGCGCATCAGGTTGACCAGCGAGCTGGATCCGTACGCGCGGCAGCCGTGCCGGCGAGCGATCTCCGGCACGTCGATCGCATGGTCGAAGTGCGTGTGACCGACCAGCACCCCGAGGACTCTGCCCGGGGCCCTGAGCCAGCGCTCGTGCAGCGCCGGGTCCGCCAGCGCCGGCGCGCGCTGGATGACGCTCGAGAGCGGAACGCGCGAGATGTACGGATCGATGTAGATCGTCTGCCGCTCATAGGTCAGCCGGTAGCCCGCCACGCCCAGCCATTCGATCTCAACGCCCGGCGCCAGATCCAGCGGGCGGGCCGCGAGCTCACGCATCGCCGCGGCGTCATCGCGCTCGCGCGCTGTGCGGTGGGCCCTGAAGCGGGCGAAGCTCGCGAGGTGGCGGAGCGTTTCCGGCACGAGACGCGATCCTAACGGCGAGGAGACGGTCCTCGCCGTGGCGCTCTCCGCCGGTGTCGTGGCGCCCATACACTCCAGCTCACCGCAGAGGGTCTCTGTCAATTCGTCCCGAGGAGCGCGATGTCCACGTCGATGAACGACTTCAACGCAAAAGTCATCGAGGAGTTTCACGCCAACGAAGGCCGCGTCGGCGGCAACTTCGAGGGCGCACCGCTGTTGCTGCTGCACCACACCGGAGCGAAGTCCGGCAAGAGCTACATCAACCCGCTCGTCTACCTGGAGGACGGCGATCGCCGGGTCATCTTCGCCTCCAAGGCGGGTGCGCCCACGAACCCAGACTGGTACCACAACCTCAAGGCCAATCCGAAGGTCAAGATCGAGGTTGGGACGGAAACGATCGACGTCGTCGCCAACGAGGCGACCGGCGAGGAGCGCGAGCGCCTGTTTCAGGCGCAGGTCGATCGCATGCCGACGTTCGCCGAATACACCGAGAAGGCCGCCGGCCGCGTGATCCCCGTGATCGTGCTCACGTCGGCGTGAGCGAGAGCGACATCGCCTTCGGCGCGCTCGACCGCGATGGGAGCGAGCGCTTCCAGACGCTGCGCCGCGATCTCGGCGTGCACTCGTTTGGCATGAACCTGATGATTCTCAGGCCCGGCCAGCGCGGGCGGATACACGCGCACTCACATCAGGAGGAGGTCTACCTCGTGCTCGAGGGCGAGCTGTCTCTGATCCTCGAGGGAGCCGAGCACCTGCTCGGAGCGGACCGGATCGCGCGGATCGGTCCAGCCGTTCGTCGCCAGCTCGCCAATGCCGGCAAGGAGCGCGTCGTGGTGCTCGCTCTCGGCGGCGCCGGAGAGCACTCCGGCCGCGACGGCCTCGCGTGGGCCTCGTGGGAGGAACACGGGGCCGGCCGCGCCCCGCAGGAGGTCCCCCTGCCCAGTGACCTGGAGCTGTGAACCATGCCGCTGCTCGATGAAGCGATCGCCGCCCATGGTGGCCTCGCGCGCTGGCAGACCGTCGAGTCGATCGAGGTCACCCTGCGCTGCGGCGGCATCGCGCTGCCATGCAAGGGTCAACCACAGATGATGCGGCAGTTCAGCGCGACCGTCGACCCACGCCGACCTCACGTCGAGCTGCATGGCATCGGCACCTTCGACGCCGATCAGCCCCGCCCCGCCGGCATGGCTCGGCGCTGGCGGTGGGACGTCGCAGACGTCGTCCATTTCACCGGGTACGCACTCTGGGGTTACATGGTCACACCATTCCTCTTCGCCGAGGAGGACCTGCTGGTGCGTGAGCTGCCGCGACGGCGCCTGCGCGTCGAGTTCCCCGCTCGGATACCCACGCACTGCCGCGTTCAGACCTTCCACTTCAACGAGCAGGCGATTCTCACTCGGCTCGACTACACCGCCGAGGTGATGCTCGGCCGGTTCGGGCGAGCGCAGCATCACTGCTACGACCACACCTGGATCGACGGCCTACTGATCCCAACCCGCCGTCGAGTCACGCCACGGGGCCTGCCCGCACCGACGCTCATCAGCATCGACATCGACGACTTTCACGCCTGATCAGGCGACGCCGAGCAGCGCGTGCTCGCGAAAATCGGACGCCGACGCGTCTGAGCAGACGCGATCGCGACCGAGCCGCTTGGCCTCATAGAGCGCCGCGTCGGCTCGCTGGAAAACGTCCCCGAAGACGAACTGCTCGCCCGGCTCCGTCACGCCGACGCCGACCGAGACGGTGACCGCCAGCCCGCCGCAGGGCGAGCCGCCAATGACGTTCCGCAGGCGCTCGGCGACCTCCGTGGCCGCCTCGACGTCGGCGTGCGGCAGCAGGATCAGGACCTCCTCGCCGCCGATCCGGTAGGCCGACTCGTAGCTGCGCAGGGCCGCGCGGATCCGCGCCCCCGCCTCGCGCAGGACGACATCGCCCGCGGCGTGACCGACGCGGTCGTTGATCTGCTTGAAGTGGTCGAGGTCGATCAGCAGCATGCCCACCTGGCGGGGCGCCGAGGAGGACTGGGCGTCCAGCTCTAGTACGCGCGCGGTCAGGGCCGTGCGGTTGAGAAGGCCCGTCAGCTCATCGACGATCCCCGCGCCGCGGTGACCGACGGCCGAGCGGCCGACGATTGAGCCGACATAGCCCGCCTCAAGGAGCAGCGCGAGCGGGAACAGCACGACGCTGGGAGTCGAAAGGACGCGAGACGCGTCGAGATCGAAGGCCACGAGGATCATCAGGGCCGCCGTGAACAGGGTGGCCGCCGCCGCGTGGCGAGGGCGCAGGACGGCGGCGCGGCCGGGGAGCATGAGGATCAGCAGCGGCAGAGCGAACAACGGGGCGCCCGTGGCCGACATGAAGCCGATCGCGATCGCCGTCTGAAAGAGCGCCCAGCCGGCCGTCAGTGCGCGGCCAGGGTAACGGAACCGATCGGCATGGCGAGAGAGCAGGTAGTACGGGACCGCGCCCAGCATCGGCGCGATCAACGGCTGCCAGCCGAACCACGGGATCGCCGAGGCGATCAGCGCGAAAGCTCCGACGGCGATGATCCTGAAGATCGAGCTCAGCCGCCTGTTGAGGTCCAGAATGTGCTCGCGCTCGAGATCCTCGGTGACCCTGCGGGCGCCCGTCACGCCCTCATCCGAGCCCTCCGTCCAGCCGACCGGCTCAACGGGCGCATGATCCGTTGCCGGCACGTGGAGCGGCGCGCGATGCTCGCGCTGCGCTCCCGAGCCGGCGAGCAACCGGTCCAGATCCTCACGGTCGCCGGGCGCGACGAGTATCTCCGGCGCCGAGCGCACCCAGTCACGGCCGCCCTGCTTGGCCGCGTAGAGCGCACGGTCGGCGCTTGCGAACAGCGAGTCGAAGTCAAACCGCTCGCCCGGACAGGCCGCGACGCCGAAGGACATGGTCACGCGGATGTCCTCGATCGGCGACTCGCGGACGGCCTGCCACATGCCCAGCGCGACCTCCTGCGCCGCCGCCGTGTCGCGGCCCGGCAGGAGAATCAGGAACTCCTCGCCGCCGAGGCGATAGACCGGCTCAAACGCGCTGACACAATCGCTGAGGCGCCGGACCACCTCTTTGAGCACGGCGTCCCCCACGACGTGCCCGTACCGGTCGTTCACGGCCTTGAAGCGATCGATGTCGCCGACGATCACCGCGACCGGCTTGCCGGTAGCGGCCGCCTGGTGGGTGAGCTCGGCCAGGCGGGGAGCGAGCGCAGTGCGGTTCAGCGCGCGGGTGAGATCGTCGACAAACGCCGAGCGTCGCGACGCATCGTCGAGGTCGCGCAGGGCGAGCGCCGTGAACACAAGCGAGATCAGCACGAAAACCGGCGCATACGAGACCGCCGGTGTCGAGCGCACCTCGTTCAGGTCCGCGCCAAAGGCGACGGCGAGCATCAGCACCGTGCCGAATGCCCCCGCAGCGATCACGGCCCGCTTGGGAAAGAGGACCGAAATGAACAGCACCGGGATCACGAGGACGACGAAGTAGCTGGCGCGCGATCCCCTGCTGACGATGAGCGAGAGCGCCAGCATAAGCTCGGTGAGCACGAACGCGCCGGCATATGCGAACTCCGGACGCCCGCGGCGCGGCATGTTGAGCGCCCACAAGACGGCGTACGCGGCGATCGCGATCGCCGTCGGGAGCAGCGCCTGCCAGCCGTAACTCCCGACGCCGGACAGACCGGCGACGACGAAGAAGACGATCAGAACCGGGATGCCGGGGCGCAGGGCCCTGCCGACGTCAGTGATCCTGCGGCGTTCCGCTTCGTCACGACACAGAAACCTGCCCATGTCCATATGGAGCGCATCGGCCGCGTTTACGGAGCGTTTGACTGATCGCGGCGATCTCGGACGCTTCGCCACCCACCCCGTGCACGAAGTCGGGAGAAAACCTGCACAGAACAGGCACAAGGTCCGCACAAAGTGCGCGGAAGGCCGCCGCGCGGGGCCCTCAGCGCCCGCTCAGGGCATGAACACGAGCTTCGTGTGCGGCTCAAGCAACGCCGTCTCCGCCTCGGCGAAGGAGAGCACGCGATCGGTCACGCGCGAGGGGTCAAAGCCCCCCGCTGCGATCAGCTCGAGCACCGCAGGGATATCCGCGCGCGCCGCCGCGCGGCCGACGTGCAGGTTGACGCCCGTCCCGTACATCTCAAGCAGCGGGATCGGGGTCTCGGGCTCATAGAGAATCCCCACGTGCGTGCAGTGACCGCCCGGCTCGGTGGAGCGACAGGCGCACGCGAGCGTCTCCCGGCTCGCCCCCGCGTCCAGGACGATCGGGTAGCCGCGCTCCAGTCGGTACGGCGGGGGACCCTCGATCACATCCGCGCCGAGGTCCGAGGCGATCGCGAGTCGCTCGGGGTCGCCATCGAGGTAGGTGACCCCGCGGGCTCCGAGCGCAAGCGCGAGACCCGTCGCATAGAGCGCAATCGACCGCGCGCCGCCGCCGAGAATGAGGACCTCGGCTCCGGGCATCGACGCGAGATGCGGAGCGACCGTCCGCCAGGCGTCGGGGATGTTGTCGCTCGCGCTCGCGATCGCCGCGGGGGCCAGCTGCGGGGGCGCAGCCACGAGCATCGCATCGGCGAAGGGAACGCGAATCAGGTCCGAGAGCATCCCTCCCCAATCGCCGCCGAGCGCTCCAAAGCCGTACATCGAGCGCTCGGGCACTGACAGGCAGTTGCCGGTCAGCCCCGCGCGGCAGCGAGCACACTCGCCGCAGGAGATCTGGAATGGAACCACGACGACGTCGCCCGGCGCAAAGGCGCTGACCTCCGATCCGACGGCAGCCACCTCACCGACGCACTCGTGGCCGAGCTTGATCGGCCCCGGAATAGGCGCTTCGCCCAGCACGATCGGGCCGTCGAGATCACACGTTGCGACGGCCAGGGGCCTGACGAGAGCATCAGCCGGACCCTGCAGGTCCGGCTCCGGAACCTCCGCCCATTCCAGGCGATGTGGCTCGATCATCATCAGCTGCCGCATCCCGCGGAGAACCATAAGCCCAATGTGCCGCCCGGGGCGCTCGGTTCGCTAGAACAGAGGACAACCATCGGAAGGACGGGAATATCTTGGCATCGAAGACCTGGTTCATCACCGGTAGCTCGCGCGGCTTCGGCCGCGAGTGGGCCGAGGCGGCGCTCGCGAGAGGAGACAGGGTCGCCGCGACGGCCCGCAACGTGGACACGTTGAAGCCACTCGCCGAAACCTACGGGGAGAGCGTGCTCACGCTCGCCCTCGACGTCACCAACAGAGCGGCCGCGTTCGGCGCCGTGGCACGTGCGCACGAGCACTTCGGCAGCCTCGACGTGGTCGTCAACAACGCCGGCTACGGGCTGTTCGGGGCGATCGAGGAGGTCTCAGAGCAAGAGGCGCGGGAGCAGATCGAGACCAACCTGTTCGGCGCGCTGTGGGTGACCCAGGCGGCGCTCCCCTTCCTCAGAGACCAGGGCAGCGGGCACATAATTCAGGTGTCCAGCATCGGCGGCGTCGTCGCCTTCGCCGGGATCGGCATGTATCACGCCTCCAAGTGGGGCCTTGAGGGCTTCAGCGAAGCGCTCGCGCTGGAGGTCGCCGAGTTCGGGATCCACGTGACGCTCGTCGAGCCGGGCGGGTTCGATACCGACTGGGGCGGCAGCTCCGCGGTGCACGCCCAGCCGATCGAGGCCTATGCGGAGGCTCGCCGGGTACGGACCGGGAGAATGGCCCAGACGCCCAAAGGCAGGACCGACGCGACCGGTCCGGCGATCCTCGAGGTCGTGGACGCGGAACCGCCGCCGCTGCGCGTGTTCTTCGGCGCGGCGCCGCTCGGCCTCGCCAAGGCCCGCTACGCCGAGCGCCTGCAGACGTGGGAAGAGTGGAACAGCCTCGCGCTTGCCGCGCAGGGAGCCTGACACCCGCCGAGACGGGGCCTTTGCGCTCAAGCATGCGGCCATAGCGGCCGAATCCACGCGCAATGGCTCTGCTCGACGCACCCACGCCGATCGAGACCGACGGCCACGTCCTTCGCGCACGCCGGACGGCCGCCTGCACGCGGATTGCGACGGCGCTCGCCGGCATCATCCTGATCCTCACCCAACCGGATCTCCTCACGCTGCCGGCGCTCGGGGTCGCCGGCTTCGTCGTCATCGCACTGACAGCACTCGTGCAGCTGGCCGCCCCGCGGCTCTCGTGGCTGACGATCGAGGAGTCGCTCTCGCCCATCGCAGGCCTCCTGATCATCGGCCTAGGCCCCGAGCGCGTGACCGTGCTCACCGTGCTGTGGCTCGTCGCGCTCGCCAGCGGCGTGCTCGCGCGAGGCGGGCGCGTGCACTGGTTCGGGCGGAACGTCGTGTTGATCGCGCTCGCGCTGCCGATTCTCAGGCACTGGTCGCTGAGCGGCGAATACGTCGCCCTGCTGGTGGCCGCCATGGGGCTCCTGCTGACCAGCGGCCGGCTCACCAGCGAGCTCAATCACCTGCTCCGAGCCGCGCGGCTTCAGGCGGAGAACGCCGAGACACTTCTGCTCGCAGGGGACATCGCCGCCCGCGTGGCCGACCGCGACGAGCGCGCCGGCGCGGGGGTCCCTGGGACAGAGCCCCGACACGGGCAGAGCGCCGCAGGCGAGGGCACAGAGCCCGCTCCCAGTGCCGAGGACCGCGAGGCGCTCGCTCGGCTGCTCGGCGGCGAGGGGATCACGATGGTCGCACAGCCGATCGTCGACATCCGCACGGGCACCATCCACGGTTATGAGGCACTCGCCCGCTTCGCCGGCTCAGGGCCCGGGGTCAGCCCACTGCACTGGTTCTCCCTGGCCGAGCAGCTCGGCGAGCGCGCCGCGCTCGAACGCGCCTGCCTGCGGCGCGCGCTCGAGCTGTTCGCCGAGCGGCCGCCCGGCATGGTTCTGTCGCTCAACCTCTCCGCGCCGGCGCTCCTTGACCCGCAGACCGTCGCGATCCTCTCGCAGCCGATCGACGGCAGCCCCGACGATCTCGACGACCTGATCGTCGAGATCACCGAGGAGACACTCGTCCGCGCCGAAATGGACCTCGAGAGCGTGCTCGCGCCGCTGCGCGCCAGAGGCGCGCGCGTGGCCGTCGACGACATGGGCGCCGGCTACTCCGGACTGCGCCAGATCACAAGCGTACGACCCGCCTACCTGAAGCTCGACCGCTCGCTGATCAGCGGCATAGACGGAGACGAGGAGCGGGCGGCGCTGGTCGAAGCGCTTGCCGGCTACTCGAACAAGGTTGGCAGCCTGCTGGTCGCCGAGGGCGTCGAGACCGCAGCGGAGCTCGCCGTCGTACGCGAGCTCGGCGTGCCACTCGTGCAGGGCTTCTACTTCAGCCGTCCGGCCGAGCCGTGGGTCCAGCTCCAGGCGCCCGAGGCACCGGCACCGCCGCCGGTGCTCGACGGCGACGGCGACAGCGACATCGGCGCAGGCCGCGAAGCGACACGGCGCGAGGTCCTCCTGCCCGCCGCCTGAGCGCCGAGCGCTCGGCGTGCCCCGGCGCCACCCCGCGCCCTACCACCCCAGCGTGCCCGGCGCCCCCTTGAACGGGCCGGTGATCTCGCGCGTGATCCACCCGCCGTAGAAGTCGCCCGGCTGCGCCACGGCGAGCTCACCGTCGACGGTGCATTCATCCATCGCGGAGGGGTAGAAGGCGACGGTGTCGATGAGCTCGCGAAAGCCGGGAGACGGGTCGGCGTAGCCCCACGCGGCGCCCTCCGCGCGGCGCCCGTCGCCTCCGATCACGTCGTAGTAGCTCGCCACGCCCTTCCACTCGCAGACGCTCGGCCGCCGGGAAGTCGAGCGCTCGAGTGCGCCGTCAAGGACATCCTCCCTCGGCACGTAGTAGACCGGCGGGTGGCTCGTCTCGAGCACTCGAAGCGCGCGAGTGCTCTCGGCGATGGCCGCGCCGCCGAACACGATCCGGATCCGCCGGCTCGAGCGCTCGAGCGCGGGCGGGCGCGGATAATCCCAGACGGACTCCGTCACCTCAGACATCGTGTTCTTTGAGGAGCCGCTTCGGCGCGCGTGCGCGCCAGGCCTCGGTGATCAGGTCGCGCAGTTCATCCGCCTCGATGCGATCGAGAAGCGCGAGAACCGAGGGGTGGCCATCGAAATGCGAGGTCGTGAAGAAGACGTGGGGGTCGTCCTCGATCAACGCCTCCTTTGCGTGCAGATCCTGCACGCGCGCCCCAAGAATCGGGCCCTCCGGGGCACGCTCGCCAAGCGCCTCGATTTCCTTCGGCCGCAGAGGACGCTCCCAGACGAACAGCTTCTCCGCGACTCGCCACTGGCGATGCCCGCGCGAGAGCCGCTCTTCGGTCTGCGCAAGCGCAAGGGCGAACCGGCTGACGTCCTGCCATCTGGCCATCGAGCGAACAATAGGCCGGAGCCAGAGCCGCAGCTAGGGCCGGGCGCCCGAGAGCTCGACACTCAGCCGCTCGAGCAGCTGCTGGACCTCGGGCTCGCGCTGTCCACTGTGGTCGGCCAACATCTCCGAGAGCTCATCGCGACGCGCGCTCACCAGCTGATCGGCGACCGCCAGGCCGGCCGGAGTCAGCACGGCGCCGGCCGGCGCATCCTCGACGAGCGCGTGGCTGCGCAACTCCTGTTCGACCGCCGCGATGCGCTCGTCCTGCACCGACTGCTCGCGGGCGAGCGCGCGCGTGTCCTCGATCCCGTAGCTCCCGAAGCGGGTCAGCGCCCATACGGCGCCCGGGCCCAGATCAACTCCCGCACGCACCGCCACCTTCTCGTTGAACGCCAGCCTGCGCTCACGGCTGACGAGCACGCCGAGCGCGCGGTCGAGCTCGGCGAGCGAGTTCGGGCTCTTCGGCGCCGCCAGCGCATCGTCGAGTCCACCGCTCGTCGCGGCGGTCGCCCGCAGCGGGCGCTCGCGCAGGCGCAGGCTCAGCAGAAAGCCGACCGCCCCGACCCCCGACGCGACGAGGAAGACCGGGCTGAGCGCATGGACGTATGCGTTCTCATAGGCCACTTTGCCGGCCGCCGGAAGCGTCGCGACCTGTTCGCCGGTCAGCCGGCCGCCGCCCGCGACCTGGGCGGCGAGCTTCCCCGTGATCACACCGTGGACATCCGAGCGCAGGCGGGTCGAGAAGATCGTCCCGAAGACCGCAGCGCCGAGCGAGCCGCCGATACCTCGAGCGAGCGTCACGCCCGAGGTCGCGGCGCCAAGCACGGAGTAGTCGACGGCGTTCTGCACCGCAAGGACGAGCACCTGCATAACCATTCCCAGACCGAGCCCAAGGACGAGCAGATACACGTCGGCGGCGCCCGAGCTGGTGTTGACCTTCAGACGTGAGAGCAGGAACAGTCCGACCGTCATCACGGCCGTGCCGGCGATCGGGAACGCGCGGTAGTGACCGGTCCTCGAGATGATCCGCCCGGAGCCGATCGAGGTGATCACGAGACCGCCCATCAGCGGGATCAGGCGCAGGCCGGCCCCCGTGGGGCTCGAGCCGAAGACCGTCTGGAAGAACAGCGGCAGGAATGTCACCGAGCCGAACAGCGCGAAGCCGACGATCAGCGAGAGCGGGCCCGCAATCCGGAAGACCTCATCGCGCAGGACCGCGATCGGCAGGACGGGCTCCGCCGCTCGGCGCTCGACGACGAGGAAGATCGCCAGCAGCACAAGCCCCGCGAGAGCGACGAGAACGGTCGGCGAGGAGGCCCACGCCCACGTCGTTCCGCCGAGACTCGCCACGAGCACGATCGCGCTGAGGGCGCCCGCCAGGAGGCCCGCCCCGAGGTAGTCGATCACCGGTTTGGAGCGAACGCCGACAGCCGGCAGGGTGGCCGAGATCACCGACAGCGCGATGATCCCGATCGGCAGGTTGACGTAGAAGATCCAGCGCCAGGAGAGGTGCTCGACGATCACACCGCCAAGCAGCGGGCCCGCGACGCTCGCGAGACCGAAGACCGCTCCGAACAGCCCCTGGTAGCGGCCGCGCTCGCGCGGGGAGACGATGTCCCCGACGGTCGACTGCACGAGCACGATCAGCCCGCCGGCGCCGAGTCCCTGCACGGCGCGGAAGAGGATCAGCTCCGTCATCGAGCCGGCGATGCCGCAGAGGCCCGAGCCGACGAGGAAGAGGACGATCGCGCTCTGCAGGATGCGCTTTCGCCCGAGCTGATCGCCGAGCTTCCCGTACAGCGGCGTGACCGCCGTCTGCGCGAGCAGATAGGCGCTCGTCACCCACGACAGCCGCTCCAGGCCGCCGAGGTCTCCGACGATCGTCGGCAGCGCGGTCGCGACGATCGTTGAGTCAAGCGCCGCGAGCAGCATCACCAGCATGAGGCCCGAAAAGACGACGCCGACGCGGTGCGTGCCAACGGAGCGAGGAGCAGCGGGAGCGGCGGCGAGGGTGTTCAAGTTGAATGCGCCCGGCGGATTACCAACCATCGATCCTATCGCTGGGAGGACCCTCGCTCGCAGAGCCCGGTGAGCGTCGCACGGCAAGCATGCAGCGCTAGAGTCGCCGAATGGTCGGGCGGCGACACCGAGTCGCGTTCGCCAGCGCGCTGTCCGCCGCGGCGGGCGAGCTGGTGTGGGTCCTACTCGTGACCGCCGGGATGTCCCCCGCGGTGGCGGCGGTCATTGCGATCGCCGCCGTGATCGCGCTC
>Ga0302196_10004779_pt1 | contig 12208 bp, 7 predicted proteins | sample II_Bog_N1_3_FD_198794 | JGI IMG/M metagenome (GOLD analysis project Ga0302196, IMG submission 198794) | Peat permafrost microbial communities from Stordalen Mire near Abisko, Sweden - II_Bog_N1_3 | ecosystem: Environmental > Terrestrial > Soil > Wetlands > Peat | place: Sweden: Abisko, Stordalen...
CGGAATCTTCAGCCTGGGACAGCGCATCGACCATGAGTCCGGCAACGAGCTCGTCACGGCCGTGAACGGGTGCGTAACGGTGGGCCCGGTCATCACGAATCTGGGAAACCAGATTCTTCTTGGCCAGCCGTTGCAGCACGGTCATCACCGTTGTGTAGGCGAGGTCGCGGCGCCTGGACAGCGCTTCATGGACCTGGCGGACCGTTTGAGCGTCGGGCGTGGACCACAGATGGTCCATCACGGCACGTTCCAAATCCCCTAGCCGCGTCAGCTTGGCCATAGTTCGTTCATCTCCTGAGGCTTAAAGCCAGCGTACTCCCGCTTACTACCGACTGTCGTACGTAACGCTCGCCGCAATCCGAATACCAGAGTACCCGCCGGACCCTTGCAAAATTAGGGCAGCCTTGCCTACCCTTAGGGGGATCGAGCGACAACGACTGCGGAGAGTCCAGAGGGCTGCTGTGACCCCCGGTCAACTCGGTCGGCGAGCCCCGTGCCTCGATGGCACGGGGCTCGCCTGCGTTTCAGGCCGCATGGTGTAGACACATGAACGTGCCACCGCCGCAGGACGCGACCGTTCCAGTCGAATTCACCGCGCCGTTCGACGCCGAATTGGGCCTGCGGTACACCGAACTCAGCCCCGACGGCGCCCGCGCGCAATTACAGGTCAAGCCCAAACTGCTTCAGCCGATGGGCCTCGTGCACGGCGGGGTCTACTGCTCGATAATCGAGAGTATGGCCAGCGTGGCCGCCTACACCTGGCTCGCCGAGCACGGCGGCGGAGATGTGGTCGGCGTCAACAACAACACGGATTTCCTGCGGTCCATCGGCTCGGGGACGGTGTTCGGCGCCGCCGAGCCGATCCACCGCGGCAGGCGTCAACAGCTGTGGCTGGTCACCATCACCGATGACAACGACCGGGTCGTGGCCCGTGGTCAGGTGCGGCTGCAGAACCTCGACGCGCGGCCCAGCCCCTAGCCAGCACCCGATCCGCCGGATCCGCCGCTTCCAGCGACGCCGCCGATGACACCGTTGGGGCCGGTGGGGCCGCCACCGGCGGTGCCGGGGGCCCCGGCCTCGCCGGGAACGTCCGTCATGTCGTTGGGCTCCCAGTCGCCCCCGGTGCCCCCGCCGCCACCGGTGCCCCCGCTGCCGCCTACGGCGCTTGATCCGCCCGGCGCGAAGGTACCGTTGCCGCCCACGCCGCCGTCGCCGCCGTCGCCGCCGGCCCCCCCAGCGACGGGGCCGAGGCCGCCGTGGCCGCCGCTGCCGCCGGTGCCGCCGTTGGTGCCGTTCCCAAAGACAGCGACGGTCGAGCCCTGGCCGCCGGTGCCGCCGTTGCCGCCGGTGCCGCCGGTACCGGTCCAAGCCGCACCCGCAAAGGCGCCGTTGCCGCCGTTGCCGGCATTGCCGCCGCCGCCGCCTCCGCCATTGCCGCCGTTGCCGCCATTACCCCCGTTGGCGCCGGTGCCGCCGAAGCCGCCGTTGCCACCATTACCACCGTCGATGAACACGCCGCCGTTGCCGCCGTTGCCGCCGTTGCCGCCGTTGCCCATGGAGCCGGCTGCGCCGGTTGCCCCGGTGCTGGATCCCTGGCCGCCGGCGCCTCCGTTGCCGCCGAGGGCGCCGTCGCCGCCGTTGCCTCCGTCGTAACCGCCCCTGTCGGTCGGATCGATCGAGTTGGTGCCGTTGGTGCCGTCGGCGCCGTTACCGCCGTTGCCACCGGTGCCGCCGCCGCCACCGGCGCCGCCGGCGCCTTGTTGGCCGGCGTTTCCGTTGGGGGCGAAGGCGGTGCCGGCGGCTCCGCCTTTGCCGCCGGTTCCACCGTTGCCGCCGACCCCGCCGGGATCACCGCCGCCGCCGTCACCGCCACTGGTGGGTTCGGTGGCGCCAGCGGCGCCGGTTCCGCCGGTTCCGCCGATACCGCCGGTGCCGCCGTTGCCGGCGTTGCCGGAATCGATGCCGCCGTCACCGCCGGCCCCGCCGATACCGCCGGCCCCGCCGTTGCCGCCGACCACGCCGGGTGCGGCCGGGGTGACGCCGATGCCGCCCTGGCCGCCGCTGCCCCCGGTGCCGCCGTTGCCGACCGCTCCGCCATCCCCGCCGCCGCCACCGGCCCCGCCGGTACCGGCGGGAGTGACCGCGGCGGCGCCGCTGCCCCCGGTGCCTCCGTCGCCGCCGCTGGTGCCGCTGCCGCCCTGGCCGCCGGTTCCCCCCGGGGTCAGGCCGCTGCCGCCGCTGGCGCCGCTGCCGCCCTGTCCCGGGTTGCCGCCGTTGCCGCCGGCGCCGCCGACGCCGTTGTTGACGCTCCAGGTCCCGGTCGCGCCGTTGCCGCCGTCGCCGGCTTCGCCTCCGGTGCCGCCCCCTCCGCCCGCCCCGCCGGCCCCTTGTTGACCGACCTGGCCCGCCGGCGCGGCGCCAGCGGCCCCGCCGTTGCCGCCGACCCCGCCGTTGCCGCCGAGCCCGCCGTCGCCGCCGACTTTGCCGGCGTCGCCCAAGTTGACGCCGTCGGCGCCGGTGCCGCCGGTCTGGCCCGTACCACCTCGTCCACCTTGTCCACCGCCTCCGCCGTTGCCGCCGTTGCCGCCGTGTGCGCCGCCGCTGCCGCCGCTGCCGCCGTTGCCGGCCGCGCCGCCGCTGTTGCCGGTGGCGCCGGTCGTCCCAGGAGCTGCCGTGTCGAAAAATTGGCCACCGTCGATGCCGTTGCCGCCGGCACCGCCATTGCCGCCGTTGCCGACAAGGCCGCCGTTGCCGCCGTTGCCGCCGTCGCCGCCCGCGACATTGGTGCTGCCGAATTGGAACCCAGGCCCGCCGTTGCCGCCGTTGCCGCCGTTCCCGCCGCTGGCCGCGGTGCTGCCGTCGGTTCCGTTAAGTCCGGGAGTGGATCCGGCACCGCCGGTTCCCCCGAATCCTTGCGCGCCGGGGTTGCCGCCGTTGCCGCCGTTGCCGCCCGGGGTGCCGCCATTGAATCCGCCGTCGGTGCCGTTGCCGCCGTCCCCGCCGGCGGCACCGGTCCCGCCATTGCCGGCGTTACCGCCTGCGCCCTGGTTACCGGCCACGCCCGCTGCTGCGGCGCCGCCGGCCCCGCCGGTGCCCCCGTTGCCGCCGTTGCCGCCCGAGCCGCCGTTGGTCCCGTTGCCTCCATTGCCGGTGTTACCGCCGCCGGGGGCACCGTCACTACCTCTGCTGCCGGCGATGCCGTTCTGGCCGTCACCGCCCGAGCCGGCGTCACCGCCGTTGCCCCCGTTGCCGGCTTGGGCGCCCCCGTGACCGCCGGCCCCGCCGTTGCCGCCGGTGCCGCCGGCTCCACCGGATTCGCCAGCGCTTGTCGCGATCACGCCGTTAGCGCCGGAACCGCCATTACCCCCGGCCCCGCCGTTGCCGACCAGACCGCCGGCACCACCATTGCCGCCGGCCCCGCCGGCCTGGCCAGTCAACGCCAGACCGTCAGTGCCGTTTCCGCCAGTTCCACCGTTGCCGCCGCTGGTAGGTGTGCTGCCGTTTGCGCCGTCGACGCCGGTCACCGAACCCGCCCCGCCGACCCCGCCGATCCCGCCGACCCCGGGGTTGCCGCCGTTGCCGCCGGCCGCGCCCGCGCCGCCCGCAAATTCTGCCGTCGCCCCGTTGCCGCCGTCACCGCCAGCCCCGCCGATCCCGCCGGCCGCGCCTGCCCCGCCAGCGCCCTGGACGCCGAAGAATCCGCCCCGGCCGCCGGCCCCTCCATTGCCCCCGTTCCCTGCCGCTTCGCCGTTGCCGCCATCTCCGCCGGCCACGCCGTCGAGCACCCCGGAGGTGCCGTTGCCGCCCGCCCCACCGTTGCCGGCGAGCCCGCCGGCCCCACCGTGCCCACCGTTGCCCAACAGCAGCCCGCCGGCACCGCCATCGCCGCCGACTCCACCGGTGCCACCTACGCCGCCGTTCGTGCCCGCGGCGCCCGCTGTGGCCGCGGTGATTCCGATGGCACCGGTAATGCCTGCTCCGCCTGCTCCGCCGGCCCCGCCGGTCCCGGCCAGCCCGGCGTAGCCGCCGGCCCCGCCGCTGCCGCCGATCGACCCGGTCCCGCCGGCGCCACCGTCGCCGGCGTTGCCGACCAGCAAGCCGGCGCGGCCTCCGACACCGCCGTCCCCGCCGCGGTTATTCAGATCGCCGGCGCCGCCGGTGCCTCCATCGCCGCCATCGCCGAAAAGCCAGGTACGACCGGCGCTTCCACCAGCGCCCGCGCCGTCCCCACCGGAGTTCCCACCGGTTCCACCGCCGCCGCTGTTTCCGAACAGAAAGCCACTGTCGCCGCCGACACCCCCGGCCCCGCCCCTTACTACCGCGTCGCCGGCCCCGCCCGCGCCGCCCGCGCCACCCGCGCCCCACAGAAACGCGCGACCACCCGCACCACCCGTCCCGCCCGAAATCCCACCCGCGCCGCCGTGACCGCCGTTGCCGAACAACAACCCGCCCGTGCCACCCGCCCCGCCGGCAGCACCCGCCCCGCCCACACCACCGGAACCACCGGAACCGATCAGACCCGCTGCGCCGCCGCCGCCACCGCCCACACCCGGATTCACCCCGGACATGCCGTTACCGCCATTGCCGTACAAAAGGCCGCCGGCACCACCGGCCTGCCCCGGCGAGGTCGCGTTCGCGCCATTACCAATCAACGGGCGACCCAACAACGCCACCGCCGGCCCATTCACCGCATCTAGCACACCCTGAGCCGCCGCGGCAGCCTCGGTCTGCACGTAGGCGGCCGTACCCGCGCTCAACGTCTGCACGAACTGGTCGTGGAACCCCGCCACCTGCGCACTGGCCGCCTGAAACTGCTGGGCGTGGCTGGAAAACAGGGACGCTATCGCCGCCGACACCTCATCACCAGCCGCCGCCACCACCCCCGTCGTCGGGACCGCTGCGGCGGCATTCGCGGCACGCACACCCGACCCGATCCGCGCCAACTCCTCAGCCGCAGAATCCAATACATCCGGCCCAACCACAACAAATGACATGACGCCCTTCCATCCCCGACTATTGCTCGCGCAAAACCTAGCGCCGCTGGGGGGAGAAGACCCCCGTGGCGCACTACCTGGATTTCAACCCGAAACCGGTGACTACTACCTGCTTTGATTCAGGCCTGAGGACTCGCACAGACCCCGGGTGATGACGTTTGCCCCCACCCTTTGATCCGACCGAAAAGCAGGTAGTCGGGTATGGAAAGCATTCGCAAATCAGGTAGTGGGGTACGGGTCAAAGCGGTGCGCAGTGCGGCATCTTTGGCGAGACCGGGATGGCAGCGTGGTGGCGGGATTGGTCGTGACAACGGACGAATACGAGGCGGCTCTGCGCAGCTTGCCCGAAGCGCATTCATTGGCGCTTCGCTTGCAGGATGCCGGCGCGGCGGACGAGGTGATCTGCGAGTACCTCCACATCGAGCAGGAAAGCCTCGGCACACTGCTCGACTTGGCGCACCGCAAGTTGGACAGCGCTATCCAGAGCCGCCGCGGGTCGGCAGAAAATGACACGCATTCCTGACGGCGGGGCCTTCGGGACTTTCGGTGGGGTGCCTCACCCGTTGGTCTCGGCTTCTCCGTCGCTGAACTGCTGCACCAAGGCGGATAGTTCTGAACGCGTAGAAACACCGGCCTTAGTGCTGGCCTGATAGACGTGGCCCTCGATAGTGCGAATCGACAAGGAAGTCGCTTCGGCGATATCCCTGTTGGACAACCCTCGCGACACCAGATTCGCAACCTCATGCTCGCGTCGCGTGAAGGGCAGCGACACCTTGCTGGCGGCCAACGCCGGACTGACCGCGCCCCCGCACTGCCTGGCCAGCAGCTGCGCCCGGGCACTCGCGGTGAGCGCACTGCCGCGTCGCCCGCCCGAACGGTGGGAGGCGGCCGCCTGCGCCGCGGCATCGGCCGCGGCCAGAACGTCGCCCATCGCCTCGAAGTCGCGCGACACCGCATCCAACCCCGCAGCGTCGTCGTCGGCCAGCGCGCGGGCGTAGCGGGCTGACAGGGGTGCCCTGGGGCCCTCTACCTGAGTGGACAGCTCCTCGAGTCGGGACGCGGCGCCGACGTCGCCGAACTGTACCCCGGTCTGTAGACAGAGGACCTCGCGCGCACATTGTCCGTGATTGTTAGCGAATTCTGTTGCGCGCTCAGCGAATTCGCGGGCATCAGTAGTTCTGCCCTGTGCTGCGCTTACCCAGGCGGTCGACAAGAGGTATCCGGATTCGACGTACCTGTATGCCGGATGTCGGCTCCGTTGAGTCATTTCCAGTGAAGCCAGGGCGGCATCGACGGCGCCGGACCGTGCCAGCGCCTCGGTCTGCAGGATCCTGAATCGATAGAACAGACCGGAGATCTCGCCGTAGCCGCCGAAACTCTCGGCCGCCGATTTCAAATACCCCAGGGATGCAGCCAAATCACCCTGCCCAAGCGCAACCATTCCCTGGGCAGCAACAGCCATCGACCGCGACATGCCAGGCAGATCGGCGTACTGGCGAGACTGCTCGTCAGCAACGGCCACCGCCTCGTCGACGTACCCTGCGGCCATCAGCGCGTAGGCGTGAAACTCCGCCAGACCTGTGCCGTGAAACGACTCTTCCAGCGGTGCTTCGGCCAGCACGCGGTACCCGACGCCTGCCCGCTGAGCGGCGTCCTTTGCGCGCCCAAGGTCGCCGAGCGCAATGGTCTCCGCGGCGCACCCGACGACACGGCCGAATTCATCCAACCGGTCGTGGTCGACCGCGGCCATCGTCTCGATCGCGACTGTCGGTTCAGCGGCCATCACTTCGATCGTGGCGCGGAACGTGCGCAGCGAATGGTTGCGGTTGTCATCACCGAGTCGTATCGCGTCGTCGATCACGACGCGGGATTGGTCGGGTTTCTTCAACAGCCGCAACAGATTCGACGCACGCAGGATGGATCCGTCCAAGAACCCGCGCGTGGCGAGCTCCGACGTGCCGAGCGTGTCGAGGATTTCTTCGGCGGCATCGCCCTTCTCCTGCAGGAACAGGATGTAGGCCAGCGGGATCTTCGTCTCGGGACTGGGTTGTGCCGTCACGGCCGCCCGCGCGAGCCGTTCGGCGAGTCCGACGTCCAGTCGCGATGCGGCGATCTTCGCGGCCTGGGTCAGGATCTGCGCGTCAGGCAGGAGATCGGATTCCAACCACAGCAGTCCGAGCCGAAGCAAGTCGACGTCAGCTGTCGTCGCCATAGCGGCGGCGACGAGTCCGCGTAGCCTTCTCAGCCGGGATGGCCCGCAGTGGCTCAGCCGAATCTCGGCATACAGCGGATGGCCGACGAAAACGGCATCAGTGGTGGCGGCTCCCACGATCAGCCCACGTTGTTCGGCGGATTCGATCGCCTGCGGATCTGCCAGCGCGGCCAGCAGACGACGGTCGATGGGCTCGGCGATCGCCACCAAGTCCACGACGTGCTGTAAATCGTCGGGCACCTCGCCGATTTGTTGCTCCACCAATTCGGCCAGTGACGGTGATGCCGATGGTGTTCCGGTCCAACGCCATTCGCCGGCGACACGCGCGAGACTGCCCAATTCACAATGGTGTTCTACGAGATGGCGCAGATACAGGACGTTCCCGTGGCTCAACTTCCACAGCCGTTCGGCACCCTCGGCGCTAACGGGACCGTCCAGAACAGTCTGCAACAGACTTTCGGTCTCGTTGCGGGACAACGGCTGCAACTCCAACCGTCGCAGCAGGCTGTCCTTCCACAGGGCCCTAACAGCGTCGGGTGTGGGCTCGCCAGTGCGGATGGTGGCGATCACACTCGCCACATCTTGCAGCACCAGTTGATGCACGATCAGTGCCGAGAGGTCGTCGAGCAGATGCGCGTCGTCGACGAGTACCAGCAAAGGCGCACCGTTGGTGCCTTCGGTCAGTCCAGCGAATACTTTGCGTGCCAACGCCAGTGACGATGTGTCGGTGGCGTCGGCCCACCGCGCGAATGCTCCCAGCGTCACCGCGCGACCCGTTGCTGTGCCGGCCACCCGCCGCACCGACCACCCGGTTTGCGCCGCCGCACTGGCGGCTTCACGCGTCAACCGTGTCTTGCCTACCCCGGCCGCACCGGCGACAACAATGCCCTTGTATTCGCCGTCACCGAGAGCCTCGCTGATGAGACGAAGTTCCTCCGCACGGCCTGTCAAAGGCCAGCGGTCTTTCATAAAGCAGATGCTAGTCGGTCGGCTACCAACTGACAGTGTTGCGGATCATCTCGACACCGCGATTCAAGCTAGCGGGGGCAGACTCTCAGGGTTAACCGCCTAAGTACGCCCTGACCTGCCCAAACTCTATGGGGAGCTAAGCAAATTTTCGGAGACTGGCCGCCAAGAGCTAGCCCTACGCCGCGGTACTCAGTGAACCGCTCAGCTAGCTCTTCGGGCGGGCGAATCCTGTGCTTCGGCAGCCAATTCGGCCAGCTGTTCGAGCCGCGTTCGCGCGAACGCCTGTTGGTCGGTGATGGTCAGCTGGCCTCGCCGGTTGCTCAGGAATGTCATAGTCCAGGACAACAGCGTGGTGATCTGGCTCTTGAAGCCGACCAGGTACACGAGGTGCAGCACCAGCCACATCAGCCAGGCAATGAAGCCGCTGAACTCCAGCGGACCGATCTTGGCCACCGCGGAAAACCGCGACACCGTGGCCATGGAGCCTTTGTCGAAGTACTGGAACGGCTCGCGCTGCGCGGGGTCGGCCCCGGCGAGTTCGCCCTTGATTGCCCTGGCCACATACTTAGCGCCCTGAATGGCGCCCTGCGCCACCCCCGGTACGCCTTCGACGGCGGCCATATCACCCACGACGAACACGTTCGGGAACCCCGGGACGGACAAGTCGGGAAGCACCTTGACCCGCCCGGACCGGTCGAGCTCGGTTGGTGACTGCTCGGCGAGATCCCGGCCCAACCTGCTGGCCGATACACCGGCGGACCACACCTTGCAGGCCGACTCGATGCGCCGGATGGCGCCGTCGGAATCCTTCACCGTGAGACCGTCGCGGTCCACATCGGTGACCATGGCACCCAGCTGTATCTCTACACCCATCTTCTCCAGCCGGGCGGCCGCCCGCTGACCCAGCTTTTCGCCAAACGGTGGCAATACGGCCGGCGCGGCGTCGAGCAGGATCACTCGCGCCCTGGTGGAATCGATGTGCCGGAACGCGCCCTTCAAGGTGTGGTCGGCCAACTCGGCGATCTGCCCGGCCATTTCGACACCGGTGGGACCGGCCCCGACGACCGTGAACGTCAGCAGCTTGGCGCGGCGTTCCGGATCGGTTGACCGTTCGGCCGCCTCGAAGGCGCTCAGAATCCGGCCGCGCAGCTCCAGCGCGTCGTCGATCGACTTCATGCCGGGTGCGAACTCGGCGAATTGGTCATTGCCGAAGTAGGACTGGCCGGCGCCGGCCGCGACGATCAAACTGTCGAAAGGAGTCTCGTAACTGTGGCCGAGCAACTCCGAGACCACGCACTGGTTGGCCAGGTCGATATGGGTGACATTGCCGAGCAACACCTGAACGTTGCGCTGCTTACGCAGAACAACCCGGGTCGCGGGGGCGATTTCGCCCTCGGAGATGATCCCGGTAGCCACCTGATACAGCAACGGCTGGAACAGGTGATGGGTGGTGCGGGCGATCATCTTGATATCGACATCGGCGTGCTTGAGCTTCTTTGCCGCATTGAGTCCGCCGAACCCCGATCCGATGATGACGACTCGGTGTCGACGCTTCGGTTCAGCTGGGGTTTCGAGCTGGGGGCTCATCTCTGCACTGCTCCTGACTGGGCGCGTTTACGCGTGCCGCTCAACTACTAAGGATAGTGAAGTGAATACCCAAAAACCCAGGTGAGAGCCTGTGTAATCAACCACACCGAGGATCGACTCTGGTTGCAGGAGCGTGATGTCCGTCATGGTTGGTACGCGTTATGACCTAGCCCACCTAAACACGTTGCCCAACCCGAGAACTAGCCGACCTGGAGGCCGACCAGCGGTCGGAGCGTTTCGCCTACCGCGTTGATGACGCCGGGCGTGTAGTACGGCATGTTGATGATCACGCTGTCGATTCCCGCGTCGATCACTTTGGTTTTGATCTGGTCGGCGATCGAGTCAGGGCTGCCGACCACCATGCGCTGGCTCATCTCGGCGGGGATCTGGTCGGCTTTGATGGCGTCACTGACCATCGCTGTGATCAGCATGCTGGTTTCCAGCGTGGCCGGATCGCGGCCGATCTTCTCGCACTCCTGCTGGACGACCTGCACCTTGCGCGGCAGTTCGTCGAAGCCGGCAATCACGTTGAGATGGTCGAAGTGCCGCGCGGCCAGCGGAATGGTCTTCTTCTCACCACTGCCGCCGATCATCAGTGGAATGTGATCGCGGAAGCGCGGATTGGCCAGTGCCTGGCTGGCCCGGTAGTAAGTGCCCGAGAAGGTCGGTCGCTCACCCTTGATCATCGGCAGAATGATCTCCAGCGCCTCGTCGAGGCGGTTGAACCGGTCGGTGAAGGTGCCGAAATCGAAGCCCAGTTGATCGTGCTCGAGTTCGAACCAGCCGGTGCCGATGCCCAGAATCGCCCGGCCCTGACTGATCACGTCCAGCGTGGTGATGATCTTCGCCAGCACGGTGGGGTTGCGGTACGTATTGCCGGTCACCAAGGTGCCCAGCTGCACCCGTTCGGTGGCGGTGGCGAGCGCGCCCAGGGCGGTGTAGGCCTCCAGCATCGGCTGGTCGGGGTCGCCCAGCATGGGCAGTTGGTAGAAGTGGTCCATCACGAAAACCGAGTCGAATCCAGCCGATTCGGCTTCGCGGGCCTGAGCGATGACCGTCGGGAAGAGTTGCTCTATCCCGGTGCCGTAGGAGAAGTTGGGGATCTGGAAACCAAGTCGAATAGCCACGGTGTCCACCGTAGCCATCAACCCCGAAAGGCTAAATCAGCTCTAGGCGAAACTAGCCAGTGCGCCGTGGCTGACGTGCAGCGTCTGGCCGCTGATGTGTCGAGCCGCTGGGCTGGTCAAGAACAGGGCCAGACGGGCCACCTCGGGTCCGACGGACGGCGGTGTGCGCGATAGGCCCTCGTATCCGGGCTGCGCGCTGCGCCCGGCGGCAACGGCGTTGACGGTGATCCCGCGCGTACCGAAGATGACCGCCTGGCCAGAAATCCAGCTCGAGAGTGTCGCTTTGATGGCGGCATCGACACTGCCCGCGGTCGGGTTTTCCGCCACCACGCTGATGATGGAGCCGCCAGAGCACAGATTATCGCCAACGGCCTGCACCGTCAGCACGGCTGAGAGCACTGTCGCGTCGAGCTCGTTGCGCCAGGCTTTGGCCGTGTCGGCGATCGAGTAGGTGCGCGGGTCGCCGGCCTCCCAGGACGGCGCCGGCACGTTGACGATGGTGTCCAGGTGGTGGGGGAACAACCCGCGAGCCTCGGTGAGGCTGGCCGCGTCGGTGGCATCGCAGACGATCGCGTCCACGTCCAGTTCTTTGGCGGCGACCTCGAGGTCGCTGCGCCGCGCGCCCACGAGAGTCACCTTGTGACCGTCATCGCGAAAGCCCTCGGCTACTGTGCGCCCCAGCTCGGTGTCCCCGCCAGTGACCAGCACGTCCACGGCCATGACCTCCTCGTGTTCAACGTTGAACCCAGACCTGGCGTGGTTCCGATGGTGACACACCGCAGGACCAATGCCCGGGATCTCAGCGTGTTATGGCGTCAATCCCGGTAGATGTTACTGGACAGTAGCTCTAAGGGGAAATTAAGGACTTCACGACGCGCCGAGGACTTCCGGTAGCTATTCCGACGTGCATCCTCGCCGCGTTTTGGCCGCCTGCCTGTGAAGCGCGACGGTTAAGGTTTGACGCATGCGTGGGATCGGGATCTTGGGCAGTTCGGTATCGACGATGCTGGTGGCGGGCTTGTCAACGGGGATGGTGGGTTGCAGTTCAAATTCCCAGCCCCCGCAGGCCACCGGAAAGATCGTGGTGATGGCCGCGGCCTCGCTGAAGTCCGCGTTCACCAAGATCGGGCAGCAGTTCAAAACCGATAATTCTGGCAGCAGCGTCGATTTCGAGTTCGCGGGTTCCTCCGAGCTCGCAACGGAGCTGACCCAGGGTGCAACCGCCGACGTTTTCGCATCAGCGGACACCGCGCAGATGGACAACGTCGCCAAAGCCGGGCTGCTCGCCGGGGACCCGAAGAAGTTCGCCTCTAACAGCT
>Ga0302196_10004787_pt1 | contig 12194 bp, 13 predicted proteins | sample II_Bog_N1_3_FD_198794 | JGI IMG/M metagenome (GOLD analysis project Ga0302196, IMG submission 198794) | Peat permafrost microbial communities from Stordalen Mire near Abisko, Sweden - II_Bog_N1_3 | ecosystem: Environmental > Terrestrial > Soil > Wetlands > Peat | place: Sweden: Abisko...
TGTTCGACCAGGTCCTGGTGGCCGTGGGACGGGCCCCGAACGGCCGGCTGATCGGCGCCGAGAACGCCGGCGTGCTGGTCGACGAGCGCGGTTACATCCCGGTCGACAAGCAGCAGCACACCAACGTCCCGCACATCTTCGCGATCGGCGATGTCGTCGGGCCGCCGATGCTCGCGCACAAGGCCACGCACGAGGGCCGGGTCGCCGCGCAGGTCGCCGCCGGGCAGCCTAGCTATTTCGACGCCAAAGTCATCCCGTCCGTGGCGTACACCGATCCGGAGGTCGCCTGGGCCGGGATAACCGAGATCGAGGCCAAGGCGGCCGGCGTGACGTACGGCAAGGGGGTCTTCCCGTGGGCCGCCAGCGGACGGTCCCTGTCACTGGCCCGGGACGAGGGCCTGACCAAGCTGCTGTTCGACGCCACCAGCGAGCGGCTGATCGGCGCAGGCCTGGTCGGGCCGAACGCCGGTGAGCTCATCGCCGAGATCGCGCTCGCGATCGAGATGGGTGCGGACGCCGCCGACATCGCGCTGACCATCCACCCGCACCCGACGCTTTCGGAGACGGTCGGCCTGTCGGCCGAGGCGTTCGAGGGCACGATCACCGACCTCTACCTGCCCAGGAAGCCGGAGCAGAAGTAGCGCTCGGCGCGCCAGCCGAGCAGGCCGGGCCTGGGCGCTGGACCCCCTCTGGCTCAGGTCGCTGAGGCGCGTTCGGCAGACTAGAGGGATGGCTGACCTACCTGTCCAGTACTTCGACGGCCGCGACGGTACCCGGCTCGCCTACCGCGAAACCGGGCAGGGATGGCCGGTGGTGCTGATCCACGGCTACTTCTCGAACGGGTTCGTGAACTGGGTGCGGTACGGCCACGCGGCCGCGATCGCCGCCCGGGGTTTCCGCGTCATACTGCCTGACCTGCGCGGCCACGGTGAAAGCGGCAAACCGCACAACCCGGCTGCCTACCCGCCCGACATCCTGGCCGACGACGGGTTCGCGCTGGTCGAGGCGCTCGGCCTGACCGACTATTCGCTGGGCGGTTATTCACTCGGCGGCCGGACCACGATACGGATGCTGGCCCGCGGCGCGCGCCCCAACCGGGCGGTCGTGGCCGGCATGGGCCTGGACGGGGTGCTGCACGCGTCCAGCCGCAACGACCATTTCCGCCGTATCCTGGGAAACCTCGGGACCTGGGACCGGCGCTCCCCGGAGGGGATGGCGGAGGCCTTCCTGAAGAGCACCGGCGCCGACCCGGTGGCGGGGCTGTACCTGCTGGACAGCAACGTTGACACCCCGCCCGAGGCACTCGCGAAGATCGACGTGCCGGTCCTGGCGCTGGCCGGAATGGAAGACGACGACAACGGCACCGCCGAGGACCTGGCCGCGGCCCTGCCGTACGGCCAGGCCATCCGGATCCCCGGCCAGCACATGAGCGCCGTGGCCCAGCCCGACCTGGGCCAGGCGATCGCCGCCTTCCTGGCCGAGGCCTGACTCTCAAGTTCAACGGCCAGTCCGGGATCAGCAGCCCGCGCAACCGGGCGGCCCGCACGTCGGCGAGGACGCCGTCGTCCGAGCGAACCTCGAATGACCCAAGCATCCCGATCTGCACCTAGCCGATTTTGTCCTGGGCGATTGATGATGGGCTTGAGGAATCACCTCGGGGGCGTCGCTGACGGGAGGGCGAGCAGGTGTCCACGGAAGCTCTGCCTGCTCCGCTGCCTCCGGGCTGGGCTGACCGAATGTCCGCGCTCGCAGGCCCGCTCATCCGGAGACGCTGGCCGCTGCTGGCCACGCTCGGTCTCATCGTCATCGGGATGCTCGCCTCGACGTGGGGAGCCACGCTGACCGGGCGGCCGGACTGGGGGCTACCGGACGACTTGTGGCGAACGCTGGCGGCGGCCCAGCGACTACTGCACCTCGACATCGGGGGCCTGTATACCGCGCCTACGGAGCTGATCAGCTTCCCGGGCGCGGCGGTGATCCTCATCCCGGTCGCGGCCATCGCCGACGCCGCGGGCCTCTCGCTGCAGCTGGCCGGCCCGCAGAACCCGCATCCCGCCGTGTGGCTGCTGGCCGGGCCGTACGAGATCGCCATCGCGTCGCTGGCCCTGCTGGCCGCGGACGCGCTCGCCGAGCACCTCGGCGCCACCCAGCTCAAGCGGTTGCTCCTGGCCGCGGCGGGCGCAGCCGCGCTGTGGGGTCTCACCCTGCGGTTCGGGCATCCCGAGGACTCCGTGGCGACGGGGCTGTTCCTGTTCGGCGTTCTGGCGCTGGCCCAGTCCCGGGTCCGCCGGTCCGGCTGGCTCATCGGGGCGGCAGTGGCGGTGCAGCCGCTGGTCCTGCTCGCGCTGCCGTTCGTGCTCGTGGCCGTCGGACCACGGCGGCTGCCTGGCCTGCTCGTCCGGGCCGCGGCCCCGGGCGCGCTACTGCTGGGCATCGCGGCGGCGGCGAACTGGTCCGCCACCGTGGCCGCGGTGACCAGCCAGCCCAACTCGCTGGCCGTCAACCGGCCCACCCCGTGGACCTCGCTCATCGCCCACGGGAGCGGTGGCATGGTGGCGGCCGGCCCGGCCCGGGCCCTGGCCATCCTCGTCGCGTGCGGATGCGCCCTGCTCGCCGGGCGCCGCTGGAGGGCGGCGGCGCAGACCGGCGAGTGGAGCACGGGCAGGCTGACTGAACTGCTGTGGTGGGTGGCCCTGGCGCTCGCGCTCCGGTGCGTCTTCGAGCCCGTGATGGTCGCCTACTATCTCTGGCCCGCGCTGGCGGTGGTGCTCATCGCGGCGTCGCGGAGCTGGCCGCGCCTGCTGGCGGTATCCGCTGCCTCGGCCGCGCTGACGTTCGGCGCGCAGGCCCCGTGGCGGGACCCGTGGACCTGGTGGCTGCCGGTAACCGCCGGGCTGGCCCTGATCCTCTGGCTGGCCTACATCCCGCGGACCGGCGACGCCGAATACACGGTTGTGGGGACCGTCTAGGTTCATGAGCACTGGCCATTGCATCAGAATCCGCAGCCCGCCGCCCGCCCCGGCCGGACCCTAACGGGCGGCCGGGGCGCTGTCCACCGCGGGTTGGGCGATCGGTGCGGTGCGTTCCAGCAGGATGATGCCGGCGACCAGCAGAACCGCCAGGACGGTCAGCGACGGGCCGAGGACCGACAGCCCCCAGACGCCGATCAGCAGGCCGACGAGCGCGGAAAGTCCCGAGCCGCCGCCGGCCGCCGCACCCACCTGCCAGGCGATCGCGTGCTCGGCCCGGCCCCGGCCGATCCGGAGCGGCGTCAGCGCGATCAGCGCCGGGAAGACCCCGGCCAGCGCGCCACCAAGCAGCACGAAAGCGGCGAGCGTCGCGGGCGTACCCGGCTGCCACCAGATCAAGGCGGCGGCGGCGACGGCGATGCCGCTCCCCCACCAGACGACCCGGGACGGCGGAACGGGCCGGGGCAGCACGGCCAGGATCAGCCGGCCTGCGGTCAGGGCGCCCCAGAAGCCGAACGTGGCCAGGCCGGCCGCCGCCGCGGACAGGCCGAGGTGCCCGCGACAGAAGCTCGCCTCCCACTGCCCAGCGGCCACCTCGAGGCCCGTGTAGACGAAGAAGATCAACATTCCCGCCGCGACCACGATCCCGGACCGGCGCCGGGACCACGCATCGCTCGGGTGCCCGGCCACTATCTCCCGCGCCGCCTGGGCCGCCCGGGCCGGCTCCGTGGCGGCGGCCTCTGGCGCGCCCTGGGCCGCCCGCTCCTGCCGCCGCTGCCGCAGCCACAAGGCCGTGACAACCAGGTCCAGCCCGGCCAGGACCAGGTAGGCCGACCGCCAAGAGGACACCAGGATGGCCGCCGTGACCAGCAGCGGCCCGATGGCCGTCCCCACCCCGTAGGCGGCGTGCAGCAGGTTCAGCAGCCGTGACCGGCCGGACAGGCCTACCGCGGTGTTCAGCCCGCCGTCCATCATCCCGGCCGCCAGGCCCCACAGTACGGCGACGGCGAACAGCACCCACAGGTGCGGAGCCAGCGCGTAGCCCGTGCCGGCCAGCGCCGCGCAGGCCCCGGAGCAGGCGAGCAGGACGGCCACCCCGAACCGGCGGATCAGCGTGCCGACGAAGGCGCTGACCGAGATGGAGCCGATCGTGGAGATCAGCAGGATGAGCCCCAGATCGGCGATCGGCGCGCCGAACGTCTGACGCGCGGACGGCCAGGCGGTGCCGAGCATGCCATCGGGCAGGCCCAGGGCGACGAAGCTGCCCAGGCTGAGGGCGTCCAGGGCCCGCCCGGCCCGGCGGCCGTCCCGCTCCACCGGCGCCGTTTCGCTACCCAGGGCAGGGACGGACGATTAGCCCGTCATGCTCAGGAGCACATGATCCCTGGGGCAGCGCGGGGGGCTGGGGGGCACGGCACGGGCCCCGGCGTCCGGCGGCGTCGGGCAGAGCGGGCATCTAACCTCCGTTAGCAGTGGGGTACTGAGCGGCGGAGCCGTCAGCTCGCGGCGCATGGCCCCAGCGGGCGACCGGGCCCTGGGTGAATGCTACTTTTATCGAAGGATCTGAGCGGGTACCAGGTTTATCGATTATGTGTTTGAATGGACTGAGTACGTTGCAGACCTCAGGCGATGACCATTTGATCAGGAGACATCATGCTCGCAGCCGGCCACCCCGTGGTCGCCGTCCTGCTCGGGCTGGGGGCGGCGGGGCTCGGGGCCCTCGTGGTGGCCATGGCCTGGAACATTCACGTGCGCCAGTTCCGGCTGGCCGAGCTGCTGGCCCGCCGCCAGTTCACCGCGAATGCGGATCCGCACCCGGCCGGGCACGCGGTGGACGGGAACGGCGACGCGGAGGCCGCCCTCCAGGAGGCGGCCGGGGCCGGCGGCCCGATGGGATCCGGCGGCAAGGAGCCCGCCTCGCCGGTCGTCATCGAGGGCCCGGACACGGTGGTCACCAGCGAGCAAGCGCGTTACCGGGCAAAGCTGTCCGGGGGTGGCACCGTGGTGTCGTGGGCGGTCGGCGGCGGCGCGGTGTCGCAGTCCCCTGATCCGGACCACCCCGACGAGCTACTGCTGATCGCCGACCAGCCCGGCACCCTGACCATCATCGTGCGGGTGCGCAAGGGCCTGGCGGAGCGCCGGGCCACGAAAGCCGTCGTCGCGGAGGCCGATGTGCCCCCGCCTGCGCCGCCCTTCACGCTGCGGCTGTTCCTGCAGGGCTGGTCCCTGGCCGTGATCGCGATCCTGGTGATCGGGTTCGCTGGCGCTCTCGTGGCCCTCGGCAGCTTCACGTCCGCCGACTTCATCGCGCTGGCTGTGCCGCTGACCGCGCTGCTGGTGGTGGCCGCGGTACTGCGGGGCCCCGAGGCGCCCGAGCGCCGCAGCACTGCCCGAGGACAGTCCCGGACTGGCGGCCGCGGCGAGGACCCGTGGTACTGGCCTTCGGGCCGGGGAGCGCCGGCCGCAGTGGACGCCCACGCCGCCCACGCCGCCCACGCCGCCCACGCCGCCCACGCCGCGCAGGCCGCGCAGGCCGCGCAGGCCGCACCCGACTCGCCGGACGGTCAGCCGAATACGGGCCCCACGGGGTACCCGTATCCCTCGGCGCAGACCGGCGATAACGCGAACCACAACTAATGCCGCGGCCGGCCACGTCCGCGCGGTTCGAACGTTGCAGAGCCAGAGATCCAGGCCAGGCCGTTTTCGCGGGCTGGGCTGGTCGTTGAAGGCGGCCGGGCACGCTGCCCGGGGCGCGCTATGGGTCAGCGCTTGATCTCGACAAGCAAGACCCAGCTGTTGATGAGCCCTGAGGCGGTAGCGACGGCCATGGCGGCGGCCAGCCAGTACAGGCCACCAAAGCTGGCCGTGATGGTGGCTGCCGCGCCGACGATTGTCAGCAAGGCGATCACGACGGCGGGCGCAATGTGGCCGAGACGCCAGCTGAGCGGGTTGTGCCGTTCTTGTTGCCAGCGTGGCACGTCGATTGCCGCAGCCAATCCGATGATTCCCGCGGCCAGGATGGCCTCGCAGGTGCCGAGGGCCGTCCTGGACAGGCCGGGCAGCTGGATGAGAAGGCTCCCCGCCAGGGGGTAGGCAAAGAACACCAGGGTTTCGATCGCCCGGCCGGGCAGCGTCTTGTCCTGCAGGATCGAATTTAGGTTGAAGGAGACGGCGACGAACGCCAGCCCCAGCAGGGCGCCTGCAGCGCCAGCGAACGAGGTGGCGAAGTCGTGCCATTGTTCGGGGTCGTACGGCACCGCAGGAATCCTCCCCGTCGCTGACGTGGAAACACTGGCAGCGACTCACCCAAGGCGCGCCGCCGAGGTCGCCTTATGCCTTCTTCGAATCGAGCCAGTCGAAGGCCGCGGTCCAGAACACGACCGGCGCCATGCCCTCACAGTGGCCTTCGGCGCCCTCGGCCCGGGTGAACACGCGGAAGTCCTTCGGACAGGTGAGGTGATCGAACAAAAACAGCTACATACAGGCGACGCTAGTCCCTTCAGGCCACATGGGTAAGCACCACTCGCCGCGGCTGCCTGAGTACCACCCCTGGTCAGCGGGGCAACCGGCCGGCCCGGCGCGTCGGCTAGCTAATACGCCAAGCACTTCAATCCCTTTAGCGCGGCACCGCGATTCGCGTCAGAATGTCGGCGACTTCCGCCGGGCGAGTCAAGTGGGCGAAGTGGCCGGCACTTGCCAGGACGGTGATATTGACGTCGGGTGGTGCCGCCCTGAGCCAGGACTGGTGGGCGGCCGGGACCTCGCTGACTGCGACCATCCATCAGTTGCGGTGATCGCATCTGGGCGTAACCCGGCGGGCTGCTGGAGCCGCAGCCTGATCGCGGCGGCGACCGCATCCGGGCGCTCGCGCGGCAGGAAATGCCCCGCACCGGGCAGTTCCGAACGGTCGTATGCCCGGGTGAACATGTGTGCGTTGCCCCGGCCCGCGGCGGCGATCTCGCAGCCGTCGTCCACTCCGTAGAGAAAGCTGACCGGCGCGTCGATGCGCGGCCACTCATCGAGCCGGGCCTGGGCCTCGGCGTACCGGGGGCGGCCCGGGGCGGCGCCGGTCCCGTGCCGGTAGTAATGCACCACCGTCTCGGTGAACTGCTCGTTCCAGGCGGCCCGGATGATGGCCTGCGTCTGATCTTCGGGCAGATAGAACGCCGGTGACCATTCGGCCCAGCAGCGGCGGATGAACGCGGCGGGGTGCAGCGCGAACGTCTGGGCTCCGGTGTCGGTGCAGAGCCAGTAGCGGTACCAGGCCCGCTCGGCCTCGGTGAACCGCTCAGCGGCGTTGAGATGGCGCATCGGGCCGTAGGCCGTCGCCATTGCGATCAGGCCGGTCACCCGCTCCGGGGCCAGCACGGCGGCCGCGTAGGCGGCGCGGGCGCCCCAGTCGTGCCCCACCAGCAGCGCCTGGCCGAGCCCGAGCACGTCCAGCAGGTCGAGGACATCGGTGGCGAGCGCAGCCACCTGGGCCCCGCCCGCCTCCGCCCAGGACGCCGGGCGGACGCGGCTGCCGCCGTAGCCCCGCAGGTATGGACGCACGATACGTAGCCCCGGCGGCAGGACGCTGATGACCTTATCCCAGGTGGCCGGGACGTCGGGGAAGCCGTGCAGCAGCACCACCGGCCGCCCGCCGGGATCGCCGTTTTCCAGGTAGTCAATCTCAGCGACCGGGGTTTGGATGAGCGGCATGAACGCACCGTACTGCCCGGCCCGCGAGCACGCTCCCGTGCAGCGGCCGGCGGGGAAGCCTAACGGCAGGAAGTGGCACAGTCGGCGCGCGGCCGCGAAGGCTGATCGTCGGCGCTGGGTTCCCGGGCCGGGAAGGCCCAGAAGGCTATGTTCCACCCGGTTGGGACGCTGGCCCCGGCCAGCTCAGGGCGAGCCACCGGCTCAGGGCGGGCCACCGGCTCAGGGCGGGCCACCAGCTCAGGACCGGCCACCAGCTCAGGACCGGCCGACGGCTCCAGCTGGACCGCCAGCCGGGCCAGGACGGTGAGACCGGCCACGGTGACCAGCACGGCGGCGCAGGCCGCGGCGGCGTTCACCGTGCTCAGCCGGGCCGTCTCGCCCAGCAGACCGACCCCTGCCGCCAGGCTCGCGACCGGGGTGACCACCGTGACGACCGGCAAGGTAATCATGGGCCGGCCCGCCTGGTATGCCGTCTGGGTCAGCAGGACCGAGCAGGGCCCGACGAATACCAGCGCGTACGTCGGCCAGGCGGTGACGATCCCGGTCAGCCCGTGACCTAGCGAATGGGTGAAGGCCATGGTCACGACCGCCATGCCGGTATCGGCCAGGCCAGCCGCCAGGGCCAGCAGGATGGCCCGGCGACGGCCGGCCGCGGCGAGCCCGGCGGCGGCGAACGGGGCCGCGCTGGCCCCGAGGCAGAGGGCCGCGAGCCCAGCGTGGCGGGGCAGGGCGTGGCCCGCGGACAGGCCCGGCGACGTCAGCGCGACGAAGGCGCCGATCCCCGCGACCACCGCCAGGCAGGCGGCCCAGGTGACCCAGCCGAGCCGGCGGCCCGACCACACCCGTACAGTGGCCACGCTGAAGATGAGCGAGGACGCCGTCAGCATCTGGACGATGGTGAGCGGCCCGGCGTGCAGCGCAACCGCGTGGATGGCGAATCCGCCGAACTCGCCGACGAAGCCGAGTAGCCACCACGGCCGGCGCAGGAGCAGGAGCAGCAGGGACGGCCGGCCCGCCGATGTGTCCGGCGCCCCTGCGGCCTGATGCTGCTGCAGCGCGGCACCGGTGCCGTAGAGCATCGCGGCGATCACGGCCGCGAAGATGGCTGTCACTGAGCTCCCCCGTTCAGTTATTCGCGGAACACCCCACGTGGGAATGGGTATTCCGCGTAAGACGGGCGGACACGAAATTCCCTCGCGGGGTCCAGGGACCAACCGCTGGGACGACCGTAACCCTGGCCTACGACAATCGACGTTACGGAGTGGCGGGCCGCTGGGCCATGGGAGTGCCACCCGTTCTAGGGAGGGGTTAACCCCCGTTTTCGGACAGGAACGCGGGAAAAAAATCGCTCTGCCACAGGGCGTCGCTTATCGTCGGGTTTGTGAGCGTCGGCATACGCGCCACCAGCGGCTGGCCGTGGTGGGCCAGCTGGCAGGGCATCTTCCGGTTCGAGGCATTCGTCTCGGCCGCGATTGGGCTTGCGGCGGGCCTGGCCTGGGCGACGACCGGCGGGCATTTCTGGCCCGCGTGGGTCTGGTTCGGCCTGGGAGTGCCACTCGCGTTGCAAGGCGCGGTCCGCTGGGGCCTTCGGGCGCCGAAGGGCGAGCGGGCCCTGTTCGTGCACGCGGCGATCTCGTTCGCGCTCGCGGCGATCCAGCTGACCATCTGGCTGCTGGCCGGGCTGGGCTATTTCTGGCCGGTGTGGTCAATCCTGGGACTGGGGCTCGTACTGTCCGTGCACTTCTGGATCGTCCGGCACCGGCCCAATGCACGGGAGCAGGCGCTGGCGAACCGGGTCGACGTGCTGACCCGCACCCGCCGCGGCGCGCTCGACATTCAGGCCGCCGAGCTGCAGCGGGTCGAGCGTGACCTGCACGATGGGGCACAGGCGCGGCTGGTGTCGGTGGCGATGAGCCTGGGGCTGGCCGAGACGCTGCTGTCCAGCGACCCCGATCTGCTCGCCGAACTGCTGAGTGAGGCCCGGTCCACGACGCTGGCCGCGCTGGATGACCTGCGCACGGTGATGCAGGGCATCCAGCCGCCGGTACTCGCCGACCGCGGTCTGGAAGGCGCGGTCCGGGCGCTGGCCCTGGACCTGGCCATCCCGGTGACCGTCACCGGCGGCCTGGCCGGGCGCGCGCCGGCGCCGGTGGAGTCGGCCGCTTACTTCACCGTCGCCGAGTGCCTGGCCAACACGGTCAAGCACAGTAACGCGGCCTCGGCCTGGGTGGACCTGCGGCACCAGGCCGGCTTGCTGTCGATCACCGTGGGCGACGGTGGCCAGGGCGGGGCCAGCCTGGACGGCGGCACGGGGCTGCGCGGGGTGATCCGGCGGCTGCAGCCGTTCGACGGGAAGCTGGCGATCAGCAGTCCGGCCGGCGGCCCCACCACCGTGACGATGGAGGTGCCGTGCGCGTCGTCATCGCCGAGGACCTAGCGCTGCTGCGGGACGGGCTGAGCCGGCTGCTGCGGGCCCACGACTTCGACGTCGTGGCGGAGGTAGGCGACCCGGAGGCGCTGGCCGCGGTGCTGGCCGGGACGCCGGTCGACGTGGCCATCATGGATGTCCGGATGCCGCCGACCTTCACCAACGAGGGCCTAGTGGCCGCGATCGAGGCCCGGGCCCGGCGCCCTGGGATGCCGGTGGTGGTGCTCAGCCAGTACGTCCAGCAGCTCTACGCGCGCGAGCTGATGCGGTCGGGCGCGGAAGGCATCGGTTACCTGCTCAAGGACCGGGTCGCCGACGTGCGCACCTTCGTGGACGCGGTGCGGCAGGTGGCGGCCGGCGGCACCGTGCTCGATCCCAAGGTGGTGGCCGTGCTGATGTCCCAGCACGCGCGGCGCGAGCCTATGGGGCGGCTCACCGCCCGGGAGCGCGAAGTGCTCGGACTGATGGCCGAGGGCCGCTCCAATGCCGCCATCGCGGCCAAGCTCTTCGTTACCGGCAAGGCCATCGACAAGCACATCAACAGCATCTTCATGAAGCTGGACTTGCCGCTGGCGCACGACGACAACCGCCGCGTGCTTGCCGTGCTCCGCTACCTGCAGGGCGGCAGCCCGCCCGGGGAGGGTAACCGGCAGTGGCCGCTTCCAGGTACATAACACCCAAGGTGGACTACTTCGCCGCCCATCTGCGGCGCTATACCTCCAGCCCGTGGCAGCAGGCGTCAGGCGTTTGCTGACCCGGTACCGGGGGCCTGAGCCGGGCGGATGATCCTGGCGGCGAACAGGTCACGAAGGCTGACCGCGCCGCAGACGTTACGCCCCTCCACGATCGGGAGGTGACGGAACCCGTGCAGGAACATGATCTGGCCGGCTTCCTCTACAGAGGTATCCGGAGTCGCCGATTGCGGGTCCGGGGTCATCCATGCGGAAACTGGCACCCTGGTGAGATCCGTTCCGGACGCCGCCGCCCTGACCACATCACGTTCAGTCAGGATTCCGGCCAGGAAACGCCCCTGCATTACAAAAGCAGAGCCGACCTTCTCGCGCACCATCGCGGCGGCCGCCTCCGCCACCGGGCTGTCGGGGGCGGCATACACCACATTCGTGTTCATCAGCTCGCCTACCGTGACGGCCCGGCGACCGCCCTCACCCACTTTCGCCGACCTCATCAAGGTCGGGGTCACCCTGCGGCGCGCCCGGCCCGGAAAGCTCTTCGGACAGCATCCGCCACAGCGAACCCGACCACGCCGAGATGTGCGGCCACCGCATCCAGAACAGCTGGAGCGTGGTCTCGTCAAACTCAGCGTGAGCTCGCTCCGGGGTAATCGCGTCGGTGAAATCCTCAAGCTGGTGCATGAGATCGAGGAAACGGTCAGCGCTGACTTCCATTCGATCGATCACCTCCAGGTGAGCGGGGACGCGCCTCAGCCGGGCACCCAGAGGCCCAAAAGACTAGATGACGCCAAGTGGCCCGGTTTATACCCCGAAGCCGCGCCGCTGAAGCGGCCCCCGGCATCCTCAGACCGGGACGTTTGGCAGACCGGGCCCCGGGGGCAGACCGCGACCCGGGGGAAACTCATCGCACGCTCCCCCGCCAAGCGGCCGCCTCGCCAACGGGCAGCCACATCGGGCTGGGTCAACGCGGCCTGGGCGATCTTCCAGGCGGCAGATCAGCCGGCCCGGATCTGGCCGTCCGCCAGGATGAGGACCGAGTCGGCGATATCGATGAGGTTCGGGTCGTGGGTAGCAACCAGCGTGGTGATGCCCTCGGACTGCACGACGACCCGCAGCAGCCGCATGCTGGTCTGCTCGGCGGTCTCCGAATCGTTCCGGAATGCCTCAGAGGGTTATCCAGCCGGTGACAACGTTTTCGCCCCGGGCGGTGCGGCAGCGCAGCCGGAAAGGCGTGGCCGGAATGGGGCTGATCGGGAAACAGCCGATTTCGTCCACCAAAATGGTGGCGACCACGCCCACGCGGGTCTGCACCTCGATCGTGCCCTCGCCGGTCGGCACCAGCTGGCAGAGCAGCGAGTCCTCGTTGACCTCCATCTCGATGGTGAGATGGTCCGAGGTGAAGGT
>Ga0302196_10004788_pt1 | contig 12193 bp, 14 predicted proteins | sample II_Bog_N1_3_FD_198794 | JGI IMG/M metagenome (GOLD analysis project Ga0302196, IMG submission 198794) | Peat permafrost microbial communities from Stordalen Mire near Abisko, Sweden - II_Bog_N1_3 | ecosystem: Environmental > Terrestrial > Soil > Wetlands > Peat | place: Sweden: Abisko...
TCGCGTACGACGTCACCGCCGCGCCTCGCCGCGGCGCCCGCGCGGGCGCGCCGTCGTCTCGTCCTCATCGACGGCCCGCGCGCCGGGCAGATCGGCGGTGGTGACGACGCCGGCGACGCGCCGAGGCTCGACTACCGGAATCGCGTCGAGCGCGGTGCGGCGCGCGCCGGACAGCTCACGTTCGCGCTTCTCGAGCGCTGCGGCCTCCGCCTCGGTGCACACGTCGAAGGCGGGCGGCGAATACGGATCGAACTCCTTCTGCCGAACGTCCCGGAGGTAGTCGCCGACCGCCTTGGGAACGCGCTCCCAGCCGCGCGTCACCAGGAAGTGAATGCCGGCGTACACGTAGCGGCGAAGGACAAACTTCCGCCGCGGGTCGTACGGTTTGAGCCGGACGAGGATCGTCTCCATCGCGGTTCTCCCGCGCCACGAATCGGGCGCGCTCTCACCAGGAACAAAGGGGCCCGCGCCGCCGCGGCGGGGACAGGGCCAGCGCGATTAAGCGGCCTTGAGGTTCGAGACGCGCACGGTCCCGAGCTCGTCGGCCCACTTCACGTCGAACCGAAGGGTCGCGACCACGCGAAGAACGCCGGCCGAGACATCCCGCCAGGTCTCGATGCGAACCTTCCGCCAGATCCCCACCTGGAGGTTCTTCGGGTTCGCGAGGACGATCGTCGTCCGGTCCCGCGGAATGGGCACGACCAGCGGGGCTCCAGCGCCACCCGCGTCGGCGGGCGCGGGCGGTGGCGTGGTCGGCGCGGGCAGGTTCTCGGGGAACAGGGGGATCGACCGAATCGGGATCCCCGAGTACATGACCGGCACATCGGTCTCGAGCCACTTGTCGCCACCGATGGTCGCACGCTCGGCGAGCGTGTTCCGATAGCCGAGCTCCGTGTCGACGCTCGTGAAGAACGAGAGCGTCTTCTTCACCCGCAGGTACTCGCTCGGGAGCGCTCGCACGGTGTCGAAGAGGATGTCCTTGGTGAGGTTGCTTCCTCCCGCGTCGACGACGTGGCTCACGGTCTGCACGAGCACACCATCGAGCTGCGCGAGGAACGGATCGGGCGACTGGAGATCGCCCATGATGAGCACCTCCTCCATGTCGCGCCCGATCGCCTCGGTGATGAGCTCCATGATCGTCTGCCGGAGCTCGCCGCGCTCGACCGAGTCCTCGAGCGTCTCGTCGGAGAGATCGATCTCCGCCTTGAACAGGCGCGCATCCAGCTCGACGTACGAGAAGTCCGGCTTCACGCGATCCTGATCGGCGAGGCGCGTCCCCTCCTTGCCGGCGCGGAGCACGCGCTGGCCGAACTTGATCTTCGGCGTCTGCTGCCGGGGCGCCGCCATCGGGACAACGGTGGCCATCCCCATCAGCTCCGATTGCTTGATGAGCAGGCGCATGAACTTCTGCGCCTGCGCCGGCAGGAGATACCCGCCGCCATCCTGCAGGTCGCGGATCGCCATGTCCGCTTTCTCGAGAATCGTTCGGTTGCTCGTGAAGCCCATGGTCTTCTCCGGAGCGCGCCCACGTTGGGAGCGCGGTCAGTCGTCGTGAAACGAGACGGCCTTGTCGACGCTCGCGCGGTCGCGCGGGCGGTTCATGTCGATGGGCCAGCTCGCGTCCTCGGGTTCGGTCTTCGTGACGCGCTCGCCGGGCGGCTGGCTGTTCGGGACCCCGGCGCGTTTCTCGAGCGCCGAGAGGCGCGCGGCCTGCGTCTTCACCGAGGCGTCGATGGACTTCATCGACTGCGAGACCTCGGCAAGCGTGCCCGCCAGATCCGGCGGCGCCTGCGTCTCCGCGGTGATCGTTGGGGCCGTCGCCGGAGTCTTCGACTCCGCCGAGAGAGCCTGGGTGAGGCTCTCGATCTTGGTCAGCATCTCCTGGATGGAAGAGACGAGGCCGGCGATGCTGGCTTCCCCGCCGGGCTCCTCGTTTTCGTCGTTGTCGGGCTCGATCCCCGCCGCCGAGGAGATCGCGTCGGCCGCGGCGCGGATGTTCTCCGCGATCGATGCGAGCTGGCTGCCGTCCTCGGGCGAGTCGCTCAGGATCTCGACCGCCTGCGTGAGACTGTCGAGCGCGGCGAGCGCGACGCTGAGGGGCGTCTCGTCGTCGTCGGGGGCCTCGTCGTCCGGTGCGCCAAGGGCGGGCGCGCCGTCCGCGTCCTTCTCGGCCTTCCTCGGCGGCTTCTTTCCGGCAGGTTTTCCGGAAGGCTCGTCCTCTGACGCAGGCGCCCCTTCGGGCTCGTCCTCCTGCTCCTCCTCCTCCTCTTCGTCCTCCTCGTCGGGATCCTTTTTCGGAGGGAAGGCTTTGGAGGTCTTGCCGTCCTCCTCCTCTTCTTCCTCTTCCTCCTCGGGAGGATCTTTGGCGGGCGGCGGCTTCTTCGCCTTCTCGGTCTCGGCGTCGGGCTTCTTGGGAGGCTTCTTCGCCTTCGGCGGCGGCTTCTTGCCCGCCCCGCCTCCCGCCGTCGCGCCAACGGCGCCGGGCTTCGCCGGAGTCGTCTCCTCGGTCTTCTTCTTCGGCATCTCCGACTCCCTCTTCACGACGAGAAACCGCCGCTTGTTGGCGGCGCGATCGACCAGCGAGACTTCCTCGACGAGCATGTCGAGCAGGCGATGAACGCCCCCCTCGGCCGACGCGGGCGGCGCGCCCTCATCAGCAGTCGGGGGCGAGGCGGGCGCATCGCTCACGCCGCCGCCTCCGAGGGCGCGTCGGCGTCGGGCACGCGCCGAGCCGAGCCCCCGATCGAGAAGCCGGTGAGCTTGCCGTCCTTGACGTCCTCCCAGAGAGCGTCGGACAGCACGTGGACCCCGAGGAGCCAGGTCCCCTGCTTGATGTGCGTGCCCGCAACCGTGAGATCGGCCGGCGCGAGATAGCTCTCGACGATCTTCACCGCGCCGTTCACGCGCATCTTGTGCATGAGCCCCACGTCCTGGAAGTCCTCCATGAAGCGATGCGCGGCCGTGCGGATCTCCGCGGCGGAGTAGATGTCCTTCTGGGCGTCCACCTCCTCAGGCTCGAGGACGATGCCGAGGACGAACCGCTCGTCGTCGGGCGCGGTGCCTTTGATGAGCGGGATCGTCTTCATGAAGACGCGCGCATCCGAGTGCGCTGGCGTCTCGCTCGCGGGCTCGATTTGCTCCGTCCCCATCTCCTGGGTAGTGACCTCGTCGAGCATCGGCGCGGCGGGCGCCGGTTCCGGGTCCCCCCCCGGAACCACAACGGTCGTTCGCGCCGGTGTCTCCTCTTCCTCGACGAGCTCCCAGCCGTCGAGTGCCAGCTCCTCGAGCCGCTTCTTCGCCACGTCGTAGTTCGACACGACGAGCTGCGTGAGATACTTCGAGCCGCCCACGCCGCGCATCGTGCGGATCGTGCGCGGCGTGCGGATCCGCTGAATCGGGTAGCCCTCGGCCTTGAGGAGCTTTGGGAGCTTGCCGCGCACTCCGTAGGTGATGAGAAACTTGCCGCTGAGTCCTTTGACCAGCTTGAAGAACCGGTCCTCGTCGAAGCTCTTCTCGCCGACGGCGACGTTGTAGCCAGCGTAGGGGGGATCCAGGAAGTGGAGTGAGTCCTTCCCATCGAACTTACGAACGACAGGTTCATAGTCGCCGTTGAAGACGTGTACGCCCTTGAGGCGCGGCGCGAACTTCGCCACGCGTCCCGGCGTCCCCGCCTCGATCCCCGCCTGCGAGGGGCTGAAGCTCTTGCCGCGAAGCTTCCCGTACGCGAAGTGCGACAGGTAGAGGAACCGATGGAGCTTGGCGACGTCGCTCGTCGGGTTCTCGCCCTTGAGTCGCTTGAACGTCTCGGCGCTCCCCGTCCAGTCCATCTCCCGGAGCTTCGCGAGGTCGGCGTCGGAGAGCCTCTGCACGATCCGGTACGCCGAGGCGATCTCAGGGTCCGCGTCGTTGATCGCTTCGGTAGGGACCTGGGGCTTGGCGAAGAGAACTGCGCCGCTTCCCGCGAACGGCTCGGTGTACGCCTTGTGCACCGGGAGCATCGCGGCGAGGCGCTTGGCGAGGCGCTTCTTGCCCGCGGGCGAGCCCCACATCGTCTTCTCGACGAGATCGGGCGCGACCTCGGCGAGTAGCTCGCGCGCCTTCGCGATAGCGTGAACGAGCCGCTCATCCACGCGGCTTTCCCTCCACGGCGTCCTTCCCCCACTCCTTCGCCGTCCCGCCGTCGTTCAGGTCGCGCGGCCAGACGAACTCGTCGCCTCGGGCCTCCGCCCGCGCGAGTTCGGCGCCGAGCGCCTCGATCTCGCGCGCGACGGCGAGGAGGTCGGCGGCCTTGGTGATCGACGTGAGGCGTCCTGAGATCGCCTCGATCTTCGCCTTCGCTCCGCTGGTCGTCTGGCTCACGGCGCGTCCCTCTCACCAGGAACAAACGCGGCGAGGTCCGCCGGGCGGGGACAGGGACCGCCCCTTTTTCGCCCCCGCGCCGTGGAGCGGGCGGGCCGGAGGGGCTCCGACGGGCACCACTGGGAACCCATAGGTAGGTGGTCAGAATGGCGACCGGCTCCGACCGTGAGGTGTGCGCCCCCAAGATCCGATACGAGTCCGGCGCGACGTCGGCCGACGGATCGCGGAGCTGCGCCAGAAGGCCGATCTCACCCAGGACGAGCTCGCCGAGATCCTGGACCACTCGGTCAAGTACCAGCAGCGGCTCGAGCGAGGGGACGAGAACCTGTCGCTCGAGAAGTTGACGAAGATCGCCAATGGCCTCGGGGCGCGCGTGATCGATCTTCACAAGAAGCCGCGCGCGCGGCGACCCCGAGCGGCGTTGGCCACTCGCCGCCGCCGAGCACCTCCCTAGCTGGAGGGCCGTCTAGTACAGCGGCTCGCACTCCTCGGGCTCGGCGTACCACGCGCGTCCGCCGGCCGGGCTGCGCAGGCGCACGCCGCGCGCCCGGCTGAAGCCGACGACGAGCGCATGCTCGCCGTAGTGCCGGACGATCTCGCCCGCGCTGAAGGTGGACCGGCGCGTGGTCGTCCGGGGAAAGGGAACCTGAAAGACATCGAACAAGCTCATCGTCGTTCTCCTCGTGGGACCAAGCCGTTGCGGAACGTGTGCCCGGCGGCACGTGCGCGAAATCTGGTTGGCGTGGCGGGTGGCGCGGGATTCTTCATCACGCGCTCAGACTGGAATCGCGCTCGGGAAGCCTGTTCTTCAGACGATTCCGCGGGGCACCTTCGCTTCGCCGCTGCGATGGGGAATCCCGCTCTCAGAAAACTGCGACCGTCACCGAGCGACAGAGGCCGTGGTACGGCGGGAACCCCCAGATGCCCTCGAGCTCCTCGTCGCTGACGCGCGCTCGAATGCGCGTTACGTCGCCGGGCGGGTAGCTCGCGACAGTCGTGCGCGCGCCGTCCCTCTCGACGTAGATGTGCATCTCCCCCGTCTCGGGGTCCCGCGCTTGGCGGCCCCACGGCAGCGCGGCCTTGATCTGCTCTGGGTCTTCGAGAGCGTCGATCGCATCGAAGCGGTCGAGCGCCGTGGCCACCGAGAACGTCTTCCCGTTCAGGAATCGGCAGAGGGGCGTCGTGTGCGCATCCATCACCGCGAGGATCCGGTATCGGTCGATCCCCGCCTCGGCGTAGGCCGAGATCTGGGCGTACGACCGCCCCGTCGCCATGAACGCCCCAGCGACGACTTCCCAATAGAAGGGCGATTTGCCCTGGATGACGGAGCGGGCCATCTCGGCGAGCTCGCCGGCGATCTCCTCTCGACCGAGCCCGCGTTCGAGGCCGCTCGCGACAGCCTCGCGCGCGCGAGCGCTCATCCGGTCCGAGCGGCGCCCGAACTCGTCGCGGACGAAGTTCGTCTGCGTGCGAACGACGTGCTCGACGACGCGCCGATCCACTGCGTTGAAGTCGACGCCGATCGCGAGCCCCTGGCGCTCGCGCGCCGCCAGCCGGACATCCTGAACGAGGCCGACCGCCGCGCGACCTAGCGTCTCTCGTAGCCTCGCCGGGATCCGCGCCGTGATGTCCCGAGCCGCTTTCGCCGCTCTATCGACGGCGCGCGCCTGTGCGCGCGGCGTGAGCGCACTCCAGTCGAGCGCGAGCTCGCCGGCTGCCGCGCGGGAGGCAGCCTCCGCGTCCGGAGCGGCCCGCTCCCGGAGAAGCCCGGCGAGGCGCGCGATGGCCCTCTCGAAGCCGCGGGCGGTGCCGATGCCCGCGGCCTTCTCGATTCGGAGGCCGTACCCGCGCTCGAGAAGCAACCCCGCCGAGTCGAGCGCGCGGGCAACCAGCGCCAGATCAGTGGGCGCGAACGGGACGCACATCGGGCCCTTCCTCCAGCGTGGCGTCGCCGCGCACGAGCCCGATACGCACGAGGCACATCACGCACTGCACGGGCGCCGAGAACGAGACGAGCTCGCCGTCCTCCCCGATCCGAACGCCGTCTTGGCCCTGGATGATCGGCGTGACGAACCCGCAGCGCGGGCACGCCACGTAGTAGCCGATCACGCGCGCGCCTCGGAGCTGGGGCACGCGCCGCAGGTCGCCGCGGCGCATCTTGCACGGGCGCCGGTCGGTCACCGAGAGCTTCATCCGCCGCCCCGCACGACGAGCGGATAACGCGCGTGCGCCCTGACCTCGAGGCCGTGCTCCGTCGGGCGCATGAGGATGTCGTGGAAACTCATGCAGCGGTGGCACGACGCGAAGACCAAGATCGCGTTTCGCCAAAGCGTGATCGAGTCCGCCAGGCTCCCTTTGGTGCGGCACACGCGGCACTCGATGACACCTCGCTCAGCATCGAGCTGCGCTTGCTTGACCCACGCGGCATTCCGCTCGCTGTCGTTCATGGCTTCCCCTTCGCAAACCAACTCGCGAACTCCTCGGCGGGAACCGGAACGCGTTCGGCTTCCCCGTCCTGGTAGCGGCGCGCGAGGGCGAGGCGCTCCTTCGCGAGGCGCTCCTCCTCCGCCTCGAGCTGCGCGCGCAGTGCGAGGAGCTTCTTCGCGTCGGCGAGGATTCCCTTGGGACCGTCTTTCAGATCCTCCACGCCCGTCTGGATGCCCGCGAGCGTCAGGGTGATCGGGCGCTTGGTCCAGTCGTCTTTGATCCGCCGGAACTCCCGGTTGAAGATGTCGTTCGCGAGCATCCGGCCTTCGTCGGGCACGAGCACGCCGACACGAACGAGCTTCTCGACCATGTCGGTGAGCCGCTCCGGATCCCGCGCGAGCGGCGTCTGCGATCGGAAGCGCCAGAAGCGAATTCCCAGGTCCGAGAGGAGCTTCCGGTTCAGGAAGAAATCGAACTCGTCTCGCTCGGGCTGGAAGACCTGGTCCTCCGCGAAGCGAAGCTGCGCGTCAGCGACGCTCCGGTTGAAGTCCTGCCCTTCGCCCCGAAGGAGGCGCGGCAGGCGGAACGAACCGCCCACCTTGTCGAGGTTCCGCTGGTCGTAGTTCTGGAAGAGCGCGTCGTGCTGCTGCGCTTCGGTGAGGGGGCGGAGCTCGATGCGGGCGCGCGCTTGATCGTTCGCCGGCGTGTGTGCGCCGCCGCCATCGGCTTCGAGGATCAGGATCTTGTGGAAGTTCTTCTTCCCCTTCAGATGCTCCTCGATGAAGTTCTGGATGCGCGGAACCGACGCTTCCGAGAGCCGACCGCCGGACACGAGGAGCGCCAGCGGCGGCACGCTCTTGTTCGAGAAGTAGAGGTAGTTGACCTCCTCGCTCTCCCTCGACCCGAGGACGCAGAGCAGCGTTCCGATCCATCTCGGCACGCCGTACGGCGAGCGCGGCGAGTGGACGTTGAAATGGATCATCTCCGTCGCGGGGGCGTCGTCGGGGCGCTTCTCGACGAGCGCCTCGACGGTGGGGAACACGACGCCCGTGAGCTTCGAGACGATCCTCGGGTCACCGAACTGCTTGAAGTAGATCCGAACGTGGTCCTGGATCTGGACGAACTTCCGAACGCGGACGCGGGCCGGGGCTGTCTCGTAGGTGACGGGAGAGACGCGCCGCCGCTCGGGCACCTCGATCGGCTCTCGGTCGACGGGCAAGAGCCGGATGGAGAAGGAGGGCACGTAGACGAGACGCGCGACGCGCCCCGCGCCGTCGCGAAGGACTTCCCAATAGGCGTTGCCGGTGACCTCGAGGTCCTGGCGCGTGCGTCGCCGCAGATCGACGAATGAGTGGTCGAAGCAGGCGAACTCGAAGAAGTTCTCGAGGCGCGCCTTCTCGACGCGCGCGAGCTTCGCGAGCTGCTGCTTCCGCGCCGTGACCTCTTCGGCCGTAGCCTCGAGCGGCGCGCCCGCGGCGAGCTGTCCTCGGTCCTGGAGCGCGAGCCGCTCGAGCAGGATCGAATCGGCGACGCGCTCGTCGGCGTCGTCCGCCTCGAGATCGACGGCGGGCTCGAGGCGGTAGCCGAAAGCGTCGATGTTGGTCGCGTAGGCGTCGACGTTCTGCCGCAGCGCGCTCGAGTGCTCGAAGAGGACGCAGAGCGTCGCGGGGTCGTAGGGGGGCGGGATCGCGCCCGCCGAGGCGAAGTCGGCGTCCTCACCGCCCGGAATGCTGGCGGCGTCCTGAACGTCGCTTCCGATGACAAACCCCTTGAGGATCGTCTGCGCGCGTCCGGCCGCCTTGGCGACGCGCTCGCGGATCACGGTGTCGCGCGCTCCTCAGCGTAGGCGATGAGGCGCCCGCCGGGCGCGAATGAGAGGGCGCGCACGCGGAAGCCACGCGCCTCGAGCTCCTTGCGGGCCGCCTCACGGAGGCCGTCGATCGTGTCGGCCGACACGCTCATCGGCGCACCGGGCCGCGGGGGCTCGCCGGGCGCGGCGCCGCGGCGGATGACGTGGACTTCGACGGGCTGTTCCATGGTTCTTCACCAGGAACAAAGGGGGCGGGCGTCGCGCGCGCGGGGACAGGCTCGTCAGAGCTTGTCGGACCTCCGCCCCTCGATCGTGGACGCGACGAACTCGAGGAGCCGGGACACCTCGAAGGGCTTCCGGAGGAACGGCCGGCCGGTCCGTTCGAGCAGCGCCCGCACCGTAGGATCGTCCGCGGCCCCGCTCACGAACACGAAGCGTTCCGCCTGTTCTGGATGGCGGGCGTGAACCTCCTCGAAGAGTTCGATTCCAGTGCCGTCCCGAAGCTCTACGTCGGAGACGACCGCGTCGAACGGTCCGGCCTCGACCGCGCAGCGCGCCTCGGCGAGGCTCTCGCACACCGTCACCTCGTACCGGCGAAGGATGCGTTGCATGGCTCCGAGGACGAGACGCTCGTCGTCCACCACCAGCACGCGATGCTTCTGCTTCAAACGACAACTCCGGTCCCCAGCGGTGATTCAACGGCCGAATAAATACAAACTGGAGATGTTGTATTCAGAAAGCACGGCAATTCGGACGTTGGGGGCGTGCCCCGCCAGGATCCCGAACGACTCGTCACCGATGTCGGGCGGAGGATCGCCGAGTTACGACGACGAGCCGGACTCACCCAGGCCGACTTCGGCCGCGCACTTCGGAGCACGCCTCAGTACGTGCAACGTCTGGAAGCGGGCCAGAACCTGACGTTGCACTCGCTCGCGAAAATCGCGAACGCTCTGGGGATTGCCGTGAGCGAGATCTTCGTGCCGACCGAGTACCGGCGCCCCTCGAAGGCGGGTCGGCCACCGACGAAGAATCGCCGGCCTCCGCCCTGAGCCCCTTTCGAGGCCGCCCCGAGCACGCGCGCGCGACGCTGCGTCGAGGGGCTAAGCCGAGGCATCGTCCGCGACGACCCGGCGAACGTACCCTTGCTGAGCGAGCGCCCAGCGAAGATACGTCGCGCTCCGCGAGACGGGACGGACCAGGCGGAGAGCTTCGTGCTGCGGTCCCCCCGCGCCGTGCACCTCGAGCTCGCCACCGAGCTCGCGAACGGTAGCGGCCGTGGCCGCGACCGCCGCGGCGTCGGTGTTCCACAGCTCGACGAGGATGGGGGAATCGCCGCGCTCTGGCGCGCGCGGTCGTGGCGGAGAGTCCCCGAGGATCCGAACGCTGATCTCGATCGGGGCGCGCGCGACCTGACGCTCCTTCTGGCACGCGAGGGCCACGGCCCAGAAGCGATCAGCGTGCGCGTTCTTCGTGCGCTCGGCGTCGAAGGACACGTTGCCGGAAGCGGAGACGCGCCGCTTGATGCTGTGGATCTGTGCGACGAGCTCGCGCTGACGAGGGAGCTGGATGGCGCGCTTCTGGAAGAGGATCTTCACATCCGTCGCCCAGCGCTCCTTCGATTCGGACGTGAAGTTCTCGGCGATCACCTGGGGAAAATCGCGCACGAGATTCTCGGCGAGGTTCATCCCGATTCCGCTCCGGTCAATCGACAGGCGCGCGACAGGCACGGTGTTGAGCAGGCGTCGAAGGTCGTTCTCCTGCTCCACGAACGGCGTCTGGAGGTAGGAGCGCAGGAAGCGGCAGACGAACGTCCCGTCGATCTCCTCGAACACCGCGAGCTCGGATCGATCGCGCGTACGGCCAACGTCAAACCCCGCGACGAGGCGCCCGGTCGGCGCGGGGATCGATCCGATGTCCTCGGCGAGCACGAGGTCGTCGTGCGTGACCGGGAGGATGAGGTCGTACGGATAGTAGGAGTACGACTCATCGACGAAGAGGTTCTCGAACTCCTGCTGGAAGTCCTCGAGCGCCAAGGACTCGAACTGCTGGATGATGTCGGCGTTGCCGAACCGAAGAGCGCGCTCCTCGGTCGGCATGTCCGGCGCCTCGATGGCGGCGGCTCGCGTATCGGTGCAGAAAAACCGGCACAGCCACCAGGGCACCTCCTGACGCCAGTGGTGCGGGTAGGGGCGAATCGCTTGCTCCGCGATCTCCCAGAACACTCCGCGCCGCCCGAGAGGCGTGCTGCAGCCCGTGAGCTGATTCGCTGAGCGGAGGATGACGGCGGTGGAGCCGCGATAGACCTCGCGATCGAGGACGTAGTGCGCGAGCTCGTCGAGGAGGACGTCGCCCTTCTTCCCGCGAGGCGCCTTCGACGGATTCGAGATGATGCGCGACAGGCCGTGGTGCGCGCCGTTCGACTCGAACGCGAGCTCGGTCTTCGAATCGACGACGAGCTTCTTCTGGTAGGCGAGCGGCAGATCCTCGTAGACGTGCCGCGCGAAGAGGACCTTCTCCTTCGCGTCCTCCAGGTTGTAGCTGACGAAGACCGAGGTGTGCTTCGGGCGAAGGTGGCAGCGCGCGAGAGCCTCGAGCGCGAGGAGAAAGGAGAAGCCGACCTGGCGGCTCTTGGTCACCCAACGAAAGCGCGACTCGTTCGCGAGGAACGCGAGTTGGTAGGGCTCGAAGGTGAGGGGCTGGTCGTCGTAGCGGCCGAACGCCGTGAGGAACCCGATCTCGGTCGCCAGCCACCCGGCGAGGTCGTCCTCGGTCCGCTTGACGATCCCGAGCACGGACTACGGGCGGGTCGCGGGAGGCGGCGCCGCGGTTCCACCCCCGGCGCTCGGCGCGTTCGGGGCGGGTGCGTTCGCGGGCGGCGCGTTCGCCGGAGGCGCGTTCCCGCCGGGCGCATTCGTCGCGCCACCCGTCCCACCGGAACCACCGCCCGGCGCGGCGGGTGCGCCCGCACCGGGAGCGGGGCCCGCGGGAGGGGGCGGTGCGGGCGACGGCGCCGCCGGAGGAGTCGGTGCGGGGGGCGTGTTGGCTCCCGAGGGCGACGTGCCACCGCTCGCGCCCGCGTTCGGCTGCGGCACCGGCGCCGCCGGGGTCGCGGGGGCGGGGGCGCCGCCGCCCGACGTCGGTTGGGGCGCCGCCGGGGGCGGCGTCGGTTGCCCGGTCGGTGCCCCGTACGAGCTGGACGCCGGACCCGGCGGGCTCAGGTCGCCGGGGTACGTCGGGAACGCGAACTGCGGGGGCGGAGGAGGGTCGGCGGGAATCGGCGCGCCGGGGGCGAGAACCTGAAATGCGAGAGGAGAGGTCAGGTCGCCCTCGTCGCTGCGGAGGGCGCCGAGGATCTGGGCTTGGTCGGCCGTCACGGGGAGCCACCCGGCCTCCGGCGTGAAGAGTTGGCCGCCAAGCGCGAACGATCGAAGGCCGTTCTCCGCGAAGGGGATGCGGATCAGGCGAGCGAAGTAAGTCCGTTGGTCGGTCATGTGTGGAATCGCGCCTCCTCACCGGGAACAAACCGAACCGTGCGCCCTCTCCGGGGACACACGAGGTTCCGATTTCACGTTCATTCCGCTTGATGCGTGCCCAACC
>Ga0302196_10004799_pt1 | contig 12180 bp, 8 predicted proteins | sample II_Bog_N1_3_FD_198794 | JGI IMG/M metagenome (GOLD analysis project Ga0302196, IMG submission 198794) | Peat permafrost microbial communities from Stordalen Mire near Abisko, Sweden - II_Bog_N1_3 | ecosystem: Environmental > Terrestrial > Soil > Wetlands > Peat | place: Sweden: Abisko, Stordalen...
GGCCGACGTAGCGCAGCCACAGCGCGTTGAGCGCGCCGGCCGCCGTCGCGCCGGCTGCGGCGAGGCAGGTCGCGAGCGTGCGGTGGAAAACGATGCGGTAGCCGAGCGCCTCGGCGCGCAGCGGATTCTCGCGGATCGCCTCCAGCACCCGGCCGAACGGCGAGTTGACGACGCGCAGCAGCGCCAGAAACAGCGCGAGGCTGACGAAGAAGACGAGATAGTAGCTGATCAGTCGGCCATTGAACGCGACGCCGAAGAGCGGCCCGCCGAACAGTCTGAAGCCCGGTTGCAGAACCTCGGGGACCCGGAACGAGCGGCCGTCCTCGCCGCCGGTCAGCCAGTCGAGCTGCGAAGCGAGCACGCCGAACGCATAGCTGACCGCCAGCGTCACCATGGTGAAGAAGATCGCCTGCACGCGCAGCGACAGCAGGCCGATCGCCAGCGCCAGCACGGTCGAGACGCCGAGCGCCGCGGCGAGGCCGAGCGCCGCCGCGCCCCAACTCGGCCCAAGCCCGTAAAGCGCCAACCCGACGCCATAGGAGCCGACGCCGAAGAACATCACATGGGCAAAGGAGACCATGCCGGCGTAGCCGAGCAGCAGATCGTAGGACGCGCCGAGCAGGGCGTAGACGCAGACCTTGGCGGCGACGTTGAGCGGCTTGGCGCCGGGGAAGAGCAACGGCGCCAGCGCCAGCGCGAGCGTGACGACGACGATCAGCGTCTGCAGCGTCCGCCCGCGCGGCGGCGGACCGGAGAGGATCATCATCGCCCGCCGACCGGATAGAGGCCGCGCGGCCGCCACAGCAGAATGGCGACCATCACCAGGATGTTGGCGACGAGCGCGAGCTTCGGCGCGAGGAAGCCGGCGTAATTGTCGATCAGCGCCATGAGGATCGCGCCGATGAAGCAGCCGCCGACCGAGCCGAGGCCGCCGATGATGATGACGATGAAACAGAGCACCAGCAGCTCGCCGCCCATCGAGGCGTGCACCTGCTGGCGATAGAGCGCCCACAGCACGCCGCCGATCCCGGCGAGCGCGGCGCCGGCCATGAACACGCCGACGAACAATCGGTCGATGCGGTAGCCGAGCGCCTCGACCATCTCGCGGTCCTGCACCCCGGCGCGGATCAGCAGGCCGATCCTGGTGCGGTTGAGCGCCAGCGTCAGGCCGACGAAGACGACGAGGCCGACCAGCGTCGCGACGACGCGGTATTTCTCGATCGCCGCATCGCCGATCACGAACGAACCGCGGAAGCTGGCCGGCGGCGCGAGCGCGATCACGTCGGGGCCGAACAGGGCGTAGAGCAATTGCTCGGCGACGATCGAGCCGCCGATTGTCGCCAGGATCTGCTTCAGATGCTGGCCGTAGACCGGCACGATCACCAGCCGCTCGAACACGAGCCCGAAGAGGCCGCAGACGACGACCGCCGCGGCGAGCGCCAACGCGAGCAGCGCCAGATTGAGCGGCCACGAATCGGCCTGCGCCCAGCTCGCCAGCGGCGTGAACACCAGCGTCGCGACATAGGCGCCGAGCGAGATGAAGGCGCCGTGGCCAAAGTTCAGCACGTCCATCATGCCGAAAGCGAGCGTCAGGCCGGAGGCCATGGTGAAGATCATCATCCCCATCGCCACGCCGGCGGCGGTGAGGGTGACGAAGCTCGAGGCCGAGCCGATGAACGGCGCGGCGATCGCCGCGACGATCAGCGGCGCGAAGATCGGCAGAAGGTCGCGTTTGGGCCGCGGCAGCGCGGCGCCGAAATCGCTGGCGGTCATTGGCGCCCATCCAGCGAAAGGCCGAGCAGCCGCGCCTGCAACGCCGCGTCCTCGGCGAATTCGGCCATCGGCCCGGCGTGGACGATGCGGCCGTTGTCCATCACCCGCACCCAGTCGCCGACTTCGCGCGCGACGCGGAAGTTCTGCTCGACAACCACCAGCGTCGCGCCGATGCGCTTGATCTCCTTCAGGCAGTCGATCAGGCCGCCGACGATCGCCGGCGCCAGTCCCTTGGTCGGCTCGTCGATCAGCAGCAACCGGCGCGGCTCGACGATCGCGCGGGCAATCGACACCATCTGCTTCTGGCCGCCCGACAGGCTGCCGGCGCGCGACAACCAGAACCGCTTCAGCGTCGGGAAGAAACCGAAGATCCATTGCAGGCGCGCTTCGTCGAGCGGCCCCTCGCGCGCGGCGAGCAACAGGTTCTCGCGCACGGTGAGGTCGGCGAACACCGCCATCGTCTCGGGCACGTAGGCGACGCCGGCGCGCGCGATCGCGCTCGCGCGCAGGCCGGAGATCGCGGAATCGCCGAGCGCGATCCGGCCGCGCGAGGGCCGCCACAGACCCATGATCGTGCGCAGGCAGGTGGTCTTGCCGGCGCCGTTGCGGCCGAGCAACATCGTCGTCGCGCCGGCGGGCGCGTCGAAATCGACGCCTTGCAAGATGTGATAGCGGCCGATGTGGGTATGGACGCCGTCGAGCGCGAGCCGGGCGGTCATGCGGCCGTCCCCCGCGCCACGCCGAGATAGGCCTCCTGCACGATCGGCGAGGCGATCACCGCCGCAGGCTCGCCGTCGGCGGCGAGCCGCCCCTGGTGCAGCACGACGATGCGGTCGGCGAGCGAGCGCACGACGTCCATCTTGTGCTCGACCAGCAGGATCGTCTTGGTCGCGTCGCGCTTCAGCCGCGCGATCAGGTCGAGCACGAGCGGAACCTCGTCGACGCTCATGCCGGCGGTCGGCTCGTCGAACATGAAGACGCTCGGCTCGAGCGCCATCATCATCGCCACCTCGAGCTTGCGCTGGTCGCCGTGCGACAGCGCCGCGGCGCGCCGGTCGCGCTTCGCTTCGAGGCCGACGCTCTCCAGCGCGGAATAGGCGCGTTCGATCAGCGCGCGGCGCAGCGTCCAGGGGCGCGTGAACTCGTAATGAACGCCCGCCGCCGCTTGGGTCGCCAGCCGCACGTTCTCGAATACGCTCAGCGCGGGGAAGAGATTGGTGAGCTGGAACGCGCGCCCGAGGCCGAGCCGCGCGCGCCGCGGCGCGCCGAGCGCGGTGACGTCGGCGCCGGCGACGAAGACTTCGCCGCTGGTCGCGCGCAACTGGCCCGACATCAGGTTGAAATAGGTCGTCTTGCCGGCGCCGTTGGGCCCGACGATCGCCGTCAGCTCGCCCGGCCGGAACGCGAGGCTCACCGCGTCGACCGCGACGTGCCCGCCGAAGCGGATGGTGAGATTGCGGGTTTCGAGCGAGGGGGTCATTGGGACTCGAAGCCGATAACGAAAGTCGACGGCGCCGCGTGTCCCCTCTCCCCGCAAGCGGGGAGAGGGGACACGCCGCCCCTCACCGCTTGTTGCGGATCGGGATCTGCATGTCGTCGATCTTCATTTCGCTGACGAGATCGAGCGCGGCCCAGGCGAGAGCGGGGTCGACGCGCACCTTGAAGTGGTACATCGACTGCAGCGCCTGGTGGTCCTCCTTGCGGAAGATCATCTCGCCTTTGGGCGTGTCGAAGCTCATGCCCTCCATCGCAGCGATCAGCGCTTCCGAATCGGTCGACTTCGCCTTCTCGACTGCGGCGACGACCGCCATCGCGGCGGTGAAGCCGCCGGCGGTGAACATGTCGGGCGGCGAGCCGAAGCGCTTCTGGTGCTCGGCGACGAACCAGTCGTTCACCGGGTTCTTGGGGATGCCGTAATAATAGTAGGTCGCGCCCTCCATCCCGGGGAAGCGCTTGTAGGCGGCGAGGGCCGAGAAGATGTTGCCGCCGGTCGACAGTTCGACGCCGTAGCGCGACGGCTCGAGGTCCATCAGCTTGTCCATCGGATCGCCGCCGCCCGCCCACAGGACCCAGACGATCTTGCGGCCCGGCTTGTCCTTCAGCGCGTCGAACAGGCGCTGGGCGACGGCGGTGAAGTCGGTGGTATTGGCCGGAGCGTATTCCTCGTCGTCGAGGGTCGCGCCGGTCTTGGCGAGCGCCTCCTTGAAGGCGGCGACGCCGTCGCGGCCGAAGGCGTAGTCCTGCGCCAGCGTCGCGATGTGGACGCCCGGCTTGCCGATCGCCACCGCGTTGGAGATCGCGTCCTGCGACGAGTTGCGGCCGGTGCGGAAGATGTAGCGGTTCCACTTGTCGCCGGTGATCTGGTCGGCGACCGCCGGCTCGACGATCAGGATCTTCTTGTGCTCCTCGGCGACCGGCAGCATGGCGATCGCCGCCGCCGAGGACGTGGTGCCGATGGCGATGTCGGCGTGGTCGTCCTCGTAGGCCTCGGCCAGCGCCGATTTGGCGAGGTCGGGCTTGCTTTGGTCGTCCTTGACGATGATGTCGATCTTGCGCCCGTCGACGGTCATCGTCCCCTTGGTGGCGTATTCGAAGCCGAGCCTCAGTCCGGTCTCGGTCTGCTTGGCGTAGGCTTCGAGCGGGCCGGTCTTGCCGCAGATCAGCGCGACGGTGAGATCGTCGGCGCGGGCGGTCGCGGTCAGGCAGACAAGCGCCGCGGTCGCGGCCGCGGCTTTCAGCAACGGGTGCATTGTTTCTCCCCCGGCGCCAGGCGCGGCCGAGCCGGACCCCGCCGCGGCGGGGGCTCGAGCCGGGGAAGGCGGGCGCGCCGCCGCGCTTCCTCGTTGGCGGCGAGCTAACCATCGCGCCCCCGGACCGGCAAGCGCGAAAAGCGGGCGGCGGCGACCGGCTGGCGTCAACCTTCGTCGCGCTTGCGCCTCCGTCGAGGGGCCACTATAAGGCCGTCGGCGCCGGAGGCGGCGCCGTCGGAGTGTAGCGCAGCCTGGTAGCGCACCTCGTTCGGGACGAGGGGGTCGGAGGTTCGAATCCTCTCACTCCGACCAATTTCCCAGAAATTGTTGACGTCAACGAACGCCGAGCGGCGCCCGCCGCAGCCGTTCACAGCTTCGCCCAGGTCGGCCTGAGCGCCTCGCATAATTCGCCGTAGATCGCGCGCCGCCGCGCCAGCGCCTCGACCAGCGCCGGATCGGGTTCGACCCGGCCGCGCGAGCGCGTCATCGCCGCCACCGCCGTCTCGAGATCGGGATGGAGGCCGACGCCGACGGCGGCGACGATCGCCGCGCCAAGCGCGCCGAGCTCGCTGGCGGCGGCGAGTTCGAGCGGCAGGTCGATCGACGCGGCGAAAATGTCGAGCCACGGCCGGCTGCGCGCCGCGCCGCCGGCGAAGCGCGCGACGCGCGGCCGCGTCCGGCCTTTCAGCAGCCGGTCGATGTGCCAGCGATGTTCGAAGGCGACGCCCTCGAAGATCGCGCGGATCATCTCCGGCAGCCCGTGCCACGAGGCGAGGCCGACGAAGGCGCCGCGCGCCTCCGGCTGGTCGAGCCGCCCGTTGAGATAGGGCAGGAAATAGGGCGCGCCGTCGATCCGCGCGCGCGCCGCCAGTTCATCGCAGAATGCGAACAGCGCCGCGTGGTCGCGAGGCGCGGGGTCGGCGGCGGCGGCGACCGAATCGACGAACCACTCGAACGCGCTCGCCGAGGTCGGGCCGGCGTCGGTCAGCACGAATTCGCCGGGCCGCACGCCCACGATCGGGGCCGAAATCGAGCCGTCGGCGACCGGCGTGCGGCTGACGAGCTGGTTGAGGCCCCAGGTGCCGGCGATGACGCTGATCACGCTCTCGTCGATCGCGCCGAGGCCGAGCGCCATCGCCGGGCCGTCGGCGTAGCCGGCCGAAACCGGCGTTCCGGCGGCGAGCCCGGTTTCGGCCGCCGCCTCGCTGGCGACCGCGCCGAAGATCGTCAGCGGCTCGACGCCGTCGCCGTAGAGCCGCGCGTAGCGACCGAGGCCGAAATGCTCCAGCGCCTTCGGTTCGAAGCGGCGGCGGCCCTGGTCGGTCAAGCCGCCCGAAGACAGTTCGCTGATTTCGAGGCCGATCGCGCCGGTGAGGCGAAAGCGCAGATAGTCTTTGCAGAACATCGCATGCGCGGCGCGCGCCAGCGCTTCCGGCTCGTGCGCTTCGAGCCAGGCGAGCAGCGGCGCCGGTTTGCCCGGCCATTGCCGCTGGTAGGTCAGCGCAATGGCGGCGTCCTCGAGCCCCGAAGCGCGCCAGCGGGCGACGATCGCCTGGGCGCGCAGGTCGGGCGACAGCACGCCGTTGCGCACCGGCTTGCCGCGCCGATCGAGGAGATAGAGCCCGTTGCCGTAGCCGGTGAGGCCGACCGCGGCGATCGACGACGGCGCGACCCCGGCCTTCTCGACAACCCTGCGCGAGACGGCGCAGATCGCCGCCCACATCGCCTGCGGATCGCGTTCCAGGCAGCCTGGGGCAGGATGCAGCGGCGCCATCGTCGCGCCGGCGACCGCGAGCTCCGCGCCGCGTTCGTCGTAGAGCGCCGCCTTCACCGCCGTTCCGCCGGCGTCGAACGCGATGATGTGCTGGTGTGACATCGCTCCTCCGGCGCTTCGACGCCGGGGCCCCTCAATATTCGTTGCAGAGAAGATGGATCGCCGGCTCGTCCTCGACGATCGCCGGGAAGCGTCCCGGCGCCGCGAGGAAGAGATTGTCGGACGCGTCGTCGTTGACCGACGAGACTTCGCCGACGATCGCGACGCCCGAGCCGGGCTCGGCGTAGAATTCGTGATAGAGGAACGGCGTCAGCCGGATCGACTCGCCGGGGCGGATGACGAAACAATGTCCGGCGGCAACGCGGTGCGCGACGCCGTCGAGCGAAACGCTGACTTCGCTGTCGTCGAGGCTTCCGTCGCGCCTGCGGTTGTAGACCTGGCAGACGAGATTGCCGCCGGCCCGGCAGATGATGTCCTCCTGCTTGACGGCGTGGCAATGCATCGGCGTGCGCTGGCCTTCGCCGACGATCATCGCCTTCTCGCAATAGACGGTGCGCCGATAGGGCGCCGCTGCGCCGCCGTTGCGGATGGTGAAGGCGGTGAGGCCGACATGGTCGAAGTCGCCGGAGGCGAAGTCGGTGACGTCCCAGCCGAGCTTGCAGACGCGGATCGCATCGCATTCCGCGCCCTTCTCGCGCCATGCCTCCGGCGTCCAGAAGGCGAACGGCGGCAGATGGAAGTCGTATTGGTCGAGGACCGCCTTGGCGCGCGCGATGGCGGCGTTGATTTCGGAGCGCTTCATCGCGACCCTCCCGTTTCCTCCGTCGGCGACCAAAAGGGATTGGACGCGATTATGGCGCGTCCGCGCAGCGTGTCCACCGATCTGCAGGTCGATTGCGTCGCTTGGCCGCGCTTCGGCGACGGCGCGATCTGGCGCTATGCGCGCCCGCTGAGCACGCGCCGATAGGCGCGACGCACCGCCTCGCGCGCTTCGCCGACGGCGCCCTGCAGCGATTCGAAGTCGGGCAGCGCCGCCGCCGCGGCGATGCGCCGCTTGACGCCGCTCGTCGCGGTCGCCGGATCGAACCGGCCGTCGACCGTCATGCGCATGAGCTGGGTGGCGTCGGTGTAGAGTCGGTGGGCGGCGATCAGCGCGTCGGCGTCGTCGCCCGCGATCACGCCCGCCTCGGCCGCGGCGGCGAGTGTCGCGCGGGTCGAGACCGCGAGCAGCGCCGGATTGCGTCCCGCTTCCGCGAGCGTCAGGTATTGGGCGACGAATTCGACGTCGATCAGGCCGCCGGAGACGAGCTTGAGGTCCCACGGATCCTGGTCGCCCTTCTCGCGCGCGATCAGCGCGCGCATCGAGCGCACGTCATGGGCGAGCTTGGCCCTGTCGCGCGGCTTGGTCAGCGCCGCGGCGATCGTCGCGGCGATCTCTTCGCCGAGCTTCGGGTCGCCGGCGACGACGCGCGCGCGCGTCAGCGCCATGCGCTCCCAGGTCTCCGCCTCGTTGGCCTGATAGAGGCGGAAGGCCGAGAACTGGGTCGCCAGCGGTCCCTTCTGCCCCGACGGACGCAGCCTGAGATCGACCTCGTAGAGCTTTCCCGCCTTGGTCGGCGCGGTCAGCGCGGCGAGCAGCCGCTGAATCAGGCGCGCGTAATACAGCCCCGGCGGCAGCGGCTGCGCGCCGCTCGATTCGCCCGCTGCGGCGGGAAAATCGTAGATGACGATCAAGTCGAGATCGGAGGCGGCGGTCATCTCGCGCGAGCCGAGCTTGCCCATCGCCAGCACCGCGAGACGGCCGCCGGCGACCGTCCCATATTCGCGCGCAAACGCCGCCGAGACGCGCGTCAGCAGTGCGCCGAGCAGCGCCTGGGCGAGCGCGCTGTAAGCGTGGCCGGCGCGCTCGGGGTCGAGCGCGCCCGAGAGCAGCCGCACGCCGACGATGAACGTCTCCTCTGCGGCGAAGTCGCGCGCGCGATCGAGCGTGTCCTCGAAATTGCGCGCCGGCGCGAGATAGGCCTCGACCCGCGCCGCCATCCGCGCTTCGTCGAGGCTGTCGCCGATCGCCGCGACGCGGCCCGGATCGATCGCCGCGTCGAGCACGTGCGGTCGCTGCGAGACGACCTGGGCGAGGCGCGGCGCGCCGCCCAGCAGGTCGCCGAACAATTCGCGCACCGGCGCGTTGGAGCGCAGGATCGACAGCAGCTCGACCGCGCCGCGCATGCGCGTCAGCGCCGTGTCGAACGCGACCAGCGCCGCGTCCGGGTCGCCCGAGCCGGAAAAGGCGGCCAGCAGCGCCGGCGTCAATTCGGTCAGCACTTCGCGCGCCCGCGCGCCCTGCACCGCCGGCCGGCGGCCGAAGTGCCAGCCGCGGATCGTCTCGGCGGCGGCGGCGGGCCGCTGGAAACCGAGCCGCTGCAGGGTCGTCAGCGTCTCCGGGTCGTCGACGACGCCGGTGAAGACGAGGCTGCCGGCTTCGACGTCGAGCTTCGGCGCGTCCTCGAACAGTTGCGCGTAATGGCGTTCGACCCGCCTGAGATGTCCGGTCAGCGCCTCGGCGAAACGGTCGCGGTCGGCGTAGCCGCAGAACTGCGCGAAGCGGGCGAGCGTCTCGTCCTCGAAGGGCAGGCGCTGGGTCTGCTCGTCGGCGATCATCTGCAGGCGGTGCTCGATCTCGCGCAGATAGACGTAGGCGGCCGACAGGTCGGCGTCCGCTTCGGCGCTGATCCATTGCTCGGCGCGCAGCTCTGCGAGCATGTCGAGCGTGCGCGCGCCGCGCATCGACGGGCGGCGGCCGCCGAAGATGAGCTGCTGGGTCTGGACGAAGAATTCGATCTCGCGGATGCCGCCGCGGCCCAACTTGAGGTCGTGGCCGGGCACGGCGACGCGCTCGTGGCCGCGCGCGGCGTGGATCTGCCGCTTCATCGCATGGATGTCGGCGATCGCGGCGTAGTCGAAATACTTGCGCCAGATGAACGGCGCGAGGTCGGCGAGAAAGCGGACGCCGAGCGCAAGGTCGCCGGCGGCCGGCCGCGCCTTGATCATCGCCGCGCGCTCCCAGTTCTGGCCGAGCGTTTCGTAATAGGCCTGAGCGCTGGCGATCGACATCGCCACCGGCGTCGCCGCCGGATCGGGCCTTAGGCGCAGATCGACGCGGAAGACGTAGCCGTCCGGCGTGCGCTCCTGCAGCAGGCGCGTCAGCGCCTTGACCAGCCGCACGAACAGCGGCGCCGGCTCGACGCCGGCGGGGATCGCCGGCGACCGGCCGTCGAACAGCGCGATCAGATCGATGTCGCTCGAATAATTGAGTTCGCGCGCGCCGTGCTTGCCGAGCGCGAGCACGACGAAACCGCAGCCGGCTTCGATGTCGGCGGCCTCGGCGTCGAGGACGAGCCGTCCGGCGCGCGCTTCGCGGCGGAGCAGAAAGCCGAGCCCCGCGCGCAAGGCGGCGTCGGCGAAGCGGGTCAGCGCCTCGGTGGTCGCGACGACGTCCCAGACGCCGCCGAGATCGGCGAGCGCGATCAGCAGCGCGGCCTCGCGCTTGGCGCGCCTGAGCGCGCGCTTGATCGCCTCTTCGTCGTCGTCGCGTCGCGCGGCGACCGCTTCGATCAGGTCTGCGAGCGCGTCCTGAGGCGGTCGCGCCAGCAGACGGGCGAGCCGCGCCGGGTCCTCGGCGATCAGCGACCACAGATAGGGCGAATGGTCGGCGATTCCGAGCAGCAAGGCGCGGGTCGCCTCCGCCGCGGCGAACGGGGCCAAAGCCTCGGCGCGCGCTTCGCCGAGCAGGGCGTCGAGGCGCCGGACCGCTTGCGCCGGCGCGGCCAGTCGCGGCGCCTGGGCCAGTCGCTCGCCGAGAGGCGGCCTCACGCCGCCGCCCGCGCGGCGGACAGGCGCGGCGTTTCCGCCGCCGCCGGCAGCGTCGCGGTCGCCTTGAGGCCGGGATGGTTGTCGCCGAGCGCGAGCGACCCGCCGTGCATGTGCATAACCGCAGCCGCGAGCGACAGGCCGAGGCCGGAACCCGGCCGCGAGCGCGCGCCTTCGAGCCGCACGAAGCGTTCGAGGGCGCGGCCGCGATCCTCGGCGGGAATGCCGGGGCCGTGGTCGGCGACTTCGATCGCAATCGACGCGCCCTCGCGCCTGACGACGACGGCGATCTCCGCCCTGGCCGCGGCGCCGTCCGCCGGCGCGCCGTGCTTGACCGCGTTGTCGATCAGGTTGGCGACCGCCTGGCCGATCAGCTCGCGGTTGCCGACCACCGTCAGGCCCTCCGCCGCTTCGATCTTCAGCGTCGCGCCGTTCTCCTCGGCGACCGGGGCGTAAAGCTCGGCGATGCTCTCGATCGCCTCGCCGAGGTCGAAGGCGCTCATGCCTGCCGACTCGGCGCCCGCTTCGGCCCGCGCGATCATCAGCAACGCGTTGAAGACGCGAATCAGACCGTCCGATTCCTCGATCGTGCGCTCGAGCGCGGCGCGATAGGCGGCGGGATCGTCGGCGGCGCCGAGCGCCGCCTCGGCGTGATTGCGCAGCCGGGTCAGCGGCGTGCGCAGATCGTGGGCGATGTTGTCGGAGACTTCGCGCAGGCCCGTCATCAGGTCGGCGATGCGGCCGAGCATCTCGTTGAGGCCGACGGCGAGCCGGTCGAGTTCGTCTCCCGAGCCGGAGACCGGCAGGCGCAGGCTGAGGTCGCCGCCCATGATCGCCCGCGCCGAGCGGTTCATCGCGTCGATGCGGGTGAGCACGCGACGGGCGACGAACAGGGCGCCGAGCGCGGCGAGCGCGGCGAAGAAGACGAGCGACACCGCCATCGCATGCACCATCACCGCGCCGATGCGCGCCCGATCGCCGAGGTCGCGCCCGACCAGCAGGCGGAAGCCGCCCGGCAGGGCGAAGATGCGCGCCAGCGCGCGCCGGCCGGGCGAAGAGCCGTCGACCGTCTCGTAGGGGGTGTCGACGACGCCGACGTGTTCGAGCACGCCGGCCGGCAATTGCGCGACATTGCCGGCGAGCGGCTCGCCGGCGTTGTTGGTGAGCAGATAGAGCGACGAGCCGGGCTGACGCGAGCGGGCCTCGATCGCTTGGCCGAGGCGCCGCACGCCCCCGGCGTCGTACTGCTCGGCGAGGCCTTTGGCCTGCTCCTCGATCGTCTGCTGCGTCTCGGCGTCGACCAGCTTGATCACCTGCCAGGCGACGACGCCCAGCACCAGCGCCGAGCCGACGACGCTGACGCCGAAGATCACCAGCGTCAGCTTGAACGCCGTGGAGCGGAAGAGCTTAGCGAGGGTCGTCACGCAGCATGTATCCGGCGCCGCGCACGGTGTGGATGAGCGGCGCGTCGAAGTCGCGGTCGATCTTCGCGCGCAACCGCGACATATGGACGTCGATGACATTGGTCTGCGGATCGAAGTGATAGTCCCAGACGTGCTCGAGCAGCATGGTCCGGGTGACGACCTTGGCCGCGTTCTGCATCAGATATTCGAGCAGGCGGAACTCGCGCGGCTGCAGCGCGATCTCCTCGCCGGCGCGCGCGACCTTGCGCGACAGGCGGTCGAGGGTGAGGTCGCCGACGCGATAGGCGGTCTCCTCCGGCGCGCCTTTGGGGCGGCGGCGCGCCAACGCTTCGACCCGCGCCAGCAGTTCGGAAAAGGAATAGGGCTTGGCGAGATAGTCGTCGCCGCCGGCGCGCAGGCCCTTGACGCGGTCGTCGACCTGACCGAGCGCGGACAGGATCAGCACCGGCGTCTCGCCGCCCTGGGCGCGCAGGGCGCCGATCAGCGAAAGCCCGTCCATCTTCGGCAACATGCGGTCGACGATGGCGACGTCGTAGCCGCCCTCCTGCGCGAGGTCGTAGCCGCTGACCCCGTCGGCGGCGTGATCGACCGC
>Ga0302196_10004801_pt1 | contig 12179 bp, 13 predicted proteins | sample II_Bog_N1_3_FD_198794 | JGI IMG/M metagenome (GOLD analysis project Ga0302196, IMG submission 198794) | Peat permafrost microbial communities from Stordalen Mire near Abisko, Sweden - II_Bog_N1_3 | ecosystem: Environmental > Terrestrial > Soil > Wetlands > Peat | place: Sweden: Abisko...
TGAGGCGAGGCGAGTACGCAGACGTTAGCAACGCAGATCCCCCGCCAATAGGGGAATTTTCTCCGGCATCCGTTCTCCGGCATCCGATCTCGAATCGGGCCCCGGCGTACAGCGACAGCAGCGCGCTCGCCCCGGCCACGATGAGTTCGATCAGGACTTGGCTCATGGTTCCCTCCTTTGTTTGGTAGGTGGTTTGAACGATCCCCGAGGGTTTGGATGCGGGGATCGCCCCGTACGTTGAGGTTCTGCGGTCTGTCGGCGTCGAGACCTTTGAGTCTTGCGAGGACGGCGAGGGCCATTGCTTCCCGGAGCCGACGATTCGGATTCGCCGGCCAGCGCAGCGAGGGCTTTCGTGCTCTCGCGGTCGCAATGGATCATGGCCTTCCCGTCCGGGCCATCCGGCGCTACTGGGCCGTGAATGACGGCGAGCCATGCGGCCCGGACTGGGAGATGGCCTTCTGGCGTCCCGCTACTTGCTCTCAGCGTTGAGCTTCGCGCACTCGTCGCAGAGGCGCCTTCCGGTGTGGGTTCACCGGCTCTGGTTCCGGGGGACGGCGCCGATTCTGCTTGTGCTCTGCGTAGCCCTCGCCGCGATGGGAGCATGGCTCGTCGCCACCATTCTCGCCGCGGTGATGGTCTGGTTCCTCGTCTCGCTCAGCCTGCGGCTGCACCGCGAGGAACGAAAGCAACAGGAGTAAACCGACGCCCGGGTGAGCGCGGGCGATCACGGAGCGGCGTGTGCGTGGTCGGCGGGCGGCGTCGCGCGCCCAGGCGCGGGGCGTGCGCCCCTGCTCGTGTGCGCTGCGCTCGCCGTCCGTCCGCTCCCGACCGACCGGTGGGCCTCGGATTATTCGTCGAAATAGATCTTGAATCCCTCGGCGACCGCGTTGAGGCTCATGCTCCGGTAGAAGTCGTGCGCCTCGGCGCGATGCTTGCCGGAGATCAGTTGGAGCTTGTAGACGCCGGCCGTGCGGGCTAGCTCGATGAGGTGGGCCATCAACGCCTTCCCGACCCCTGTCCGGCGAGCCGTACCGGCGACGATGACGTTCTCGACGATTGCCCACGGCTTGCCGCGATGGGTCAGGTTGGGGACGATCAGTAGGTCTGCGGTTCCGACGACCTGGCGGTCGACCAACGCGACGGCCAGCTCGCGTCTCGGATCAGCGAGGATCTCCGCCAAGAGCCGCTCCGAAGTGGCGCGATCCCCGCCCGCCGCCGTGGTCTTGGCGGCGGCTAGCTCCGCATACAGCGCCATGAGGGCGCCGAGATCCGACGCGCAGGCGCGGCGAACGACGACGCTTGCCATGCTCGGAGTCTCCCAAACTCGCTGCCGGGACGGCCTGCTCGACGGCGTCGAGCGACCCATCACTACCCCCTCCTCGAACAGGCGTTCGCGCATCTCCGCCACCGCTCGCTATATGCCCGTCGGGACGACCAACCGCTGTCAGGGGCGCGACGCTGGTAGCTGTCAGCCGGTCGCGATCCCGTCACCGGCGTAGACCTGATGCTCGGGTGGAGCGTTCTATGGAGACGCGGAGGCGCCCATGGTCTCCGCGAACCTCTTGAATAGCTCGGGGTGGGTCTGGTTTGACCGGGTGAGTGTTTCGTCGAGCGCCTGTTCGATTGTCACGTGTGCCAGCGCGGTGTTGGCTGCTTCTTCGGCTGCCTGGTAGACGTCGGCGAGGACGGGCCTGATGCTGAAGCCGATCGGGCAGTTCGGCGACGGCGGGGAGCTGTGCAGCGCGAAGGCGGGTCCGTCGTCGAGGGCTTTCTTGACATCCAGCAGCGTGATCTCTGCTGCTGGTCGGGCGAGGGTCCAGCCTGCTGGCGTGCCTCGGTGGGAGTCAACCAGTCGACTCGCACGCAGCTGCCCGAGCAGTTTTCGCACCACGACGGGGTTGGTCCGTACGCTCGCCGCGATGTTGGTGGATGTGGCGGGTCCTCCCCCTAGGCGGGCGTGCAGTTCGACCCATTCCAATGCGTGGATGGCTATCGCGAGCCTGCTGTTGGCGCTCATCGGATCAGATTCTCGTGGGCGTCATGCTGCGCCCTTGACGAGTTTCGCTGCGCCCCACAGTGCGCCAGGGTTCGCTCGATGAGGCTGGAGCTTGAGCATCGTCTCGTACAGGTCGAGGGATGTCGTCGACGCGAGCTCGGCTTCGTTGAAATCAGTGAGGTACTGAATCGACTCGTCGATGTTGCGCGGGTCATCGTCGCGGTCGGGGTGTTTGTGTCCGGCGACCACGCGAGCTGGTTCTAGGGCCTTGACCCTCCGCAGAGCGGCGATCCACTCGATGCGACTTTCCCGGGTCGTTTCGGCCAGGTACATGTGGGTGTTGTTGTAGACGACGTCACCGCCGACGAGCAGGCTGATGCCGGGAACCCAGAGCGCGGTCGTGCCTTGCGTGTCGGTGTGCCCTGCCTCCACGATCTGCAGCTCGTGTCCCTCGAGGCTGAACTGGTTGTCGTCAAGGAGCTCGGGCAGCACGGGCTCGGGGATCTGGCCCGGGAACAACTTGCCCCAGAAGCCGACGCGCCATTGGTCTTGGGCTTGCAGGCTTGCCTGCGCCCGGGTCCCTGCAGTGGCGACTGCGCGAGCGTCTGGGAAAGCCGCGAGCAGCTGGCCGATCCCGTAGACGTGGTCGCCGTGCCCGTGGGTCAGGTAGATGTGCGTGAGGTGCCGGTCATGGTCCCTCACCCATTGGATCAGTCGCTCATTCTGCTCAATCGTCGTGAATGTGTCCACCAACACGGCGTCCTGCTCGCCGAAGATCAGCGTTGACGAGTTTGTCACCCAGCGCAGATCTTCGTTGTCGCCGGGCGGGAGATCCCGGGTGAGGCCTTCGCGGCGGATCAGCAGCGTGTCGTAGCGGAGGTTGGTCATCGCGTGTCCTTTCGAGTCGATGATGTAACTATAGTGCTTACATCAGCGGGTGTCAAGCTCTCACACGAGCGCGTGTACGCTTGCCGCATGGCCGACTCCGATCCGCCGACGCCCCAAGATGCTCCCGCTGGGAGCCCAAGCGAGTACCGGTTCGCCACCGGCGTGCGCGTCTTTTCAGGTTCGGCCGATCCCCTGGTCTATTTGGACTTCTGGCAGGGATCACCCGACGCCACAGCCGGGCAGGGCATCGCACGCCTCGTCATTCCACGCGATCTCGCCCGAGCGCTGGCGGAACAGCTTTCCGGCCTACCCGACCGGTTTTAGAGCCCCGGCGGGCCTCGCGGCCAGCGCGGGCTGCGACACGGCTCTGTCGCTCAACCCAGCCGTCGCGACAGCACGACGACGTCATCGGGGCCGAAGCCGAGCGCCGCATAGAAGTCGCTGGCGCCGAAGTTCTCGCCCCGGATCATCAGGTTCAGCTTCGGTATACCCCGCCTCGTCAGCCACTCCTCGCAGGCTTGCATCAGTGCTCTCCCGTGCCCGCGACGACGCGACGCACTGCTCACCGCGAAGTAGTACACCCAGCCGCGGTGGCCGTCGTGACCCACCATCGCAGTCGCAACGAGGTGCCCCTCCTCCACTCCGGCGAGCACCGTCGATGCCGGGCCGTCGAGGGCACGGCGCAGATCGCCAGCCGGATCGTTCCACGGGCGCGTGAGGCCGGCCTCCTGCCACAGCGCGATCGCCTCATCGGTCCGCTCGTCTGACATCACCTCGATCCGCATTGCCATTGATTCGCGCTGCAGGCTGTGATCCCCTCGCCCCTCCTGCGATTTTGCACCCTGTGTGGCGTGCGGATCAAGCGCCCGCACGTCCGCCCGGCAGCGACGTCTCCGCAACTGCCCCGTCGCCGCCCTCCAGGGCAGCGACATTACGATGTGGCGCGATGGCGGCCAAGCGCCCCCAAATCGGCCTCTGGCATTGGCTGAGCACCCACGACCCGGGCCTCCGGGCGCTGCGGCGGGCCGGGCGTGCGGCGATCGTCATGCCGGCGACGTTTGCGCTCGGGGACCGGGTAATCGGCAGCCCCACGCTGGCGACGTTTGCGGCGTTCGGCTCCTTCGCCATGCTGCTGCTGGTCGATTTCACAGGACCGATGCGCGACCGCCTGCAGGCCCAGGCCGCGCTTTCTGTCGTCTGCGGGGCCTTTGTGTGCCTCGGGACGTTGGCCTCGAACTCGGACGCGCTGGCAACCGTGGCTATGGCGATCATCGCCTTTGCCGTTCTCTTCGCCGGCGTTGTCAGCTCGGTTCTGGCCTCAGCCACGACCTCGCTGCTGCTTTCGTTCATCCTGCCGGTATCGCTCGCCGGGCCGGCTTCGTCGATCCCCTATCGGCTCGCGGGCTGGGGTCTGGCCTCCGGGGCCGCGCTGCTCGCGATCGGCTTGCTGTGGCCGGCACCGACGCGCGAACCGCTCCGGGGTAGGGCGATCGAAGCGTGCCGCGCGCTGGCGATGCGCCTGCGCACCGATGTGGCGCGAGCGATGGGAGCCGAGTCGAGTCCGCAGGAGCACGCCGCGGTGGTTGCGCGCGCCGAAGCTGCGGTGGGCGCGCTGCACGACGAGTTTTTCGCGACGCCGAACCGCCCGACGGGACTGAGCACCGCGGCGCGTGCGATCGTGCGCCTGGTCGACGAGCTGCGATGGCTGCGCGCGATCATCGTCGAATCGGCGCCACGGCCTGCCGGGAGCCCGGGCGACCGGTTCGCTTGCGCAGTGAAATCAGCGTCGGCTTCAGTGCTGGAGGCGGGCGCGGATCTTCTCGACATGCCACGCGACAGCCGCGACCGCCTCCAGGATGCGCTGCTCGCGCAACACCAGGCGCTGCTCGAGCTCGAGCAGGCGACGACGCGAAGACTGCCCGCCCCTGAGGCGGCGGGCACGCAGCGCGACCCCTCGGAGCAGCGCATCGAGAGCTTCGTCGCGTCGCTTGACCCGAGCTTCCGGGCTCAGGAGCTGAGCTTCGTCGTTTCGCAGATAGCGGCCAATGTCGACCTCGCCGCCGCCGCCGAGCGGCGTACGTGGCTCGAGCGGCTGGTCGGCCGCCAGCCGGAGGGACTGGCCGGTCGGCTCGCGGCGACACGCGAGCGCGCCAGCGCCCACGTCGAGCGCCACTCGGTCTGGCTGCACAACAGCGTGCGCGGCGCCGTCGCCCTCGCTGTTGCGGTGCTGGTGGCCAAGCTGACGGGCGTGCAGCACGCGTTCTGGGTCGTTTTCGGGACGCTGTCGGTGTTGCGCTCGAATGCGCTCAGCATCGGCGAGAACGCGCTGCGCGGGCTGTCGGGCACCGTCGCCGGCTTCATCGTGGGAGCCGCGCTGGTCGCGCTGATCGGCACCAACACCACCGTGCTCTGGCTGCTCCTCCCCCCCGCCGTGCTGCTCGCCGGCCTGGCGCCGGCGGCGGTCTCGTTCGCCGCCGGCCAGGGCGCATTCACGCTGACGCTGCTGATCCTGTTCAACATTCTCGAGCCGGCCGGCTGGCGGATCGGACTGGTCCGCGTCGAGGACGTCGCGTTGGGCAGCGCCGTCAGCCTCGTTGTCGGCTTGCTCTTCTGGCCGCGCGGCGCCGGCGCCGCACTAGGCACCGCCCTGGCCGAAGCCTACGCGGACTCCGTGCGCTATCTGTCGGGCGCAGTGGCATTCGGGATGGGACGCTGCGATGAGTGCCTGCCGTCGCGACCGGTCCCGGAGGGTGAAGCGACGCGGGCAGCTGCCGCAGCGCGGCGACTGGACGACGCCTTCCGCGGCTATCTGGCCGAGCGCGGCGCAAAGCCGGTGCCCCTGGCCGAGGTGACGAGCCTCGTCAACGGCGTGGCCGGGTTGCGCCTCGCCGGCGACGCCGTATTGGACCTCTGGCAACACGATGACCTCGCGGGCGGCGATCGAACCGCCGCCCGCCGGGAGCTGGAAGCGGCAACGGAGCTGATCGAAGGCTGGTACGACGGCTTTGCAGCCGCTCTGGCGGGCCGCGGCAATGTCCCAGAACCGATGCCGCGCGACGGGTCGGCGGACGCGCGTCTGGTTGAGGCCGTCAGCCACGATCTGCGCAGCAGCGAAGGACTGGCCACGGCCACGGCCGTGAGGATGATCTGGACTCGCGACCACGTCGACGCGGCTCGCCGGCTGCAGGCGGCGCTGGTGGCGCCCGCCAAGGCCGCGAGCGTCGCGCTTACGGCAGACCCGCTGCACCCGTCATCGGCGTGGCAGCACTTCGCCGTCCGGCTCGCCGGTCGTTCTGCGCCACCGGCCGGCAGAGCCGCCGCGACAGTGCCGGCGGAGGACTCCGAGGCGCCCGCCTCCCTCGTGCCCGGCGAAGGGTTTGAAGTACCCTAGCTCGTGTGAGTCAGGAGCTTTCCGATCCGCGCGATGATCCCGGCTCGGCACTCGATCTCGCGGCCGCCGAGGTGCGTGTCGACAGCGCCGACACGCACGCTCTGGTCGAGGCGCTCGCAGCGCGGCTCGAGGAGTCGCTTCCCCGTCTCGCCGCGGTCCGCCGGCGGCGCGTCGGCGGATTCCGCTCCAAGCAGACCGAGGTCGAGCGGATCGAGGTGGAGCTGGGCGACGACCGTTTCGAGCTCCTGCAGGCGCGCGGCGGCTTCCAGTGTCTGCGCCACCGGGTCGTGCGCGGCATCACGCTCAAGCGCGAAGAGCTGCCCGTCGCACAGTGGATCGTCGAGCTCGTCGACGAGGTCACTCGCACGGCCGCCGTGGGCGAACAGGCGCGGATCGCGCTGGAAGGCCTGCTGACATGAGTCCCCTGTTCGGCCGCCTGCGTGGAGGCGGCGCGCCAGCCGATCCCGCGGCCGCCCAGTTGCAGGCGCAACGCGACCAGGATTCACTCGAGCGGCTCGCCCAGGGCCACATCCCGCTGAACGCCGCCGAGCGGCTGTCCGCGCTGGCGGCCGCCGGCTCCTCGGCGCTCGCGTTCGCCAGCGACCTCTCCGTGCAGGAGTACGCGCTGCTGCACAGCCTCGGGATCGTCCCGATCACGCTCGTGATGGGCTCGTCGATCTACCAGGTTGGCTGGCAGGGGACCTACTACATGGTGCCGACCGAGATTCAAAGCCTCTCCCACGCCTACAACGAGAGCCGTCGGCTCGCGCTGGGACGATTGCACGAGGAGACGACGCTCGTCGGTGGCGATGCGGTCGTCGGCGTGCGCATCGAGCAGGGCCGCCACGACTTCGCCGCGGGCACGGTCGAGTTCGTCGCGATCGGCACCGCGGTTCGCCTGCCACCGGCGCTACGCAGCTCCCATGGGCCAGTTCTGACCGATCTTGACGGGCAGGAGTTCTGGCAGCTCTGCGCGGCCGGCATCCGCCCGGTCGGCATCGCCGCCCACACGAGTGTCCACTACGTCCCGGCGAGCTGGCAGACAGCGCGCGCGATGGGCGGCGGCATGTTCGGGGGCTCATGGTCCAACCAGGAGCTCGGCGACTTCACGCAGGGCGTCTACGACGCGCGCGAGAAGGCCATGACCTACGTGACGCAACAGGCCTCCGCGCTCGGCGCCGACGGCATCATCGGCGTCAAGATCGACGAGCACGCCAGCGGCCGGCGGGTCTCGCGTGGCGGCATCGAGTGCGACGACATGATCATCACCTTCCACGTCATCGGCACGGCCGTGCGCGACGATCCATCGCTCGCGACCGACGCCCGCGTCCCCACCACGATCCTCTCACTCGCGTGAACGACCAGCACGCGCGGCCAACCCTCCGAAAGGAACCAAACCATGGCCTATGACCCGAGCAGCACCGAGGGAGTCCCGGAGGCCGGCCGCGCCCGTCTGCAGCAGAACCGCGCCGGGCTGTTCACGAGCGACCTGTCGGTCAACGAGTTCCTGCTCGTGCGCCAGGCCGGCTTCCGCCCGCTCGGCCTGGTGATCGGCTCGAGCATCTACCACATTGGCTTCCAGCAGGCGAGCTACCGCCAGAATCAGGAGATGACGGTCCTCTCGCAAGCGATGTACCACGCACGCGAGCTCGCGATGACGCGCATGGAGGAGGAGGCGGACCAGCTCGGCGCCGACGGCGTCGTCGGCGTGCGGCTCGACATCGGGCGCTACGAGTGGGGCGAGAACCTCGCGGAGTTCATCGCCGTCGGCACGGCCGTGAAGCACCAGGGCGGCGAGCTGCACCGTGCGCCGTCGGGGCGCCCGTTCACGAGCGACCTCAGCGGCCAGGAGTTCTGGACACTGCTTCAGACCGGCCACCGGCCGGTCGGCATGGTGATGGGCTCCTGCGTCTACCACGTCGCCCACCAGTCGATGCGCCAGAGCCTGCGCAACGTCGGCCAGAACGTCGAGCTGGCCAACTACACGCAGGCGCTGTATGACGCACGCGAGCTGGCGATGGAGCGGATGCAGGCCGAGGCGCTCGAAGCCAAGGCCGAGGGGATCGTCGGCGTCGATCTGCACGAGCGCTCGCACGGCTGGGGCAGCCACGTGATCGAGTTCTTCGCGATCGGCACCGCGATCATTCCGGCGGAAGGCAGTGAGGACCACGTGATACCGGCGCCCCAGCCGGTGCTCGACCTCTCGTGAGAAGGGCGGCGGCGGCGCTCGTCGCCGCAGTGCTCACCGCCCTTGCGGGCTTGGCCATCCCGGCGGCGGCGAGTAAGCCGAAGCGTCCCGGCGGGCCGTTTGTGAGCGCTGCCATGCACGCGTTCCTGGCGAGACGGGCGGGAGAGATCACGGCGGCCGCCTACAACGTGAAGACCGGGCGCCTCTTCCTCTACCAACCGTCGCTGCACGGCGAGGACGCGAGCATCGCCAAGGTCGACATCCTCGCGACGGCGCTCTACGAAGCCCAGCAGCACTCTACGACGCTCACCGCCTCCCAGCAGGAGCTGGCGACCGAGGCGATCGAGGAGAGCGACAACGACGCGGCGCAGGATCTGTGGCAGGACGACGGCGGCAATCCCGCGATAGCCGCGTTCAACGCCAAGGCCGGGATGACGCAGACGATTCTCGATCCGCAGGGCGCCTGGGGCCTGTATGAGAGCACCGCCCGCGACCAGATTCGCCTCCTGCAGCACATCGCGCTGCAAAACCGTCTGCTGAGCTACGCATCGCGCGCCTACGAACTGGGCCTGATGCACAATGTCGAACCGGCGCAGGATTGGGGCGTCTCGGCCGGCTTGCTCGCACCGGCAACCGTTGCTCTGAAGAACGGCTGGCTGCCAGTCGGGCCCGGCTGGGAGGTCAACAGCATAGGCTCGGTCACGGGTCGCGATCGCGACTACCTGATCGCGGTGCTGACTGGCGACGACCCGAGCATGGCCTACGGAGTGGACACGATCGAGGGCATCTCGGAGCTCGTTTGGGAGTACTTCCTGCCGGCGCGCTTCAAGCAGCACGCGGCGGCCCCGAGCAGACGCTAGAGCTGGAACTCGCCGCCGGCGTAGATGACCTGCTCGCCGCCGCCGCGCAGCGTCGCCGTAACCGTGCGATCCGTCGTCGAGACGATGTCGGTATGCACGCTTGACTCGTTGAAGCCGAGCCGCTCCCACTCGTCGGGAGCCACGGTCCCCGGATCGCCGGCGTAGCAGTCGTGGTAGGACTTGCCCAGGGCGATGTGGGTGTTGCCGGACGGACCGCCGACGTTCTCGTCGTACAGCGTCTCGGCCATGAATTTGGTGATCCGCGAGAACCGCCGGTCGGTCAGCGAGAACTCCCCGACCTTGTCAGCGTTCTCGGTTGCGACCATCTCCGTGATGACGTGCTCGTTGCGGTCCGCGGAGGCCTTCACGACGCGCCCCTGTGCGAACTCCAGACGGATCCCGCTGACCAGGTTGCCGTAGCGGTAGAGCGGCTGGTTGAACGCTATCCAGCCCTCCGTCCCACGCCAGTCCGGACTCGTGAAGATCTCGAAGCTCGGGATGTTGCGCCCGCTGCCGCCCACCCATTGGCGTCGCTCACCCACCGACACCCACAGGTCCACGTCCGCGCCGACGACGTGCAGGCGCTCGATCGGCAGGGAGTTCAGCCAATCCACGCACTCGCCTATCTGCGCCGCGACCTCGCGCCAGCGCGCGATCGGGTCGGCCTCCTCGAGGAAGCAGGCATCGATGATCTGGCGCCAGTACTCCTCCTGCGAGAGTCCGGCTTCGGCTGCCATCGCGGGGGTCCCGTACAGCCCCAGCGTCCAGGTGAAACGCCCGGCGCTCTCCTTCTCGGTTCGCCAGTCCATTGCCGGCTTGAGCGAGCGCCCGTTGCGCATGATCAGCGCGGGGTCGACACCTTCGAGGGCGTGCATGTCGGTGTCGCTGAGCACGCTGACCTGATGGTCGATCTGGTCGATCATCCCGCGCATGTAGTCCGACGCGAAGAAATCGAGCTGCCCCTCCCCCGCGAGCGTGTAGAAGTCCCGCGCCAGGTTCCAGTCGCCGTCCTCGTCGGGCTGGTAGTGGCCGATCGCGTGCGCACCGGCGCGCCACACGGCCCGGTGCAACTCGACGTACAGGGGCTTGGCCGCTTCTTGCGCCGAGATCCGCACGACCTCGCCGGGTTTGACTCCGGCGCCGCCGCCGAGCGCGTAGTTCACGAGCACGTCTGCGTAGCGTTCGAGGACTTCCTGCGACGGTTGAAAGGGCATGCTCCCGACCCTATCCGATTCGCGCGAGCGCGATCGGCCAAGCAAAGTTTTCGGAGGATGCGGGAACTTGCCGACTCTGCTCTTGCACTCCGACGGGGCAGATCGTATGTTTTCGCCAGGACGCGGGACGAGCCGCAAAGAGCGAGGCCACCGAGGTGTGAGGCCGCGCCGCCCAGAGACCGGAGCGCCCCCTCGGGAGCAATCCGGAGGAGGGTTCCTCAAACGGCTCGCTTCCGCGTCTGAACTATTTAACCGGCAGGTTTGGCGCCGGCCGCGGCCTTCGCGCCGCCAACGCGAGCGCCCGACAGCAGTCGCGCCGCGAGGATGCCGCCGAGACCGCCGAACAGGTGGTCCTGCCAGGAGATCCCGCCCTGCGGCACGAGGTCGGCCGCGAGCGCGCCGCCGAACAGCAGCGCCACAACCACGCCAATCATCAGCGCTCCGATGTTGCGGGTGAAGAATCCGCGGGCGATCAGGAAACCTGCATAGCCGAACACGACGCCGCTCGCACCGACGGTGTCGGTGCCGCTGCCGGCGGTCAGCCAGGTCCCCAGCCCGGCCACGAGGATCACGATCACCGTGACCTCGATGACGCGTCTGGCACCCGCCGTGGCGATCACCAGGCCGAGTACGACGAACGGAACGGTGTTCCCCAGCAGGTGTCCGAAGCCTGCGTGCAGGAACGGCGCGGAGATGATCCCCGGCAGCCCCGACAGCGTGCGTGGGTAGATGCCGTCGGTGCTCAGCCGCTGATCGTCGATCTTGTTGACGATCTCGACGACCCACATGAATGCGACGAGCGCCCCGATCACGGCGGCACCCTCGAACAGCGCGGCGCGGCGAGCGGTCTTCACAGCCTGAGTGTGACGCATGCCCCGGCGTCCTACCATCCAGGGATCCGCCGTCCGCTGATCATGCTCATCGTGCTCGCCGCGGTGCCGCTTGGCGCATGTGGCAGCCAGAAGAGCACGCTGCCGCCGTCTCCGGGCAAGTCCGGCTTGATCGCCTTGCACGACCTCGCCCGCTACCCGGAGGTCTACGCCGATGCGCAGGTGTCGACCGTCGGAACCGTCGCAAGCACGGGATCCCCGCACGGGCGTCTCTACATCCTGGACGGCGGAACAGGTGCGCGCATCGTGCTCGAACCGAACGCCAGCGCGGGCGCCGACCTCGGGCGCCGCGTGGCCGCCGACCTTGGGCGCCGCGTGCGGGTCAGCGGCCTGTTCACGGTCACCTTCCAGCTCGGGTACGAGATCCTTATCTCACGGATATCGCCAGACGGTAGCCTCTGAGCCGATGGTGGAGCACAGCGAAGGAGGCTCTCCCGGCCCGAAGCTCGGTCTTGCACTCCGGCGCCGTGACCTCGTCGGGCTCGTGGGACTGCTGGTCGTGCTCGGCGTGGTACTCGCGCTCGTCGTCCGCGGCGGAGCCGCCGTCAAAGGCCCGGGCGGGGTGAGCACCGCCCAGGGAAGCCGCTACGACGGCCTGGCACTCTCCAGCTCGGAGACCGCACCGCGGCTCGCGCTGGACAACTACCTCGGCACGCCGGTGAACATCGCCAGCTACCGGGGCAAGGCGGTGCTGGTCACCTTTCTCTACACCCACTGCCCCGACGTTTGCCCGCTGATCACCTCGCATCTGC
>Ga0302196_10004807_pt1 | contig 12170 bp, 11 predicted proteins | sample II_Bog_N1_3_FD_198794 | JGI IMG/M metagenome (GOLD analysis project Ga0302196, IMG submission 198794) | Peat permafrost microbial communities from Stordalen Mire near Abisko, Sweden - II_Bog_N1_3 | ecosystem: Environmental > Terrestrial > Soil > Wetlands > Peat | place: Sweden: Abisko...
GCGTGATCGGCGTCCAGCAGCCAGTCGATGATCACCGTCATGCTCTCGGGGCCGGTCGAATGGCATCCAGCCCCCATGAGGGCCGAGACAGCCGCGGCGCCGGAGAGCAGATTGCGGCGATGAATCATCAGTCACTCCATGGGCGACGCCTCGCCGACCGCGTGGTCGGTCGGTGTATACACAGCAAAGGCTGCTGCGGGCCAAGATCGCATCATGTCGGAGCGGACGGAAGTCTCGTCGCGCCGCCGCCTGGGGCCGAAGCGGCGCACCGGTGGCCTGGCGGCCCCTCGCGGCCGGTCTTGTCGAAAATATGGGCGATGAGGCTTGCGGGCGCCCATGTCCCGAACAGAACGGCCCGCGTCTTGATCCCCCGGCCCGCCTCGTCGCGAATGCGGCGCACAGCTGGGCGCGCCGGCCCTAGGATGGAGGCTATGTATACATGACCATGAAGGAGACACCGCTTTTGGGCGCCCTTCCATGACCGCCGCGGTTCCGTTCAGCGCGCGCGCCACCAAGTCCTCCCGGCCGCAAAAGGCGCCGCCGAACCTGGCGACGACCTCGACGGCCACGGTCAGCGTCGATCAGACGCCGCCCGGTCTGCGGATCGAGGACCTGGCCCTGCGCTATGGCGATCGCACGATCTTCGAGCATCTCAACCTGACCCTCAATGGCGGCGAGTTCGTGGTGCTGCTCGGGGCCAGCGGGGTGGGCAAGACCAGCCTGCTGAAGATTGTCGCCGGCCTGTCCACACCGGCGGAGGGGCGCGTGGTGGCCACCGACGGCCTGCCCCTGTCCCACCGCATCGCCTATATGGGCCAGCAGGACCTGCTCTATCCGTGGCTCAACACGGTGCAGAACGTCATGCTTGGATCGCGGCTGCGCGGCGAGAAGGGCGATCACGAGCGCGCGCTGCATCTGCTGGGGCGGGTGGGGCTGGGCGACCGGGCCAAGGCCCTGCCGTCGGAGCTGTCCGGCGGCATGCGCCAGAGGGCGGCGATCGCCCGCACCCTCTATGAGGACCGGCCGATCGTGCTGATGGACGAGCCGTTCTCGGCCCTGGATTCCTTCACGCGCGCCCGGGTGCAGGACCTGGCGGCGGAGCTGCTGCAGGGCCGCACGGCGCTGTTGATCACCCACGATCCGCTGGAGGCCTGCCGGCTAGGCCATCACCTGGTGGTGCTGTCCGGCCATCCGGCCAAGTTGGGGCCGCCGATCACCATCCGCGGCCAGACCCCCCGCGCGCCGGACGACGAGGAGCTGCTCCACACCCAAGGACGCCTGATGCGTCAGCTGACCGAGCTGGAGCCGAAATGAAACCCTATCTGGCGTCCGGCCTTCGCCCGGTGATGACCCTGTTGGTGCTGCTCGCCGTCTGGGCGACGGTGTCGAAGACCAGCGGCATCCAGACCTTCCTGCTGCCGACGCCAAAGTCTGTGGCCATCGCGCTTTGGGAGCAGCGCGGCATGCTGGCCTCCAGCACCGCCACCACCCTGACCGAGACCGCCCTGGGCCTGCTGCTTGGCACCATCCTGGGCGCGGTCAGCGCTCTGGCCATTGTCTATTCGCCGTTCATGCAGCGCTGGCTGATGCCGCTGTTGCTGATCAGCCAGGCGATCCCGGTGTTCGCCCTGGCGCCCTTGCTGGTGCTGTGGTTCGGCTTTGGCATGGCCTCGAAGGTGGTGATGGCCATCATCGTCATCTTCTTTCCGATCACCGCAGCCTTTTCCGACGGCCTGAGGCGCACGGACCTCGGCTTTCTGGATCTGGCGCGGACCATGAACGCTTCGCCCCTGTCTATTTTGAGCCACGTGCGCCTGCCGGCGGCCATGCCAGCGTTCGCGTCGGGCCTGCGGGTCGCCACCGCCATCGCCCCGATCGGCGCGGTGGTCGGCGAGTGGGTCGGGGCCTCGTCCGGGCTCGGCTACGTGATGCTCAACGCCAATGCGCGGATCGAGACTGACGTGATGTTCGCCGCCCTGTTCGTGCTGGCCCTGATGGCCATCAGCCTGTGGGTGCTGGTCGACCGGGTGCTCAAGCGACTGCTGTTCTGGGCGCCCGACACCACGGCCATGGCCTAGGGCGTTCGGTGGTGAACTTGACCCGCCGTTGGCCCCCGCCACCGCCCTTCGGGCGGTCCTCCTCTCCGACGGGGCGAGGCATTAGGCGATCGGCGGCGCAGCAATGTTCGCCCGCCCCAGGGCGAGGGCGACCACGCCCGCGGGTCGGGTCCACGCTCGGCCCGAGGATAAACTCAGCAGGGTGGAGGCGGCCAACCGGCGGCGCAAGTCAGCCGTCGATCGCGCTGGCTCGGCGACTCGCGGGGGCGACGCGATGAACGCCCTGCCAGCCTGGCGCGATCTGCCTTCCACGCTCGACGGGGTGGCGCTGTCGCACCGCACGCGCGCCGGCGCCGCGCCGGTGCTGATGGTGCACGGGATCGGGCCGGGAACTACTGGCCGGGCGAACTTCGGACCGCTGCTTGAGCAGGCGCCGGGCCTCTACGCCCTGTACCTGATCGATCTGGCCGGGTTCGGAGCGTCCGGACGCCTGATCGCGCAGCCCTATTTCGATCCGGGGTTTTGGGTGCGCCAGATCGAGTTGGCGCTGGACCAGGTGCTTGAATCGCACGGCCAACCGCCGGTGTTGATCGGCAACTCCGTCGGCGCGGCCCTCGCCCTGAAGGTCGCCGCCCGACGTTCCGAGCTGCGCCGGGTGCTGGCCATCGGCGCGCCGGCGGGCGGGCCGGCTCCCACCGCGCTGAAGGATTTCTGGCGGGCGCCCAAAGACGCCGCGAGCTTGGCCAGGGCGATGCGGCCGATGACCGGTCCGGCCCTGACGCCCGCGGCGGCGATGATCGAGGCGCGTCTCGCGCCGTTCCTGCAAGGCGACTACGGCGACTATTTCGACGCCATGCTGGACGATCCGGACCTGTGCCTGAGCCAGGTGGCGTTGACCGCCGCGGAGGCCGGGGCGATCCGGGCCAAGGTCACGGTGCTAAATGGCCGGCTCGACCGCGCCTGCCCAGCCGATGACCTGATCGCCCGGCTGCTGCCGCTGATCCCCGACGCCGACGTCACGCTGCTAGGCGGCTGCGGCCACAACGTCATCGCTGAGCGCACCGCCGAGGTCCTGTCCACGGTCGAACGCCTTGTTGCAGAGAATAAGCCGAAATGAAAACCGTCCTGCTGTGCGGAAAGCTCTTCACCGGAACCGCGCTGACGGCTCTGCCGGATCAGGCGGTGGTCATCGAGGGCAAGCGGATCGTCCATGTCGGGCCGCGCGCAGCGCTTCCGATCATCGAGGGCGCCACGGTGATCGACCATTCGACTCGCTTCGTCATGCCGGGCCTCAGCGACGCCCACACCCACCTGTCCTATGGCAACGCCCGCTCGGAGGAGGAGGTCGACCTCTATCCCTGCCTCGAATACCGCGCCATCCGGGCCCTGGCGGCGGCCCAGCGGATGCTCAAGGCCGGCTTCACTGCGCTGCTGGATCCGGCGTCGTCCGGCCTGGTCACGCCATCCCTGCGCGACGCCCTGTTTGTCGGCATGTTTGCCGGCCCGCGGATCACCACGGCCGGCCCGGCCCTGACCTCTCGCCAAGGGCTCTATGACTACTATCCCAGCTGGATTGGCTGCCCCCCGGTATCGACCGGCCGCCTGGTCACTTCCCTGCCCGAAGCGATCGAGGCGATCCGCGAGCAGACAAAGAACACCGTCGATGTGATCAAGATCGCCATGGACGGAATCCAGGGCGGCAATTCCGGCGGGCTCTACGCCGCCTTCACCCAGGAAGAGACCACTGCCATGGTCAAGGAGGCCCACCGCCTGGGTCGCCGCGTGGCCGTCCACGCTCGCGGGCGCGAGGGAGTGCTCTACGCCGCCCGCGCCGGGGTCGATATCCTCTATCACGCCTCGCGCATCGATGATGAGGGCATCCGCGCCGCGGTGGGCGAGGGCTGCACCATCTGTCCATCGCTGATGTTGCTGGTCAATAATATCGAGTACGCCCAACCGGACGATCCGTCCTACGACTGGTGGCCGAACATCCAGCGGCGCGAGCTGGAGGCCGCCTCGGTCAGCCTCAAGCGCGCCTATGAGGCCGGGGTGCCCTTCATCAGCGGCTCGGAATCCGGTTTCGCCATCACTCCCTATGGCGAGTTCTCGGCGCGCGAGCTGCCGGTGATGATGCAATATCTGGGCGTCAGCGCGGCTGAGGCGCTGCAGATGGCCACGTCCGGCAATCGGCGGGTGATGCGCGGCGGCGAGGACTATGACCGCCTGGCGCCGGGCAAGCTGGCCGATCTGTTGGTGTTCGACGGCGATCCCCTGGCCGACATCGCCCAGCTGGAGCAGCGCGAACGCATCCTCGAGGTTTGGATGAACGGCGCGCCGGTGTCGCTGCCCGACTTTCCGGCCGAGATTCCGCGCCACCCGTCGGAGGCCTCGCAAGGCATGTGGAACCGGGTCTACACCCGCGCCTCGGTTGGGCCGCGCCGCGCGCCGACGACCGATGGCCAGGCGGAGGCGGCGCAATGACCGCCGCCGTCCTCGCTGGCCAGGGCGGCGCGGCCTACGTGTTTCCCGAAGCCGACTGCAGCCGCATCCCCTACGGCGTCTATCGCGACGCCGAGGTCTACGCCCTGGAGCAGCAGCGGTTGTTTCGCGGGCCGGTGTGGAACTATCTGGCGTTGGAGGCGGAGATCCCCAACCCCGGCGATTTTCGCGTGGTGGCGGTGGGCGACACCCCGGTGATCGTTGACCGGGCCAAGGACGGCTCGGTCCACGCCATGGTCAATCGCTGCGCCCATCGCGGCTCGATCGTCCAGCGCGCCCTGCACGGCAATTGCAAGGTCCATACCTGCTGCTATCACCAATGGTCGTTCGACCTCACGGGCCGCCTGGTCGGGGTGCCGTTTCAAAAGGGGCTGAACGGCGCCGGCGGCCTGCCGCCCGAGTTCGACAAGGCCTGTCATGGGCTGGAGGCCCTGCGGGTGGCCAGCCTGAACGGGATGATCTTCGGCACCTTCTCGGACGAGACAGAGCCCTTGGAGGATTTTCTGGGGCCGCTGTTCACTCAGCAGGTAGAGCGGCTGTTTGCCAAGCCGATACGGATCCTCGGCTACCAGCGCCAGCGCATCTTCGGCAACTGGAAGCTCTATACCGACAATCTGCGGGATCCCAACCACGGTGGGCTGCTGCACATGTTTCAGATCACCTTCGGCATCGCCCGGCTGAACGGCAAGGGGGGAGCCAGGATGGACGCGCAGGGTAAGCACAACCTGTCCTGGGCCGCTCAGGGCGGTCGCACGGCGGACGAGGCCGAGCCGCCCAAGGACGCCTCCTATGGCGACACCGGCCGCGGCGACATGAAGATCAAGCTGCGCGACCCCTCGATGTTGCGCTATTTCAAGGAGTTCCCAGACGACCTGACCCTAGCCATCTCGTCGCTGTTTCCCGGCGCGGCCCTGCAGCAGATCGGCAACACCCTGGCGGTACGCCAGATCCGCACCTGCTCGGCCGACGAGTTCGAAATCGTCTCGACCTATTTCGGTTATCAGGATGATGACGAGGCCATGATGCGCCATCGGCTGCGCAAGGCCAATCTGGCCGGTCCGGCCGGCCTGGTGTCGATGGAGGATGGCGAGGCCGTAGAGCTGGTGCACCGGGCCATCATAGGCGACGCCGACCGCCATTCAGTGGTCGAGTTCGGCGGCCGCGGCCCGATCAAGGACCAGGAGAACCTGATCAGCGACGTGCCGATGCGCGGCTTTTGGATGCACTATTGCCGGCTGATGGGCGTCACGCCCGGGATGGCCGCATGAGTGTCGCGGCCGATCTTTGGATGCGGGTCCACGATCTGTTCGAAACCTATGGCCGGCTGCTGGACGAGGATCAGCTGGAGGCCTGGGTCGAGCTGTTCGCCGAGGATTGCCGCTACGAGATCGTCAGTCGCGAGAACCGCGATCAGCAGCTACCGCTATCGCTGATGCTTTGCGACAACAAGGACATGCTGCGCGACCGGATCTATTCGCTGCGCGAGGCCAATATTTTTAACATCCACAGCGATTGCCACGTGATCGGGCTGGTGCGGGCGACCCTGGCCCCGCACGCGCCGATCACCGCCACTGCGGCCTATTCGCTGTTCCAGTCGACCCAGGAGGGCGTCTCGCGGCTGTTCAGCGTCGGCCGCTATTTCATGGAGTTGGCGGTCGAGGGCGCGGATCTGCACATCACCCGCCAGATCGTGGTGGTCGACACCGGCGCCATTCCAACGCTTTTGGCGACGCCGATCTGATGGCCAGGCCAAACAAAGCGCGCGGTGCGATCGAGCTGGAGATCCCAGGTCTGGCCCCGCCGGTCGGCCCCTACGCCCACGCTGTCAGGGCGGGCGGGTTGATCTTCGTCTCCGGCCTGCTGGCCCTGGATCAGGACGGGCGCACCGTCGGCCCTGGCGACGCTGAGGCCCAGGCTGAGCACATCTTCGCCACCCTGCGCGCCATCATTTCCGCGGTCGGCGCGGATCTAGGAGACGTGGCCAAGCTGAGCTTCTTCCTGCTCGACCTCAATGACCGCGCCCCGCTGAGCGCCGTACGCAAACGCGTGTTCGGCGATCATCGGCCGGCCAGCACCCTGGTCAAGGTCGCGGGTCTGATCGGCGAGGGGACGCTGCTGGAGGTCGAGGCGATCATCGCGGCGCCCGGTCCGCCATCTACTCAGGAGGGGACATGAACGCGATCTGCTATCCGTTGCCGGTGGGCTCCGGCGTCACCCGGATCATCGAAGCGGGGAGCGGCCCCGCGGTCTTGTTCTGCCATGGCCTGGGCGCGCGGGCCGATCGCTGGCGCGGCACGGTCGAGCGGATCGCCGATCTGGGCTATCGGGCCATCGCCTGGGACCTGCCCGGCCACGGTTTCGCCAGCAAGGAAGCCGATGGGCCGAGCGACGTGCCGGCCCTGGCGGGGCACGCCCTTGCGTTGATGGACGCGTTGGAGGTCACTGACGGCGTACTGGTCGGCACCTCGCTCGGCGCCCACATCGTCGCCTACGCCGCCTGCCGCGCGCCGCAGCGGGTTCACGGTCTGGCCCTGGTCGGCGCCCTGGGTGTGGTCCCGATTGACCAGGTGGTGGCTGAAACCATCAGCCGCAATGTCCGCGTGGCCAAGCGCGAGCTGTTTCGTGGCAAGCTCAGCTTCGTGCTGCATGATCCCGCCTCGGTGACCGAGGCGATGATCGAGGAGGAATGGCGGATGAACACCGCCCCCGGCGCGACCGAGGCGTTCGGGCGGATGGGCGACTACCTGACCAGCCGTATCGGCGCCGACTATGTGGCCGCCCAATGCCGCGCCCTGTTCTCGCCGGACCAGATGCTGCTGATCTGGGGCGCGGAGGATCGCGCGGTGCCCCTGTCGGTCGGCCACCAATGCCGCGAGGCGTTGGGCGGACCGGATCTAGCGGTGATTCCTCAGGCCAATCACTGCCCCTATCTGGAGCAGCCGGAGGCGTTCGACGCGGCGCTGAGGCCGTTCCTGAACCACCTGCTTAGGGCCACAAGCTGATGGACTTCGATTTCGACACCGCCATGCCCTTCGCCAGCAACATGCTGTATGGCCAGCTGCGGCGCGATTCGGGGCCCGAATGGGGCGCCTATGTCAGCCACCGGTTCGTGCGCGAATTGGCGGCGGGGACCCTTTCGAAGGACGAGTTCCTGGCTTGGATGGTCCAGGACTACCTCTATGTGGTCCACTATACCCGCGCCTATGCGCTGATCATCTATAAGAGCGCCACCGTCGGCCAGATGCGTAGCGCGGCGAATATCGTGTTCGGCCTGCTCAACAGCGAGATGTCGCTGCACCGCCGCCAGCTGGCCGAGGCTGGCGTGACCGAGGCTCAGCTGGATGCCGCCGAGGAGTCGCTCGAGACCCTGGCCTATGCCCGCTACATCCTGGATCGCGGCCAGATCGGCGACGTGCTCGACCTAACGGTGACCCTCTCGGCCTGCCTTGCCGGCTATGGCGAGATCGGCATGCGGCTGCTGGCCGATCCGGCGACCAAGCTTGAGGGCAATCCGTTCCGCGACTGGATCGAGACCTATGGCGGGTCTGAGTACAACGCCCTGGTGCGCGAGGGCCTGACCCGGATGGAGGAGTTGGCGCAGGCCCTGGGCGGGGCCGCGCGTTACCCGGTGCTTTTGCAGCAATTTCGTCAGGCGGTGCGGCTGGAGGCGGCGTTCTGGGACGCTGGCCGCAGCATGCTGGCCAAGGGCGGCGCGCTGACCGGGGAGGTTGGCTGATGGACACGGTCGAGGGCCTGATGCAGGCGGTGCGTTATCTGGGACCCGCTCGGAAATTCGAGATGCGCGCGGTGGAGATTCCTTCGCCCGGCCGTGGCCAGGTGCGGGTGAAGATCGCCGCCTGCGGGGTGTGCCGCACCGAGCTGCATCTGCGCGACGGCCTGCTGGACCTTGGGCGGCGCGACTTCACCGTCGGCCACGAGATCGCCGGGGTGATCGACGCGCTCGGGGAGGGCGTGGATCCCTCGCGCCTGGGCGCGCGGGTGGTGGTCTATTACTATCAGGGCTGCGGTGAGTGCCGTTACTGCCTGGCGGGCGACGAGCAGCTGTGCCCGAAGCCCGTGGCCCAGCCGGGCTTCACCACCGATGGCGGCTATGCAGAATATCTGGTGGTGCGGGCGCGCAACTGCGTGCCGGTCCCCGACAAGGTCGCCCTGACCGATGTCGCGCCAATGGGCTGCGCCGGCTCGACCGCTGTCCATGCAGGCAAGATGGGCGCGATCAAGCCCGGGGAATGGGCGGTGGTGCATGGCTTTGGCGGCGTGGGCCTGCCGCTGATGCAGTATGCCGCCGCCGCTGGCGCGCGAACCATCGCGGTGGGTCTGGGCGCCGAGACGTTGGCCCTGGCCACGCGGCTTGGCGCGACGGCGGTGATTGATGCGGCCAGCGAAGGTGACGTGGCGGTCCAGGTCGCCGAGATCACCGGCGAGGGCGCTGATGTGGTCTTTGAGTTGGTCGGCACGACCCAGTCGATGAGGACGGCCGCCAACATGTTGCGCCGTCGCGGCCGGCTGGTGATGATCGGCTATACCGGCCAGAACTTCGAAATTCACCCGGTCGAACTGATCGTGCGCGAGCTGCAGGTGCTGGGCTCGGTCGGATCGACCCTGCAGGATTTGCATGACGTGATCGCGCTGGTCGCCGCAGGGGTGATCACGCCGTACATCGACCGCACGCTTCCGCTGGGGCAGTTCGAAGCCGCGCTGGAGGCGGTTGAGGGCCAGTCATCGATCGGGCGGATTGTGCTGACGGTCGGTTAGACCAAGAGCCAACCGCTGACCTGACCGCGCGTCCGACACCTCAACTGACGATGGCGACTGGCGCGGCTGCCCACCAGCGATCGGTGCGCCTGTCGCGGCGGGTCCGGGACTGGTGGGCAGGCGGCGGCCTTAGCCATTGGCGTATACACGGGTGACGTCGGGACCGCCCGGCTTGACGCGCCTCCGCCGCCGCACGGATTGCGCTTTCGCGCGCGCTCGGCCAAGCGCTCGGCCCTGGTTTAGCCGGCTCGTCTGACGCTATTTATTGCAGGTGATTGCTGGGCATGAGCGCACGACAGGCAACCGGCGCGGAGCGCCGGATCAGCCAAAGCTTATCCTGTCGCTGAAGATGAAATTGATTAGCAATAGGCGAAGGAACTGTCGCGGCAAGGCGTCGATATCGGCCTCTGTGTATACACGGACGGGCGGTAGCGGATCGACATTTCATTGCCCGAATGCGTCGTGACCGGCGCTCGCGCCGGCTAGGCTGTGAAAGGACCATGACGGGCTATGGAACAGATGCGGCTTTGCGCTTTCATCATGGCCACCGGCCATCATGTCGCGAGCTGGCGCTATCCAGGCGTTCCGCTCGAAAACGGGACCAATTTCGAATACTGGGCGCAGCTGGCGCGCCTTTCCGAGCGGGGCAAGCTGGACGCCATTTTCCTCTATGACGGGGCGGCGATCTCCAACATTCCAATGGAGCCGATGAGCCGCGGCGATCGGGCGACCTTCTTTGATCCGTTGACGTTGCTCTCGGCCCTGGCGGTGGTGACCAGCAAGATCGGTCTGGTGGCCACGTCCTCGACCACCTATGACCAACCCTATTATGTGGCGCGGCGCTATCTGTCGCTCGATCATCTCAGCGGCGGCCGGGTGGCCTGGAACATGGTCACGGGTGTGAATGTGCGCGAGGCGCTGAATTTCGGCGCCGCCCCGATGGCCCACGCCGACCGCTACGCCCGCGCCCGGGAGTTCGCCGAGGTGGTGCGCGGCCTGTGGGACAGCTGGGCCGACGACGCCTTCATCATGGACAAGGACAGCGGCCGGTTTTTCGATCCGGACAAGGTTCAAACCCTCGACCACGTCGGGCCGCATTTCACCTGCGCCGGGCCGATGTGCGTGCCGCGATCGCCCCAGGGCCAGCCGGTGATGGTCCAGGCCGGTGGCTCAGAGCCAGGCCGGGAACTGGCCGCCGAGACCGCGGACATGGTCTACACGGTGCAGAGCGATTTCGAGTCCGGCCGCGATTTCTACGCTGATCTCAAGGGACGGATGGCCAAGTACGGTCGCGAGCCGCACGAGTTGAAGGTGATGCCGGGGATCTACACCATCGTCGGCCGCAGTCAGCAGGAGGCCGACGACATCTATGGCGAGCTGCGCGAACTGGTCGACGAGAGCGTGGCCAAGTCGATGCTTGGCCTGTGCCTCGGCGGCGCGGATCTATCCTTGGTTCCCTTTGATGGACCCGTACCGGGCGGACTGTCGACCAACGCCGGCACCACGCACCTAAAGACCATGGTCAAGATCGCCCAGGACCGCAACCTGTCCCTGCGTGAGCTGGCCATGGACGTGGCCGCCGGCGGCTATGGCCACTGGGCGGTGCGCGGCACGCCCACACAGATCGCCGACCAGATGGAGGAGCGCTTCCTGGGCAAGGCCGCGGACGGCTTCAACCTGATGCCGGCCACCTTGCCCGGCGGGCTGGAGGATTTCATCAACCTGGTGCTGCCCGAATTGCAACGCCGGGGCCTGTTCCGTACCGAATACAGCGGATCCACCCTTCGCGACCACCTGGGGATCAAGCGGCCCGAGCGCCGCCTGACCCGGCCCAGCTTCAATCCGACCCAGGCGGTCGCCTGATGCCGACCGCCCTCAAACCCCTCATCCCCATGCAGCCGCCGACGAAAAGAGGAAAGCCGATGCCAAAGACCTTTTTGATGACGGTTTTGCTCGCCAGCACAGCCCTCGCCCTGCCGCTCAGCCGCGCGCAAGCCCAGGCCACGGCGACGGCGACGCCGGCTCCATCGCGGACGACGGCGGAGGATGTGATCGTCGTCACCGGCGTGGAGAAAAAGGCCGCCGGCGGGGGCCTGATCAAGCGTGAGGTCATGGCCAAGTCGGTCAGCACCGTGTCCAGCGCCTTCATCAGGAGCCAGTCGGCGATCCAGAACGTCTATCAATATGTGCAGTTGACGCCTGGCGCCCTGGTTTCGACCACCGATCCCTATGGGCTGAATGAGCAGTACAGCCTCAATGTGCACGGTCTGGGTCAGGACGAACTCGGCTATGTGCTTGAAGGCATGCCGCTGAACGATATCGGTTATTACAGCGCCTATCCGGCGCAGTTCATCGACAGCGAGAACATCGATGAAATCCAGCTGGAGCAGGGGACCGCCGATCTCGACAGTCCGGTGATCAGCGCCGCCGGCGGGCTGATGAACATCACCATGCTCGACCCGTCCCTGCGTCCGGGCGGCTTGGCGGACGTATCGGTGGGCACCTACGCCACCAACCGTGTGTTTCTGCGCCTCGACAGCGGCCTGATCGGCGCCACCGATACGCGCGCCTTCATCTCCTATTCGCGCACCTCGTCGGACAATTGGCACGGACCCGGACGCGGTCGTCGTCAGCACATCGATTTCAAGGTGGTCCGCGAATGGGGCGACGGCAACCGCGCCACCCTGACCGGCACCTACCACGACGCGATCACACCGCTTTACATCAATCCGACACTGGACCAATTTCAGCAGACTGGGGTCCACACTAACTACGATAGCCAGTTCACCCCCGGCGACACCAACTTCTACGGCCTGCACATCGGCACGTTTCGCATCA
>Ga0302196_10004811_pt1 | contig 12165 bp, 9 predicted proteins | sample II_Bog_N1_3_FD_198794 | JGI IMG/M metagenome (GOLD analysis project Ga0302196, IMG submission 198794) | Peat permafrost microbial communities from Stordalen Mire near Abisko, Sweden - II_Bog_N1_3 | ecosystem: Environmental > Terrestrial > Soil > Wetlands > Peat | place: Sweden: Abisko, Stordalen...
TGGTCGAAAATCACGTGATCCCCGGCGCGGGCCGGACGATCACCGCCACCCTGACCGGGCGCTTCTGATGATCGCCCGGGCGCACCGCCAGCCGGACGTCGTCGAGCCGGCCCAATCCACGGATCTGCCCGAACCGCACCTCGCCGAGGTGTTGGTCGGGGCCCTCGCGGCGATGGCGCCGGAGCAGCGCGCGCACACCCTGGCCGACGATCCGGCCAGGGCCGCGCTCTGGATCCAAGCTGCGGCGCGTGAGGGTGTGATCGAGGGCCAGGTGACCTTCGGGCGGATGCTGCTGGAAGGCCGAGGCGTGGCCCAAGACCCGGTCAGCGCCCTGGCCTGGTTCCTGAAGGCGGCCGACGCCGGAAGCGCAGACGCCCAGAACATGGTCGGCCGCTGCCTGGAGAACGGCTGGGGCGCAGCGGTCGACCTGGTTCAAGCGGCGAGCTGGTACGACCGCGCCGCTCGCGCCGGCCACGATTGGGCGCAGTACAACCTCGGCCACTGCTATCTGGATGGCCGCGGCGTCACGCGCGATCCGGCGCGGGCCTTCGGCCTCTACCGCCGTGCGGCCGAGCAGGGGCATGCGCGGGCGATGAACCTGGTGGCCCGCTGCTATGAGGAAGGCTGGGGCGTCGGCCCCGACCGCGCCGCGGCCCGCGAATGGCTGCAGGCCTCGGCCGAGGGCGGCTATTTCCGTGGCCAATACAATTTCGGTCTGATGCTGGCCGAGGAGGGGCGAGCGGAAGAGGCGGCCGGCTGGCTGGAGCGTGCGCTTGAGGGCGCGCCCGAGCCGAGCCGAACGGTGATGGCGCGGGCATTGTCGGCTAGGCGGGCGGTCGCAGAGCCCCTTGGCGCAACCGGCGACGCCCCATGCTCCTGACCCTCCCCAACGTCCTGACCCCCGCAGAAGTCGCGCACTGCCGCGAACATCTGGCCGCCGGCGACTGGGTGGACGGCAACGCCACATCCGGGCCGATGGCGGCGCTTGCCAAACGGAATCTTCAGGTTCCGGAGGATGCCGCCGTCGCCCGCGAGCTCGGGGACCTGATCCTGGGGCGGCTGGGACAGAACCCCGGCTTCCTGTCAGCCGCGCTGCCCCAGCGGGTGCTGCCGCCGCTGTTCAACCGCTACGATGAGGGTATGGGGTTCGCCGCCCATGTCGACAACGCCATCCGATATTCCGTCGACGGACGACGGCTGCGGACCGACCTGTCCTGCACCCTTTTTCTCACCGATCCGGCCGACTACGACGGGGGCGAACTGGTGATCGAAGACACGTTTGGCCAGCAGGCGCTGAAGCTGGCCGCGGGCGACATGGTGCTCTATCCGGCGTCCAGCCTGCACCGGGTCGAACCGATCACCCGCGGTTCCCGCTGGGCCTCCTTCTTCTGGGTCCAGTCCATGGTCCGCGACGACGGCCAGCGCCGCCTGCTCTACGAGATGGACCAGGCGATCATCGGCGCCCGCGCCTCGCTCGGCGACGATCATGCGAGCGTTGTCAGCCTGACCTCCAGCTACCACAACCTCATCCGCATGTGGGCGGAGGTCTAGGTGCCGGTGTAGGTCGGGACGCGTTTGTCACGGAACGAGGCGATCGATTCCTTGCTGTCGTTCACGGCCTTGCGGGCGAAGCCCAGACCGACGGACTCATATTTCAGCGCCTCGTCCAGATCGGCCTCGAAATTGTGCTGCAGCACCCGTTTGGACGAGCGTAACGCCAGGGGCGGCCAGCGCGTCATCTCATTGGCCAGCTTGACCGACTCCTCGACCAGGGCCTCGTGCTTGACCAGCCGATCCAGCAGCCCGAGCCGGTAGGCTTCCTCCGCATCAATCGCGCGGCTGGTGAAGATCAGGTCGGCGGCGCGGCTGTAGCCGACGATCCGGGGCAGGAAGTAGCTCATGCCGGAATCGGGTGACAGGTTTCGCTCGATGAACACCGTCTTGAACCTCGTGTGCTCGGAACCGACCCGCAGATCGGCCGCCAGCGCCGTGCTCATGCCCGCGCCCGCGGCGATCCCATTGACGGCGGCGATCAGCGGCTTGTCGAAGTGGAAGAGCAGCTTGGCCCAGCGCCCCACCCAGCCGTCCTCGTCCAGAAGGCTGTTCTGATCCTTCGGCTGCGGCGGCGGGGTCGCGCCGATCGCGGCGGTGGTCAGGTCCGCGCCAGAGCAGAAGCCGCGACCGGCTCCGGTCATGACCAGGGCCCGCACGGCGTCGTCGGCCCTGGCCTCTTCGATCGCCGCATGCACCTCGGCCCTTATGGCTGGACCGATGGCGTTCAGTCGGTGGGGCCGGTTCAGCGTCAAGATCGCGACGTGCTCGCGCTTCTCGAACAGGATGGCGTCATAGGCCATGGCGTTCCTCCAGTGTTGTCGGAGGGAGTTTAAAGGCATTTCGCAGCCCGAACCTAGCGTTGGGGGCGCCAGCCAGCGAAGCGGGGACGAGCGGATTGATGTGCGCCACTCGCGTGTGGCGCGATACTTGCTCGCGTCGCGGGCGGATGTGTCACGTCGGCACGCGCGGTTCGGGATCGGGTCATGGCTGAAGCGGTGATAAGCGGATTTGGCGGACGCGCCGACTGGTCTGCGACGCGCGCCCTGTCGCGGACGGCCGCCATCGTCTTGGCGGCGCTGGCGCTGAGCTGGGCGGCGGTGCTGAACGGCCAGCCCTTCATCCATCCGGACACCATCGGCTACACCCGCGGGCCCGACGTGGCGGTGATCAAGCTGTTTGGCCCCCGGTTCGGCACTGTCTGGGGCAAGACCAACGAGAAGCAGATCGATCACCCGGCGAGCGCCGCCGCGCCCGGCGCCAAGGCCACGGCTTCGGCCGGCGACAATGAGGTGATGGGCGGTCGCTCCATCTACTACGGCGTCCTGGCCTATCTGGGGGCGCTGACCGGCGGCTTCTGGCTGACCGTGTTCGTCCAGAGCCTGGGCGTGGCTCTGCTGGTGGAGATCGCCCTGCGCGGCCTTCGGATCATGGGTGTTTCGACCTATGCCGGGGTGATGGCCTTGCTGACCCTGGGTACCTCCGCGCCCTTCTTCGCCGCCTTCGTCATGCCGGACATCTGGGCGGGGGTCGCGATCGGCGCGCTGGCGGCCCTGTTCGCCCTGTCGCGGCGGCTGACCCGGCTGGACATGGCCATGCTGGCGGCGATGACCGCGTTCGGCGCGCTGGCGCACAGTTCGGTGGTTCCGGTGGTGGGGGCGATGAGCCTGGCCGGCGGCGGCCTTTGGCTCATCAATGTGAGGCTCGGTCGCGGCGACGCGCCGGATCCGCGCATCGGCCTCGGCGTCGGCGCGGCCGCCATCGTCATCGCCCTGGCCGGCGGGCTGGCCTTCAGCGCCATGGTCAAGCACACGGTCGGCGCCCCGCCGCTCAATCCGCCCTTCCTTACCGCCCGGGTGATCGCCGACGGCCCGGGCGAGCGGTACGCCCTCGACAACTGCGCCGGCCAGTCGTTCGCGGTGTGCAAATACGCCGCGCGCTTGCCCATGGATGTCGACCACTTCCTCTGGGGCGTAACGCCCAAGGATGGCGTGTTCGAGACGGTCTCGTCCGCCGAACGCCGGGCCCTCTCGGACCAGGACGCCAGGTTCGCCCTGGCCGCCGCGCGCGCCTATCCGATGCAGCAGGCGGGCGCCTCTGCGCGCAACGCGGCCCTGCAGATGGTCGACACCGATCTTTCCGACTTCAACTACAAGCCCAGCCTGCGCGCCGGCTTCGCCAGCACGGTTCCGGCCGGCCCCTATGCGGCGATGCGGACCACCCTGGCCTTCGGCGAGGCTTGGCCGCTGCAGGCGCTGTGGGGTCTGCAGAGCGCGGTGGTGATCGCCTCGCTGGTGATGCTCGCGGGCATCGGGCTACGGGCTCAGAAGGTCGGGTCGGCCCACGTCGAGCCGTCCGACGCCATGATCTTCGCCCTGCTGATCCTTGTGGGGGTGCTGGCCAACGGCGCGGTCTGCGGCGTGCTTTCGACGCTCTACGGCCGCTATCAGGCGCGCGTGGTCTGGCTGATCCCGCTGGCGACGACGATGCTCGTCCTGGTGCGGGCGCGGGCCCGGGGGGCTTCGGTGCGGCTGGCCTAGCGCAGGAAGGCGTAGGCGATCAGCGCCTGGGCTGCATAGTAGGTGACCCAGACCGCCGTCCCCGACCACGACGACCGCAGACCCTTGAAGAGTTCGGCGGACAGCAACGCGTCCGATGTCAGGAACAGCACCGCGCCCGGCGCCGCCGGCCAGAGCATACGGGGCAGGGTGAAGGCCGCCGCGGTCATGACCGCCAGCGCCGCGGCGTAGACGGCGACCGCCGGCCGCAAAGGGCCGATCGCGCCCCACAGCCAGGTCAGCATCATCACCCCGGCCGCCGCCGCGCCGACCACCCCGATCACCCGCCACGGCTCGGCCTCAAGGGCTGAGACGCCGCCGCCGACGTGGGCGAACAGCCAGATGTAGGCTAGGTGCGCGGCCAGGAAGGCGCCCAGGCCCGACGGCAGCCAGCGCTTGGGATCGCCAGCCAGGAAGGCGTCGCCGACCGCGCTCATGGCCAGGCCGACGATCAGCGCCGGGGGGCCCTGGTCGACGAAGGCCAACACGGCCAAGGCGCCCACGGAGAGGGTCTTGACCGTCGTTCGCAGCGGCGACGACGGGCGCGCGTTGAAGACGGCGGCGTAGAAAACCGCCGCCCCGAGCGAAAGCGCGATAAGGATGGTTTCAGGCGTCATTGAAAATCAAAGGCAAAGGGCGCCGTTGGGTCAGCGTTGGCCTCGGGCGTCTTCCCCGCTAAATCCACGTCAGTTCCTCGAACAAGCCGATCATCAACCTCAATTAACAGCCATAGGGCCAGCGTCCATGAAACTCGACTCCTCCATCAGCGCCGTCGTCACCGGCGGAGCCTCCGGCCTCGGCGAGGCCACCGTCCGCGCCCTCGCCGCCAAGGGCGTCAAGGTCGCCATCTTCGACATGAACGAAGCCAAGGGCGAAGCCGTGGCCAAAGAGGTCGGCGGCGTCTTCTGCAAGGTCAATGTCACCTCCGACGCCGACGTCGACGCCGGCTTCGAGAAGGCCCGCGCCGCCAACGGCCAGGAACGCATCCTGATCAACTGCGCCGGCACCGGCAACGCCGCCAAGACCGCGGGCCGTGACCGCAACACCGGCGAAATCAAGCACTTCCCGCTCGACGCCTTCAACATGATCATCCAGATCAACCTGGTCGGCACCTTCCGCTGCATCGCCAAGTCGGCGGCGGGCATGCTGACCTTGGAGCCGATCGACGGCGAACGCGGCGCGATCGTCAACACCGCCTCGGTCGCGGCCGAGGACGGCCAGATGGGCCAGGCGGCCTATTCGGCGTCCAAGGGCGGCGTGGTCGGCATGACCCTGCCCATCGCCCGCGACCTCGCCGGCGAAGGCATCCGCGTCAACACCATCCTGCCGGGCATCTTCTCGACCCCGCTGATGAACGGCGCCCCGCCGCAGGTGAAGGAAGCCCTGGCCGCCTCGGTGCCCTTCCCCAAGCGCCTCGGCAACGCCGAGGAATACGCCTCCCTGGCCCTGGAAATGGTCCAGAACGGCTATTTCAACGGTGAAGACGTCCGCCTGGACGGCGCCATCCGCATGGCGCCGCGGTAAAAGCTGAAGCGCTGGGGCGCATCGCGAAGGTCGCGGTGCGCCCTGGTCTTTCACCCGCAGGTCCCGCGTGGGTCCTTCGAGACGCCCGCGAAGAGCGGGCTCCCCGAACCACGCATCCTCTACTTCGGCCGGACGATCTTCGGGCCCAGGTTGGCGATCACTTCGCGGGCGTCGAGCGCGCGGCGGTCATTGGCCGGCTTGGGGCCGTGGTTCATGACCAGCTCGGCTGACGCTTCGTAGCGCTCGGTGGTCTCGATATCGCCGGGCCCCCACGGGCCGCCGAAACGTCCGGGCCCCCAGAAGGGGTCGTCCCACGGATCGCCCCACGGACCGCGATGCCAGTAGCCGCCGCCATAGAAGCGCCAGTAGGGTCGCCAGCCGTAGCCATAGCCCCAGGGGCCTGGATCGAAATAGGTGTTGGTCTGCTTGTCGGTGGCGTGGTCGGTGGTCTCGAACCAGTCGTAACCCTGGGCCAGCGTCAGTTCGGCGGCCCGATAGAGCAGATAGTTCTCCACCGTATCGCGCGCGGTCAGACTGTTGCCCTGGAAGGTGACGCGCCAGTGATTGGCGTCGACCTTGGTGTCGGTGAAGCCGCCGTACTGGGCGTTGCCCTGGGCCATCGGCTGATAGGGCGTGGCCGTCTCGCAACCGGCCAGGGCGGTCAGCGACAGGGCCGCGGCGAGAACCAGCAGGGTGCGTTTCATGCGTTCAACTCCGACGCAGCGGCGGTAAAGCACAGGGCTTTACCGCCAAAGCTTGGCTTCAATGTGGCGCGACGGCCTCAGGTCTTGATGACGCCGCTGACGATATCCCAGACGATCCAGCCCATCGAGCCGAACAGCAGAACCGCCGTGGCCAACGCCTGAATCAGGAAACCCAGTTCACGCTTCTTTGGATCCTGCACATAGCCGGTCATGTAGAGCACGCGCCCCACGCACCAGACCAGGCCCGCGCCGGCGGCGACCAGATCACTGACGTAGATGGAAAACAGCCAGAGCGAGGGCAGGAAGATCAGCATCCATTCGCCGGTGTTGGCGTGGACGCGGAAGTGCCGCTCGAACTCCGGGTGACCCGTGATCGCCGGCGCCTGGACGCCGAACTTGCCGCGCGCCTGACCCACGCGAAGACTCATCCAGAAATAGACCAGAATGGCCACCAGAGTGACCAAAGCCGTGTAGTTGTGCATCGTTTCCGCCCCTAAATCGTGTGCGCCCGGTTTGCGTCGGGCCGCGCGGGAAGGGTGCACATCTTCGCGCCCATTGCGAAGCTAAATCGCCACTCGACCGGTCACGGCGGCGATTTCCCGCAAGGCCGCGTTGGCGATGGTCAGCTTGGCGAAGCTCCAGCCGCCGCCGGACCGTTCAACGTCGGCCAGGGTCTCGCCCACCATCCGCACCGCCTCGGTGTGCAGCGCGCTCCAGGCGGCCAGCGCGGCCTTGGGATTCTCCGCCGCGTCTGGATTGCCGCAGAACTTCATCACCGCGCGGGTCAGGGCGGTCTGTTCGATGAACAGCTCCTCGATCAGCCGCCGGACGGCCAGCCGCTCGAAGGCGTCGCCGCCGGCCAGGCCCGAGGCGGCCGCGCGCATGCGGTCGAAGCCGAACCGGGCGCCGACCTGGTGATGCAGGCGCGCGACCCGCTCCACCGGCCAGGAGGAGGCGCCGGCCAGGTCGATCAGGTCGGCGGTGGCCGTCAGCGGACGCAAGGCCGCGATATCGGCGGCGAGCTGTTCCGGCGCGCCGAGGCGCACGAAGCTCTTGGCGGTCGCCGCGATCGCCCGCTGTTCCAGCGGCGAGAGGATGTCAGACCCCGCGGCGCGCAGGTCCTCGGTCGAGCGGGCGTAGGTCGAGATCAGCGAGCTGATCAGGCCGTGGCCGCCTTTCGACACCTTGGCGCTGAGGCCGACGGCGCGGCGGGCCATCCAGTAGGTCTGGGCCCGCAACACCGCCGACAGCTCGGCGAACATGGCCATCTGGGCGGCGGCCGGCGCCTTGCCGTCGAGGGCGCAGACAGAGCGCCAGCTTTCGTCGAAGCGGAGCACCCGTTTGGCGACCGTGTAGCCGACCACCAGGCCGTCGGTGTCGCAGGCCGCCGCGTTGCGCAACCGCCCGGCGAAGGTCGGGCCGCAGACGTTGACGATGTCGTTGCCGATCACCGTGGCGATGATCTCGCGCCGCAGCCGGTGGCGCTTCATCAGCGCCTTGAAGGGCGCCAGACCTGCGGGGAAATAGCCCTCGAGAGTCTCGACGAACAGGGGATCGTCCGGCGCCTGGCCCTCGATCACGTCGTCGACCAGATCGATCTTGCCGTAGGCCAGCAGCACCGAAAGCTCGGGCCGCGTCAGGCCCTTGCCGGCCTTGATCAGGGCGTCGATGGCGTGCACGTCCGGCAGGCCCTCGACCCCGCGGTCGAGCCGGCCCTTGGCCTCCAGGTCGAGCATGAAGCGGCCCTGGCTTTCCAGATCGGCCGCCGCCGTCATCTCCAGCAGGCTGAGCGCCAGGGTCTGGTCGTAGTTGTGGGCCAGCACATGGGTCGCCACGTCGTCGGTCATCGACTGCAGCAGGGTGTCGCGGCCTTCGCGCGTCAGGGCCCCCGACCGCTCGGCCATGCCGGTCAGGATCTTGATGTTGACCTCATGGTCGGAGGTGTCGACCCCGGCCGAGTTGTCGATGGCGTCGGTTTCGATCCGCCCGCCGGCCCGGGCGTAGGCGATCCGGCCAGCCTGGGTGACGCCCAGGTTGGCGCCCTCGCCGACGACGCGGCAGCGCAGCTGCGTCCCGTCGATGCGCACCAGGTCGTTGGCCTTGTCGCCGACGTCCAGGTGGCTTTCCGTGGGCGCCTTCACATAGGTGCCGATGCCGCCGAGATAGAGCAGCTCAACCCGGGCCTTCAGGATGGCCTGGATCAGGTCGGTGGGCGTGAGGCTGTTGCTGCGGATGTCCAGCAGCGCCTTGATCTCGGGCGACAGCGGGACCGACTTCAGCGAACGGGAGAAGACCCCGCCGCCCTTGGAGATCAGGCTACGGTCATAGTCGGCCCAGGATGAGCGCGGCAGGTCGAAGATGCGCCTGCGTTCGGCGAACGACGCCGCCGCGTCGGGGGCGGGGTCGATGAAGATGTCGCGATGGTCGAAGGCGGCGACCAGCCGGGTCTGATGCGACAGCAGCATGCCGTTGCCGAACACGTCGCCGGACATGTCGCCGACGCCGACCACGGTGAAGGGTTCGGTCTGGATATCCTTGCCCAGCTCGCGGAAGTGGCGCTTGACCGCCTCCCAGGCGCCGCGGGCGGTGATGCCCATGGCCTTGTGGTCGTAGCCGGCCGACCCGCCCGAGGCGAAGGCGTCGCCCAGCCAGAAGCCGTAGTCCTCGGCCACGCCGTTGGCGATGTCGGAGAAGGTCGCCGTGCCCTTGTCGGCCGCGACGACCAGGTAGGGGTCGTCGCCGTCATAGCGGATGACGTCCTTGGGATGCTCCACCTCGCCCTTGGGCGAGAGGTTGTCGGTCAGGTCGAGCAGGCCGTCGAGGAAGGTCCGATAGGCGCGCACCGCCTCGGCCCGGACCGCGTCGGCGCTGCCGCCGCGCGGCAGCTGCTTGGGATAGAAGCCGCCCTTGGAGCCCACCGGCACGATCACCGCGTTCTTCACCTGCTGCGCCTTGACCAGGCCCAGCACCTCGGTGCGGAAGTCGTCGCGCCGGTCGCTCCAGCGCAGGCCGCCGCGCGCGACGGGGCCGAAGCGCAGGTGCACGCCCTCGACGTGGGTGGCCCAGACGAAGATTTCGCGGAAGGGTTTGGGCGCGGGCAGGTCGTCCAGCTCGCGCGGGTTGAGCTTGAAGCTGATATAGGGCTTGGCCGCGCCGCCGGGGCCCGACTGGTAGTAGTTGGTGCGGGTCAGCGCCCCGACCAGGGCGGCGATGCGGCGCAACACCCGGTCGGCGTCCAGGCTCTGGACGGCCACCAGCGCCTCGACGATCTCTTTCTGGATCTGCTCGGCCAGGGCCTTGCGGGTCTTCAGATCGCCGCGCACCGACAGGTCGAACTTGGCCCGGAACAGCTCCAGGATCAGCCGCGTGACCGCCGGATTGTCGGCCAGGGCCTGGGCCTGGACGGCGGGCGTCGGATCCAGCCCCGACTGTTGGCGGTAGCGGGCCAGGCTGCGGATCAGCGCCGCCTCGCGCCAGCCGATGCCCAGCTCGATGACCAGGCGGTTGAACGGGTCGCTCTCGGTCTGGCCGGTCCAGACGGCGGTGAAGGCGGCCTCGAACGCCGAATGGATGTCGGCGAAGGCGATCGCCTCGCCCAGGGCGTCGACCAGCACGAACTCATGGGCCCAGATGGTGATCTCCGAGCCGTCCGGCAGGGCGTGGTGCAGGGGAAAGCCCTCCTCGACGAGGGCCTTAAGCCCCATGTTGTCGAGGATCGGCAGCACGTCGGCCAGGGCCACGGCGCTGCCGGCGCGGTAGAGCTTGAAGCGGAAGGTGGCGGGCGGATCGGTCTCATCGCGATAGGCGCGCACATGCACCGCCTCGTCGGTGCGCAACTGCTCCATCACCGCGATGTCTTCGCAGGCTTCGGCGGCGTCGTAGAGGTCGCGGTAGCCGGGCGGGAAGGCCTCGGCGTAGCGGCGCAGCAGCTCGCCCGGACGATCGGCGAACCGCGGGTCTTCGTGCAGGGCCTGGCTCAGTCGGTCGCTCCACGAGCGCGTGGCCTCGGCGATGCGGGCTTCCAGCGCGGCCAGGTCCGGCTCGGCGTGGGCGCCGGGGGTGAAGCCGATCACATAGTGGACCCGCGCCAGGGGGGTGTCCGAGAAGGTCGGGTAGTAGGCCGACACCCGCCCCGCATAGGCCTGGGCCAGCATCTGGCCGGCCAGGGTGGCGAGGTCGGAGCTGTAGGCCTCGCGCGGCAGGAACAGCAGGATGGAGATGAAGCGGTCGAACGGATCGCGGCGGGCGAACAGGCGCAGCCGCGGGCGGTCGTAGAGGTGCAGCACGCCCAGCGAGATGGCCAGGAGCTCGTCCTCGGAGGTCTGGAACAGCTCGTCGCGGGGATAGTTTTCCAGGATGTTGCGCAGCTGGCGGTCGGAATGGCCGCCGGCCGGCTTGCCCGCCCGCTTGATCACCTGATCCAGCTTGCGCCGGATCAGCGGCACCTCGAAGGCCAGGGTGTCATAGGCCTCGGCGGTGAACAGGCCGACGAAGCGGACCTCGCCGCTGGCCTGGCCGTCCGGACCGAAGCGGCGGACGCCGACGTAGTCCATGTAGACGCGCCGATGCACCCGCGAGCGCATGTTGGACTTGGCCACCACCAGCGGGTCGGCCTTGGCCAGGGCCGCGCGCATCGCCGCCGACAGCACCGCCGGCTCGTTGTCGCGGCGCAGCACCCCGCGAGTGGGGTCGCGCAGCAGGCCCAGGCTGCGCTCCGGCTCGATCAGGCCTTCTTCCGCGGCATAGCCGCCGTCCGCCGTGCGCGGATAGTCGTAGGAGCGGGCGCCCAGCAGGATGAAGTGGTTGTCGCGCAGCCAGCGCAGGAAGGTGGCGTATTCCTGCAGCGCCTCGGGATGCACATGCGCGGCCTCGATCATCTGTTCGGTGGCGCGGTCCATCCAGGTGAGCATGGTGTCGAAGTCGCCGACGGCGGCGTGGACGTCGTCCAGGGTCGCCAGGATGGCGGTGATCAGCGCCTCGGCGCGGTCGGCGGGCAGAGGATCGAAGAAGACCACGATCATCGATTCCAGCTTGGCCTTGCCGCGTTTGGCCCGCGCGCCGGACGGGCTGCGGACGGTCTCGACCACGGCGTGATACATGGCCTTCACCGGCAGGCCGGCGTCGGCGATCTCGCCCATCACCGAATCGACCAGGAAGCGGGAGTCGTCCTGGACGATCTCCAGCCGGTCGAAGGCGAGGGCTTGACCCTTGTCGGCGGCGACCGCCTTCACCCGCCGGATCTGTGGCCCCTTGCCGGTCCGCCTGGCGCCGTAGGCCCAGAAGCTGGCGAGGTTGGCGGCCAGATCGGCCAGGCTCGCGCCTTCAAGCTCGCCCGGCACATAGTCGGCGAACACCTGGGTCACGAACGCGGCTTCCGCGTTGGAAAGCGCCGCCGCCCCGCCCGGCCGCTTCAGCGCTAACGCAAAGGCCTCGGCCAGATCGGCCTCGGTGGCGGCGAAGTCGGAGGGGGTGGTCATGGGCAGCGTCCCGCGAAAGTGGGCGGGAGACTAGTCCTGGCGTGTGAACGATCAATTAGGGACGTTTGGGGGTGCTACTTGGACGGACCGAAGAGGGTGTCGTGTAGATCGTCCTGACTGACGGGGCTGCCTGTCATGCCCTCGGTCACAATGCTCCCTCGAAAACAGGCTTGGCATGCGATCGATGGGGTGGGCTCGGTCGAGGGCTCCGGATGGATTCACATCACGGCGCAGCGTCGGTGCTGCGAGTCGGCAAGGGCGTTCCTTTTCCCCTTGCGGGAAAAGGTGGCCCGAAGGGCCGGATAAGGGGTCGCGCCGGACTATCCGCGTGAAATCTTTAACCGCGCCAGT
>Ga0302196_10004813_pt1 | contig 12155 bp, 8 predicted proteins | sample II_Bog_N1_3_FD_198794 | JGI IMG/M metagenome (GOLD analysis project Ga0302196, IMG submission 198794) | Peat permafrost microbial communities from Stordalen Mire near Abisko, Sweden - II_Bog_N1_3 | ecosystem: Environmental > Terrestrial > Soil > Wetlands > Peat | place: Sweden: Abisko, Stordalen...
TCCGTGGGGCGCTAGAGGCGTCGGCTGATGGGATGCATCGCCAGTTGGACCTCCACAGGCGTGACCGTCATGGCGCTGACGAGGCCTGGCATTCGACCAAGCCCACACCGTCAAGAAAGCCGACGGGTGACCACACGTAGACAGCGCGGGCACGGCGGATCGTTTAGTGCGACCGGAGGCGGCAAGCGGCATGAATGAGAGTCCGCATGCCCGATTCTTCGGCCGCGCTATGATCTTCTGAGCGCGAGGCAAACGTCTCGAATCTACTCGTGCGACTGTTCCAGTCAGCCTCAACGACCTTCATCTGGCTAATGCCCAACCACAGCGGGTATTTTCAATGTATGCCCAGATCAGCCGCGCCTTGCAGCGCCATCCCAGGTTCGAATCAACGCGACCGACACCCGCGCGGCTGCCATTCGTCGATCATCGGTATATCGCTGTCAACCTTCGCCGTGACGTTGCGCCGGTCGGCATCGCTCGCTGCAAAAACCCCCCGTTCCGACGATCTGCATACCGGCGTCCCAAAGCATGCGGGCAACCGACCAGGCCTTGATGCCGTTGCTCATAATCAACACCCGCTTACCCGCCAATTGGTCGCTGTAGCGCTGCAATTGTCCCGCGATGCGCTGTTCATCGCGTTCGATCATCGCCTCCGCGCGGTCAAGCAAATCGGACGGTGGTCACCGGCCGCCTTACCGCAACCATCCTGCACCTACGACATCGCGCTGACTCACGTTGGCTGACTTGGACAAGGTGCAACCATCCCGCTGACCCACACCGGGTGACGCGGACGGCCTAGGTGCGCAAGCTCTTGCGCGTCCACCACGGAGGTCCGTCACGGCCGACGACAGCAATCACACGTGAAAGGTTCGTGGCGCTCGGGGCAAAGGAGGCGGAAGGCGCTTGCGCTTTTCCGCCCTACCGCAAACCGCTGGCATCGCGCGCACGTAGTTTCATATCAGACCACCCGTGCCAACAGCGCCTCGATGTCGGCGGGCTCTTCCCAGACCAGGTTGACCCCCGCCACGTGCACAAACACGCGCATCGCGGCGGGCAGACGCACCGCATCCTTCGGCGTGGTCACCGGGATCGCGCGAAACCGCTGCGCGGCATCCAGCACCCGGCGCAAGTTGCGACCGCGATAGCGGTGATGGTCCGGAAACGACATGCGCCGGACCACCTCGGCCCCCGCGTCCGTTAGGGTGGCAAAGAACTTTTCCGGCACCCCGATGCCGGCGAAGGCGACCACCCGGCGTCCGGCGAGCACGACGGTCTCGGCGTCCGGCTCCAGCCGCGCCCGCACCACCGGCAACCCGGGCGGCAGTCGCGCCTGCGCGCCGGTCCGGTCTTCGCCGATCAGCACCGCGGCCTGGCAACGCGCCGCACCGGTCGCGACCGGCTCGCGCAACGGACCGGCCGGGAACAGCCTGGCGTTGCCGAACCCGCTGCCGCCGTCGATGACCAGCAGCGACAAGTCCGTCAGCAGCGTCGGGTTTTGCAGTCCGTCATCCATCAGCAGCACCTCGGCGCCGGCGGCGATCGCTTCGCGCGCGCTGGCCGCCCGGTCGGCGCCGATCCAGGTCGGAGCGCCGGCGGCGTGCAGCAGCGCCTCATCGCCCACAAGCGCGGCGCCATCGCTTGCCGAAACCAGGTGCGTCTCGCGCGCGGCGCCGCCGTAGCCGCGCAGCAGCACGTGCACCACCTTGCCGCGCTCGGTCAGCCGGCGCGCCAAATCCAGCGCCACGAGCGTCTTGCCGGCGCCCCCCATGGTGACGTTGCCGCAGCAGATCACCGGCACCGGGGCGCGCCAGCCGGGCCGCGCGACCCGCCGCGCCGTCGCCGCCGCGGTGACCGCCTCGAACGGCGCGAGCAGCCGGGGCAGCACCAGTCCCCCGCCCGCCCGCCAGAAGCCCGGTGGACGCATCTTAGCCTTGCCCGGCGGGCAGCAGCGCCAGCAGCATGGCGGCGACCCGCGCCGGCAGGTCGGCGTCGTGGCGCAACGCGCCCTCGGCCGCCGCGGCCATCGACGCGCGACGGGCGGGGTCATGCAGCAGCGCATCGACCCAGCCGGCCAGGGCGGCGGCATCTTCGACCACATCCAGCCCGCCGGCCGCGCGCAGCGCCGCCACGTGCGCGGCGAAGTTGGCGACGTGCGGGCCGACCGCGATCGCACAGCCGAGCCGCGCCGGCTCCAACGGGTTCTGCCCGCCGCCCGGCGGCAGCAGGCTGCGGCCGATGAAGGCGATGCCGGCGAGGCGATACCACAGGCCAAGCTCGTCCAGCGTGTCAGCGATCCAGACCCCCGTTGCCGGCGGCGGTTCGCCCAGCACGCGGCGGGCCGTTGCAAGATCGGGCGCGGACGCGGCGATTGCGGCGCCCCGCTGCGGATGGCGGGGCACGATGATGGTCAGGATGCCGGGATGGTCGGGGGCAAGGCGGCGATGGGCGTCGAACACCAGCGCCTCCTCGCCCGGATGCGTGCTGGCGGCGAGCCAGACTGGCTGGCCGGCCAGGGCCGCGCGCAGCCGCGCCAGTTCGGCCGGGTCCGCGGGCAGCGGCGGCGCGGCCGCTTTCAGGTCGCCGATATCGTCAATCCGTGCCACGCCGAGTTGGCGGAGACCGGCGGCATCGCCCTCGCTGCGCGCCTGCACCGCGGCAAACCCGCCCAGCATGCGTCGCGCCAGCCCCGGCACCCGCCGCCAGCGCGCCAAGCTGCGAGCCGACATCCGCGCGTTGACCAAGGCGACGGGAATGCCGCGCGCGTGGCAGCCGGCCAGCAGGTTCGGCCACAGCTCGCTCTCGACGAAGCCGGCGGCATCCGGCCGCCAGTGCTCCAGGAAGCGCGCGACCCAGGCCGGCACATCCAGCGGCACGAAGCGGTGCAGCACGCGCGGCGCGATGTCCGGATCGAGCCGCTGTGCCAACAGCGCGGCGGCGGTCACGGTGCCGGTGGTGAGCAGAATGGTGAGATCGGGCGCGTCGGCCAGCAGCACCGGCAGCACCGGCAGCAGCGACGCGGTCTCCCCAACGCTGGCCGCGTGCAGCCACAGCAGGCGCCCTGTCGGTCGCGCCGCAGCCTGGATGCCGCGGCGCTCGGCAAGCCGGCCGGCCAGTTCCTTGCCACGACGCCGCCGGATCAGCAGCATGAGACGCAGGGCAGGCGCCGCGAGCGTGGCGGCGGCGGCCCATGCCGTCGCCAGAGCGTTCCCGCCGGGCTGGTTGGCAATGACTCGGTTCGCCCCTGGCCGAGCCCCGATCGGCTCGATCTGGCTTGGCCCTGTCGCCTCTGGTCGCTTCATCGCTGGGCCGTCCGTCCAAAGCGCCTCGCATCGGGGTCATTCGTCCCCGCCGCGATGCAAGCTCGCCCGTCCGTCCCCTGGCCGCGGCCGTCGTCCGACACCATCACGCCCGGCACAAGCGGTCGGCGCGGTCGGCCGCCTCGGTCAGCGCGGCGGCGATCACCGGCAGCGAGTCCTCCCAGCCCACTTCGGGCACCGCGATGGTCGGGCCGCAGACCACAACGCCCCGGCCGAACGGCAGCGGGATGACCATCCGGTCCCAGCTCCGCATCACCCGGCGCCGCGAGGTCTGCGCCGCGCAGGGCAGGATCGGACAGCCGGACAGCGCGGCGAGCTGCGCCACGCCCGGAGCGGCCACCCGGCGCGGCCCGCGCGGGCCGTCCGGAGTGATGGCGATGTGGTCCCCGTCGGCCAGCAGGCCGAGCAGCCGGCGAAACCCGGCCGCGCCGCCACGCGAGGTGGACCCGAGCACCACCGCGATGTCGAGGCGCCGGATCACCCCGCCGATGAACCGGCCGTCCCGGTGCAGGCTGACCAGCGCATGCGGGCGCGCCCTGGACTCGGGGTACCTCCGGCGCGCGATCAGCCAGACCATTGCGATCAGCGGCAGCCGCTCGTGCCAGAACGCCACCACCGCCGGCGCGCCCTGGGCGTGCGGCGCCATGTGTTCCCCGCCGTGCAGCGTCCAGCGCGTGGTGCGGAGCGCGAACCAGAGATACAGGCCGAGCAGCCAGGCAAGCGCCCGCTGCACCACAGGATGCCGCGCCAGACGTTTCATCGCCGGGCCGGTAGCACGCGGGACGCCATAGGCGCTAGTCGGTCAGCCAAGGGTCAATCAGCCGCACAGCGCAATCCACGAAGTCGTTGGTATTGCGGGTCAAGACCGTGGCGCCGTAGGCACGGGCAGTCGCAGCGATCATGGCGTCCTCGACCGCGATCGCACTAGCCACCGATCAGTTCAGCGATCCGCGCCTCATACGCGGCGATGGTGTCCACGACCGACAGGTTGCGCTCGGCGTAACGCCGCGCGTTGCCGCGCAGCCGGCGCGCCAGCGCCGTGTCCTCAAACAACCGCAGAACCTTATCGGCGAGCGCCTTGGGGTCGAAGAACGACGCCAGCAGCCCGGTCTCACCGTCGGTGATGAACTCGCGCACCGGCTCGGTGTCGCTGCCGACCACCGCGCAGCCGGCCGCCAACGCCTCACGCAGCGACCAGGACGCGACGAACGGATAGGTCAGATAGACATGCGCGTCGGAGCGCTGCAGCAGGGCGAGATAGGTCTCATAGGAGACCCGGCCCGGGAAGATCACCCGGCTGAGGTCCACCTTGTCGCCCAGCTCGCGCAGCATCGCCTCGCGCCAGGTGCCGGCGGGCGGCGCACTGCCATAGCTGACGCCGTCGCCGCCAACCATCACCACCCGAACATCCTTGCGGGCGCTCAGCAGATGCGGCAGCGCGCGCATCATGACGTGGAAGCCGCGATACGGTTCCAGATCGCGCGAAACATAGGTCACCAGCTTGTCCGTAGCCCGGATCGTCTGGTCGCCGATGGCGAGAGAGTGTCGCCGGCGCTTCGGGTCGGGCCGGCAGATGTCCAGATCGACGCCTTCGCGCAGCAGGACAATCTGCCGCCGCGCCCAGGCCGGATAGGTGGAAAGCTGCCACGCCGTCGGCGTCTGCCCGTGCTGCTCCAGATTCAGCGCCAGCAGGTTCACCGCGTTCTTGGCCCGGATGCGCGGAAAGTCCTCGGTCGCGCTGGGGAATTCGGGGTCGAAGCCGACATCGGCCTGGTCCACGCGGTAGAAGAACTCGAAATAGCCGAGCAGCGGCACGTCGGGCCAGACATCCGTCAGGTTCAGCATCTCGCCCCAACCGTGATGGCCGATGATGATGTCCGGCCGGAAGCCGAGCTGCTTGAGGCTGTTGGCGGTCGCGGTCACCCGGTCGGCGCGCCGGGCCGCGGTATCCAGTTCCCGGACGATCAGGTGTGTGCCGGCGGAGGGCGCGCCCGGCCGGCGATACGGCACCTTCCGGATGCCGTGGATGTGGTTCCGGTTTGGTTCCGTGATGAAGACGATCTCGTGCTGACGCGTCTCGGCCAGGTGCCGGGCGAGGTGCAGATACTGGCCGGGAAAGTTCTGATGGACGAACAGATATTTCACGCCTCAGCCTTGGCGGTCGGCCGGCAGGCGCGGCCCGCCGGCGATGTTTGTGAGGCGGGGTGCCGTCAGCGGGGGCGGCGCGGCGGCGTCCGGTCGGCCACGGCGGCCTTCTTGGCCGGGGCCGGCCTGGCCTGCGGAGCCCCCGCCGCGTTGCCGCCGCCCAGCGGCCGCAGCTCGATCAGCAACGACTCCAGCGCGGCGAGGCTTTCAGCCTCACACGCCTCGCCGTTCTCGACCGGGCCAGCCACGCTGCCGTCGACGAAGGTTGCCGAGTAGACGCAGGCGTAGTCTCGCGCCGCCGCACCCTTCAGCCGGACCTTGAAGCCCAGCAGCGGCAGTGCCATGCCGCGGCTGCCGCAGAACTTGCCGCCTTCCACCCAGGGGGACAGCCAGCCGCGGCCAAGCACCGCCTGGTACTCGACGTCCTCTGCCGCCACGCCCGCCTGGGGCAGCACGGCAAACCCCTCGATCCACTGGTTGCTGCCCCGCTTGCCGAGCCAGGTGCCGAGCGGCACGCCGACATCGCCGGCGCGCTGGATGTGGGCCATCACCTCCACCGCGCCGCCGGTCTCGACGGGACTGGGCCGGGTCGGCGCGATGCCGGAGGGCGCCGCGCTCAGGCGCAGCACCTGCAATCTTGGCGCGAGTTCCGGGGCGTGCAGCGGCGACTGGTACACCGTAACGAGAATCTGGGCCTGGCCGTCGGCAACGCGCACCAGGGCCGCGGAGTCACCGGTCAGCCAGCCGTCGTCACGGAACGAGCTGATGCGTACGGCCTCGGGGCGGCTGGCCGCGCCAGGCGGCAACGAGATGCGCACGCCGGGCAGCCCCGACCCGTCGCCGGACACCGGCGCGCCCGGGACCTGGAAGACGCAGAACAGGCCGGCATCCAGTGTCATCAGGTGTCCTGACACGCGCAGTTCGGTCACGCGCGGCTGGTTCGCGTCGGCGGTTTCTGGCGCGGCTTGAGCCGTCTTGTCGGCTCTCTCGGCGGCTTCGGACATTAAGATGATCTCGCTCTCTGTCGGACGGTGGCAGTCGGCGCCGCTGCATGGAATGGATCGGTCAACGCAACGGCCAACTAGCACCGTCCAGTTCGATTGTCAGTCCCGCGGCCTTCAGCAGCACATTATTTATCCCGGCGGGCGGCAGGCCGAGCGGCAGCAGCAAGCCGCGCCCCGTCCTGCGGATGCGTTCGGCCGGCGCCCCGATGTCGAACGCCGCAACATCGAGCCCGGCCTGCCATGCCTCGCTCAGGCCGAAGCACCAGGTCTCCGGACAGATCGAGGGCAGCAGCGCCAGGCGCGCGTTCTGGGCACGGATCAGCGCCACCACCTCATCCGCCCGGTACTCGCCGGTCACGAAAACCCGCCCGGTCGCTTGCAGGCGGCGGTCGTCGATCGTGTGGCCGACCACGACGAACTCCAGATTTAGGCGCCGGGCGGCGGCGTCGCGCGCACAGGCCAACAGCACGTCATAGCCTTTATGCACCCCGATCGCGCCGACGACGCAGATCCGGCAGGGCATGGCGGGATGCGGCCGAGCCGGCGGCGGGTGCGCCAGCGCCATGTCGTCTTCCGGCTCGGCCACCTCAAGTCCGCGGTCGGGAAAATGGCGGCGTATCCGGACGGCGGCATCCGCGGATGGCGTCAGCACCCGGCGGGCACCGGCAAGCAGCCTGGCGGAACGGGCGCGCAACCCCGCCACGGAGACCTCGTCGCCGATCAGGCTGCCGGCATCGGCCACGCACGCCTCGCAGCCCGGCAGATCGGGCTCGCCACAATAGCGCTTCTCGGCGCCCACCAGGGAGATTCGCGGGCAGAACAGGGCATAATCGTGCACGTGCACGTCGTACGGCACGCGCAGCCGCTCGATCAGCGTCAGGACGGCCGGGTCGAACCCAACCAGATGGTGGACTTCGGCCGCGTCCGGCCGCTCCGCCTGAAGCAGGCGCAGCAGCGGCGAAAGCTCCTCCGGCAGGGCGTAGCGCAGGTTGGGATAGCTGCCGGTGCATCCGTCATCGACCAGAACCGCCAGCCGGCCATCCGCCATCCTGCCTGGGCGCAGCACGATGGCACGGTGGCCGGTTCCGCGGTGCGCCTTGGCCGCCTGGCCGATCATGCGCTCCACCCCGCCGCCTTCCTCGTGCGTGACCAGGATGACGGCTCGCTGACCGCGACGGCGCGCCGCGCGCCAGCGTGCTAGGTCCAATGCGCGGCGCGCGGGGGCCAGCGGGTCGGCGGCGGCAAAGTCCCGCACGAGCTGATCGTGGCCGGGATGCAGTCGCTCCAGTATTGCGCCGTTGCGCGCCCGCAGCGCCGCCGCCGCGGCGCCGAAAGAGGCACCCCCGACATGGGCGACGAACACGCCGGGTGCCGCGACGTGGCGCCAGCCAAGATGGCGGGCGCGCAGGCAGAAATCGTTCTCCTCGCCATAGCCCTGGGCGAACACGTCGGCGCGCAGCAGGCCAACCGCGTCCAGGCAGTCGCGGCGGATAAACAGGCAGAAGCCGACACCCACGGGGATATCGACCAGCATCGCGCCGTTGGTCCGCTGCGCCATCGCGTCGAGCCGGGCCGCCTCGGCCCGATCGGGCACGGGATTGCTGCCCGCGGGTCCCGGGTAGCTCAGGATGCTCGCGTCGTTCGACAGCGGGGTGACCGTGCCGATGTCGGGCGCGGCGCGCGCCGCCTCGGCCAGGCGGATGAGCCAGCCCGGCGGCACCAGCGTATCGCTGTTCAGCAGCACGACATCGTGGCCCGGACAGGCCGCCATGCCGGCGTTCGCGCTGGCGGCAAAGCCGCGGTTGCGCGGCGCCCGGATCAGTGCGATCCGCCGCTCCGCCGCGAGCGCGTCCAGCGCCTGCCGCAGTGCCGGCTCCGGCGAGGCGTCGTCAACCACCACCACCCGGCTGCCGCGCGGGATCGTGGCCAGCACGCTATCGATGCAGGCGAGCACGGTCGGCAGACCGCCATACACGGGGATGACCACGTCCACGTCCCGGCGGCGCAGCGCCGCGCCGACCGGCGGTGACGGCCCGATCGTCCTCGCCGGAAGCGCCGGCGGTGCCGCGCCGACCGGCGGCGGCGGAGAGCCCGTCCGTGCGCGCAATGGCGTGGCCGGGTAGAGCCGCGACAGCATGACCGTTGCCGCCACCGCCATCCGCTGTTCGGCCCCCGGTTCAAGCGGGCTGCCAAGAAGGTCGTTGCCGTCCCGGTCGAGCACGTGCACGAGCCCGCGCATGTCGGCCAGCGCCGCCGCCGGGACGCAAAAGCCGCGTGGACGCGCCAGCACGGTTGGCGTGTCGATGGCCACCGTACGGTCGACGGCGGTCAGCCGGACCTGCCGCCGCCCGGTGTCGGCCCTGACGGACAGCACCGGATCGCGCTCCGGGTCGCCGGGATGCCATGCCCAGCCAACCAGCCCACCGTCGCGAGCGGTGACGCAGCCCGCGACGCGGCGGACGGCGCGGATCGAGATCGGACTGCCGAGCAGCGCCTGGCCATCGGCGATAACCCACAGGCTGCCGGCCCGCTCCCAGCCGGCGGGCAGCCGCGTGGTCCGAGCGGGCAAAGCCCGGTCGTCGAGCCGCAACGCGATCCGCGCTGCGTTCCGACCATCCGGGTGACGGTCGGCGCGGCAAGCCACGGGGTGGAGAATAAGCTCGCCATCGCCGGATAGGCCGCACCAGCCGGGCACCCCGGCCTCACCGGCGATGGCATCCGCCATGGCGCCAATATCCGGGGCTGGGGAATGGCGTGACAGCGCCCGCCCAAGCGCGGCGGCAGCGCCCGCCGGATCGCCCAGCCTGCGCCGTGCCGCGGCGAGCCCAAGCCAAGCCTCATGCAAATCGTCCCGCTCGGCGACGAATGCGAACAACGCGGCCGCGCGCCGGTCATCCAGGCCGAGCGCGGCGGTGGCCAGCGACAGGGCGACTGTCGGTTCGCCGGGCGCGAGCCTGGCTGCACGTTCCAGCCAGCGAAGCGCCGCGGCGGCTTCGCCGGCGGCAGTGAGTTCGGCGGCGCGCGCCAGGGCCTCGCTGGTCAGGGCAGCACGATCGGTCGCACGGTCGGCATCGCTGAGTGGCAGGTCGCCAGGCGCCACCTGCTTCAGTTGACCACCGCCTGCGCTTCGGCTGGCTCCGGCGATGCCGGTGGCGGCAGCGCGGCGAGGTCGCCGCGGGCGTCCTGCACGCCCTGGGCGAGAGCACGCTCAAGCCAGACCCGCGCCTGGCCGGGATCGGTTTCGCCGGCCAGGCCGCGGGCCAGAAAGCGGCCGAGCATCAGCTGCGCTTGCGGATGGCCGCGCTCGGCGGCGGTGCGGTAGAAGCGTTGCGCGGCCGTCCGATCGGTCGGCACCTCGTGCCCGCCGCCCAGCATCGCGCCGACCGCGAAGGTCGCCCCGACATGGCCGTTGGCTGCGGCCTTTTCGAACAGCGCCAGCGCGGCGGGGTGATCCTTGGCGCCACCGCGACCGTCCAGCATCAGCTCGGCCAGCGCTACTTGCGCCTCCGGCATGCCGAGGTCGGCGGCACGTGTGATCCAGGCCCGCCCCTCCTCGGGGTTGGCCTCGACCCCGCGTCCTTCGACCAGCATGCGGCCGTACCAGTATTGCGCATTGACCACGCCGTCGGCGGCCCGGCGCAGCCACTCCGCGGCCTGCCGGTCGTCGCGCTCGATGCCGACCCCCTCGGCGAGGCAGACGCCGAAATTGAAAGCGGCCACCAGGTCGCCGCCCTTGGCCGCCGTCTCGAACCACTCGCGCGTGCGTACGGGGTCTTCCTGGCCGCCTTCGCCGCGCAACAGCAGGTTGGCGAGATCCACCTGCGAGCGCGAATCGCCGGCCTCGGCCGAGACCCGGAACCATTGCGCCGCCTCATGCGAATCGCGCGCCACCCCGGCACCGGTGAGATACAGCAGGCCGAGCGCGCGCGCGGCGCCGCGATGGCCTGCCTCGGCCGCGCGGCGGAACCACATCGATGCCTCGGCATAGTTCGGCGGCAAATGCCCGCCCCTGGCATAAAGGTCACCGACCACCGCGGCCGCCTCCCGGTCGCCGGCCAGCGCGGCGCGCCGCAGCCAGGATTCACCGTCCTGCGGATTGGCGGCGACGCCTGTGCCGGCAAGCAATGCCATGCCCCAACGGGCCATGGCGTTGCGGTTGCCCTTTTCGGCTCCCTGCCGGAAGAAGTCAGCGGCCTTGTCCTTATCCGCGGTCGTGCCAAGGCCGCGCTCGGTCACGATGCCAAGCAGGAACAACGCGGTCGCGAGACCGGCATCGGCGGCGCGACGCAATTGCGCGACCATCTTCGCCTGGCGTTCCGGGTCGCCGGCATCATCCCGCGCCAGCGCCAGCGCATAGCCGAGCGCTCCCGGCGGACAGCCCGCGGCGGCGGAGCGTTCGTACCAGGCATCCGCCTCTGGCAGGTTGCGCAGCGATTCCGGGCCCGAGGTCAGGATGTAGGCGAGCACCGCCTGGCCATCCGCCGACCCGGCGTCGGCGGCCTGCCGCGCCCATTTCGCCGCGCTGTCGAAATCCGGTTTGGTGGCTTGGCCGCCGGCGAACAGGCCGGCGGCGGCCCCCGGACCGGCGCCCTCGGCCGCGGCCGCAAAGCCATGCAGGAACAGTGTTGCCAGCAAGGCCTGGGCCTCGACGTAACCGTGGCCCGCGGCACGCTCCAGCCAGCGCACCGACTCGCTGCGGCTGAACGGCACGCCGGACCCTTCCAGGTAGCAGCGCCCAACCTTGTATTCGGCTTCCGGCAGCCCGGCTCGGGCAGCCTCGGTCAGCAGCGGAAAGGCCCGCTCCGCCTGCCCTTGTTCTGTGAGGCGGATCGCCCGCTTGAGCGCCGCGTCCGGCGACAGCCGTCCGATCACCCGGTCGAACAGCGCCATGGCGGTCAGGCTCCCCGGCTCATGATGGACCGGCGCGTCACGGCTCCCGCATCCCTTCCATCGCGACTCCCATCACCCGCTGCAGCATGTAGGACAGCACGGTCCGCTTGCCGACGGCGACATCGGCGGTCACCGACATGCCGGGGACCAACCGGAAATTGGCCGGCGTATCGTGCAGCGCGACCCGGTCAAGCGAGATGTGGGCACGGTAATAGGGATCGGTACTGCCGGGGGCCGTCGGAACCGCACCGGTCGGATTACGCTGGTCGTCCTGTGGGATGAAGCTGTCCGGGCTGATAATCCGGACGGTGCCATAGGCGACGCCGTAACGGGTGTAAGGGAAGGTGTCGAATTTGACCGTCACCGGATCGCCGACCCGGACATAGCCGTCCTCGCGGCCGGGAATGTTCGCTTCGACCTCCAGCGGCGCGTCCGCGGGCACCAGGGTGATGAACTGCTGCCCCGGCTGCAGCACCGAACCCTCCGAGACGCGGGCAACGCTCTGCACGGTGGCATCACGATCGGCGCGCAACTCGACAAGCTGGCGGCGGAGCTGCGCCTTGTTGAGCTGCTCGCGCGCGTCCGACAGCTTGCCGATGGCGTCGGACAGCTTTTCGGCGAGATCGGCGTGCCAGCTCTGGATGTAGCCATTGCGCTCGGCGATCAGCGCCGACAGGTCGCGTTGCCCGCTCTGCGCCGTCTCCATTGCATTGGTCAGAAAGCGCTGCATCTCGGCCCGGTTGTCCATCGCCGCCAGCGTGTTCAGCTTGCTGCCGACCCCCAGCCGGTCCAGTTCGCG
>Ga0302196_10004820_pt1 | contig 12145 bp, 10 predicted proteins | sample II_Bog_N1_3_FD_198794 | JGI IMG/M metagenome (GOLD analysis project Ga0302196, IMG submission 198794) | Peat permafrost microbial communities from Stordalen Mire near Abisko, Sweden - II_Bog_N1_3 | ecosystem: Environmental > Terrestrial > Soil > Wetlands > Peat | place: Sweden: Abisko...
GCCACCCTCTACGGGGTCCGCCGGCGCTTCACCGCCCTCTCACCGACCAAGCGGGCCACCTTCGTCATCGGCACCGATCAGAAGATCGTGGCGGTGATCCAGAGCGAGGTCCGGATGAGCGTCCACGCCGACCGCGCCCTCGAGGCGCTGAAGGCCGGCTGACCGCCGCCCACCGCCCGCCCCGCTCGCCGCGCGACCCGCAGTCGGTGGTCCTGGAGCGGTCAGCCCGGACCTGACGTCGGGTCCCCGCTCCCATCACCGCCAGCCGTCTGCGGATCACCCCCGACCGCGCCGGCACCCTCCGCTGCACCGTCGGGCTCCCCGGTATCCGTCCCGACCGCCTCCGCCGCCCGCCGCCGGCGCCGCGTCACGACGGCGAGCACCGCACCGACGACGACCACCGCGCCGGCCACCACCGCACCGACGACCACCGCGGTGGATGACCCTCCCGAACCGGAGTCCGGGGTCGAGGTGGTGGTGGTCGACCCGGTCGACCCGGTCGACCCGGTCGACCCGGCCCCCTGGGCCGAAGCCGCCACTGCGAACCGCCGCTGCTGGGCCGCCATCAGGGCATCGGCCCCTGGCGCCGGCGTCGGCTGGAGGGCGGACGCCGGGGGCACCGTCCCGGCGTCGGTGGCCAGGCAGATCGGGTGGAACCCCGCCGTCGACAGGTCCAACGAGCCGGCCGGCAGCGGGCCGGTGAACGGGTTCTTCGGGGCCGGCAGCGTCGGCGGCTCCGCGAAGGGCGGCCGGGCGGCGGTGAGGTCGAAGAAGTCGAGCATGTTCCCGGCGTTGGCGTCCCGGTAGGTCAGCGCCGGGAGGTTCCACTTCGTCTCCACCAGCTTCAGCACCGAGGTGTGGTCGTAGACGTGGTGGGACACGTAGTCGGGGCGCGACCAGGCCGAGACGACCGCGCACGGCACCCGGAAGCCGGTGTGGTCGTAGGCGCCGGGCTGGTCCGGCGGCACGTGGATGGCCGGCGGCACCCCGTCGGGTCGGACCGCCGGTGCCGGGGGCACGTGGTCGTACCACCCGCCGTGCTCGTCGTAGATCCAGATGAGCGCCGTCCGCTCCCAGGCCGGCCCGGCCATCACCGCGTTGATCACCGAGGCGGCGTAGGCCTCGCCGATCGAGATGTCGTTGTCCTCCTCCGAGTAGTTGGTGTACGGGTCGACCAGGCTGAAGGAGGGCAGCGTGCCGGCCGCGGCGTCCGTGAAGAACTGGCTGATGTGGACGATCTTCCCCTTGCCGGCGTTCCGGGCCGCCACCGGAAGGAAGAGGTCGGCGGTGGGCACGTCGGGGTAGTAGTCCTTCCACGAGATGCCGTGGGCGTCGAGGGTGTCGAAGATGGTCCCGTTGGGGGGCTCGGTGACCGAGATGCCGCTGGCGTCGGTGCTCACGTTGCCGAGGGCGGTGGCGGCGATCAGGAAGCGCCGGTTCGGGTAGGTCTGGGCCATCACCGACGCGAAGTACCGGTCGCCGATGGGGAACTGGCGGGCGAGGGCGTAGTAGTAGGGCAGGTCCTCGCCGGTCCAGTAGCCCATGGCGTCGGGCCCGCAGGCCTTGACGAACCCCTGGTTGGTGCCCCCGGCCCAGCTGATGTGGGAGGCGTCCCACGACTGCGACACCCCCGAGTCCTCCGGGGCGCAGGTGGTGGGCATGTGGAACGAGGTGACCACCCCGCCCTCGGGGTCCGGGTTGTAGTTGACCGGCACGCCCCCGCGGCCGAGCGTCAGCCCGTCGCCGCGGCCGAGCATGCCGAGGTGGTCGTCGAAGGAGTGGTTCTCCATCATCAGGACCACGATGTGGTCGAGCTGGGGGATGGTGTCGGTTCCGGCCGCCAGGTGCGGGAAGGGACGGCTGCCCGGGGGGAGCAGGGCGCCTCCGGGGCCGAGCCCCCGGGCGGTGGCGGACGTGGTCGTGGTGATCCCGGCCGCGGCCGCGGCCCCGGTGCCGGCCCCGATCGCCCCGAGGCCGGCGGCGGCCCCGGCCCCGAGCAGCTGGCGGCGGGTCAGCAGGGCCGACCGGTCACTCCGCCCCGTCGGCCCCGTCGGTGCTCCGGTCCTCGAGGAGATACTCACGCGCCGCACCCTACCGGCGGTCGCCGCCCGTTTCCGGTGACCCCCGGCGACGGTCCACGGCGCACGGGGGCGGAGGTGCGAAACTGGGCCCGTGCCCCAGGCGTCCACCACCGCGACCGGCTGACGCCCGTGGCCCCCAACCCGATCTCCGAGCGCATCGAGAGCATGGCCCAGGCCATCGCCGAGCGGGTGGTGAACCTGGTGATGGACGCCATCGACATCGATGCGCTGCTCGACGGGATCGACGTGGATCGGATCATCTCGCGTGTGGACGTCGACAAGATCATCGACCGCGTCGACGTCGAGAAGATCATCGAACGGGTGGACGTGGACCGCATCGTCGAGCGGGTGGACGTGGAGCGGATCATCGACCGCGTCGACGTCGAGAAGATCATCGAACGGGTGGACGTGAACGCCGTGGTCGAGAAGGTCGACGTCGGCCGGATCGTCGACCAGCTCGACATCGATGCCCTGGTCGAGCAGACCGAGCTCGGGTCCATCATCGCCAAGTCGACCACCGGGGTGGCCTCCGAGGTCCTCGACGTGATCCGGGCCCAGGGGGTCGGGCTGGACGACTTCTTCGCCCGCTGGACGAACCGGCTGCTCCGCCGGAACATGGCGGACCTGCCGCTGGGGCCGCCGACCCTGGTGTCGGACGTCGCGTCGGGCCCGGGCAACCCTGTGACGGCCGCCGACGGGTCAGCGCCCGGGGCCCGGCCGTGAGCTACGCACCGCCGGTCGAGCTCACCGAGGGCCGCCAGGGCCACTACGCCGGCGCCGTCAGTCGGCTGGTGGCCTTCGCCGCCGACATCGGCGCGCTCTGGGGCCTCTACACCCTCGGCCTGGCCGGGCTGTCGTTCGCCGCCCAGCTGGTCACCGGGCACAGCCTGAAGTTCGGCAACCACCAGGCGGTGACCTTCACCGCCCTGGTGGTCTGGTCCTTCATCTACTTCGCCTACCAGTGGGCCCTGGCCGGGAAGACGCTCGGCATGGCCGTGCTGGGAATCCAGGTGGTGGCGGCCGACGGCACCCCGGTGACCACCAAGGAGTCGGTGATCAGGACCCTGACCCTTCCCCTGAGCTTCGTGCTGTTCGGCATCGGCTTCCTGGGGATCCTGATCGGGCGCGAGCGGCGGGCCTGGCACGACCACTTCGCCGGCACGGCGGTCGTCTACTCGTGGGACGCCCGGGCCGCCCGGCTGCGCTGGCTGGCCAAGCAGGACCCGGCCACGCAGCGCCGGAAGTCCCGCAAGACCGTCGCCACCGAGCCCGACCCGGTCTGAGGGCCGGACGGCCGCCCCGGCGGTCAGTTGTCCGGTGTGGTCGATGTCGACACCGGTCCACCCGACCGACGCCGTGAGGAGCCGTAGAGCGCGGCGGCCCCAACCGCGCCGGCAGCACCCACGGCCAGCAGCGGGCTGGCGAACTCGGGCGTCTGGGCAGGCGGCCCGTCGCTCCGGGGCCTGGTCAGCTGGAAGCTCTCCAGGACGGTGTAGGCGGGACCGGGGGCGTTGGTGCCGGTGTTGGTCTGGGTGCCCTCGTGGTAGTAGGTCACGGTGATGGTGGTGTTGCCGCCTTCGACGCCCGGGTCGACGGAGAAGTAGGCGACCCCGTAGGCGTCGGTGGGGTCGGTCCTGGCCGACCAGGTGGCGGGCTCGGTGGCGTCGGGTCCGGGCTTGGTGCTCCCCGTCCGGATCTGGGTGAAGGACGTCACGTTGGCGACGTCCGCCCCGTAGGCGTTGTCGCGCTTGTTGGTGCCGCCTCCACCCAGGGTCAGGTACACCGTGCCCTTGGAGGTGTCGAAGGGACTCGTCTCGTCGGTGGTGACCACGTTGGGGGTGAAGGTGTTCACGACCGCCCCGTGCGTCGACGGCAGGGTGACGGGGCCGGAGGCCTGGGTGACGGTGCCACCGGTGAACGTCGAGGTCCCCTGGCCGGCGGTGAAGCCACGGACCGGGTACGAGCGCTCGTAGTCGTGGTCGTGGCCGTTGACCACGATGTCCACCTCGTACTGGTCGAACAGCGGCACCCAGGCCTGGCGGATGGCGGCGTCGCAACCGTTGTCGGTCGACGAGGACAGCGCGCACTGGTGCATCTGGACGACGATCCAGTCGATGGTGGTGTCGGCCCGGGCCGAGGACAGCGTGGCCTCGAGCCAGGTCGTCTGGGCGTTGGGGGTGGCCCCGCCAGGCGAGAGGGTCCCGTCACCGTTGGCGGTGAAGGTCCCGGTGTAGAACTGGTTGTACTGGTGGGCGGTGGCGGCGATGGCGTGGCCGCCGGCGTCGGTGGTGGCCACGCCGCCGACGTTGTACCCGCCGCCGCCCTGGTAGCAGACGTCGTTGGCGTCGAGGCTGATGAAGAGCACCGAGCCCACCCGGAACGAGTAGAAGTTGCCGGGGAACGCCGTCCCATTGGAGGGCATCAGGTACCGGGTGTTGTACGAGGCATAGCCGTACGGGCCGTTGTCCAGCTCCGCCTCGTGGTTGCCGATGCACGGCATCCACGGTCGGTTGGCCGCCGACCGCTGGACGTTCAGGCCGAAGTCGCGCCAGACCTCGGGGGCGGTCTGCACGCCGGCCGATCCGTGGGTGGTGGCGCCCGTCGAGGAGATCGTCGCCTTGTCCCCGTAGCAGAGGTCGCCGTTGAGGAGGTGGAAGAGCGGGGCCAGGGACTCGACCTCGCCGACCGCGCTGTAGGCGTTCCACTGGGACTCGCTGTAGGCGCTCGAGGCGACCGTCGTCCCGTCCGCCAGCGTGTAGGTGGCCCCGGTGCCGGGCGTGGCCAGATCGCCGAAGCTGGTGAAGGCGAAGGGGAACCGCCCCGTCCCGGCGGTGGTGAACGAACTCTGGAAGGTCACCGGTCCGTCGGAGGGGTCGGCCACCGTGTACTGGTAGGTGGTGGCGGGGCTGAGCCCGGTCAGTGCCGCGTGGTAAACGTACACCGACTCGCCGCTGAGCCCGTCGGTGTAGCTCCGACCAACTGCGCTGAAGGTGGTCTGCCCGCCGACGGCCGGGCTGACCGTCACCTCGGGGGAGGCCTGGGGCGACGGAGAGGCCCACGAGACGGTCATCGCCGTCGAGGGGTCGGCCCCCCAGGTCAGATGGACCTGCTCGGGCGTGGTCCCGGATCCGAGGCCGCTCACCCCGCCGGGGCCGGCCGCCATGGCGTACCCGGCGCCGAGGCCGAATCGCGTCGCCACCGCTGCCATGCCGGCACCGGACGCCGCAACCAGGAACTGCCGACGGGAGAGCCCCCGCCGGACCGTGGCCGCGAGGTCGGTGGTCACGGCCGGAGCGGGGAAGGTCGGCCCGGATTCGAGTGGGGTCGTCATGGTGGATCACCGTACGGGGGTGCCCTGAACGGTCCGCGAACGCGCTCCTAACGACGGGTGAATTCTCGGTGGCGACCGGGTGACGTCGTGACGGTACGACCGCGGGCACCCCGGCACCCTCGGGTGTGGCACCGTGTTCCGGTGCCGGCCTACGAACGCTTCGCCGCCTTCTACGACGCGGTCATGGACGACCCCGGGCCCCGCGCCGACCGGGTGGCGGCCTGGATCGACCGCTTCCGACCCGGGGCGGCCACGCTGCTCGAACTGGGCTGCGGCACCGGCTCGATCCTCGCCCGTCTGCCGTCGGTGCCGTCGCTCACCGGACTCGACCGGTCGCCCGGGATGCTGGCGGTGGCACGGCAGAAGGTCCCCGGCGCCCGGCTGGTCGAGGGGGACATGACCTCGTTTTCGCTCGACGAACGGTTCGACGTGGTGGTCTGCGTCTTCGACAGCCTCAACCACCTGCTGTCCTTCGGGGACTGGCGCTCCATGTTCGACGCCGTCCACCGGCACCTGGTGGATGACGGTCTCTTCGTGGTCGATGTGAACACCGTCGGCGAACTCCGGCGTCTGGGCGACGAGCCCCCCTGGGTCTGGGACTTCGACGAGGGCACCGCGGTCATCGACGTGTCCTTCGCCGAGGACACCGACCACCAGGGTGTCTCGTCGTGGGACGTGCGGGTGTTCGAGCACGTCGGCGGCGACCGGTACACGCTCCACCAGGAGCAGATCCGCGAGCTCGGGGTGCCGCTCGATCGGGTGCGAGCGGCGCTCGGCGAGCGGTTCGAGCTGCTCGACGAGGTGGGCGACGACGGGGAGCCACCCACCGACGACTCGGTCAAGGCCCACTTCGCCTGTCGGCGCCGACCTGGCCCTTGAACGGGGCCCTTGAACGGGGCCCCTAGGTAAGTGTACACTTACGGTAAGTGCAGACGAACACAGATGCCCTGGAGGCACTGGCCGACCCCACCCGCCGGTCGATCTTCGAGCTCCTCGCCGACCGTCCGTCGGCGGTCGGCGAGCTCGCCGACCTCCTGCCGGTGAGCCGGCCGGCGGTCTCACAGCATCTCCGGGTCCTGAAGGACGCCCGGTTGGTCGCGGTCCGTCAGGACGGCAACCGCCGGATCTACCGGATCGACCCGTCCGGCATCGGCGACCTCCGGTCGTACCTCGACCGGTTCTGGGAGACGGCCCTGCTGGCCTTCAAGCAGCGGGCCGAGTCCCCCGACCGGGCCGACGCACCCCGGCCCCGGCCTACCCCGACATCACGAACCACGACACCCGCGAAGGAGCCCGACCATGCCTGAGCCCACCACCGACGACGCCACGTCGGTCCGGTCGACGGTCGTCGTCGACGTGCCCGTCGAGCGGGCGTTCACCGTCTTCACCGAGGACATGGGCGGCTGGTGGCCACCCGAGCACCACATCCTGGAGGGCGAGCTCGCCGAGATGGTCTTCGAGCCCCGGGAGGGTGGCCGGATCTACGACCTCGCCGCCGACGGCGGTGAGTGCCGGTGGTCGCGGGTGCTGGCCTACGAACCGCCGCACCGGATCGTCTTCACGTGGGACGTCTCCTTGCAGTGGCAGATCGAGACCGATCCCACCCGGACCAGTGAGGTCGAGGTCCGGTTCGTCCCCGAGTCACCCGACCGGACGCGGGTCGAGCTCACGCACCGGCACATCGACCGCCACGGCGACGGTTGGGAGCAGATGCACGGCGCGGTGGGATCCCCCGACGGGTGGGACCTCGGTCTGCAGCGCTTCGCCGAGCGGGTGCGGTCCACCCCGGACCCGTCGTGAGGGGCTTCCTCTTCCGGCTGGTGCCGCCCCGGCCGGACTTCCCGTCCACCATGACCGACGACGAGCGGTCGACCATGGTGGACCACGGCGCCTACTGGACCCGCCTGGCCGGGCAGGGCTCAGTGCTGGCCTTCGGGCCGGTGGCCGACCCGGCCGGCGCCTACGGGATCGGGATCGTCCTGGTCGAGGACGTGGAGGCGGCCGAGGCACTGCGCGACGCCGACCCGGCGGTGCGGTCGTCACACGGGTTCCGCACCGAGATCCTCCCGATGCTGTCGCTGGTGACCCCGGACGGTCGCTTCGACGCCGTCTGAGGGTCGGACGTCCGGGGCCCGGGCGCCCGGACGCCGGCGCCGTACGGACCCCTCCGACTGCGGGCCGGGGACGTCCGGGTGGTGCCCCGCACCGCCGGTCTCCGATGGTCCGCGACTCGAGAATTCTGGTGCCCCCGGCAGGAATTGAACCTGCGCACATGGCTTCGGAGGCCAATGCTCTATCCGCTGAGCTACGAGGGCGTGGGTGGGCGGGCGCCGGGTCAACCGATCGGCGTGACCGCCCCTTCGAGGTGTCCAGACTAGTGCCCCGGCCCGGGCCCGTGGCCCGTGGACTCCGGAGCCCCGTCCGGGACGACGTATCCTCGCGCTGCATGCCGATCCGTGACCAGCTCGCCGACGCCGTCAGCCGCGCCCTCGCCACCGTGGCGGCCGACGGCTCCCTGGACGTCGCCGTGGCGCCCGGGGACATCCTGCTCGAGCGGCCGGCCCGGCGCGAGCACGGCGACTGGTCCACCAACGTGGCCCTGGTCCGGGCCAAGCGGGCGGGGACCAACCCCCGTGGCCTGGCCGAGGCGCTGGTGAAGGTGCTCTCGGACGACCTGCCACCCCACACCACGTCGGTGGAGATCGCCGGCCCCGGGTTCGTCAACTTCCGCCTCGACGACGGCTGGCTCCACGATGCCCTCACCGAGGAGCTGGCGCTGGGTGAGGAGGGCTACGCCCGCCCCGACGTCGGGAACGGCGAGCGGGTCATGGTCGAGTTCATCTCGGCCAACCCGACCGGCCCCATCCACGTCGGCAACGGGTGGTGGGGGAGCTACGGCGACGCCCTGGCCCGGGTGCTGGCCCGGGCCGGCTACCTGGTGAGCCGCGAGTACTACGTCAACGACACCGGCGGCCAGATCCGCCGGCTGGGGGAGTCGCTCCTGGCCCGCCACCGCGGGGAGGAGGTTCCCGAGGGCGGTTACCAGGGCGAGTACGTCACCGAGCTGGCGGCCGTCTACGACGGCCCCGACGACGTCACCGTGGCCGGCCGATGGGCGGCCGAACACATCCTGGAGATGATCCGGGCCACCCTGGCCTCGGTGGGGATCGTCTTCGACGAGTGGTACAGCCAGGCCTCCATCGAGGAGAGCGGAGCGGTGGACGAGACGATCGCCCTCCTGGCGGAGAAGGGCCTGGTCTTCGAGGAGGACGGCGCCACCTGGTTCCGGGCCACCGAGCTCGGGGACAGCCGCGACCGGGTGCTCCGCAAGTCCAACGGCGACGCCACCTACCTGGCCGGTGACCTCGCCTACCACCGGGACAAGTTCCTGATCCGGGGGTTCGACCGGGTGATCGACGTCTTCGGCGCCGACCACCACGGCCAGGTGGCCAGCCTGCTGGCCGGCGTCGAGGCGCTCGGCGTACCCAAGGGCCACCTGGAGGTCAAGCTCGGCCAGATGGTGTCCCTGGTGGACGGCGACGAGGCGGTCAAGATGGGCAAGCGGGCCGGCAACGCCATCCCCCTCGACTCCCTGGTGGCCGACATCGGTCCCGACGCCACCCGGATCCTCAGCCTGATGAGCACCCTCGACCAGGCCACCACCTTCGACCTCGCCAAGGTGCGCGAGCAGTCGGTGGAGAACCCGGTCTTCTACGTCCAGATGGCCAGCGCCCGGATCGGCGGGGTCGGCCGGAAGGCGGCCGAGCGGGCCATCGTCCGGGCCCCACTCGGGGAGGTCGACCTGTCGCTCCTCACCCACGAGCGCGAGCTCGAGCTGCTCCGCGCCCTCGAGGAGCTGCCGGAGGTGGTGGCCGAGGCCGCCGCCGACCGGGCCCCGACCAAGATCACCACCTGGGTCCGTCGCCTGGCCGGGCTGTTCCACGGCTTCTACCACGACTGCCCGATCCTGGCCGAGGATGTCGACCCGGCCGTGACCCAGGCCCGGCTCTGGCTGGTGGAGGGCTCGCGGATCGGCCTGGCCATCGGCCTCGGCCTCCTCGGGGTGTCGGCGCCCGAGGCGATGTGACGGTGGGCCCCACCGACCCGGTGTCACCCGGGCTGCTGCCGCTCACCGCCACCGTCGACACCGCCGGCCGCCTCGCCATCGGCGGGGTGGACGTCCTGGACCTCGCCGAGGAGTTCGGCACTCCCCTGTTCGTCTACGACGAGGAGCACCTCCGGGTCCGCTGCCGGGAGGCGGTGGAGGCCTGGGGCGACGGTGTGGCCTACGCCACCAAGGCCTTCCTGTGCGTGGCCATGGCCCGTCTGGCCCACGAGGAGGGCATGGTCCTCGACGTCTCCACCGGCGGCGAGCTCCACGTGGCCCTGGCCGCCGGCGTGCCGGCCGACCGCCTGGTCCTCCACGGGAGCAACAAGTCGGCCGACGAGCTGGCCCGGGCCCTCGAGGTCGGGGTCGGACGGATCGTGGTCGACTCGTTCGACGAGCTCGACCGGATCGAGGCCCTGGCCGGCCCGGGCGGGCGGCGCCCGAAGGTGCTCGCCCGCATCACGCCCGGCGTGGAGGTCCACACCCACGAGTTCGTCCGCACCGGCCAGGAGGACTCCAAGTTCGGCTTCGGGCTGGCCTCGGGGGCAGCCACCCGGGCGGTCGACCGGCTGCGGTCGCTGGACGCCGCCGGGACGGTCGAGTTCGTCGGCATCCACGCCCACCTGGGCAGCCAGGTCTTCGCCATCGCCCCGTTCGTCCAGGCCATCGAGGTCCTGGCCGAGTTCTTCGCCCCCCTGGGCCTGGCCGAGCTGGTGGTCGGGGGCGGGTTGGGCGTCCCCTACGTCAACGGTGAGGAGGCCCCGCCGATGGCCCAGTGGGCGCACTCGGTGCGCCGGGCCTGCACCGCGGCCGGCATCGACCCGGCCGTCCGGGTCACCGCCGAGCCGGGCCGCTCCATCGTGGCCGCCGCCGCCGTCACCCTCTACCGGGTCGGCACCGTCAAGGACGTCCCGGGCTACCGGACCTACGTGTCGGTCGACGGCGGGATGAGCGACAACCCCCGACCGGTCCTCTACGGCAGCGGGTACGAGGCCTTCCTCCCGCGGGAGGCGGGCGCCGACCGGCCGGTGCCGATCCGCCTGGTGGGCAAGCACTGCGAGTCGGGCGACGTGGTGGTCTCCGAGGGGTTCGTGCCCGGGGACCTGGCGGTGGGCGACATCCTGGCCACGCCGGTCACCGGCGCCTACGGGCACTCGATGGCCTCCAACTACAACAAGGTGCCGCGCCCGGAGGTGGTCTTCGTGGCGGACGGGGCGGCCCGGACGGTGGTCCGGCGCGAGACCCTCGAGGACCTGCTCCGCCTCGACGTCTGACCGGCCGGCGGGGTCCCGGCCAGGCGGTAGCGTTGCCGGGTGACTTCGGCCGACCCCTCCCGTCCCGCCGTGCGCGTGGCCGTGCTCGGCGGCGGCACCGTGGGAAGCGCCCTGGTCGGGCTGCTGCGCTCCCGGGCGGGCGAGCTGGCCGTCCAGAGCGGGGCCCGGCTCGAGCTGGCCGGCATCGCGGTGGCCGACCTGTCGAAGCCCCGCCCGGCCCATGTGCCCGCCGAGCTGCTCACCACCGACGCCGCCGCCCTGGTCGCCGACCCCGACGTGGACATCGTGGTGGAGCTGATCGGCGGCATCGAGCCGGCCGCCACGCTGATCACCGCCGCCATCGAGTCCGGGAAGTCGGTGGTGACCGCCAACAAGGCCCTCCTGGCCGCCCCCCAGGGGATCGGCCTGCGGTCGCTGGCCCGCCAGCGGGGCGTCGACCTCCTCTACGAGGCGGCGGTGGCCGGTGCGGTGCCCCTGGTGCGGGTGCTCCGGGAGTCGCTCACCGGTGAGCGGATCGACCGGGTGATGGGGATCGTCAACGGCACCACCAACTTCATCCTCACCCGCATGGCCGAGCAGGGCGCCGACTACGCCGAGGTGCTGGCCGAGGCCCAGGCCCTGGGTCTGGCCGAGGCCGACCCCACCGCCGACGTCGAGGGCCACGACGCCGCCGCCAAGGCGGCCATCCTGGCCGGGGTGGCCTTCGGGTACGACGTGGCCTCCGAGGACGTGTCGTGCGAAGGCATCACCGGGGTGCGCTCGCTCGACGTCGCCTTCGCCGAGCGGGCCGGGTACGTCATCAAGCTGCTGGCCATCGTGGAGCGGGTGGGCGACGGCGAGGTGTCGGTGCGGGTGCACCCGGCCATGGTGCCGCTGGCCCACCCCCTGGCCGGCGTGCGCGACGCCTTCAACGCGGTGTTCATCGAGGGGGAGGCGGCCGGCGAGGTGATGCTCTACGGCCAGGGGGCGGGCGGCGCCCCGACCGCCAGCGCGGTGATCGGCGACCTCATCGACGCCACCCGCAACGTCCTGGCCGGGACCACCGCCCCGGCGCCGGACCGCAGCCCCGGACGGGTCCATCCGGTGGACTCGCTCCGGACGCCCTTCTACCTGAGCATCGACGTCGAGGACCGGCCGGGGGTGCTCGGCCAGGTGGCCACCGTCTTCGGCGACCACGACGTCTCCATCCGCTCCCTCGAGCAGGAGGGCCTGGCCGAGTCGGCCCGGCTGACCCTCCTGACCCACCGGGCCCGCGAGGGCGACGTGCGGGCCACGGTGGAGGCGCTCTCGGCCATCGGGTCGGTGCGGCGCGTCGGCGGGGTGATGCGGGTGATCGGAGAGGAGCCGGAAT
>Ga0302196_10004824_pt1 | contig 12142 bp, 8 predicted proteins | sample II_Bog_N1_3_FD_198794 | JGI IMG/M metagenome (GOLD analysis project Ga0302196, IMG submission 198794) | Peat permafrost microbial communities from Stordalen Mire near Abisko, Sweden - II_Bog_N1_3 | ecosystem: Environmental > Terrestrial > Soil > Wetlands > Peat | place: Sweden: Abisko, Stordalen...
CCGACCGCTGCGCCGCGTCCCGCAGGGCGCGGTACTGGGTGGGGTGGGGGCCGGACTGGCGCGCCGACTCGGTCTGCGCCCGAGGACCGTCCGGGCCGCTCTGGTGGTGGCGCTCGTCCTGGGTGGTGTCGGACTGGTCGCCTACATGGCGCTGTGGGTGCTGGTGCGGGCCGACGACGAGTCGGAGTCGATCGGGTCCAGGGTGGCCGGCGACCGTCGGGAGCTGCAGATCGTGCTGGCCCTGGCCACCGCCTTCCTGGCCCTCGTGCTGGCCCTGCGGGCGATCGGTCTGCGGGACCTCAGCGTACCGGCGTGGTCGGCGCTGGCCGGGGTGATCGGGGGCCTGATCGTCTGGCGCGGGGCGTCCCCGGCCGAGACGCTGCGCCTGCGGGACGCGCTCAACACCGCGCCGATGATCGGCACCGGCTCCTCGACGGGGTGGAAGCGGCTCGCCGTCCGGGCCTCGATCGGTGCGGTCCTCATCCTCGTCGGGACGGCCGAGCTGTCCCGCGTCGGCAACCTGTCCGGTGCCGCCCTCGGCGTGCTGGTCGGCACGGTGGCGTTCGCCGGCGGGTTCCTGGTGCTGTTCGCCCCGTGGTGGGCGAGGACCCTGCGGGACCTCTCCACCGAGCGCCGCGAGCGGGTCCGGGCCCAGGAGCGGGCCGACATGGCGTCCCACGTCCACGACTCGGTGCTCCAGACGCTGTCGCTCATCCAGAAGGCGGCCACCGACCCGCAGGAGGTCAGGCGGCTGGCCCGGATCCAGGAGCGCGAGCTCCGGCACTGGCTGTTCGACCCGGCCACGCTGGGCCGGCCCACCGACCGGTCGGCGAGCCTCTCGGGGGCGCTGGCCGGCATCGAGCGCGAGATCGAGGACAACTACGGGGTCGGCCTCGACCTCATCGTGGTCGGCGACTGCCCGGTCGAGGGGCCGGTCGAGGCCCTGGTCGCCGCCTGCCGGGAGGCGGCGGTCAACGCGGCCAAGTGGTCGGGATCGTCGGACGTGACCGTGTTCGCCGAGGTGGAGCCGGAGGAGATCTCGGTCTTCGTCCGTGACCAGGGGTGCGGGTTCGACCCGGCGGCGGTGCCGGCCGACCGGCACGGCATCGCCCGGTCGATGGTCGAGCGGATGGCCCGCCACGGCGGGAGGGTCGTGGTCCACAGCACCCCGGGGGTCGGGACCGAGGTGGAGCTCCTGCTCCCCCGGCCCACCCCGGCCCCGTGACCGGGCCCTCGGCGTCCGGCCGGGTCCGGGTCTTCGTGGTGGACGACCATGCGCTCATCCGTGCGGGCATCCGGGCCGAGTTGGCGGACGAGTTCGACGTGGTGGGCGAGGCCGACGAGGTCGGCGCGGCCGTCGAACTGATCGGCGAGCGGTTGCCCGACGTGGTGCTGCTCGACGTCCACATGCCGGGCGGCGGGGGGCGGGCCGTGCTCGAGCAGGTGACGTCGCGGTCCCCCGGTGTGGCGTTCCTGGCCCTGTCGGTGTCGGATGCCGCCGAGGACGTGATCGACGTCATCCGGGCCGGGGCCCGGGGCTACGTCACCAAGAACATCTCGGGTCCCGAGCTGGTGGACGCCGTCCACCGGGTCGCCGACGGTGACGCCGTGTTCTCCCCCCGCCTGGCCGGCTTCGTCCTCGATGCCTTCGCCGACCCGGACGGGGTGCGCGCCGTGGCGCCGCCCGTCGACCCCGAGCTCGACCAGCTGACTCCGCGGGAGCGCCAGGTCCTCCGGCTCATCGCCCGGGGCTACGCCTACAAGGAGGTGGCGGTGGAGCTCGGGATCTCGACCAAGACGGTGGAGAGCCACGTGTCGGCCGTCCTGCGCAAGCTGCAGCTGGCCAACCGCTACCAGCTGACCCACTGGGCGTCGGAACGCAAGATGCTCTAGGAGGGATGCGTCGTGCCGGGCCCCGGCGGCCCACCGGCCAGCCAACGCGACCGCACGGTCACCTCCTCGGTGGCGAAGCCGAGGGCGTCGTAGAACCCGAGGGCGGCGGTGTTGTCCGACCGGACCATGAGCTGGACCTTGGAGACCCCGACCCCCCGTAGCCACCCCGTGGCCGCGTCCATCATCGCCCGACCGGCGCCCCGGTGCCGGAGGTCCGGGTCCACGCACAGGTAGTAGGCCCAGCCGCGGTGGCCGTCGTGGCCCACCATGGCCGTGGCCACCAGCTCGGATCCCTCGAAGCCACCCAGGACGATCGAGGTGGGACCCGCCACGGCCCGGTCGAAGTCGGCTCCGGGGGGATTCCACGGACGGGTGAGGCCGGTCTGCTCCCACAGGTCGACCGCCGCCGGGCGGTCGGCACCGTCGAGGGCACGGATCTCCATCGCCCGAGTCTCGCACCGCCGCCCCCCGGTCACGCCACCCGTGGCGACGGCGGTACCGTGGGCCCATGCCCCCGAGTACCGCGCCCGTGGGCGCCAGCCGACCGGGCCGGGGCCTCGACGGCGCTCGGGGAGTGGCCCCGTGGGTCCGTGGCCGGCACTGCCGCACACACCGGTTCGGCGACCGGGGGGACTGACGTGGCTCCCGATGACCCGACCCGATGGTTCGGGCGCACCGACAAGGGCATCGGGATCGCCCCACGGACCTGGCAGGGGCGGGTGGCCACGTCCCTCTACGTGTTCCTTGTGCTGGTGGCGGTCATCACGTACTCGAGGCTGTCCCTGACCGTCGTCGTCATCGTCTTCTACACGGTCGTCTTCGTCCTGCTGGTGGCGGTCAAGTCGGACCTGCTGAAGGACGTCCCGCCGGGCCGGGGTGGACCACCGGGCCAGGATGGTCCCGAGGAGACGTAGGCCCGGGCCGACGGGACCGGCTACTTCAGGGTCACGTGTCCGGCGACCACCTGGAGGGACGCCAGGCCACTGGACCGGCACACGGCGAGGATCTGGGCCACCGACGGGCTGAAGAACACCGATGCCGTCGATGTCGCCCCCCGGTCGGAACCGGTGAACGACCCGACCACCGTGGCGCTCCCACCGGGGTTGGGGAAGGCGAATCCGCCACTTCCCGTCGGGCTCGAGACGATGCTGTACTCCGAGAAGTGGACCACGCTCGGCCGGATGGCCACGGGCTGCCAGCGGATGGTGAGGGCGAGTGACCGGAGGGTGAGCACGCCGCTGCACGCACTGGTCGGACTGTGGACGGTGACGGTGGTCGCCCCGCCCGTGAGGCTGGATGCCGACGAGTTCGAGGTGGTGCACCCGGTGGCCTTGAGCGCGATGGTGGTGGTCTCGGGCCGGGTCCCGGTGGCCGACAGCGCCGGCGAGAAGGCCAGGGATCCGGTGACGGCCTCGCACGAGACGCTTCCCGTGGCGACGAAGTGCGTCGACGGATCGGACGTCTGCTCGGAGACCGTGCTGCAGCCGGCGGCCACCAGGGACGTCACGGCCAGCGCCACCACGGACATCCCTCTCCACCGGTGCACCACCGACAACCTCCGTCCCCCGTTCCGCCGCCCGTTCCGCCGCCCGTTCCGCCGCCCGGCCGTGGGCGCCCCGGCGATCAGACGACCCTAGCGGCCGCCGCCGGCTGGGTGACGGCTCCGGACGGTCAGCCGCCCGACGGGGTGATGCCCACGACGGGGCCGCCGGCCGTCCCGACCGGTGACCCGGAGAAGGTGGCGTCCCCGAAATTGAAGACCCCCCCGTCCCTCCCGACCAGCCAGTAACCCGCCCCGGAGGGCGTGGCCGCCAGACTCACGACCGGTGCGTCCAGGGAGCGGCCCCCCTCCGAACCGAGGAACGGGGCGTCGAAGGCGAAGACCCCGCCGTCGGATCCCACCAGCCAGTAGCCGCCGGTGGGGTCGGCGGCGATGCCGGTGATGGGGGCCACCAGGTGGGTCCCGCCGGCCGAGCCGTCGAAGCGCGCGTCGCCGAAGGCGAAGACCCCGCCGTCGGCGGCCACCAGCCAGTAGCCCCCACCGTCGGGCGTGGCCGTGATCCCGACCACCGGGGAGGTGAGCCGCTTCCCACCCATCGACCCGTGGAAGCCGGCGTCCCCGTAGGCGAAGACCCCGCCGTCGGCGGCCACCAGCCAGTAGCCGCCACCGTCGGGTGTGGCGATGATCCCGACCACCGGGGCGTCGAGCGGGTGGCCGGCCAGCGACCCGTGGATGCCGGCGTCTCCGTAGGCGAAGACCCCGCCGTCGGCACCGGCCAGCCAGTAGCCACCACCGTCCGATGTCGCCGCCATGCCGACGACGGGTGCCGCCAGGGACAACGACGTGGCCGAGCCGAACAGGCCGGCACCGCCGAAGGCGGACACCGTGCCGTCACGGCCGGCCACCCGGTAGCCCGGAGGTGCGGTCACGGTGAAGGACGCCGCCGTCATGTGGCCTGACGTCCGGCCGACCAGGACCACCACGTGGACCCCGGGGGCCAGGCCGGCGGGGACGGTGAACCGGAAGTGGACGGTACCGTCGGGACCCGCGGTGGCCTGGCCGAGGGCGACGGGGGTCGAGTGGGCCGTGGCGTCCACGAGCTCGTCGGGGGTGAACCCCGAGGCGGTGATGGTGGCCGCCGCACTCGGATTAGCCGTCGTCGGGGTGATCACCGCCGACTCGGGCAGCACCCCGAAGCAGTGGGTGGAGAATTGGGTCGTGACATCGGCCCCCGGGATGTTGTTGAGCGGGATGGTCAACGTCGCCACCAGCGGGGTCCCGAGCGGCTGCAGGGGGATGTCGGCGTACAGCGGCCCGGTCGTGCTGATCGTGTCGGTCTGCAGGAGTGCCTGCCCCTGGGGGACGCTCCCGCAGTCGGCGGCCCGGTAGATCTGGACGATGGTCCCGGGGATGGCCAGCGGGATCCCCACGAGCACCGACGTCCCGTGCCTCCCGAGGATGTTCAGCCCCGCGATGAACGGTCCCGGGAGCGACGGCGTGTGGAGGATCCCGGCCTCGTTGTCGTAGACCAGGTTGGACAGGACGGGGCCGCCGGCGACGGCGATGCCCACGCCCTTGTTGTCGGCGACGATGTTGCCGCCGGGCGGGGCCGCCGGCCACACCCCGTCGCCGGCCGGCGCACCGGTGACCGGGTTGGCCCCGATGTAGGTGACGAGGGCCGTGCTGAAGATCCCGTACCCGGCGTTGGGCACGGGTGTGGTCCCGTTCGCCCCCACGCCGATCTTGTTGCCCTGGACGACGGCCGGACCGTACAGGTCGAGTCCGTCGGCGGTGGGTGAGCCGGAGATCACGTTGCCCGAGCCCGGAGTGGAGCCACCGATCGCCCCTCCCGGTGGGCCCACCGTCACCAGAGCCACCTGGGCCGGGGTCACCCCGCCGGGAGCGAAGGTGGCGCCGGCGACGACGGCCGCACTCGGGGGCTTGGCGGCCGGGGCGATGGCGGCGTTCCCGAGGGTGGTGGTACCGATCAGGTTGTTCTGCACGACGCTCGACTGGAGGAGGACCAGGTTCTCCAGGTTCCCCGAGATGGTGTTGGCCTTCTGACCCGGCACCCCGACCCGGGTCCCGGTGGCGTTCGCCACGTTCAGGCCCAGGCCGTTGGGCAGGGCGGTGGTGCCGATGGCGTCGGTGCCGATCTGGTTCCCGACGATCGTCTCCTTGGTGGCCGGGGACGTCTTGCCCCCGACCTGGACGCCCACCGCGTTGGCGGAGATCTGGTTGTTCGGACCCACCGTGTCCCCCGACCCGGCCAGGGCCACCCCGACGGACTGGGTGCTCCCCGGCGCCGTCTTCCCGTCGGCCAGCGGGCCGATGATGTTCCCCTGGACGACCGAGCTCAGTGGGGCGATCTGGGTGGCGCCCGATCCCGGATAGGGGCCGCTCGGCCCGGTGAAGGAGCTGGCGGTGGTGGTCACGTACACCCCGATGGTCTGGCCGGTGATCACGTTACGACCGGCCCCGGCGATGCCGACGGTGGTCGTGGTGGCCCCGCGGATCGAGACGCCTGTCGGTGTGCCGCAGGAGTCGGGCAGGTCGAACTGTCCGGTGATGTCCGTCCCGATGAGGTTCCCCTCGACCCGGGTGCCCGAGACCAGGGTCCCGTCGGCGTCGACCTGGAAGTTGGCGGCACCGCTGATCACGTTGGCGTCACCGGGTGCGGTCCCGCCGATGGTGTTGCCCGAGGCCCGTCCGTTCACCCACACCCCGACGAGGGGCTCCGTCCAGAAGTCGTGGTCGCTGGGCGAGCACACCGGGAGGGCGGTGCCCCCGTTCTGCAGACCGATGATGTTCCCCTGGACCGTGTTGTCGTTGGCCCCGTTGGCGTAGCCACCGATCGCCACCCCGGCGGTTCCCGTCGCGGACGATCCGGGGGCGCTCGACCCGCTGTCGACCGAGGACCCCGGCGCCTGGGTGAAGACGGTCTCCCCGTCGATCAGGTTTCCGGGGGCCTGTCCGGGCGCCGACGAGGGTCCGCCGATGAAGTTACCCGAGGCGTTGTTGATGAACACCGGCTCACCGTCCCCGGCCCAGCCCCCGCCGGTGCCCACGCCGAGGGAGTCGCCGTAGACCCTGTCGGCCGTCGACGTGCCCCCGATGTAGATGCCGAGTTGGGCGCTGTCGACGACGTCCCGGTCGGTGGCGGCCGTCCCCCCGATCAGGTCGTTCGAGGAGTTGGTGACGCTGATCCCGGTTCCCACCGGGGTCTTCGTCGTGTTGGAGTTCAGTCCGACGATGTCCCCGGCGATGGTGTCGTTCCCCCCGGCGGCGTCGACCAGGATCCCGGTGGCGACGTTCTCGATGTCCAGGCCGCGGATGGTGTCGTTCGCCCCCGAGACGTGCAGCCCGGTCCCGGTGGTGGGGTCGAGGGCCGTCCCGTCGATCTTCAGGTACCCCCCGGTCACCGTGGAGGCGTCGACCGAGATCTTGGACGCGGTGAGGGTGGGGAGCGGGGTGGCCGGTGCCAGCGTCGGCGTCACCCCGGTGGGCAGGTTGAAGGTGATGGCGCCCCGGCCGGCGACGTCGACGGACTGGATGGCGGCGCGCAGCGTGCACTCCGGTACGGTCGTCGAATTGACCACCACGATGGCCCCGGTGTCGCAGACGGGCTGGGTGGGGTCCGTGGACGGCGCGTCACCGACCGAGTTGACCTCGTAGGCGGCGACGGTGACCGGCTTGGCCAGCAGGGGACTGGTCTGGCCGGAGGTGTCGGTCACCGAGAGGGTGACCGTGTAGACGCCACCGGTCGCGTAGGTGTACGTGGTGGTGGCCGAGTGGGTGCTCACCGGCTTGCTGCCGTCACCGAAGTTCCAGGTGTACGTGGAGACCGCTGTCCCTCCCGAGCCGGTGGACGTCGAGGCGTCGAAGTCGATGGCCTTGGCGTTGGACGGGTTGGGGAGGTAAGTGAATGCGGGAACCGGGAATTTGAGGGGCTTGGTGAGCGAGGCGGTCTGGCCCGTGGAGTCGGTCACGGTCAGGGTGACCGACTGGGTGCCCGGCTTCGCATAGGTGTGCGAGACGGTCGGGACCGTGGTGGTGACGACGGGCGATCCGTCCCCGAAGTTCCAGGCGTACGAGGTCAGGGTCGCCCCGGGGGACGCGGTCGACGCCGAGGCGTCGAAATCCACCGCTCCTGGAACGGTGGTGTCCGCCGTGGCGAAGAACGAGGGCACCGGTGGGGGCGGTCCGGAACCGGGCGAGATGATGTACTCGGTGGTCACCGAGCCCGTGGGACCGGAATCGAAGGTCAGCACGCCGAACTTGGCGGCCCGTCCGTCCGGCACGATGTTGGCCACGCAGCTGTACGTGCTCCCACCGAGGAGATAGGCCGAGTACTGGAGTCCGCCGAAGTCCCCGGGGGCGAACGTGCATCCCATCCCGGTGCCCGCCTTGAGGAAGCTGCCGAACGGCCCCGAGGTGCCGAAGTCGTAGAAGTTGAGGCTCACCGACGAGACGTCGCAGCCGGTGTTCACCCCGTTCGCACAGATGGTGCCGAGGATCGTGTGGTTCCAGGCGATGTTGTACTGGGGACTGGCGACCGTGCCCGTCACCGAGGTGATCGAGCAGGTGTCCGACGTCGGGATGGTGGTGTTGACGCCTCCCGGCGTCGTGGTGAACGCCACCGTGGAACACGTGGCGGCGATGTGGGGCCGCACCACCGCGTGGGCCGATGACGAGCCGAGGCCGATCGAGGCCAGCGAGGCCACCAGGAGCACGGCCAGCGCGGACACGAGCAACGGGGTCGGCCTCCGGTGCCGGTCGGGACGCAACCGGCGATGTGTCGGGCGACTGCCGGGCCGATCCATCGTCCACCTCCGCTCCGCGGGGCCGGGTGCCGACCCCTGGTGTCTCCGGCCGGAGGATGCCGATCCCTGCCGCCCGGATGTGGGAGCGAACGCTACCAGTGCACCCCGCGGCGGGCCATCGGGAGATCCGACTGTCTGACGTCGGGATCCGGGGGACCCACTCCTGGCCGGACGACCCCACGCGGAACGCCGGTCCGCCCCTCGTCCGACCCGGTTCACCGGTGGCTCCCGGGCGACGTCGTCCGGTAGCCTCGGGCCGCGAACCCGGTCGAGGAGGTGTGATGGCGCTGGCACCCAAGATCACCATGGTCGGGGCCGGCGGCATGTCGTTCGGCCCGACCATGGTGAACGACGTCATCCACACCCGGCGGCTACGGGGCGCGCGACTGGTCCTCCACGACCTGGATGCCGAGCGGCTCGAGCGGGCCCACCAGTTCGCCACCAAGCTCAACGCCGCCGCCGGGGCGCCGGTGGTCCTGGACCGCACGACCGACCCGGGGGCCGCCCTCGACGGAGCCGACTTCGTGCTCAGCAGCGCCGAGTTCGGCCGGTTCCGGCACTGGCGCGAGGACTACGAGATCCCCAACCGGTACGGCGCCCGGCAGATCACCGGGGAGAACGGCGGTCCGGGAGCGGTGTTCCACTCGCTCCGGAGCATCGCCAACACGCTGGGCATCTGTGCCGACATCGAGAAGTACTGCCCGGACGCCTTCCTGATCAACCTGACCAATCCGATGAGCCGGGTGACCCTGGCCATCAACCGGGCCACCCGGGTCCGCAACGTGGGCATGTGCCACGAGATGCCGCTCGGGGTCGACCGACTGGCCCGCCGGCTGCGGATCGACCGGTCCCGCATCGAGGCCAAGGCCTCGGGGATCAACCACTTCACCTTCTTCACCGAGTTCCGCGACACCCGGACCGGCGAGGACCTGCTGCCGAGGATCCGGGCCTACTACGCCCGGCGGTTCTTCGACTACCCGCCCCGCTCCCAGGCGGTGGCCCGCCGGCTCGAGCACTCGCTCGTCGGGGGCTTCCTCAACGAATTCCACTACCTCCCGCTGGTGGCCCACGTCGTGCGTACCTACGGGCTGGTGCCGTGCTCGGTGGACAGCCACATCGGTGAGTACCTGCCGTTCGCCCTCGACGCCGCCGAGTGGATGCCGGTCCCGCTCGACTTCCACGAGCCGGTCAGCCGGATCGCCGAGCGGACGGCCACGTGGGTGGCGACGACCGGGCTGCCGCTACCGCTGCGGTCCATGGGGCACTCCCACGAGGAGGTGGTCCCGATCATGGCGGCCATGTGGTGCGACGACCCGACCCGCCTGATGGCGGTCAACGTCCCCAACCGGGGACAGCTCCCCGACGTGGCCGAGGGGGCGATCGTCGAGGTCGGGGCGAGCGTGGACGGCGAGGGCGTCCACCCCGACACGATGCCGCCGCTCGGTGCGCCTCTGTCGGAGTGGGTGGCCACGCAGGTCGAATTGCAGGACCTGGTCGTCGAGGCCGCGCTCACCGGCGACCCGGCGCCGGCCTACCAGGCGGTCCTCCAGGACCCGAACTCGCCCGCCGACGAGGCGTCGTGCCGCAAGCTGTTCGACGAGCTCCGGAACCTCCAGGCCGACCTCCTGCCCTTCTGAGGCGGTCCCGGGGGCCCACCGGCCCGATGCCCGTCGGACCCGGGCCGCCGACGGCGGACGTGGCTCCGACTGGGCATACTGGCGGGAGCGGGTCCGACGGGCCCGGGGGACGGGAGGCGGCACATGGCGAGAACCGAGCCGGTCAGCGACTGGACGACGGACTTCGACGTGCTCGACGAGGCCTACGTGCTCGACCCCTTCCCCCGGTGGGACGAGCTGCGCGAGGTCTGCCCCATCGCGCGGACCGACCGTCGGGGACGGGCCTGGCTCCCCACCACCTACGCCGACGTCACCGCCATGGCCAGGGACATCGAGCACTTCAGCTCGGCCAACACCAGCGTGATCGACTCCGGCGAGGAGGAGGAGAGCCCGATCCTCACCTACGGCCTGCCGCCGATCACCTCCGACCCCCCGCTGCACACCTGGACCCGCCGGCTCCTGCTGCCGTGGTTCTCCCACGCCCGGGTGGCCACCTACGAGCCGATGACCCGGGAGCTGTGCCGGTCCCTGCTCGAGCCGCACCTGGAGGAGGGGAGGGCGGACGCCGCGGTGGACTACGCCCAGCAGATCCCGGTGCGGGTGATCGGGGCGATCCTGGGCATCCCCGAGGAGCTCGCCGACACCTTCACGGGATGGGTCCGCGACGTGCTGGAGTTCGCCGACGACCCCCAGCGGGTCGAGCGGGGCATGTTCGGCATCGGGTACTACCTGTGGGACCGGATCAACGAGCGCCGGGAGACCGACGGCGACGACCTGCTGACCTACCTGCTCCACGCCGAGGTGGAGGACGGCCGGGTCGAGGACATGGTGGTCCTGGGCATGGCCATCCTGACCATGGTCGCCGGCATCGACACCACCTGGAGCGCCATCGGCTCCTCGCTCTGGCACCTGGCCACCCACGAGGAGGACCGCGAGCGGCTGGTGGCCGAGCCCGGGCTCATGGACACCGCCGTCGAGGAGCTGCTCCGGGCCTACTCCCCGGTGACCATGGCCCGGGTGGTCACCGGGGACGTGGAGTTCCAGGGCTGTCCCATGAAGAAGGGCGACAAGCTCCTCCTGAACTTCCCGGCCGCCAACCGGGACCCGGCCGCCTTCGACCGGGCCGACGAGGTGCTGCTGGACCGCCGGGAGAACCGCCACGTGGCCTTCGGCTCGGGGATCCACCGGTGTGCCGGGTCGAACCTGGCCCGGATGGAGCTCCGGGTCGCCCTGGAGGAGTGGCTGGCCCGGGTCCCGGTCTTCCACCTGGACGAGGGGTCCGAGGTCACCTGGGCCGGCGGTCAGGTCCGTGGGCCACGCCGGTTGGACGTCGTGTTCCGCTGACGCACCCACCGTGCGGCCCCGGCCGGCGAGCCCCGGCCGGTCAGAGGTGGGCGGCGCTCCGCTGGTCGATGCGCAGCGCCGGAGGGGTGACGATCACCGGGAGCGGGGACAGCCGGAGCACGCGCTCCCGGGTCCCGTGCCCCATCCACGACCGGAACCGCTTCAGCCGCAGGGATCCGAGCACGATGGCGCTGCACCGCCGGCCGGCCGCCCCGTCCACGATGCGACGGGCCACGTTGGCCTCACGGTCCGCGCACGCGGTGCCCTCGGCGGCGATCCCGGCCGTCTGCAGCCGGCGCACCGTCTCCTCCACCAGCACCTCGGCCTCGGTGGCCGACTCCAGCGGGGGGATCTGGAGCGACGCCGGGAGCTCGCGGACGTGCAGGACCTGCACGTCCGACCGGGACATCGTGGCCAGGCCGACGGTGAAGTCCGCGGCGGCCTGGCCCGGCTCGAACCGGTCGAGCGCGAGCAACAGCTTCCCTCTCATCGGGCTACCTCCTGATCTGCCGCGGACCAGCGTAGGGGTGGGCCGCGTAACGGCGTCGTGAAGGACCGCCCGGGTTCCGGAGAAATCGCGTAACAACGGTCACCCGGAGTCCCTTCCACCGGCCGGGTACGATGGTGGTGGAGCGCCGGGAAGTCTGGTCGGCATCGGGTGCGGAGACCTCCGCACCCGAGCAGAGGAGCGCGATGACCGACCGGACCGACGACGACCGACCCTTCGACCGCCCGTCGACCCACGGCGGACCCGGCCCGGGCCCCGAGCACCTGCGGGGCCGTCGACTCCGGCTCCCGAGCTGGCGCCGCGAGGCGCTGCGGACCACCTTCTGGGTCGTCCCCACCCTGCTGATCCTCGTGGCCTGCGGGCTGTTCGCCGTGACCTACTCGGTCGACCTGGCCGCCTTCCACCACGAGGTGACCCTCCCGTGGTGGGTGAGGACCGGGAGCGCGGACGCCGGCCG
>Ga0302196_10004825_pt1 | contig 12142 bp, 14 predicted proteins | sample II_Bog_N1_3_FD_198794 | JGI IMG/M metagenome (GOLD analysis project Ga0302196, IMG submission 198794) | Peat permafrost microbial communities from Stordalen Mire near Abisko, Sweden - II_Bog_N1_3 | ecosystem: Environmental > Terrestrial > Soil > Wetlands > Peat | place: Sweden: Abisko...
CGGGTCCGCGGCCGACACCGCGGCAGGCCCGGCGTCCGAGCCCGCGCCCGGAGTGGCCAAGCCCGACCCGATCAACATCTCGCGGCGCCTGCGCCAGCCGTTCCTGGTGCCCGAGTCCCACCTGGTGCTCGAGGTCCTGGCCGAGATGCGCCGACAGCGGCGGGCCTTCGCCGTGGTGGTCGACGAGCACGGCGGGGTGGAGGGGGTCCTGACGGTCAAGGACCTGCTCGGGGCGCTGGTCGGGGACCTGCCCGACGAGTTCGACTCCGACGACGAGCCCGACATCGTCCGGGTGGACGGCAGCCGATGGCTGGTGGACGGGCGGATGAACGTGGACGACGTGCGCGACCGGCTGGACATCAACCTGCCCGAAGGCGAGTACGTGACGCTGGGTGGCTTCCTGTTCGACGGCTTCGGGCACATCCCCGTCGAGGGCGAGTCGCTCGACGTCGACGGCTGGGAGCTGCGGGTGACCGAGATGGACAAGCGGCGGATCGCCCGGGTGGTGGCCAAACGGCCCGACCCGCACCCCGCCGCCACCGGCCCGGGCACCGATGGCGGTGACGCCGGGAGCCACCGGACCACAGTCGGGTAGCGGTGGGCCAGGAGCCGTCCAGCCAGGCTGGCGCAAAGGGCTGTCGGCCGATGGCGGCAACCTCCTAGAGTGGCGGCATGGCTGTACCGGAGGAACCACCGCAGCTGGTCACGACCAGGCGCTACCTGATGGATGTGTCCACAGGCAAACTGGACGAGGGCATGGAGTTGCTGGCCCCCGACGTGACCTACACGGTGCCCGGCACCAGCCCCCTGGCCGGCACGTTCCACGGGAGGGAGGAGGTGCACTCCCACCTGGCCACGCTGCTGCGGGTCTCCCACGGGACCTTCGAGATCCTCAAGTGGGTCGACTTCATGGTCGGCCTCTCCCACGTGTCCGCGCTCCAGTACGTCCAGGCCCAGGGCGGTGGTGTCGTCTACCGCGGATACACCCTGTACCTGGTGGAGTCGGACCGCAACGGCCTGCTGTCCAGCATCCGGGTGTTCTTCCAGGAGCAGCACGAGGCCGACCGGTTCTTCACCCAGATCGCCGAGGCCTGACCGGGGCCTGTCGCCGGTCGCCGCACGGGCACCAGGAGGTTCCCCCGAGACGACGGGCCGGTGGCAGCGGGCCTGGTGAGGTCGGGTAACATCCCCTGGTCACGGTCGGTGCACTCCACCGGCCGCACGACGGGCTGTGGCGCAGCTTGGTTAGCGCGCTGCGTTCGGGACGCAGAGGTCCCCGGTTCAAATCCGGGCAGCCCGACCAGAGTTTGTCCAGTTAAGGCGTTGAACATCCAACCCAGGCCCTTAACTGCCTGTCGAGATTCTGTCGTGACTCGGAGTCCTCGTGCCTTCTCCACTACGACGCAAATGAGGTCCGCAGCTTCACGGTGAGCCTGGTGAGTAGCTAGGGCGTCACACTCCAATGCGAGGCTGATCGCTCGCCTGGCACCCACTGGGGTCCAGCCGGCATCTTGCTCACATCCCCGCCTTTCGCGTCTCCCGGTCGGAATTAGTGCCCGACACACGATGACGACCTCCCCGATTGCCGCTTTCACGAAGCACCATGCGATGAGACGAGTAAATCTCCTGCAACCGTTCGTACTCCGAACGCGTGTAACCAGTTGGCACCCTGATCAGGTGCCTGCCGAGAGGACTGATGCGTGACCGAGGCGGGAGGGGACAGGGAATTCGACGCCTTTTTCAACTCATCGTGGTCTCGCCTCCAAAGCCAGGCCTACGTCCTCACGGGGAGCGTTGAACAAGCCCAGGACCTCACCCAGGAGGCGATGGTCCGTGTCTGGAAGAACTGGGACCAAGTCGCTGACCTGGACAACCCAGAGGCGTGGGCCAGGAAGGTGCTCCACAACCTGTGTATCGCGTCGTGGCGCAAATCACAGGGCAAACGCAAGAAGCACGATGTCATCAGACATCCAGAGATACCCGACTCGCACATGGAGATAGCTCAAGCGATGCGATCACTGCCAGGCGACCAAGCGAAGGCGTTGCTTCTTCACGACGGCCTCGACATGACGGTTGGGGAGGTGGCGCTCGAACTGGGTGTACCCGAGGGCACCGTCAAATCCTGGCTCAGCAGGTCTCGGAAGGTGGTGGCCGAGCGATTGGCTCACTTTGACCAGGACCCCACAAGGAGACAGAGCCATGAACCCTGAAGAAGATCGCGTTCGCTCTCTGCTCCAGGGCATGTTGAGCACGGGTGAGCAGCCTTTGGCCCGCATCACCCCCGTCGAGCTTCGAATGAGGACTCACCGCAGGCCTCGTTATCGGATCGACACGAAGGCGGTCGTCGCCATCGCGGCGGTGGTCGTAGTGATAGTGGTCCTGCTCACCACGGGTTCGCTCAAGGGGGGGAGACAAACAACCGCCGCGCAGGGCCATCGTTCTCCGGCTGGGTGGATTGCACACTCCGCCTTTGGCCTTCAGGTCTCCGTCCCCAAGAGCTGGGCCGTTGAGCTGTTTGGACAGTGCCCAGACAGGAGCAAGCCGGGGACCCTATTCATAGGTACTTCCGCCTTTTTTGACTACTGCCCTACTTATGGGTCGGACACGGCGCTGGTCGACATATACGAGGGCCATCCTCTGGGAGCTTCACCCCAAGCCAAGATGATTCGGGTCAACGGCTTGGCGGTGCAGTCGGAGCACGCTGGTGCAGAGGAGTATTGGTATGTGCCGTCGAGGCAGGTCATTCTGACCGGTGTTACTTCTAGGGCTCTGGTGGTGATGCGCACATTGGCACTGGCAACTCCACGGGCGGTTCCAGCCGTCGGTCAGGTCAATGGCAATGAATACTTGGAGGCACTCGCGCAGGCTCCCGTGTCTGGACCGATCACCGTTAAGAGGATCGGTTCCACGAACGGCCAAACGGTTCAGGCAGTGGACGGATCGTTCTCCTTCCGTGACGGTCCGGGGAACTACTTGCTGACCGGCCACGACGGGAACACAAGCTGCTCCTCCGTCATTGCTACCGTCATCTCAGCTCAGACAACTAATGCGCCCCCCATAAGGTGCCAAGGCGAATAGGGACAACCTCAGGAACCCCTGAGGTGGCTACCTGAGTCCTCGAATGCCTCCTTGTCGCCTGAGTCCGGCAGGTGCCATCGAGCGGTAGCTCGTCGAAGGTGGGAGCGGTTGTGTTCTGGGCCATGATCGGGGGAGGCGGGAAGTGAACACGCGCCTGACCTTCAACTTCCGGCGGGACTTGTGACCGCCCAAGACATCGAGCGGAATCTCACGCTCGGGCTGCCGAGCCGAAAACTAGCCATACCCATCTCGCGGCAGTCTCGCAGTGATCATTTCGTTGCAATTAAGAGCAACCGCCTCCGACTAATATCTGAACATCATCCAGATGGAGTGAGGGTCCTGGCCCGTTGAACTCCGGCCAACCGGCCAGCCGGCGCGGTGGCAATGCCAGGTTCGATGAGGAGAGGCCAATGCCCAGCGACAGTTCCGTCAATGACCCCGAGTTCGCACGGAGCCAGCCGAAGCGGGTCTACGCCAGACCCCGCCCCGATGAGTCCCCCGAAGAGTTCGTCGAGCGGTTCCTCAGTCTCATCCTGGATGCTGGCGATAGTTCCAAGGTTGAGTAGGTCCGGGGCAAGCGGAGCGCGCCCGCCAGAAGGGCTCTCAGACGAAGAGGTCGACTTCATCGATTACGAGTACCCCGGCTCTCCTCAGGCCCCGTCTCATCGGCCCAAAATGCCAGTCCGGCTGAATCGTTGCTACTCCACTGTCGAGATACACATAAGTCCAGGTCAGCGCCGCGCTGTCGGAGGCCGAGATGTCGACCCATAGGGGAGCGTGATCTTGTGTTCCAACCCGTTCAGGAGTAGACCCGGTTCGATTTGGAGGGCCTTTGCCAGCCTCAAAATGTTGTGCAGGGCCACGTTCCGCTCTCCCCGCTCGGCATCACCCACGTGGGTCGGGTGGAGGCCAGCCTCATCCGCCAGCCGCTCCTGCGGGAGGAGGCACGTGTCGGGCCACCGGGCAGGGAAGCTGCTGGTCGGCGAAGCCCACGACAACCCGAGCACGGTCAGGTGACTAGCCGCCCGGCAGCCGCTCCATGAGAGCTATCAACTCGTCACGTCGATAGCCCCGTTGACGAGCAAACGCCACGACTTCGTTGAGCTTTGCGATGACTGCTCCCTGCTCAGGGGTTCCCGCAACGCGGATCGCTCGACCTCGTCCCATCTCGAGCAGTCCTTCCGCACGCAGGAGGCGCAACGCGCGCAGAACGGTGTTGGCGTTGACACCGAGCACCGCCGCCAAGTCTCTGGCCTGGGGGATCCGTTGTCCCGGCAGCGCCTCGCCATCTGCGATGGCCCGGCGAATTTCGGCGGCAACCTGCTCGTGGAGTAGGGCCGGTTCGCGTCTGTCGACGCTCGTGAGATCAAGCTTCGCATCACCCGGATTCTCGCCGGTTCGGTTGACAGAGCCCATAACAACAACGATAGTAGCTTCATGGTCACAACGGAAGCCCTGGTTCCGTCCCCCAGTTCGCCAGCACCGCCGGACGCCGACGCTCTGTTCAAGGAAGCGCAGCGACATCGGCGGAACAGACGGCTGAAGCGATCCTCCGTCGCCATCCTCGCCCTTCTGGTTGTGAGTCTGATCGGCCTGATGGTTGCCGGCGGCAGTGACAAGGCGCCCCCAGTCATCCCCCTCTCCCAGCCCGCGTTTGCCAGCACCGTGGTGGAACAGGCCAGGGCTGCCGGCGGGGCGGATTTCACCTTGGTCGTCCGATCGCCCGGGATCGGTTGCGGCTCGAGCAACCAGATGAGCGTGAACCGCGGTTCCGTGGATTTCGTCAACCGGATCATCAGGTACTCGACGTCGATTCCGGGTTGTCCCGCGATTGCGCAGCCGCCGACGATCCAGACCCTGACGGCGACCTACAAGGATGTCGGTGGCAACGTCGCTCCCTCCGTGCCGACGACTGCGTCACGGCCATGGCTGCAGACCACGTCACACGTGCAAGAGGGGCTGTTCTCGGTCGCCGACGCGATGCTGTCGCCCGCCCTCACGCCGCTCCTGTCGGCGGTGACTGGCCCTCTTGCCATTGGCCGGTCCGTGACGATCAACGGAGTGGCCGCAACCGAATACCGGGGCACCACAACGCTCGCAGTGCTCCAACGAGACGATCCTGTCTTTGCGCGAGCCGGGCGTGATTCCTTCGTTCCCAGCGCTTCATCGATCACGATTCCGATCCAGTTCTGGATCGATGGCAAGGGTCGATTGGTTCGGGCCTCCGCGACCGAACCGGTCTATACCCAGGCCTACCCTCGTGGAATGGACGGTGGCCAGGTCCGCTCAGGTGGGGCGCAGGTATCGACGAGCTCGACAGGGAATCCACCTGTAGCCGCAACCACGCCACCCCGTGTACAGGGCGTTGCCCACCTCACTCTGACATTCACCGATTTCGGCACCAAGGTCATCGTGCTGCCGTCTCCCACTGCCACCGCGACCGCAGGATCGTAACGACGAGCAACGCGGGGACGCTCCGTTCCGCGACACTTTCCTTGGCATCATGGGACGGCGGGTCACCTCGAATGACCGTCCTTCGGCGAGCTTCTCCAGTCGGGCCTTGAGCACCTTGGGGTCGTGGACGGTCACAACAACTCCCTCCTTGCACCCAGAGGGCAATGCAGCGACCTGATGCAACGATCGGCGGATGTCGATCGCAAGGGAAGGACTCCGATCCACCGAGCACAATCGGTGGCAAGCCCGTGTCACCCTCGCGTACTGAGTGGAGCGCTTCAGGTGAAGACGATGGTCACCGCGGCCAGGATGCAGACCGACGCGGCGATCCAGGTCACCGCCAGGCGGGCCAGCCGAACTTCCCCCGCGTCTCCATCGGCGTAGTGGCCCCGGCGCGACCCCATCCACACCCCGAGGCACACGAAGGCCGCCAGGGCCAGGTGGAACAGGTCCGACGCCATCACGAAGAAGAACGACGAGGCGTACGAGCCCTGGATCCGCGTGAAGGGCAGGCCCCGGAACTGGTCGACCTGGACCAGGCAGGCCAGCAGCACCGCGCCCAGGGACAGTCCGGCGGTCAACGTGACAGCGCGGCGGGGACGGTCCTCCCGGGCCGCCCGCTCCGCGGCCCACAGCAGCGCGGCGCCGACCACCACCAGCAGGGCGACGGCCACCGTCTTGGTGGGGCTGGCCGTCGGGACCTCCCCGAGGATGGGGTGGCCCTGGCCGTCGACGCAGGGATGGGTCCGGGAGCAGGCCGCCCCGCGCCACAGTCCGTGGGTGTTCAGGGCCCGGAGGTAGAGCCACGAGAACACTTCGAGGACCACGAACACCGCGTCGCCGAAGATGAGGAGCCACACCGCCCAGGTGGCCCGCCGGTGGCGGTCCACGGGAGCAGAGGGCGTCAGAGGCCCGTCACCGGTGCCTTCCGGCCCGGTCACCGGACCGGATTGGGCGGTGGTCATGGCGGTGTCCCCTGCCGCTCGGCCCCGTCCCGGCCGACCGGGGCCGAGTTCTCGACGGTCCGGTCGGGCCCACCAGGGGCGTCATCGGCCTGGCCGTAGCCGTAGGGGTCGGAGGTCACCACCGGCTGCACGGCGAAGTTCTCCAGGGGCACCGGCGAGGGGACCTGCCACTCGAGGGACTTGGCCCGCCACGGGTTGGCAGGAGCGGGCCGACCGTGGTGGGCCGAGCGCACCATGGCGTAGAGGAACACGATCCAGCCGGCCATGAGGAGGTAGGCCCCGACGCTGGCCGTCTGGTTGGCGTGCTGGAACACCGGGTTGTACCAGGCCACCCGCCGGGGCATCCCCTGCAGCCCGGCCCAGAACTGCCCGGCGAAGGTCACCTGGATGCCCACGGCGATGATCCAGAAGGCGACCTTGCCGATCCGCTCGTCGAGCATCCGGCCGGTGATCTTCGGGAACCAGTAGCAGACGGCGGCGGTGGCCCCGATCATCGCCCCACCCATCAGCGCGTAGTGGAAGTGGGCGGTGACGAACATGTCACCGTGGAAGAACTGGTCAGCGGGGACGTCCGACAAGTAGATGCCGGTCACCCCGCCGATCACGAAGTCCCATACGAAGAGGTAGGCGAAGTACAAGGGGAGCCGGGGCCATAGGTAGCCGTCCCACAGTGTGCCGATCAGGCAGAGCACGAGAAGGCCGGTGGGGAGGGAGATCAGCTCGGTACTGGCCATGAACGGGACGGCCAGGTCCGGCGCCCACCCCGAGGTGAACATGTGGTGGGCCCAGACTGCCAGGGACAGCAGGCCGATGGCCACGAAGGCCCCCACCACGATCCGGTAGCCGAACACCGGCTTGCGGGCGAAGGTACTCACCACCTCGAAGAGGGCGGCGACGGGTGGAATGAGGATCACGTAGACCTCGGGGTGACCCATGATCCAGAAGAGGTTCTCGTAGAGCCAACCCGAGCCGCCCACCGCCGCGTCGAACAGCGAGGTGCCCATGGTGCGGTCGCTGAGGACCATCAGCATGACCAGCAGGAAGGCGGGCATGGCACACAGCCCGAGGGCACTGCCCACCACCGATCCCCAGGTGAAGATGGGCAGGCGCCCGGGGGTCATGCCCGGGGCCCGCATGGTGAGCACGGTCACGATCAGGTTGATGCCGCCGATGGTCGCCGACAGGGCGAAGGCGATGATGGCCACGGCGAACGCGTCCATGGCCACGGGTGCCTGGATGGACAGGGGTGCGTAGGTGGTCCACCCGGCGTCGACCCCACCGAGCACGAACGTGGCCAGCAGGCAGGGGACGGCTGACACCAGCAGCCAGAAGCTCAGGGCGTTCAGCCGGGGGAAGGCCATGTCACGGGCGCCGATCATCAGGGGGACGACGAAGTTGGCGAACGGCCCGGTCACCATGACGATGGTGGCGATGATCATCGCCGTCCCGTGGATGCTCACCACGGCGTTGTAGGAGTTGGGGTTGAGGAAGGTCGAGTGCGGGGTCAGGAGCTGGGTCCGGATGAGCATGGCCAGGCCCCCGCCGATGCCGAAGAGGACCATGGTCAGCACCAGGTACTGGATCCCCACCACCTTGTGGTCGGTGCAGTACTTCCAGTACCGCGCCCTCCCCTGGCCCACGCCGGCCCAGTAGAGGTGGTCCTCGGCGGTCGGCCGCCGACCCACCACCCACTGGAGTGGTGCGTTGCCCGCTCCGACCCCGAGGGTGAAGCCGACGATCCAGCCCACCATGGTCACCGCCACCACCCGGTCGGTCCCCCAGCTGCCCGCCTGGACCAGCTCGTGGGCCGCTGCCCAGCCGAGGAAGCCGACGACCACTCCGGCCGCAAGCCCGGTGAGGGCGCTCTGGTGACGGTAGAGCCCGCCGGCCGCCGGCCCGAGGGGCGTGTCCTCCAGGCGCCGTGGCGGAGCGTCCACGGTCACCGGTCCGCTCCCACCCGGGCCACCCGGCCGGCCGTGGCCACAGACGCACCTTCCGACTGCAGCCACCGGGAGAAGGCCGACGGCGTGACCACCACCCCGGGCGCGTCCATCAAGGAGTGGTAGAGCCCGCAGATCTGACTGCAGCGGACCTCGAACCTCCCCAGGCGGTCCGGGGTCGTGCGCAGCACGGTGACCTCATTGGGATTGGCGTCCACCTGGGTCCCCAGATCGACGGGCCAGAACCCGTGGGTCACGTCCAGGGAGGTGACCTCGAACAGCACGGGCCGGTCGACCGGGAGCACCAGTGTCCGGCTCTGGACGGACGTTCCCGGATAGGCGAAGGTCCAGAGCCACTGCTGGCCGGTCACCCGGACCCGGAGGGCACCGGGGGCCGAGGATTGCTGGTTGCTCCAGACGGCGACTCCCCAGACCAGCATCACCACCACGAGGGCGCTCGAGACCACCAGCCACACCACGGTCGCCGATCGGTTGCCCCGCAACGGGGCCCCGTCCTCGGGGGGCGGCTCGTCGGCGCTGCCGGGGTGCCTCCGGCCCATCAGGCTGATGGCAGCCACGGCGTAGACGAACCCGGCCACCGGGGTGGCCAGGACGGTGAAGAACACCACCGTTCGCAGCACATCGGTGCCGGTGGTGGCGTCGAAGCCGGGGAGGAGACGCCTCGGGGCCACCAGACCGACGGTGATGCCGATGGCGGTGAGGAGCAGCCAGACGACGCACACCTTGCCGGCCGGCCGGGTGAGGAATGGTGGACGGAGGGTCGGTCCGCCGGCCGGAGGGTGGGCCTCAGACGACACGGACGAACCCGGACATGTAGCCGAGGGCGCCCATCGCCCCGCCGAAGCCCGTGACCATGGAGCCACAGGGGAACTCGCAGTTCCACACGTAGAGGCCCGTGGCCCCGGACACGAAGCTGAACACCACGGACCGGTACTTCCCGCTGTCGGCGTAGCCAGTGGCCACGTCGGGGAGGGGGACGTTCAGGAAGAACCCCTGCTCTCCGCCGGGGAGGCCCCGGAGGGTGAAGGTGTGGGCCACCTGGTTAGGGTTGATGGAGCGGACCGACCTCCCGTCCACCGTCATGACACCGCCCACCGTCCCTCGGACGGTGGCGAACCACGGATTGGTGATGGTCCCACCCCCGTCGTACTGCTTGATGTCGACGGTGACCAGGGCGTGGGCCGGTACCTCGAAGTCGTCGGTGGGACCGTAGGCCGGCCAGGACGGATTGCCGCCGGGATGGATGGGGGTGCCGTTCACCGTGCCCGAGGCATCCGGATAGGTGGCGAGGTGGAGGAGCACGTGGGGCAGGGTCATCCCGTCGACGGTGACGGCGCCGAGGCGTCGGGCGACCTGCGTACCCGAGGGTGCCTGGTAGGTCTGGCCGTGCAGGAGGACACCGGCGCCGAGGATGAGGGCGGCGATCACGGCGGCAGTGGCCGCCAGCCCCGCGACACCGGACCACCGTCGCCCGGGGCCGGCCGGGGACGCACCGCCCCGGCCCGGTGGGGTGGGGGCGTCTGTTCGGTCTGAGGTGGGCATCGAGCAGGGCGGCTTCCGGTCGTCAGTACATGTCCAGAGAACTCAGGGTCCGTAGTTCGACACCGTGGCCGATGTTGGATGACGAGGACGACAATTGCCCCTGGACCTGGAATTCTTCGTGTGCCTGCTCACGGTAGCCCCCTCCGGGGCCCAGCATGTAACCCTCGGTCCCGACGTCGGCGCCGGGCCAAGCCTGGGGTTGAATCCCGATCGGGGCTGAGCAAGAGTCTTGTGTGCCTGCATGGATCTACTTCCTCCATCCGCCCCGCGACGACTTCGCGGCAACCATCACCGAAGAGGAGGCGGAGGTCTGGCGCCACCACTTCGCCCGGCTCCAGCAACTCCTCGCCGACGGCGTGTTGGTCCTTGCCGGTCCGACGCTCGGGCGGGTCAACACCGGGATCGCCGTCTTCGAGGCGCCCGACGAGGAGTCGGCCCAGGCCATCATGGACGGCGATCCGGTGGTTGCAGGCGGGTATGCCGAAGGAGAGCTCCGTCCCTTTCAGATCTCACTGCTCCGGGGCGCGGGACCCGGGTAACCACCGAGTGCGCCATCGGCGCAGACCACAACGCTCAGATTCGCCGGTGGGGCACCCTCCACCCGTGATCCGACGCCGGACCGGCTTCGGGGGACGTCAGCTGCCGGTCGGCCGGTGGGCGTCCAGATAGGCGTCGAAGGCGTCGACCTTGTTCGTGTCCTCGAAGTCCTCCTGATAGACGATCTTGCCCCAGACGATGCGGCCGAACAGCACGGCTCGGTTCTCGTAGACGAGCGACCCGGTGTCGTCCACCGCCCGGTCGGTGAACAGGACGCACACCGTGGTCCGCCAGGGAGGTCCGTTCACCAGGATCTCATGGACCTCACCCCGGAGCCCTACCTCGAGGAAGCGGCCCAGGAATGCCTCGATGGCCGCCTTGCCGCGGTGCTCCCCACCCCAGGAACTGTGACCGGGGAAGACCAGCACGGCATCGTCGGCGTAACCCGACAGCAGTGGAGCGAGGTCACCCTGACCCAGCGCCCGCACATTCCGCCGGATCATCCACCGCACAGCCGCCTTGTACACAGGTCCTCCTGCCGTTGCCGACCACCAACGGTAGCGAAGACGGGGACGTCGGGAGAGCTCGACCGTCCCACTCGTGGGCGACCCGACTCGACGGCACAGCTCGCCGGCGAACGGGGCGTCCGTGCCTTCAGCTTGGCGGCGTGCCCGCCCCGATCCCCACCACCGGGCCGTTCACATGGGCGCCGCCCGTGGAGCCGTAGAACCCGGCGTCGCCGTAGGAGAAGACCCCGCCGTCGGCGGCGACCAGCCAGTACCCCGTCCCGTCCGGGGTGGCGGCCATGCCCACGACGGGTTGGCGGAGCGGCGAGCCCGCGTGGCTGCCGAAGAACCCGGCGTCGCCGTAGGCGAAGACCCCACCGTCGGCGGCCACCAGCCAGTATCCCTTCCCGTCGGGGGTGGCGGCCATGCCCACGACGGGTTGGCGGAGCGGCGAGCCCGCGTGGCTGCCGAAAAACCCGGCGTCGCCGTAGGCGAAGACCCCACCGTCGGCGGCCACCAGCCAGTATCCCTTCCCGTCCGGGGTGGCAGCCATGCCCACGACGGGCCGATTCAGCGGAGTACCGCCCTTGGAGCCGTAGAACCCGGCGTCGCCGTAGGAGAAGACCCCACCGTCGGCGGCCACCAGGCGGTAGCCGCCGGCATGGACGGACTGTATCGAGACCGCCCGGGACAGCGTTGCCGACGGGCCCCCGTTGTTGCTGACGGTCTGGCCCGTGAACGTCTGGGCGGTCGACGTTCCGGCCGAGTCGGTGACCGTCAGTGTGGCGGTGAACGGTCCCGAGCGGGGGTAGGTGTGGGCGACGGTCGGATCGGAGGTGATGGCCGTGGTGCCGTCACCGAAGCTCCAGGCGTAGGTGGTGATGGTGCCGGTGGGTGCGCTCGAGGCCGAGGCGTCGAAGGTGGTGGCCGAGCCGGCCGCCCCAGGCAGGTCCGTGAACGACGCGGTGGGCGCCTGGTCCGGGGTGATCACAATGCTGTTGGGCTCGCTGTCGGCGGTCAGAGGGATGGCGGTCCCGGCCGTGTTGGTGGCGACGTCGATCGGCGTCACCGTGCTGTCACCACGGTCGGCCACGTAGGC